>ERZ1740065.90-NODE-90-length-38598-cov-12.322730_pt1 | contig 38598 bp, 63 predicted proteins | sample MGYA00581738_ERZ1740065 | MGnify/ENA primary metagenome ERZ1740065 (study PRJEB43018, sample SAMN04849749) | marine metagenome | isolation source: floating plastic debris | place: Pacific Ocean | collected 2008-09-01 | study: EMG produced TPA metagenomics assembly...
TAGTCCCATCTACTAGTCCCATCTACTAGTCCCATCTACTAGTCCCATCTACTAGACCCATCTACTAGACCCATCTACTAGACCCATCTACTAGACCCATCTACTAGACCTTGCTTTGAAAAAATTTACAGGTGGTGCTAAAGACCAATTGTGGCTTCAGGGCCCCAAGCAACCAAACCCCAAACCCCAAGCAAGGCGACCAGGTTCTGTTTTCATTGTAGAAACACTCTTCGTGAATGATGATGCCATGCCTGATGACAGAACTCCTGTCAGCATCTCAAAGAGAACTAAGAAAAGAGCGTCTCTCAAAATGCCATCAAGAACTACTCGTAGCCGAGCAAAGCAAGTACCGGAGCATCAAGTCGAGTCAGATTATGACGGTGGACACCAGGTAGACACTGGTTCACGTGCTGTGAAAAAAGGACCATCGAGCACTCGAGTGTCGACACGGTGCACTAAATCCGCTGCACCCACAGCAGCTCTACCTCAGGCTGCTGGAGACACGTCAGCGCCACCAACTCGTAGTACTAGGCGGGTCAAAATAGCTCTCACAGATGTACCGCAGCAATCAAAAACTGTAAACAGAGTCGAGGAGGCTGATGGAGATAAACCGACAGCTGCCTCTACCACCTCCTCTCGAATAAGAGCTTCTCGCAAAGTTCAGAACACTGATGATGTGGTCCCTGTGGCTGTGAGGCGGGGCAGGTCTAAGGTTGCAGTACCTGTAGTTGAACAGGAGCCAGTTGGACTCAAAAATAAAGCAAGGAAGGAAGTGAATGCTGATGAGCCAAAGCCCAAGAGAGGTAGCAAGCCTGTATCGACAAGAAGACCAGCAGTATCATCTCCCATCAGTGTTGATGAACCTAAGCCTAAAAGAAGTAGGAAAGCACTGGTGCCTACAGAGAGTGAAGTTCCTGTTAGTGCTGATCAGCCCAAACCCAAGAGAGGTAGAAAACCTGCAGCAGCCAAGAAACAGCCCGAACTATCTGCGGTCAGTCCTGTGGCTCGGAGAACTCGGTCCAGGAAATGAGTGGACAGTCAAGGTTTTAGTAGATAGTAGTCCCAAGTAGTTATACTATGATACTCCTTGCATGTATTATACAACATATATTTTATTTCTTTTTCATATTATGATATGAAAGTATCCCGCCGATAAATAAAGATCACCCTGAGCTAGAAAGATGATACACCAAATAAATTCTATCATGAGCACAAATAGAAGAGGAATATTTGTTCATGGCGGATTTAATAATTGAATAAATAATCACCAACTCAAACATTTTACCTGTTCTTGAAGGGTAGTGACAGATGCATTAAAAAACATCACACTATGGAGTATGTAAAATAAGCCACAATGGAAGTTGGCGGCTGAAGGATAGCTTATTAAAATCTAGAGATGAAGATTCAAACATGCCATGTATTGAACACTAGGTGGTCCAAGACATTCGAATCTGGACGCGTCGACACTGGTTTCGAGCATTCTCCAGATAGCAGTGCAAGCATCTACAAAGAGAAGAACTAAATCAGAACAGAACACGATGAGAAGTGTTCAACATATTCTGAGCCAAGCTTCAGAAAAAAGATTTATCCACATGATTGTGTACTCAGACAGGGATAACTAATCATCATCATAAGCTCAGAGATACCACTTATGTTCCCTCATAGAAATTGCGACAACTCTCTATGTCCACAACCGCAATAACTTCAGCAGCTATTTATTATTGAGTGAACACATGCAGTTGTCAGGCAATCCAGCCTACCAGCTTACCAATCATGTGTAGTCTTGACAAACTGACTCAACTCATCACCACACGGCAGCAAAACTGCCATCCCTAGAAAATAAATTGGCTTATAAATACACTTCAATTACTGCAAAGATTCCTTCAGACTTCATGATGAGACAGCAGTTCAGAAACGAGGAATTCCTTATAAGGTGTTATCGTCATGTAACATCAGAAAGAAAGATCATCACAACTTCAGCAGTGATTCACTGAGTGAAAAAATGCAGCTATAAAGCAATTCCGAATATCAGCTTACCAATCATGTGTAGTCCAGATGCACTGACTCATCACCACACAGCGGCCATACTACCATCCCTAGAAAACATAAATTGGCTTATAAATACACTTCAATTACTGCAAAGATTCCTTCAGACTTCATGATGAGACAGCAGTTCAGAAACGAGGAATTCCTTATAAGGTGTTATCGTCATGTAAAATCAGAAAGGAAGATCATCATAACTGAAATCATTAGTTAACAGGCAGGTTGTTGTTACTCACCAAAATGGACCCAAGAGTAGATCATGACAGCACCACTTCTGACTCCAAATCTAAAATGATAAAACGAAGGTTGCATATTGACCAACAAGGCTGGTTTTCCATGGACAATCTGACAAGTGAACTCGGAAACGAGGAATTCCAGATTTTATCTTCATTAGTATTCTGAATGGAAATTCATCCCAGTTCAGCACGATGCCTTGGAAGCACCAGCTTAGTTTTGTCTGGTAAAACAAGAGATAGTTGGCAAGCTTACCAAGGTTGATATTAGTTCAGTCTTCTCATCCCCGATCATCTGGACATTATTGTGGCTAAGTGCTGTACACCTGCAATGGGAAGAACCATTATGATTCCAATACACAATGAATACGCCGATGGACGCGAAATGTTTGTACTCAGTAAGTTCCAATATTCAACAGATTTTATCTGACAGGGATAACTACAAGTCATCATTGAACGTGCAAGTCATACTACTTTCAATTATATTACTCACCCTGATGAGGAGCGGCAGGTCCACCAACAGATCACAACCCTGAAAGAGTATGATTAACAAGAGTTAGATGGTGCTTAACTACTAGACTCAATTTGCATGTCAATACCAACCATTTTCTTGTCAACACAAAATCACAGATGAGATTGGCATGGGGATTACGATACGTGTGATCATCACCGATGACAGCTTGTATTCATCACATGACAGCAAAAAATACAGCTATGCAGCGCTCTCATCATCAATGTGGCATTAGTCAAAGAGGCCAAATCCCATGTCATCATCTTCTGACTCGGATTCTTCTTTAGCAACTTCTGCAGCAGCTGGTGCAGCAGCGGCTGCCGGAGCAGCAGCAGATACAGCAGCAGCAAACTTGCTCGGGTCAGCGAGGTACTCCTTCAGGGTTTTTGCTTCCTCAAACTCGATGTCAGTGACGGCGGCAATTGCCAGCAGGTTCTTGAAGCCATTGACAATAGAATGAGGAGCTGAGGCGATGGTGGGATAGTTTATCTTCAGAGACAAGCTAGCAATACGGGCAACACCCTGAAAAGTAAAATTGAATGTTTATCGTGTTTTATGTGACATCAAACATAGCCATTCCACTGACAAAATGACTCACTTCCATGAATTTCTTGACGATATCCTCATTGGTGATATCAAGAATTTCTGGCAGCAGCACTGTTCCATCATCATAGATCTTTTCAATAACCAAACCATATGAGAAGGGGAAGATACTCAACATGCCTAGCAGTGTGGCTTCAGAAGCACCAACTTTCATCCCGGCCTTGATGAGTTCCACCGGACTCTAAAATACCCCAGCGAAAACGTCAATAAAACATGTATTTCATGAAGACACAGATAGTATAATATTAGTCCTACCAGAATTTCAATGTTTCCTCTTGAGATTTTGGTGGGGATCTGGAGAGCCTGGAAGAAAGAGGTCTTCTCTGGACCCAGAGGGGTGACCTGAGCTGGGACAGTGCAAGACACTGGAGCAATGGCACCAGCCCTGGCGGCAGCTGGAACTTTGTTAGACACGATCCTATCTCTAATGTCAGTGAGATCTTCATCAGTGAATACAAAGCCAACGTTCTGTCGGATGTGCGGCAGCAATGCCTCCAGATTTGGGTTTTGACTCATGTGTCCACGGATGGCTTTCCTCATCATGGTATTCTTTCCGAGCAGGAGTGTGGCATGACCTAATAGTCATCAAAATAAATCACGCGGCCAATACAAGCGTTTTAGACCAAGTGCTTTCTATACTGACCCCTCAAGTCAGCGCGAATGTTTTGCATCTGCTTAGAGCCGACATTGTCCACGTTGACAATGAAGATCCGCTGGTACTCGTCAAGCAGTGATGTTAGTCTCATAAAGTAGTTGGATTTCCATGTTGCCTTGTCTTCCTTGACCATCTTGGTAGTCAGGGATTGTACTCACAGTTTAAAGACAAAGCTACGGAGAAAAAAATTACACGATGAAAACGAAAGATCGAAAATATGATGGGAAGTGGAAGGTGGAAGCAATATATCATGATAGCATTATGGTAGGATCAAGCAGCAGACTGGAAGAGATAATGGAAAATGCAGCAATACTGCCATTATCATCGCTATAATGGTGAGGACCAAATACCATGCCCTACCTGGAATATGGCCGATGGCTGAAAGGAAGTCACGTGATGTTAGCCCGATGATTAAACCATGAACTATAAACCAATTTCGATTCGTTTTCCCATCGAATCGTCCCCTTACCGTACCACAATTCGCTATGTACCACTCTAGGTACGTACTATAGTCGACCCATTATCATGGTATTCTGTGGACGAGAGCGTTGCACCCAGGGGAGAAAATTCCCATCGACGGCGCTGCGGTTTCGAAGAGGAGTGTATGCAGCTCTTCTGATCGCCCGAAAATGCCGGATAGGTATGGAAAATACTCTTATTACGATACTCCTGATGGAAAAGATGCTCACAAGAAAGCATGGTATGTTTCAAAGAACATGGCAAAGCTAGGTGAGTTTGAATTGGTCAATTTGGCTCAGTCTTGAGGGCTAGTTCTGCTAACTTGACTGCAACACGAACTTGATGGGAATCTTTATTCAATTTCAGGTGTGATATCAGGAACTGTGGATGCTTTCATTGTCAGTGCTCCTCAAACTAAACTGGGTGTTACCGCAGTTTACGCCCGCCACCTTGGTGTTCTCGGTAAGTGACTCTATTTACGTTTTAGTGCCAGTTATGGACAGCTGCAAGTAGTAACAACTGGGTTTACATAGGCCTACAGCAATGTCACGTTTTAATCGTCTCTGGCAAACTCCCACTCGTGAGACTACGAAGTTGTGGCTGCTTTCTAGAATTTTCCAGCTATATATACATCAGTAATGCACAGAAGTACATATATGTGTACTTGTTGGTTTATATACAGACGAAACAGGATAGCTTAGGGCGATTAGTTCTTGCTTGACTGTTCCAGCAATGTCGAAACCATTTTATACTGTGTATTTGGTTGTAAGTTGGAGTAAAAGCAAAATATTTCTTTTTTTCTTGTATTTGGTTTGTTATGTGCTTCTCATCACTATGGTGCAAACAACGATTGCCTGCTGTCAATTCGTCTCACCAAAAATACTAGAGATTCAGGTTTTTTTAATTTGGGAGAAAATATAGGTGCAGCCCCTACCCACTCCTTAGAGCTACGTTTCTACCATATTCGAAATCAGCTTAACAAGATCTGAGCAGAAAATCACAACTCCGCAATTGAGCCCTAAATTTCCACATATGAAATACGTGAGGCTCCCAGAAATAGGAGAAAGTTCACAAATCAGATGGTTCTTTCACCTCCCTGCACTTCATCAACTGCTAGTTTGAAATTTTGCTGTATACTGGGTTCAATGTTTCAAACCCCACCGAGGTCCATCTATGTATGTCTATCTATGTATGTCCATCTATGTATGTCCATCTGTGTATGTAGTTGGCTGTATTTCCGCCCCAAGTCAACTGAAGTCTCAGCCACGCATTCAGTTTTAGTTTTAGTGTTGTGAATTATGGGATATTTTCACCTGCTGACCTGTAAGTCCTATACTACACTACTAACCTTTTCCTGTTAATCCCATCACCAGTATCATACATGCGCATATATAGATGTACTACACATATGTACATGTTCTAAGTCACGCACTTTCCTTGTTTCAGTCGGTGTTGGACTCGCTTACACTTGCGGCACATTCATCAGCACAGATTTGAGGAAGGTTGATGATCAGAAGAATCACGTTGTTGGTGCTGTGGCAGCAAGTGCAGTAATGGCTTCCGCCTGTGAGCTACTTTTGACAACATTATAACTTTTATCAAGCTGTTAGAATAATATATTCCTATTTTATATTTACCTTGTAGTAAGCAATCCCTGGGCATTTGGAGCCTTGGGCCTCATCTCAATTCCTACAGTTCACACTCTGAAAACCTTTCAAATGAACGGAATCAAGCCATTTAATGTTCGAGAGCAAATTGCTCGCAATGACGTCAGATATCCTTCCATCAACTGGCACGTTACGGAAATGCAGAGTACCGACGACTCCCTTAGGAAACGGTACGAAGAGAAGAATGAGGAGTTTTATAGGCAAAGGGACAGTAGAAATGGTACAGCTGTTTAGATTTTCATAGTGTTGCTGTTTTGTTTTGCGGAGTCAGTTTTGTCACAGGCTGTCATGTCACAGTCAGTTTTGTCACAGGCTGTTGTGTGAACTATTTGGTGATCCCAGCTCAAGATGATAAGTTTAGGGTGTTTTCAATTTGAAAAGGAATAAATGTGCTGGTAAAAAATATTTATTAATTTTGTCTATGTCTTAATTTTGTTGCATTGCACAAATTTCTGCTGAAGAGCAAAAATGTGAAAATGAGTGAGTCAGCTGTGAAGGACTAGATAATCCGATTAGACTCCGGTCGGATCCATGGACTCGTCTGATCACAACTCTTCATGATGGGGCTCCACCACGGTGTCACTTCCCACTATCTCATTCTCATTGATCTACAAACATCATGACACTGATACCGGCCTGTAGGTAGTAACGGCACTCGCTATTGGTCAATCACACTGAGTCTGTAACAGCAGTCACTATTGGTCAATTACACTGACAGTCTGATTTAAGTATGGTTTGTTTCCATAGAAGAGACGTTGAGATAGGAAGGGGAATCACCTGTAGTTGATTGTGTTCGTCCAACTCTACGCCGTTTTGACTGCCAGGTATCACTGTAATCTGCATAGGCTTTCCGCTGGAGGCCTGCTGATGTAGCAGCTGCTGTAGCTCAGCAGGTACTTGGCCGTCCTCCAGTATCTGTATCTGGTGAGATTGCTGCAGCTGGACCAGCTGCTCCTCTGTCGCATGGATGATCTGTAGTTCCCCACTGCCATCGATATTTAATCCCTGGAAAATCAAGCCATACTAAAACCACAATGTATCAAACAAATGAGTTGTTTTATGTTCTGATTATGGGCTTTATCTACATTAGAGAAAATTGCTGCTACTGTAAGACTTAAAATGTTTGCGAGGATAATTTTTGTGATCAGTTACTGTAGACTGGAATTATTTTGCGCTGGAAAATATTTGCGAAAATGGCAAGAAACTTGGATGGGAAAACTTTTGTGATCAAAATTTTTTGTGAAAATTCATCACAACTATAATCACTATATAACCATTGAAATTTTTTGCGATCGTATTGTTGCGATTTTGAATGTTTGCAAAAAAATCGCTAAAATATTTCGTCTCAAATAAATTCCAGTCTACAGTATGTTGTAAAATATTACGATCATACTTCAAATTCTGTCTCATGTAATACCATAAAACATGCACTTCATATTATTCGCAAACTAGTGACCAGCAGATTGATCACAAAAGCATCCATTTTACAGTATCTGACGCGACAGTCAATTTTACCTTCTTTTGCACAACATATTTTTTGCGAATTTACTTCAAGCTCAGTGTGACGCACTCAGCTCAAAAATAAATGAGTAAGCTATTGTTCACAAATTATCTATGCGCAGTTCAGATCAAACTTTTTTCTATTTGCAAACAATTCCATTTTACAGCATGTTGATTGGATCATAGGATGGCCATGGGACACAACGCCTAGTTGCAAGGTCGATCAACAAATTATGCATAGTAGGATGACCATAGAATGACTTTGTCACAGCGTCTGATTGTACGAGATTGTAGCCGAATCAATTGAGGCCAAATATTACCAGGAGTTGTCTCCTCATGAGGGTAAAATGCAGGCATGCCTCCCTAGACTTTGACATCATTGATTATGCATAGCGATCAATTTCCTTTCCAGTCTCAATGATATTCATAACCTCTGGAATCATGTTCCTCACCTCCTGAATGTGAAGTTGAGCATCATCACCAATGTCATTGCCAGAATAAGACTGTATATGGAAGCCGGTCTCGTCGCGCATTGTCCTGAATGCTTTCACGCTCATCGGTTGACCTTTCACCTTACGTCTGAAGGCTGTTCTACACTTGCTGTCTATATTAAGTCGGATTCTGTGCCAATCTTGTTCTGTTATTCCAAATCTATGAATCAGGTGACCTAAGGAACGAGTACATAGATTGTCAAATTCCGTTGACAGTAGCAGTGTAAGCTCCGTAGTATTTCATCACACTCACATCTAATGCCATATATCTTGAGCGGGTCGAGCTGCTTCTTCCCATGTTTTCCAGTACCAGATAGATTTGACGTGGCTTGAATGTCTCTATCAAATAGGTAGTCGAGCAACGTAAGCGCCATCTTCTCTGCAGTTCTGCAGTTGGAGTGGATATGTAGAAGATCGCTTGGGGAAATTCCCACTCGCACCCGTAACTCTGGGTTATTTTCATCACCCAGCCAGACACCAGTTGGAAAGTCCTCTACAGCCCAAATAGAAAATGCCAGTTGTGCAGAATGAGGCAAAGTAGCATAATGTTCCAATTGCTATGTATCACCTTCCGAGTTGAGAGTTATCAGAGTGACATTGCCACCAGGTGCCGTAAAGGCCTGTTTCGCAGTTGGTCCTGTACCATCTGGCTGTGGAAGCCCAACGACAACAGCAGAACCACGACCTCTATTACTACTGCAAGTAAACAAAATAATCCATCCATGAAACACATCTCAGAAGAAACATATTCTTTCCGTTCAGCTAGGCGAAATACCTTTTCTCATCTCGGTTTTGGAGTTTCTTTGTGAGGCTCATAACAGCTTTTTCAAGTTGCAAACATTTTCCCTCAACAGCATCCAGTCGAATTGAAAGTGCTCTATTTACATTGTACAAAGTTTGCTGGAAAAGTACCGCAAAATTTTACAGAAGATCAAAAAATAGGAAATTGACAGTTTTGGCTAGTAAGCTACCTTTATATTTTCATCATTCCAGTCAATAGTAATAGTTTCAGTGAACGTGTCTTCCTCATGTTTTAGTCGTTTTAAAGCTGGTTCGCCATCTTCTTGCTGATCAGATTCTGCATCAGACCCTGTTAGAGCTAACGATGTTAGTTGCAAGATTATGGGAGGTCAAATGTTTAAATAGTTAGCATGGGCATATAACCGTTTTACATACCAACTGAAGTGTTGTCGCTGACGTGATTTTGATGAAGAGCAGTTGGATCAATATGGAATACACAATCCGTCGTTGTTTCCAGAGTTTCCGTCATATTCGCTCTGCAATAGCAAATTGAAAGCATTCTATCAATTTTGCACAATGAAAGTAGGTAACAGGACCGTACAATTTTGATGATGTTCTTACAGTTACACGAGATAATTTGTGTCCGTCAGGCTGTCACTTTATACAATATTTTCAATTCAAAATTTTAGATCTAACTATTCAGCAAGAGTATACGACTGGATTTGATGTCGATAAATTATAGATTAGTTGAATAAAATTACCATGGGAGGGATGATATGATACCGGTGTCAAGAGCAATCCCGCGCCTAAGAACTAAGGGCACCCTGCTTAGTGCATTTAGGACAAAGAAAAATAGTCGACCCATCTTGCCACAGTTTTATCACGTACTCAAGATCATAGCTATCAATTTGAGGGCGTTAGGTCCCATAAAATGTTTGCTTTAAACTTAGAAAAGTCCCTACTATGGTAAAGTGAGAATAGAAGCATGTCACTTTGCTCATTTGGCACACCCCCATGATCACGGGAAGATAGGAGAATTACCGATTTTCTCGAAATTCTTCGACATCAACGGACTCTGGCGATAATGGCGCACCAAACGAGAGACAAGGTATATACAAAGATAGGTCAATGGTGTTGACAAACCAACGGGCGGTTATATAGGTCGTCTATGAACTCGCGGTTCAATTGGTCAAATCAGACTACTATTTGTCTCGCGAGACTGGTCGCTAGGCCACTGTGCAGGGACGCAGAGTGAATACCGACGAATAAAGACCAGCTGCGTTCTGATGCTTCTGTAGCTTAGTTCTACGATTCGCAATTACCATACCTGTAAGATTGTGTGTTGTTGAGAGAATTTTCCTGTGCACCCCAGCTTGTCACAGCAGAAGGTTCAGAATATGGCCAGCGCCGCTGAACTTGAGCTGGGCGATGCCCGGGTGGAATTCATGGCTGACTATGTCCTCAAAACCTTGAGGATCAAAGGCGACAAGTGGATGAAGATGTATAGTCTCGAAGAGAACAAGATGATGTTCATGGATTTCTTTGAGAAGGCAGATAACATGGTGTTTATCATTCAATCCGCCGGTGGAGGAGCTCTGAGTGTGGCTTATGACTGGCCAACAACCCTGAGAAACAAAGCTGTCTATTTTGTCCGGAAAGGAAAAGAGCTGATCAGCAAAGATGCTAACCTGAGAAATGTCCTGTACTATGGTGATCTATCCTATGCACCTCTGGAGCAACTCTCTGCTTTCGTTGATGAGGTAAGCTGTTCTATACTAATAATGCATATGCATCACAACTTCGATTTGAAACTAAAATTTCTTCTGTCTTATTTAGATTTTGGTTCCACTACTGACCAATGAGAAAAATCACGAGCAGTGGCCTGCAGTTGTATCACAGGATGTAAGAAGGCACGTTCACACCCTGAAAAGTAACGTGTATGTGGTATCTGGACAAGTGAATGGCAAGACTCTTCTGCCATTGCCAGTTGGGACTGAGAAAGTTGGCGATGGCGATTTCGACGAACTATCAAGGTGCGTTAGGTCACCATAATTCTTGAACCTTCGATTTCTCTCCCGTCAATATTTTCACCCGTTGGTTCATGATTCATCGGCGCTAATTAATTATCCACCACTGATTGCAAACATAGCTACAATTAAAACTAAAGAACATATGACTTCAAACAAAACGCTTTGTTAAAATTTGAAAGCACTGTGCTGAATGCTGAAATTATATGTTCGCTTGTGAAACCTTTCAGCACTGGCAATGGTTACGACAGGCAGCTTATCCACGCCATTGAGTCAGTGATCATCGACTGGTCCCATCAGATCAGAGATGTTCTCAAAAGAGACTCGTCGCAGCCACTACTGGATGGACTCAATCCAACGCCCAGAACTGAGGTCGACTTCTGGAAAGGCAGAGCAGAAAACCTTGAATGCATCTATGACCAGCTGAGGAATCTAAAGGTCTGTGTCTACATTTACTTTTTGTCATTTCGTCTGATACTCTCCTCCTCCTCTGTTAATGTGTCATTATACCATGCTGCTTACAGGTGCGTAAAATGGCTGAGCTGCTTGAGAAGACCAACAGTTCCTACTATCCATCATTCAAGACAATCTTCCATGATGTGGTTCAAGCCCTGACTGAAGCTCAAGACATCAACCTCTACCTGAAGCCCCTGAGCTCTCACTTTGAAGATCTTGAGCAGGTAATCTTCACACTTCCCCTTCCTAGCCCTCTAATTCGGTGATTTATTTGACCTTGAACCCTACTGCAAAACATTGTAAAGCAAGAAATAAGTGCTCTTGTCTAGGCGGAGTTTGATGAGTGCGTACCGACATTGGCGCCAATGATACACTGCGTCTGCCTCTCCTGGGTGCACAGCAAATTCTACAGCACGCCAGCTCGAATCATTGTGCTGCTGCAGGAGATCTGCAACCTCATGATCCAGCAGGTAATGTTCCATTGCTTTCATGTCACATCTATTGTTAGCTACTACTTGCAATGAGTCATCCATAACCTCTCTTCTCACTATGAGTCATGAATGGGTTTCTTTTTACTCTAGGCTTACAACTTCCTCGGGTCATCCAGCGACCTGTTCTCAGGAGAGCTGGAGGAGACTGTCATGAAAGTCAGCAACTGCCTGAAAACCCTGGAGGCTTTCAGAGCAACTTATGAGGAGCACAAGGGAAAGATGAAGACTTACTATAAGGAGGGTGAGAAAGTCAATGAATGGGAATTCGCAGCACCTCTCGTCTTCGCTCGGTATGACAAGTTCTTGGCTCGTGTGAAAACATTGAGGGTGAGTATGGATTAATGTAGCTTCTGTTGTAATTCCTGGAATATGTCTGCTGCAATAGGCTGTTATCTCATGACTGCAGACTCTGTTCGACACTGCCAACGAGTTCATGAAACTCGAGAAGATCGAGTTTGGAGGTATCAAGGGCAAACAACTCTCAGCTCAAGTCGAGTCCATGTTTGCTGAGTTCCAGAACCTCTACAAGGTACACAACATATACGTCACAAGAGATGCCTATGCACCATGACATTGTACTAACTGCATTGCTTTATACTGTATAAGCAGATCTTTCCACACCAGGAAATGGTACACTTTACCGCCATTACAGTGTAGATGGTATTGACATGTTAGCGCTGAGTCAAGAGTTTCTTCTCGCTCTGTTAATGGTGTCAACGTAGATGAGCTTGATATCTAGACTCGATCAGCCGGTAACAAATAGCAATCAACCATGAAAAGATGTTGAGATCATAGTGAGTCTATGTTGACACCATAAGTTAGTGGCTGACTTTCTACTGCGTCTGAGACATTTAGGCCATTCTCCTCTTCTGTTTCCAGTGTGGTTACTCGTTAACGAGCTGTTTCTCAGTACTGTGAATGTATAACAGTTTGCGATCACAAAATTAGTGCACTATTTGTGATAACAGTGTACTGCAAAGGGAGCAAAGAACGTTTTCACACTCTTCAACCTGCGCAAAAATACTTACATTTACAGTATCTCCCACTTCTCAACACGGTCAAAGATCCTAGACAATCAGGATCAATGATACGGTCTTTCATCACTCGGTTATATCCCTTTATACTAGAGAGTTTCACGATATCTGCCATTTGCAGGTGTTTGGTGAGAAGTCGTACGATGCCCTTGACCTTGATGCTACCGAGTTCCTGGAGGACTTTGAGACATTCACTGGGCAGATAGCTGACCTGGACAGACGGCTGGCCTCTATCATCTGTCAGGGATTCGAGGACTGCTCTGGCATGGAGAGCGCTTTCAGGGTACGAACTTCATCGCATTTGATTCTGAAAATTTTGAAAATAAAGATTTAGTTTATGTACTGAACTTTATTTATTTCAGCTTGTGGATATCTTCGGAAGTCTGCTTGACAGACCAATCATCAAGCAGATATTCGACCCGTACTTTCCCCGCCTCATCAGCATGATGGATGCAGAGCTTGACTCTGCTAAATCGATCTATGATCAGCATATGGAGAGAATCGCTGCTAATGGCAATGCACCCGCTCACAAGAACTTCCCCAAAGTACGTCAAACGTCTACATTATTAGTTATTACAAATCAGTGAAGAAAACTTTACCTACGACATGTAACTAGGTCTATGGAGGACTGAGGTGGTCGCAGGAAATGAGAGAGCGTCTCGACACACCCATTGGCAATTTCAAGCATGTAGAACACCCGTGCATGAATTCTATCGAGGCCAAGAAGATGTTCAGGAAATACGAAGAGATGATCAAGTTGCTTGGAGAGTAAGTTTGATGATGTTCATTTCATGATGGTTAATATCCATCACTCTGGTAAATATTCATGACGTTTTGCAGCTACGAGCGGACCATCTTCGCTGACTGGGTGGCCGGAGTTTCTGAGGCCTGCTCTTTCAATCTACAGCAGCCTCTCATCACCAGGAGTGAGGAGTCGAAACTCATCTGTGTCAACTTCGACCCTCAGGTGAGAATTCAGCTTATCTTATACATCTACGGTGGTTGTGATAAACATATTAAATATAAGATATCGTTATAATGCAATTATACTATATTATCATTATATGCATCTACTATATTATTATATAATTATAAATATGATATACCTTTGCCATTCAGCTGGTTGCCGTGCTCCGTGAAGTGCACTATCTAGAGAAACGTTCCGTCGAGGAAATCCCAGGTGATGCTGCTGAACTGTTCAGCAAGAACGAAACATTCCGCAAGTTCAGAGCCAACCTTGACCTGACAGTCGCTTGGTATAACAAAGTCCGCCAGACCGTATTGGAAGTCGAGTATCCTCTTATCGAACAGCAGCTTGCTACCATCGACTCTCAGCTGGAGAAGGCAGAAAAATCGCTCAACTGGACCAACGACTGTGAGTCCAATAGCATACATCTCTCAGCATTTTCCCCTTTGATTGCATGAATCCTTCAGTTATTTCCGTTTGACAGCCGCTTGGGAATATATCGACCAGACGCGTGACATGGTCCACGACTTGGAGCAGCGAGTCCAGAAAGCTAAAGACAACGTCGAGGCCATCACAAAACTCATGCAGACGTGGAACAAGCTGCCGCTGTTTGAGAGGAAGAAAGAAGGCAAGACCGACCACATGCTCAGCCTCGACGACAGGAACGATCGCATCAACAAACGATACAATGAGGTCAAGGACGTTGGAACAAAGATTCACGCTTTGGTCAAGGTATGAAAACTGTGTAGAGCGCACTGTAGTGACACAATGAGTAAATATTCACGAATGTCTGCTGCCAATAGGAAAACCTGGAGCTGTTCAAAGCCGACGAGAATTCAGACACATGGAAGGCGTATGTTGATTACGTGGACGAGATCACAGTCGACGGTTTCTTCAACGTCATTCACTGCAGTCTGCAGTACATGCTAGAGAACACAGACGTCTCTAAGGCTAGTCAGGATGTCCTGTTTGAAGCCAAACTTGAGCTGCAGGTAAAATTCTTCCATTTCCTTTTTCACCTCATACCCCATACCCCCTCTCTTTCACCCCCCCCTCTCTCTCTCTCTCTCTCTCTCTCTCTTTCTTTCTCTCTCTCTCTCTTTCTTTCTCTCTTTCTCCTTTCCTCTTCCTCCCTCCCTCCTCCTCCTCCTCCTCCCCCTCCCCATCACTCCTCTCTTCTAATAGCTAACGCATATACATACAAATAGTATATGCAGACTGTCTGTGTTGCAGATACCTGATATGGTTTTCCATCCAAGCCTGGACTACGGCATGGCTGATGGCTATTACGATCTTGTTGATGGCCTCGTCGGTGATGTCTACAAGCAGGCGTCCCTCATCTCACGTCTTGCTTCGCACAACGGACTGCCTCACTACCAAGAAGACCTGGAGGAGATGGATGAGCTCAGTGATATGAGAAGCGAACTAATGGAAAGAGTCACCGGTATGTGAGCGCCAACACAACAATAGAGCTCTTAGAATTTGTCTACTCTTGAATTTATGTTTACATTTCGTTTAATTTCAGGCATCATGAATAAGGCCTGCGAGTACAGGAACTCATTTGACTCATACGCTTACTTGTGGGTCGACGACAGAAATGAGTTTATGCGCCAGTTCCTCCTTTACAACCATGTGCTGACGGCCGAGGAGATTGAGGCCCATGCCGAAGAGGGCGTACCTGAGTGCCCTCCAACCCTAGACCAGTTTAAGGAGCAGGTACAATGGTTACACCGGTCACTGATGCAAGTGCATACGTGGTGCTGCGTGTACTACTCCCTAATATCGGTTGTGAACAGGTGGACACATACGAGAAGATCTACGACGAAGTGGACGAGATCCAAGGTGTACATGTCTTTGACAACTGGTTCAGAGTTGATGCCAATCCATTCAAGCAAGCACTGCTCAACATCATCAAACGATGGAGCTTCATGTTTAAGCAGCACCTGATTGACCATGTCACTAACAGGTATATGACAGCAAATGGCATGTTGTCTGCAAATGGTCTGGTGATAGTGTCAGGATTCATCATCGATCACTAACCAACTATGCTGTGATTGGTCTATCATTTTTTTGCTGGTAACCATCAATATCTTTGTTTCTTCTGCAGCCTCCAAGATCTCAGCATGTTCATCAAGTCCACAGATCAGGGACTGCAGCAGGAGGTGGGCGAAGGAGACTATCAGGGACTTGTCGAGTGCATGGGACACCTGATCGCTGTCAGGGACAGGCAGGCTGCCACTGATGAGATGTTTGAGCCTCTCAAAGAAACCATAGAACTACTGAAGACATACAACCAGGAGATGCCTGAGGAGGTAAGAGACGATGACTAATCATGGTTGAACGGAGGTTAAAGGTCAAGTTGAGTATCTGGCCGCTGCTTCTGTAGGTTCATCAGCAACTACAGGAACTACCAGAGCAGTGGAACAACACTAAGAAGATAGCGATCACCGTCAAGCAGCAAGTGGCGCCACTGCAGACCAATGAAGTCGCCAATATCAGACGCAAGACAGCCAGCTTCGATGTGCAGCAGCATTCATTCAGGGAGCAGTTCCGAGCGATCGGTCCGTTCTTCTACAACTGCGAGATGCCTTACGACGAGCTGGATAGCTCTAACGAGACCATCTCAAAGATGGAGCGTGAGATGATGAAGCTGAACGAAAGTGCTGCCCTCTTTGAGGTCAGGCAGTGATCTGAGAGTGACATCACTGATTGTGCTGCCTTTCACTGGAAATCGCCTGCAGACTATAATGGTTCTCTTCTGTTTCTCAGGTCAACGTACCAGATTTCAAGCAGCTGAAGACTTGCCGAAAGGAAGTCAAAATGCTCAAAGCATTGTGGGATTACGTGTACCTAGTCAGGACTTCAATCGATGACTGGAAGCTAACCAAGTGGGAGAACATCAACGTGGAGCAGATGGACATAGACTGCAAGAAATTCGCTAAGGTTGGGCATTGACTTTGAATATAAAGACAAGAACAAATTTATGCCAATGAATAGATAGATGAATCAATTAACCAATCAATCAATTAATGGATTGATCAATCGATCAGCTCATGTTATTACTACTCTTGTGAGTACAAGCTATGTGAGTACGATCTATGTGATGGGATTTATGTGGGTTTACAGGACATAAGAGCGCTGGACAAGGAGATGAGAGCGTGGGACACATACAGTGGACTGGAGAACACAGTCAAGAACATGATCACATCTCTCAGAGCCGTGGCTGAGCTGCAGAACCCTGCCATCAGGGACAGACATTGGCAGCAACTGATGCAGGCCACCGGTGTCAAATTCACAATGGACGAGAACACAACTCTCAGTGATCTGGTCTCTCTCAACCTCCACGAGTTTGAGGATGAGGTCAGCGTTGTTTACTTTTTTTGTCCACATTATGTTCTGTCGGTGGCTGAAGATCTTCAGCTTATTGCTTGTTACTACAGGTCAGAGGCATTGTGGACAAGGCAGTGAAGGAGATGGGTATGGAGAAGGTGCTGCGTGAGCTGGATGTGACGTGGGCACAGATGGAGTTTGATCACAACCCTCACCCTCGTACAAAGATCACGCTGCTCGGCGTCAGTGAGGAGCTCATCGAGACGCTTGAGGACAACCAAGTACAGCTGCAGAACATGCTCACCTCCAAATACATCGCCTTCTTCCAGGAGCAGGTCTCCAGCTGGCAAAAGAAGCTGAGCAACGCAGATCAGGTTAGCCTCTCGCTTGATCAGCACCAGCAATGTAGCATGGGTCTGTACAATAATCTCTCCTGTAGGTCATTGCCATCTGGTTTGAAGTACAACGAACCTGGTCTCACCTGGAGAGTATCTTCATCGGCTCAGAGGATATCCGTAAGCAACTGCCAGAAGACTCGGCTCGTTTCGATGGAATTGACTCAGATTTCAAGGTCCCTGTTCAACTGAGACTCGTGCTGTTGCTTAAACTCTTCTCACTCATTGGCTGACTGTCTTCTGTTGTGTGCAGGGACTGGTTTCTGAGGTTGAGGTGACGAAGAATGTTGTGGACGCAACAAACAGGCCTCGTCTTTACGAACGTCTTGAGAACATCCAGGGCGATCTCAGCCTGTGTGAGAAAGCTCTAGCCGAATACCTGGAGACCAAGCGTCTGGCTTTCCCCAGGTTCTACTTCGTGTCGTCAGCAGATCTGCTGGACATTCTCTCCAATGGAAATAACCCAGTCTCAGTGAGTGTAGCAATCAGTATGATCGCACACTATCATCACTTATTGTGTCACCCGAGGTATACAATTCTTCTTGCCTGTCATACTGCTTTATAAAACCTTTACCAAATAATTAATTAAGCTCTGATTCATTTCACTCACTAAAGTACTAAGACTCAGGACATAAGTTATCTGTATTTGGTTGTTTGATGCTGAGGATGAGGTAGTGTTTTTTGTCTCACAGGTATGCAAGCATTTGACGAAGCTCTTTGACTGTCTGGCTCAGCTCGAGTTTGAGACGGACGAAAATGGTGAGGTAAAGAGCAAGAATGCCTTCAACATGTTCAGTAAGGACGGAGAGAAGGTCAGCCTTGCGTACACATGTGACTGCGACGGACAAGTGGAAGCCTGGCTGAATCGTGTGCTGGAGGTCATGATGGAGTCAGTGCGGAAAGAGTTCACAGAGGCTGTCGTGGCGTATGAAGAGAAGCCAAGAGATCAATGGCTCTTTGACTTCCCTGCACAGGTAAAAAACTCATCTTATTTGAAAGTACAATAGTGCTCCAGATTCTGGTCAGGCAGATAATACGGAGCTCTAATTCCCTCGACAGGTGGCGCTTTGTGGAACTCAGATCTGGTGGACGACGGAAGTGAACATCGCGTTTGCGCGTCTGGAGGAAGGTTATGAGAACGCCCTCAAGGACTACAATAAGAAGCAGATCACGCAGCTCAATCAGCTCATTGTCATGTTGCTTAGTAAGCTGTCGAAGGGCGACAGACAGAAGATCATGACCATCTGTACCATCGACGTACACGCCAGAGATGTCGTTGCTAAGATAATTACCAACAAGGTCTGTGGGATCGTATGGCAGACAGCACTTCTGGCAAAGAGTTTCTCATTCTCTCTATGATTGATCGTGTGATATTTGCAGGTCGACTCGTCACAAGCCTTTATGTGGCTGTCACAACTCCGTCACAGATGGGACGAGCAGGCCAGACACTGTTACGCCAACATCTGTGACGCGCAGTTCAAATACTCGTACGAATACCTGGGTAACACGCCGCGTCTGGTCATCACTCCCCTCACCGATCGTTGTTACATCACACTGACCCAGAGTCTCCATCTGACAATGAGCGGCGCCCCCGCCGGGCCCGCTGGAACCGGAAAGACTGAGACTACCAAGGATCTTGGTAGAGCTCTCGGTATCATGGTCTATGTATTCAACTGCTCCGAGCAGATGGACTACAAGGTGCAAAACCTCCCAAAGCCAGTAGAGAGGAAATTACTGTTCACCATAAACTGACTGATTGCGTTGCTGTTTTCAGTCCATCGGTGACATCTACAAGGGACTGGCTCAATCTGGTGCCTGGGGATGCTTCGACGAGTTCAACAGAATCGCAGTGGAGGTGCTCTCTGTGGTGGCGGTGCAGGTCAAGTGCATCCAAGATGCCATCAGAGACAAGAAGAAACGATTCAACTTTTTGGGGGCTGAGATCAATCTCATCCCTACTGTTGGACTCTTCATCACGATGAACCCAGGTGAATACACAACGCCGCGTGATGCACACAAATCAGGTAGTGGAACATATATGGAAGTTTATGCGCTATAATTCTTTTACTCAGGCTATGCCGGCAGAGCCGAGCTTCCAGAAAACCTCAAGGCCCTCTTCAGACCATGTGCTATGGTCGTCCCTGACTTTGAGCTCATCTGTGAAATCATGTTGGTGGCAGAGGGCTTCCTCGAGGCGCGTCTGCTTGCCAGGAAGTTCATAACTCTGTACACTCTGTGCCGAGAGCTGCTGTCAAAGCAGGATCACTACGATTGGGGATTGAGGGCTATCAAGTCAGTGCTAGTGGTTGCTGGTGCCCTGAAGAGAGGCGATCCTGACAGACCAGAAGACCAGGTAAAGTGGCAGCATCACAAGTAAGATTGATTTCGAACTGCCCAGAATGAATCATAGATGGATTTATACTAGGTGTTGATGAGAGCTCTGCGTGACTTCAACACTCCCAAGATCGTCACAGACGACGTGCCTGTGTTCATGGGTCTCATCGGTGACTTGTTCCCTGCACTGGATGTGCCGCGTAAGAGAGACCTTGACTTTGAGAAGGAGCTGAGACAAGGAGCTCTGGAGCTGAAACTGCAGCCAGAGGAAGGCTTCATCCTCAAAGTTGTGCAGCTGCAGGAGCTGTTTGAGGTATGCATAAAAACGAGAACAGAATCCTGGAATCCTGGAATAGAACAGGTGTAATAACCGCGAATTACATCGTCCAGGTGAGGCACTCCGTGTTCATCATTGGAAACGCCGGCACAGGTAAATCTCAGGTGTGGAGGACATTGAATAAGACCTATCAGATGCAAAAGACGAAACCTGTAGCTCAGGATCTCAACCCCAAGGCTGTCACAAATGACGAACTCTTTGGTAGGCACCCGCATTAACTTGACATACAACTTCAGTACGCAATGACACTTACACACACTTGCACACTTTCCCCTCCAACAGGAGTCATCAACCCGTCAACTCGTGAATGGAAGGACGGTCTCTTCTCCGTCATCATGAGAGACTTAGCCAATGCCAGTCATGACGGACCCAAGTGGATTGTGCTGGATGGAGACATCGACCCCATGTGGATCGAATCTCTCAACACTGTCATGGACGACAACAAGGTCCGCCACATTTGTCCTATCTTCAGTTGTGAGCTTTGCCGCAACAAACGTTTGTATGCAAGTATTGAGATTTGTGTTGCAGGTGCTGACGTTAGCATCGAATGAACGTATTCCTCTGACCCCGTCGATGAGGCTGTTGTTTGAGATCTCTCACCTGAAGACAGCCACACCTGCCACTGTATCCAGGGCAGGTATTCTCTACATCAACCCCCAAGATCTGGGCTGGAATCCGTGAGTATTCCACCTAATCCCACATGACCATGATCATGAATTAGAGCATTTGTATGCTGAGTGCCTTGTGATGTTAGATTTGTCAACTCATGGATTGACACACGTGAAGTCCAATCAGAGAGGGCCAACCTGACTATTCTGTTTGACAAGTACGTGCCGTCATGCCTGGACATCATGAAGATTAGGTTCAAGAAGATCACGCCGATCGCTGAGATCTCGCACATTCAGATGCTCTGCTACCTGCTCGAGGTTAGCTGTCACCATGTACCACGTCTAGCGGGTGCCCCATTAGATAAACCTGTCCGTCAGTTAGAGTCTCGGTACATCTTTGGTTACAGGTGTTACTGACTCCGGAAAACACTCCTCCAGACTGTCCCAAAGAGTTGTATGAACTCTACTTCGTCTTCTGCTGCGTCTGGGCTTTCGGTGCGTCGCTGTTCCAAGATCAGCTCACTGACCACAGAGTCGAGTTCACCAAATGGTGGGCCAACGAGTTTAAGACTATCAAGTTCCCATCCGCGGGAACTGTCTTCGACTACTACATCGACCCCAACACTCACAAATTCGAGACGTGGACAAAGATGGTGACCAAATTCGAGCTGGACCCTGAGCTACCACTGCAGGTACTGTGTTCTTGTGTCAGTCATTGCCGTTCACTCAATCGATCTGGTAACACGAGGACTGATGATATTACAGTCCTGCCTGGTGCACACCGCTGAAACTACGAGGACCAAGTTCTTCATCGACCTGCTGGTGGAAAAGCGTCGACCAGTGATGCTGGTCGGTAACGCCGGTACCGGAAAGTCTGTACTCATGCAAGAGAAGCTCAACTTGCTGCCCGACAACTACAACGTGGCCAACGTGCCCTTCAACTTCTACACAACATCAGAAATGTTGCAGCGAGTACTTGAGAAGCCTCTGGAGAAGAAAGCCGGCCGTAACTATGGCCCACCAGGCAGCAAGAAGCTCATCTACTTCATTGATGACATGAACATGCCTGAGGTATGATGTAGGCACCATGGAGTTGTGCTCTCTTTCATTAACATCTGGACTAGTTCGAGCAACGAGTTACAATATCCGTCAAGGTTGAAACTGTTGGATTGTCATCTTCAGACAAAAGTTTGGATTCCACTGATCCTGCGATGATAATTATAACGATAGTAATAATATTAATGATATTAATGATATTAACATAAATGACAACAGTACTAATGCTAAACAACCAGGAATCTAATCTCTAACCAAAGATGGTTTAACATTCGACATTGCGATTGCAGGTGGACAAGTACTTCACAGTGCAGCCGCATACACTCATCCGACAGCACTTGGACTACAGTCATTGGTATGACAGACAGAAACTCTCACTCAAGGACGTCCACAACACACAGTACGTGGCCTGCATGAACCCGACCGCCGGCTCCTTTACCATCAACCCACGTCTGCAGAGGCACTTCTGTGTGTTTGCTCTCTCATTCCCTGGCAAGGATGCTCTCGCCACGATCTACACCAACATCCTCACACAGGTAAGTTTTATCACAAAGTTGGGTCAACGTTCATTCACGCTTTCTACGCTGCAGGGCTATAAGGATAGAAACTACTCTGAGCATTGATCCTGTGCCATGCTGATCACTTATTTCCTCTTTTTAGCACTTGCAAATGGCTGGCATGAATGCCCAAGTTGTCAAGTTTGCCCCCAACCTCATCAATGGCGCCCTTGACCTCCACTCAAAGATGTCCAGTACATTCCTGCCGACAGCCATCAAGTTCCACTACATCTTCAACCTCAGAGATCTTTCCAATATCTTCCAAGTAACATCTGCAGTCACACTTACTGCTATCATATGCTAGCTTGAGCTCCTATCTAATCCTTGCCACTGATTGTAGGGCGTCCTGTTCTCCACTCCCGAGTCCATAAAAACAATCAACGACTTGCTGACACTGTGGGTGCATGAGGCTCAGCGAGTGTATGGAGACAAGATGGTTGAGCCCGCCGACATTGAGCTCTTCACCAAAGTGCAGAAGGACGTATTCAAGAAGTCATTCGAAGACATCGAGCCCGATGATATCTTCAGCAAGAACCCGCTCATCTACTGCCACTTTGCCCAAGGTCGCTATCATAGCCTGTGAACCTAGTCCACTTATTGCATTGCAGCCGTGATCATCAAAACTAGAGCAACACAAGCCACAGGCTTCAACATTAAAAACAATTTCACTGGCGACCGTCACAGTTTCAACGCTATATGTGAATCGTGAAATGTGATGTTATTTCCACTGTGTGGAGACTGACTGGCTACCTTGACCTTCAGGTATCGGTGATCCTAAGTACATGCCGGTCGCGGACTGGCCGTCGCTGAACAAGCTGCTGCTGGAGGCGCTGGATAACTACAATGAGCTCAATGCCGCGATGAACTTGGTGCTGTTTGAAGATGCCATGCATCACATTTGCCGCATCAGCAGAATCTTGGAGTCGCCGAGAGGAAATGCCCTGCTGGTTGGCGTCGGCGGTAAGTGTCAGCCAATTGTCGCAGCTTCTATCTATTGCCTTGTCAGTCGAGATGTTACCAGCCTATACCAACGTCTGTATGACTGTCTTGCCAATCGTGACATTATCATGTGACGGTGTGACTGTATTTCAGGCTCGGGTAAGCAGTCTCTCGCCAGGCTGGCTGCATTTATCACCAGTCTCGAGCCGTTCCAGATCACAATCAGGAAAGGCTACAGCATCGCTGACCTCAAGGTCGACCTAGCGGCTCTTTACATAAAGGCTGGAGTGAAGAATGTTGGCTGCATGTTCCTGATGACAGATGCTCAGGTTTGTGCGTGAGTCACGTCGCCCCAAACCCTGTAACACTAATCAATAACCTATTCTCAATATTTCCATCCGACAGGTCACCGATGAGAAGTTCTTGGTGTTGGTCAACGATCTGCTTTCAACCGGTGAAATCGCAGACTTGCTGCCAGATGACGACGTGGAAAACTGTATAAACGGGGTCAGAAATGAGGTCAAGGGTCAGGGAATTGAAGATACAAGGGAAAACTGCTGGAAGTTCTTCATCAACCGTGTGAGGCAGATGCTGAAGGTGGTGCTCTGCTTCTCCCCTGTGGGCAGCACGCTCCGAGTCAGGGGAAGAAAGTTTCCAGGTGTTGTCAACTGTACCTGTATTGACTGGTTCCACGAGTGGCCAGAGGAGGCGCTCATCTCCGTCAGTAGGCGGTTCATCAGCGACAGCGAATACCTACCAGAGGAACTCAAGGATTCCGTATCACAGTTCATGGCTTTCGTACATACGTCTGTCAACGAGGCGTCAATCATGTACCTGCAGAATGAGAAGCGTTACAACTACACAACGCCAAAAAGTTTTCTCGAACAGATCGCCCTCTACCTGAACACGCTGGCCGCCAAGAACCAAGAGCTTCAAGGCAAGATGCAGCGATTGGAGAACGGTCTGGAGAAGCTGAGATCTACAGGTTAGTAAACTGAAGGATAATTTATCGCTCTCCATCTGTCGTCTGCTCACTATGTAACCTTAGTACCCGCTCACAGCTGGTCAAGTTGATGATCTGAAGGCCAAGCTGGCGGCTCAGGAAGTGGAGTTGACACAGAAGAATGAAGATGCCAACAAACTCATTCAAATCGTAGGAGCTGAGACCGAGAAAGTATCTAAGGAGAAAGCCATTGCTGACGAGGAGGAGCAGAAGGTAACAGCAGATGCAAACACTGAATTGGTGGTGTTGATTTCATGAGCAGACTGGTCCATTGATGTCCTCGTACAGGTTGCCGTTATCAAGGAAGAAGTCACAAAGAAGCAGATTTCGTGTGAGAATGACTTGGCGAAGGCGGAGCCTGCTTTGCTTGCTGCACAGGATGCTCTGAACACATTGAATAAGGTAACATCATCTACTCAAAACTTCATCTAATTCCAACTCTAACATTGCCATAGATGATTAACTAGATCTCTTTATGTGTAGAACAACTTGACTGAGTTCAAGTCCTTCGGTCAGCCGCCACCAGCTGTAGTCAGCGTGGCGTCAGCCGTCATGTGTCTCCTAGCGCCTGGTGGCAAAGTTCCAAAAGACAAGAGCTGGAAGGCCGCTAAGGTTATGATGGCCAAGGTAGGAACTCGGTCTATGCCCGATTGACCTGCAGTGTGTCCAACTTTTGCTTTCAATGCTGCTGCGCTGTAGGTTGACGGGTTCCTTGATCAGCTAATCAACTACGATAAGGAGAACATTCCAGATGCCTGCCTGAAGGCAGTGGATCCCTTCCTAAATGACCCTGAGTTCGATCCTGACTTCATCCGCAGCAAATCGTTCGCCGCAGCCGGTTTGTCCGCCTGGGTCATCAATATTGTCATGTAAGTGGCAATGTGCCATGTTAAAAACTGAAAATAGAAATCTTTCTGGCAATAATATTTGTGTTCTCATCAGCTTCTACCGAGTCTACTGTGACGTCGAGCCCAAGCGTAATGCTCTGGCGGCAGCCAATGCTGACCTGGCAGCTGCTGTCGACAAACTGAAGGGTATCCAGTCTAAGATTAAGGCGCTTGAAGAAACTCTGGACAAGCTGACGGCTGACTTTGAGCGGGCGACAGCGGAGAAGCTGCGCTGTCAGGAACAAGCTGATAGCACGAATCGAACGATCAAGTATGTGAACCACAAGAATACATGAATTACTGAGTTTTCATATGGGATTTGAGCAGCGAGATCTGTCTGTTTGCAGCTTGGCCAATCGTCTGGTCGGTGGTCTCGCGTCTGAGAATGTGCGTTGGGCCGAATCAGTAGAGAACTTCAAAGTGCAGGGGACTACACTGCCGGGTGACGTCCTGCTGACAACGGCCTTCGTATCCTACGTCGGCTGCTTCATCAAGAAATACAGAGTGGACCTGATGGACAACCAATGGCTGCCGTTCCTTTCCAAGCTAAAGGTAAATACCGTTCAGTGTGTATTATTGCACCGTTAGTGTGACAGTATTAACGTATGAACGATGATTTCAGGTTCCCATACCAGTGACGCAGGATCTGGACCCGTTGTCTATGCTGACTGATGACGCTCAGATCGCTGGCTGGAACAATGAAGGCCTGCCCTCCGACAGGATGTCGACTGAGAACGCCACCATCCTGTGCAACTGCGAACGATGGCCGCTTATGATTGACCCTCAGCTACAGGTAAGTGCGGCAACTATGAACCATATGATAACGACTCCTGAAAGTTTAGCGATGCGTTATATAATAGAAGTTTTGTTCTCTAGGGTATCAAATGGGTGAAGAACAGATATGCTGCCAACATGATTGTTGTCCGTCTGGGCCAGAAAGGCTACCTCGACAGAATTGAGAACGCCGTCATTGCTGGTGACGTTGTGCTCATCGAGAACATGGAGGAGAGCATTGACCCCGTGCTGGATCCTCTCCTTGGACGTAACCTGATCAAGAAGGGTCGCTACATCAAGATGGGTGATAAAGAAGTCGAGTACAACAAGGCCTTCCGCCTGATCCTGCAGACCAAGGTATGAGTCATTCATCGTTGCTGGCTGCTACCCACACATGTGTGAGAGTCGTCCCCTCACTCATCATTTCATATCGACAGTTGGCCAACCCTCACTACAAGCCAGAGATGCAGGCGCAGACGACTCTGATTAACTTCACTGTGACCAGAGACGGTCTGGAGGATCAGCTGCTGGCTCAGGTCGTCGCTGTGGAGAGGCCCGACCTCGAACAGCTCAAATCAGATCTGACCAGACAACAGAACGAGTTCAAGATCGTGCTGAAGAAGCTTGAAGATGACTTGCTGGCCAGGCTGTCTGCTGCCGGTAAGATTCAAACTGATAGGAGAAACACACCGTGTAGACTGACGGTCAACGCTCTAATATTCTACTATTCCACTAACCTCATTATCTACTACTACTACAGCACTATTGTACTGATGTAGTACTGTATACTAGTACTACTCTACTAACCTCATTATCTACTACTACTACAGCACTATTGTACTGATGAAGTACTGTATACTAGTACTACTCTACTAACCTCATTATCTACCATACTCTCCCACTACAGTACTATATTGTACTAATTTAACAGTGTACTATTAGTACCACTGTACTACTCTACTGTTATGATGTGACTGACTCTCGTATTTCAGAGGGAGACTTCCTCGGTGACACTGCTCTTGTGGAGAATCTGGAGACGACCAAGTCTACGGCTATTGAGATCGCCGAAAAAGTCGAGCAGGCCAAGATCACTGAAGTGAAGATCAATGAGGCAAGAGAGCACTACAGGCCCGCCGCTGCCAGAGCATCACTACTCTACTTCATCCTGAACGAGCTGTTTAAGATCAACCCGATGTATCAGTTCTCTCTCAAGGTATGCAATGATCAGCAATCATGATGTCATACGCTCAGGCTAGTCAATGAATTCAATGTGCCCTTCTGTCACTCCACAGGCTTTCAGCATAGTGTTCGGAAAGGCCATTGAGAGAGCGGAACCAGCGGACGAGGTCAAGGCCAGAGTGATCAATCTCATAGACTTCATCACCTACTCTGTATTCATCTACACCAGCCGAGGCCTGTTTGAGAAGGACAAGCTCATCTTCGTCTCTCAGATGTGTCTCACGGTGAGTTCTGTACAGTAATGGCATGAAGGTAGCAGTGATATGATAGCAAACTGTTATATCCTGTTACTTTCATTTAGATATTTCCATCGACCTTGGACAGGTACCGATATTTTGGAAAATTTCTCTCTTCAATAAATAAAGAGATAGATTCACTAAGTGAGTTTGTGACCTTGTGATCTTGTGATATGTCCAGTTCTCGGAATAAAATACTATTCACCATCATGAATTGCCATGCGGATCGATGATCTACAGTTCCAGTTAGATCATTTGTAGACTGCATTGCTGAGTTTTACTTACTGAGAAGATGTCATTCTGTCTCTCTAGATCATGATCATGCAGAAGTCTATCAACCCTGTGGAGCTGGACTTTCTGTTGAGGTTCCCCGCGCAGCAGAACGTCAGCTCTCCAGTTGACTTCCTGTCCCACAACAGCTGGGGCGGAATCAAGGCTCTCGCTGCCATGGAGGAGTTCCGTAACCTGGACAGAGACATCGAGGGATCAGCCAAGAGATGGAAGAAGTTTGTCGAGTCTGAGTGCCCGGAGAAGGAGAAGTTCCCACAGGAATGGAAGAACAAGACATCACTACAGAAGCTATGCATGATGAGGGCGCTCCGACCCGACAGAATGTCGTACGCTATGGTCGACTTTGTCTCGGAGATACTTGGCAGCAAATACGTCGAAGGTCTTCAACTGCTCCTATCTAACATTGCCTGGGTTTAGGTGTGCACTCACCAAATGATCTGTAATACTATTTCAGGCCGGTCAGTCGAGTTCGACAAGTCGTATGAGGAGACGGGTCCTGGTACACCCGTCTTCTTCATCCTATCGCCGGGAGTCGATCCGCTCAAGGATGTGGAGGCACTCGGCAAGAAGCTTGGCTTCACCTTTGATAACAACAACTTCCATAACATCTCACTCGGCCAGGGTCAAGAGGTCGTGGCTGAGCAGGCGATGGATCTCGCTGCCAAGGAGGGACACTGGGTAGTCCTTCAGGTATGTGGCTGTAACATCGTATCAATTGCTAAATTGACTGTTTCAGTTCCGTCAATAGAATTAAAATTGTTGCTTTAGAACGTGCATCTTGTGGAGAAATGGCTGAGCACATTAGAGAGGAAGATAGAGGAGTATAGCATCGAGGCTAATGAAGCCTACCGAGTTTACATCTCAGCCGAGCCTGCCTCGTCTGCCGAATACCACATCATACCTCAGGTACTGATAAGTGGAGTTGTCCTCTCATGCATGCATATACCACTTGCTGGATCACTAACTGTGTTTGGCTTACCGTATCCAGGGTATCCTTGAGTCAGCAATCAAGATCACCAATGAGCCGCCGACTGGCATGCAGGCTAACCTTCACAAGGCCTTGGGCAACTTTAACCAGGACACACTGGAGATGTGCGCCAGGGAGACAGAGTTCAAGAGCATTCTTTTCTCACTTTGCTACTTCCACGCCGTCGTCTGTGAGAGAAGAAAGTTCGGACCTCAGGGTGAGTGAGAGAGATTAGTTTCAGATCTCAGAGTAACCAGCAGTGAGGAGTGTGGAAGCTGATGCCGGTCGTGTTATCACTCAGGTTGGAACAGAGTGTATCCGTACAACACTGGAGATCTAACAATCAGCGCCATGGTACTGTACAACTACCTGGAGGCCAACGCCAAGGTGCCCTGGGAGGATCTGAGATATCTATTCGGAGAGATCATGTACGGTGGCCACATCACTGATGACTGGGACAGGAAACTCTGCCGCACCTACCTGGAAGAGTACATGCATCCCGACATGGTAAGTAAAATGGGAAGACAACTCCAAAATATTCACTGGTAAAAATGTGGTAATTGGGAAGAATGACTGTATGGAAAATGAGTCATTGAGAAGTAAGTATCACATATTCGGCGAGGCTAATGAGGGACAGCGTGAAGATAGGAACGTCTAACTATATTTAGACTGTGCCTATCTACTGCATGAACAATCACTAATGGCAGCATTAATTGGGCGAACAGGAGGGGGAGATAAGATGGCGAAAACATTTCCTTCTGAATGATCAGTGCGCAGCAATTGTTACGTTGGGATAACCAAGTGCCAACTTTCGTCCGTTGCATTCTCACCTTTACGTCGGAGTAATTGCTGGGCGGGACTGGGTAGGCTGTGTATTTTCACATAAAATTAATTAATGTGATAACATACATCTTGGTGGTAATCAATCATGAAATAAGCCGCAGTCAATGTGGATCCAATCATTATATCCATGAATACACAGCGCAGATCAGAAACATGGGTTGGGTTTTGTACCCTCATCCACTTCCAACACTGTATCCTGGCGTGGTTTTAGCTTGAGGGAGAGCTGTACCTGGCGCCGGGATTCCCTCTGCCACCGAACTCGGACTACAAGGGATACCATGCATACATCGACGAGTGCTTGCCGCCGGAGAGCCCTTACCTGTATGGCCTTCACCCCAATGCTGAGATCGAGTTCCTGACAACAAACTCCGACAATCTGTTCAGGACTGTGTTTGAGATGCAGCCGCGTGATGCCGGAGCAGCAGGTGCTGGCACCACTTCCAGAGAGGAGAGGATCAAGGTGAGACTCGAACAGCTGACTGCGAATGACTTCTACTAAAGTCACCGATGGCAACCGCGCCTAGCCAACTACTTATATATGATTTCAGACTATCTTGGATGAAATCGTGGAGAAACTTCCAGATGAGTTCAACATGCTTGAGATCATGAACAAGGTGCCGCCGGAGGAGAGAACTCCCTACGTCATTGTTGCATTCCAGGAGTGTGAGAGAATGAACTATCTCACTACAGAGATCAGGCGCTCCTTGAAAGAGCTCGACCTTGGTCTCAAGGTGAAAAAATTGCACCCAACCAAACTGCTTTTTAATTGGTTATTTGTATGCGTTTCCGTGACCTTTGATGGCATTTCAAACAGGGTGAACTGACAATCACAAGTGACATGGAGAGCCTGAGCGGCTCACTGTACTTGGACGTGATTCCTGAGTCATGGATGAAGCGGGCCTACCCGTCCCTCTTTGGTCTCTCGCAGTGGTATGCCGATCTGCTACAGAGAGTGAAGGAGTTGGAGTCCTGGGTCAGCGACTTCCAGCTTCCAGCTGCTGTCTGGCTGGCTGGTTTCTTCAACCCGCAGTCTTTCCTCACTGCCATCATGCAGCAGGTGGGTAAATGTGGAGAAAATAATTTTGTCCTAATTTATTGCCATGACAATGAAAGCTATGTTTGTATTTTGATTGCTACAGATGGCGAGAAAGAACGAGTGGCCTTTGGACAAGATGGCTCTTCAGTGTGACGTGACAAAGAAGTCACGAGAAGACATGAGCGGGCCGCCACGTGAAGGCGCATATGTTCATGGACTGTACATGGAGGGTGCTCGCTGGGACACACAGACCAGCATGATTGGAGAGGCAAGGCTCAAGGAACTGGCGCCACCCATGCCCGTCATATTCATCAAGGCCATACCCGTAGACAGAATGGAAACGAGAAACATCTACGAGTGCCCAGTCTACAAGACCAAACAGCGTGGACCGACATTCGTCTGGACCTTCAATCTGAAGACCAAAGAGAAGGCCGCTAAATGGATTCTTGGAGGCGTGGCCCTGTTGCTGCAAGTGTAGATTGCTCTAAGCAGGAGTTTCATGATTCCAATGGATTTTCTTCTGTGTGTACATACCTTACGTGTGTACGTATGTGTGTACGTACGTGTACATACCTTATGTGTTAATCCACTCTATCTCAATATATAAAGACTAAATTAAAACACTGTTGCACTTTGATATGACAGTACGTAGATATTAATCATCATCATGAAAAATAGCATGGGAGATGAATCCAGTAGTCTGCATGCAACTCACATAGTAGAGTGAGAATACAATTCTGTTCTCTGGCTTCTCAGCCTAAATGAAGTCGATAACAATCACTACAAATGTGGTGCAGTAACAGCATTTGGAGGGTGGTGGACCTGTAGTTCCAGAGCTGATGGAGAGACGGCGTTTGGAGAGAGGTGGACCTGTAATTTCAGCGCTGGTGAGGTAACAGCATTTGGTGGACCAGTAATTCTAATTACCAGCCTATATGACATTGATTAGCTCAACATCCATCCAGCTAATCAACTGCTGTGTTGTTAATAACCACTTGTGAATGAAAGGGCTGCGGCCTGTCAAGTCAGTTCAATTAGTTGGCAGAGATGAATAGTGGCATGCATTATGCCCTTGCGCTCTGTCCAAGTATATTGTATTTCAGTTTCCTCTCATTTCACTAAGAGCATTATAATTAGTGTAGATGTAAATAACAATTTGCCGTTGATTACCAAGTGCCTATTGCTGATGCAGTCAGTTGAATGTGATTAATTTCCACTGTATTCTCTTCAGCCGTTGGTATATAGCGGTATGAACACATGCGCGTGCATAGGTTTCCTTCATTACGCAGCGCCAGACGGAGCTTTTAGCTGGCTGCACTAATTTTCTGCATATTATACAGCATTGATTGCTGCACCGCATACATCGATAATATTTTCTGGGAGCTGGCGAGGAACTAAGCAGGCAGACAGGGATCTACATGCCACATTCATTCATGTGGAAGGAAGGAGTAGAGATCGCGCTGCAGACAGACACCTCATCTACCGACTGATTGTTGGGTTTGGCAGGTAAGGTGCTACTTAAACTTCTAGTAATAAATATTTCTATTTCATTGGGTGTAAATCTGAGCTCGATGAGAGATTGTTAGCGAGATCGTCAAACATGCCACCATAGCCGTGGGTAACATATTACAAGTAGACGTATACCGACGCGTCGGCGGAAGGGGGTGAGTACTAACAGAGTGCAGTCAGCTAGTTCTCCATCTCAGCAGATTGACTCGTGTCAAAGTCAATCGGCATGAGATTGAAATATTGTTGCGATGATAGAGATGAGCGATGAGAGGTAATTGATTTACACACGCTGACATTTCCGTGACTACAGATCAACCGAAGAGCCCCAGCAGTAGAGGCAGCTTTGACGTTTGGCTACCGAGTCACGCGGATGTTCAACATCTCCACAATATGCGAGCGAAGAGTCGGATCGAAGGAGGTACCACCAACATGTCTTCACACTTGACCAACACCTGCGCCGGGTGTCATCAGGTCTGCGTACAAGACATTTGGTAGGAGGTATGTTTGTCCACTCCTTGGCCGTCACGCGTCCTCTCAATGTTGCAGGCAATCACTGACAAGTACCTGTTGAAGGCGGTAGAGAAAGTCTGGCATGAAGACTGCTTGAAGTGCTCGTGCTGTAATTGCATACTGAATGAAGTGGGCACCTCGCTCTTCATCAAATCAAATCTTCTCTTGTGCAAAAATGACTACTTGAAGTAAGGGACACACTCACTGTCTAGCGCGTTGTTTTGTATCTCAGCTGTTTTGACTAGAGGGATTTAGATTGGAGGCTGATGGACTAGGAAAGCGCAATAGACTGAGAGTCCGCCACCATTAGTATAACCTCTCAGAGAGCAGAGATCGAACGCTGCTACCTGCTGAGTCCAATGATATCTTATCCTACATATTTCTAAATGCAGTGTACATTAATTATGTTAATCAATAGTACTTTCTCACGGTACTAATCAGCAGCCACTACGTATCCCCTACTATCCACCCAGCATGAATCATACTGTGATTGTATAGTCAGAGTATTCACTGCCGTTGACTAGCATTCTTCTATTTCAGACTGTTTGGGCCGTCGGGCCAATGCTCAGCGTGTCAGCAGCCGATACCAGCTTTTGAGATGATAATGAGAGCGAGAGAGCATGTCTATCATATCGGCTGCTTCGTGTGTCACGACTGCGGGCTTCGGTAATTACATCATCATTTCGTCTTGACTATCTGATGCTGCTAAAACATCAGATGAAATTTTGATTGTCGTTCTGCAGGTTTAGCGTTGGCGATAGATTTTACTTGTGTGGCAGTGAGATTTATTGTGAAACTCATTTCAAAGGCAACGAGTCGACGTTGCAGGACACGGTTCAGCACGGGATTGACAACAATAACAATGACAGCGATAGCAGCAAACGGAACAACATGAACCTCATTGACTACTCGGCTAACAGTGTCTTAGCATCTTCCTGCCAACCTGAGTTTACTAGTCAAGTACATTGAGAGGACGACTCTTAATTCAGATAATTTCCAACAACATATCAGCAAGGAGAGAATAAGTATATCAAACTATGGACAGGTGTGTCCGCGTGACCATAGCATACCTTATATATGGGGGGGGGGCAACTCTCATACAAACACAGTGCAGCTTGCTAGCTGGTGTTGTAAGCTTCTCCTTGATCCATGTTTGAAAGAAAGATATGTATATTTTTTGATGTCTGAATGCTGAGTCCTCATATATTTTTTCTAATGATCACAAATACAAAACTGAATGATTCATTGATAAGCCTCAACCTGATGACATGAAATCTGATGACATCACTGTCAATTTGATGACATCCTAAAAAATCTGATGACATCATACCATTTGAAACTGACAGACGCACATCGCATACGTACCTCGTATACACGTTCAGTGTAAGTGCCTTGCGTATGTATAAGCATACCTGCGTTCAATGAAGAAAGCTTCTCATAATCCTGCCCGCCATGAAGGTACAGCCCTGTAATCAAATAGTTCAGTCCACATTGAAAGTATATCATAACAGGAGAGGACAAATCCGAAGTCTAAAATGATGGTGCCTAGTATGCTGGGTCAATGTTTTGAGTATGCTACACTAAGAGTTTACTAAGAAGGTATAACTTGATACACAACTGCCCAACTCAGCTGATGGTATCGTTATCGTCAACATCATCAGAGAGTTTCTGACATTAAAATATAGAAACCATCTGAGAGAAGTTTCTGAAGATATGACTCAAGCCCAACAGACCTGTGCTGCATAGTGTAGATTCTGCCTGACTCCGTACTGGCACCCACTTCTTTGGTACGCAACCTCCATCGCTCAGTAGGTTTTAATAAGCGACTAGGATCCCTGGCTACTGACACTTGATACTGCAATTTAGTGTAACAACCATGTAGACAGATTGGAATTCGTATCTTCATGGATGAATGGTAAGCAGACCGATTGCCGTTCAATACCTGCGTGCGAATTTTCTCCTCTCTTTGCTGCTGCTTCAATTTTTGTTTCTCAGCTTCACGAACGGGTTTCATTTTCTGTTCGACAGCGAAGTGATTCCTGAGATCTATTCTCTCTTTATTTATTCTGTTCCTCTCCTTCTGCCTCTCGGACTGCTGCAGACGACGAGCTTCCTCTTCCATTTCCAGGAACTCTTGCTCCTCCTGACGCTGCCTCTTGTACTCAGCCACCTTTGACACAAACCACAATATGTTTGACTCACAAACCCTTCATATGGTAAGTTTGTTTTCGTGATGCTTGTAAACATACTTGCTGTCTTAGTTCTTCTTGCTGGATCTTTGCTTCTCTCTCTCTGCTCTCCTTCTCTTTCTGCTCTCTAAGCTTTCGCTCTTTCTCTTCTGCCCTTTCCAACTCCTTTTGCAACTGAAAACAATATCCCAGTATGTTATCATTATCTAAGCAGCACTACTGTAAAACCAGATCTGATAGCGATGGTCTAACAGCCACAAAAATAGCAACAAAAAATCATCGCTCTCGTTGGAATTCGCTATAGAAATTACGCCCATTATACCTAATACAGGAGTTGTCTTTCCATTCATGAGATCGTAGTTTTTATTTCTTGATGATTTAGAACGAAACGCTCATTTCTGTCGCTATCAAATCCGGTTTTACAGTATTCACTATTACCAAGAGAAGACAGCTCTCACCTTCCATGCACTCAGTCTCTGAAGTCGCTCACGCCTTTCTTTATCTAACAAATGCTGTTTCTGTTGCTCATCTTCAGACTCATCATCTCTTGACTCAATATCCTTCAATTTCTCGGCTTTATCTTCCTGTTAAACAATAAATCGATCAAAACTTTACAAAACTTTACATAGCGTAAAATAGTAAAATAAATAACAAAATAATAAAGTAAACAAAAAAATGATAAAATAAAATAAAGTAAACAAATAAAATAAAGTAAACAAATAAAATAAAGTAAACAAATAAAATAAAGTAAACAAATAAAATAAAGTATTGGTCACTGACTAGAGCTGCAGAACAGAGAGGGAAACACATAGGACTCACATCTTTCTTGGATTTCCAAGTCCTAATTGCGTGCTTCTTCTGCTCTTGAAGGCTGAGGAACTCCCTATACCAGGTTTCATGACTGGCGACTTCCTCAGGGGTTTTAGTGGGCAGATGTGAGACTGCCTCTGACAGGAAGCGTTGTAAACCCTGTTAGAATAGGAACAGCTGAGAGCCTGACTGACTGCTATCTCTATGGAGAACAACAAGCCATACCTTGAACCTCACTCGCCACTTGAGGAATGTGTTATGGTCGTACTCGTCCCAGCCTCCTCTCATACCCCCTGTCTCAGCTAGAAACTTCTGCAAACAACAGCATTTCTGCAGGTTAGACTATGGTGTAACATCTCCATCACTTGCTGACACAGAACCTGACAATCCTAGGACAGGGTCAGTGCTGCTCAGCACTAATGCTACCTTTGGTAGTGCTACTGAGTTGCTATCTCAGCCATTTGGTCATTTGCAGTAAACTGTCACATTCCGAACTAATATTGGGGTAGTTGTCTATTTCCTGCCCTAAAACTGCTCAAGCAAGACAAGAAGTCTTGAAGAGTCTTAAGACTTCTTGGAGAATTCTTAAGAATTCTTAATGCCTTCTTCAAGAAATTTTATGGTGGGGAAATACGCAATTACCAATATTGGCAAGAAGGAGAGCATGTTTGTCATATCTTGGAGAGCGTATTTTTCTAATTCCAATCATTCCGTATTCAATCCATCATAGGCAAATTGAACTCACCTCAAATTGAACAACTTCTGGCGGGAGATTCTTGGCAACATCTCTTGCACTTGGTAGCTTTGAGACAGGTTTTTTAACTGGCTCCATGTGGTGATCAGTTTCATTCCAAGAATTGAATTTTTTCTCCATTGCGTTTATCTCATGTGTGTGCTGCAGCTCGTATGCCATAAGCTGTTCATAACTACATAGTTACAGGAATGGATAATCACCATACCAATATAGTAGAAATATACCAGCAGTTGCACGATGTAAAGCTCTTACTCTGCTCTCTGACTGTCTTTAAAAGTTCTTATATTGGTTTCAATCTCTTCCATTACTAGCTTGAGCTTTTCTAAAACTGTCATGAGCAATTGATGAAAACATGCATAGCTATTATACTGCAGAGTTATGTAGTCGAACAAGCCAAAAGAGCTTCATGCATACACTGAGGAGTAGGCTTTACATTCTTGATCTCTTGGTGAAACCGAGATACCATCGATCTAAGTTTGGATACTTCTTTTTTAGTTCTTATTCCTAAAAAGTAGACAATGATTTATAATACCAGCTAGTTATGAAGGCATTCACGATGAAATAACTTACTCTCTGTTTTCAAATCTGAAGTTAGCGTTTTATCCATCGAGATCATGTCCGAAAAAAGTACTGGATCTCTTTTATACAACTGGGAGTCGATCTCTTTGTTGATCATCTGAGCCCTGCATATTTTCAAAGGAAGAACAGATGAAAAATTGGTTTAATTTGTATGGTGAAATTATCTTTAGCTACGCTTACTTCATATCCAACTGCTTGATGTCTTTTACTGCGCTTGAAGTGGCTTTGCTTGGAGCTGCCATCGCCGCTAAACTTGGTCTCTGGTCAAAATCTCTAAGTCCCTTTTCTCACAGAAATTTGAGTATGGAGCCTTGACCGCTCGTCCCAAACAAATGCCCTTAGATCTAACTAGATAACCTCGCGACCATAGCCATGAATGCGGGGCGGTATGTTAGATCAGCCGTCCTCTTTCACACCCGATATAGACGCGCATTACATGCACGAAATGACAACTCCTACTTTACGAGACGAACTTGAAAGATTTGGCAAACCTCTCTGTCTACTACTTGCAGTGCCAGTAATGTAATGAAAAACGTGTGTAAGGTGCCAGATATAGCAATGCTTCTGTGACAAAGCTCAAAACTCTTAGTGCTGAAAGGAGTGGTTGATTATTAGCGCAAAACAATGTAGACAAGAGCGCATACAGGAGACCCATATGGTCACAGAAAACCTATTCTTTCCTTGCAAATCTTGAGGCTGCGTGAATGATCCAGCTGTGCATTTCAAACCATTTCAGCTTTCATGAAGAGAGGAAATGTTAAAAAAATTGGAAAATAAAACAGACCGACCGACGAGCATACACTGAGAAACCATTGGTTGTGGATACAGAACTGCTTTTAATAGTGGATAGACAAACCGGACTAGGTACAGATGTGATATCGTTAGAACTTGTATTGAATTCAACAGTTTGGTAAATATGTGTAGCATGGATGAGGAAAATTCAGAGAATCTTTATTGCACTGGGATGACAGGCGCATTACTTCTTCTTTGTGCCTAGAATAAAAATCGATCAGAATTAGTGAGTAAATCGAGAGTAAAATATATCCGTCAGCACACAAGATGAGTTTGTTTGCCTGGTAGCAGACATTACGAGACTGAAAAAGGAATAATCAGCCTCCATACAAATACGAATATGTTCATGACAGCTGTATTCGTGACACCTAAAAAGAACATTTTTTAACGAACACCACCATGACGGATGCCATGAATTAGAAAACTTGCGTAGTGCCTCATGTGTAGACTGGTTCACATGAGACTTTGATGCTAAATCAGATCGGATCTTAAAATATGAGTACGAATACAGCTGCAGGTACCGGTGAACATGACATGCACCTAATATTTCCAATCGAAAAACAAATCTGGTTATCAATAAAGAAATTTGCACAGAAATACAACTACGGTACAAAAACTGAAACAGTGCATTATAGAATTCATATTCGAGTTTTGATTGCATCAGTCAATGAAACCATTAATGATCATTATTAGTGCTGCATTTCTTCAAAATAATTAATCTCAATTAATCTTCCGATTAATATTA
>ERZ1740065.91-NODE-91-length-38557-cov-6.608981_pt1 | contig 38557 bp, 36 predicted proteins | sample MGYA00581738_ERZ1740065 | MGnify/ENA primary metagenome ERZ1740065 (study PRJEB43018, sample SAMN04849749) | marine metagenome | isolation source: floating plastic debris | place: Pacific Ocean | collected 2008-09-01 | study: EMG produced TPA metagenomics assembly...
GCGGATCGGTGTCTATTGCGGCGAAATACGCGCTGGAGGTGCATGGGCTGGACCGTGTCGCCGTGGTCGATTTCGATGTGCATCACGGCAATGGCACGCAGGCTCTGTTGTGGGACGCGCCCCGGATCCTCTTTGTCTCGTCCCACCAGATGCCGCTTTATCCCGGCACGGGCGCAACGCATGAAACCGGGGCGCATGACAACATCATGAACCTGCCGCTAGCCCCGATGACCGGCGGGGTGGCGATGCAGCGGGCCTATAGCGATGAGGTTTTGCCCGCGCTCGATGATTTTGCGCCCGAGCTTGTGCTGATCTCGGCCGGGTTTGATGCCCATGCGGACGATCCGTTGGCGAACCTGCTGTGGCACGAAGAGGATTTTGCCTGGGTCACGCAGGCGATCTGCGATGTGGCCGACGCCCATGCGGGCGGGCGCGTGGTCTCGACACTGGAAGGCGGCTATGATCTGAACGCGCTGGGCGCCTCCGTGGCCGCCCATGTGCGGGTTTTGATGGAGCGGGGGCAATGAGCGACGCCAAAATCGAAGAGATGAGCTTTGAGGACGCCATGCGCGAGCTCGAGGCCATCGTCACCCAGCTCGACAGCGGGAACGTGGAGTTGGAGAAGTCCATCGCGCTTTATGAACGCGGCGCGCTGCTCAAGGCCCATTGCGAGGCCAAGCTGAAGGATGCCGAGGAAAAGGTGGCCGCGATCAAGCTGGATCAGAATGGTCAGCCGACCGGGACAACCCCTGTCGAGGGCATGTGAGCTTTCACGAGCGACTGACGGCGCGGGCCGGGGCGATCCAGGCGTTTCTGGATGCGAGCCTGCCGCAGGGCGATCTTCCGCTGGAACAGGGTCTAAGGCACGCGCTATCGGGGGGAAAGCGGTTGCGCGGGTACCTGGTGATCGAGGCCGCCGCGCGCTTTGGCAGCGCGCCGGAACAATCGGTCGTCACCGCGGGCGCGATCGAGGCGCTGCATGCCTATTCGCTGGTGCATGACGACCTGCCCTGCATGGATGACGATGATCTGCGGCGTGGGCAGCCCACGGTGCATGTCAAATGGGACGAGGCGACGGCGGTTCTGGTGGGCGACGCGCTGCAGACACTGGCGTTTGAGCTGTTGTCGGAACCTGCCTGCCATGACAGCCCGAAGGTGCGGGTCGCGCTGATCGGATCGCTGGCGCGGGCGGCGGGGGCGGAAGGCATGGTGTTGGGCCAGGCGCAGGATATCGCGGCAGAGACCGCCGGGCGAGCGTTAACGCTGGACGAGATCGCCGAATTGCAAGGCAACAAGACAGGGGCGCTGATTTCGTGGTCGGCAGAGGCCGGGGCGATCCTGGGCGAGGCGGATCCCGCACCCTTGCGCGTCTATGCGCGGGCGCTGGGGTTGGCGTTTCAGATTGCGGACGACGTCCTGGACGTTGAGGGTGACACCGCCACCGCCGGGAAGCGGTTGCAAAAGGATGCGGACGCCGGGAAGGCCACGTTTGTGTCACTGCTTGGGCTTGATGCGGCCAAGTCCCGCGCGGCGGACCTGGTGGACGATGCCTGTACCGCGCTAGATCCCTATGGCGCGACGGCTGAAAACTTGCGGGATGCGGCGCGCTTCGTTATCTCGCGCACGTCATAGCGGCGCCCGGGAGGACCGATGAGCAAACGACCCAGCACCCCGCTTTTGGACCGCGTGTCTGTGCCTGCGGATCTGAAGGTATTTGGCGACAGCGACCTGCGCCGACTGGCCGATGAACTGCGCGCCGAGACGATTAGCGCGGTGTCGGAAACCGGCGGGCATCTGGGCGCGGGGCTGGGCGTGGTTGAGCTGACCGTGGCGCTGCACGCGGTGTTCGATGCGCCGAAGGACCGGATCATCTGGGATGTGAGCCACCAGTGCTATCCCCACAAGATCCTGACCGGGCGGCGGGATCGGATCCGGACGTTGCGCCAGAAGGACGGGCTGTCGGGGTTCACCAAGCGGTCGGAAAGCGCCTATGACCCGTTCGGGGCGGCGCATTCATCGACCTCGATCTCGGCCGCGCTGGGCTTTGCCGTGGCGCGCGATCTGGGCGGATCGCCAGAGCATGGGATCGGCGATTGCATCGCGGTGATCGGCGACGGCGCGATGAGCGCGGGCATGGCCTATGAGGCGATGAACAACGCCGCCCAAGCGGGCAATCGCCTCGTGGTGATCCTCAACGATAACGATATGTCGATCGCGCCGCCGGTGGGTGGCCTGTCGGCCTATCTCGCGCGCATGGTGTCCTCCAGCGAATATCTCGGCATTCGCAGCCTTGCCAGCCGCGCCATCAAAAAGATGAGCCGCCGCCTGCACGAAGGCGTGCGCAAGGCCGAAGAATATTCGCGCGGTATGGTGACCGGCGGAACCCTGTTTGAAGAGCTGGGCTTTTACTATGTTGGTCCGATCGATGGGCACAATCTCGATCACCTGATCCCGGTGCTGGAAAATGTGCGCGACACCTCCGAAGGCCCGGTGCTCATCCACGTCGTGACCGAGAAGGGCAAGGGCTACGCCCCGGCGGAAAACAGCGCGGATAAATATCACGGCGTGCCCAAGTTCAACGTGATCACAGGCGAGAAAGCCAAGGGCGCGGCGGGTCCTCCGGCCTATCAGAACGTCTTTGGCGACACGCTGGCGGATCTGGCGCACACCGATAAGCGTATTTGCGCGATCACCGCGGCCATGCCCTCGGGTACCGGAGTAGACCGGTTTGCCAAAGCGCATCCCGATCGCAGCTTTGACGTCGGCATCGCGGAACAGCACGGCGTCACCTTTGCTGCCGGCCTCGCGGCGCAAGGGATGCGTCCGTTTGCGGCGATCTATTCGACCTTCCTCCAGCGCGCGTACGATCAGGTGGTCCACGACGTAGCGATCCAGAACCTCCCGGTGCGTTTCGCGATCGACCGCGCGGGGCTTGTGGGCGCGGATGGTTCGACCCATGCGGGTTCGTTCGACATCACCTATCTGGCCACTTTGCCCAATTTCGTCGTGATGGCGGCCTCGGACGAAGCCGAGCTTGCCAATATGACCTACACCGCCGCTGAGTATGACGATGGTCCCATCGCCTTCCGCTATCCGCGCGGCGCGGGCACGGGTGTGCCAATCCCGGAAACGCTCGAAAAGCTTGAGATCGGCAAAGGCCGTCTCGTGCGCGAAGGCAGCAAGGTCGCAATCCTGTCGCTCGGCGCGCGTCTGGAAGAGGCCAAAAAGGCCGCCGACCAGCTGGAGGCCAAGGGGCTCTCGACCACGGTCGCCGACATGCGCTTTGCCAAGCCGCTCGACGAAGACCTGATCGCGCGTTTGATGAAGACCCACGAGGTGGTCATCACCATCGAGGAAGGCGCGATTGGTGGTTTGGGTGCTCACGTCCTGACCTACGCAACCGACGAAGGCCTGACCGATGCAGGGCTGAAGGTGCGCACGATGCGCCTGCCCGATATCTTCATCGATCAGGATTCGCCGGACAAGCAGTACAAGCTGGCCGGCTTGGACGCTGATGCGATTGTCGCAAAGGCCCTTTCAGCGCTGAATCACAATTCGGCCGGCGTTGACGCGGGCGGAGTCGAGGAAGCGCGGGCGTAACGCCGCCCAGCGTTTCGTGAAACTTCGATGGGTGAGTGGTTTGGCCTTCCGGAATGGGTGGCCATAACGGCCTTGGTGGCCCTCAGTCTGTGTGTCTATACGGCCTTTGGTTATGGGAGTATCCGAAAGGCGCATATCCGCACAGCGGCGCGACGGCCCAATCTGACTGAGGCTGAATTCCGCGCGATGATGGAGAAAGAATGCGCGCCGGATATCGCGCAGTTCCTATGGGATCAATGCCTGTCCTATGTGGAGCCGCGGCTAACTCCACACCCAGACGATCACCTCTTCGACGATCTGAAAATTGATGATGATGACGTATCTATGGACTGGACGCGTGAGTGGTCAGAGCGTCGAGGCTTCCATGAAAGCAACTTTCAAGATTGGCCGAGCGACTGGGCCCCAACCGTCCGAAATTTTGGGCGCTGGCTTGAAATGGGGCCTATCTAGCCGTTTCAACGCGACTTTGTGATGATCACGGCCAGCGCAGGCCTTTCAATCGGTGCTGCTGCTGAGGTCTCTGACGGATCTTGCCCCTCTGGCGGATCCGCAAAATCGCCCGTACCCTCAACCTCCTCCAGGATCAGCGGCGGCTCGGGCGGCTCTTCGCCTTTCAGCTCGGCGATGGTGCGTGCACGGCGATAGAGATAGGTGTCGCGCCGGGCCGCATAGGGGTTGAGCGTTTCGCCGATCCGTTCCAGCTCCTCATCCACCTCAAGACGCGAATCGAGTGAGTTGATCACGAAATACGGCGCGGTGAACTCGATCTGGTTGAACGGCGCGCCCACCGCCACCGGCAGCAGCAATTGGTCCAGCCCACTGCCCACCAGATCGCGCGCGCTCGTCGCACCGGTCACCGGCAGATAGAGATAAGGCCCTGATCCCACTCCATAAAAACCAAGAGTGTTGGCAAAGCCGTTGCGGCGATAGGGCAGGCCGATCCCTGGCTTCTCCGCCAGGTCAATCAACCCGCCAAGGCCGAGTGTTGAATTGATCAGCAGCCGGCCCATCGTCTCAAAGGTCTTGCCAATTTTCCCCTGCAGCAAAAAGTTGAGCGCGTTGTTGGGCTCGCCCAGATTGCGCACCACATTGCCCAGGCCATCGCGCAAAGGCCCGGGCAGACCGTCGCGATAGGCGTAGGCCACCGGCTCGACAAACACCTCATCAAGTTGCTGCGTGATCCGGTAACTTTCCTCGTTGATCTGTTCCATCGGATCGCTTTCGGGCGGGCCGTAAGCGCCCGTCACCACGATTTCGTTTTCGCCGTCTTGCGGCGCTTCTTCTTCTTGGTCGTCCTGCGGGGCGTCAACCGGGCCTTCCTGCGCCTGCGCGGCAACGAGCGACCATTCAAGGCTGAGCAATCCCGGCGAGCCGGGCGCAGCGACCGACGCCTGGCCAAGATCGATCCCTATTACGATCTCGCCAAGCGGCGTCTCGGTTGAGGCGAGAGCCGCCTGCGGAACCTCTCCGATCAGGAGAGGCGATGTCAGCGCAATAAGCGCAGCGTTGGGCATGGGCGCACCTTCGGGGTTGTCGGCCGCTAGGCCGCTTCGAATCGGGCTCTTTCAGGCCCTTCAAATCCTTCACTTTTGCATTCTGGCAATCCACAGCGCGCACGCCAACGTCTTTTTCGATCTAGGCGTTACACATCAGTACCAAATGCTATCTGTCACAGCCAGGCACATATCGTAGGAGACCAATATGGCATTCCTGGACATTCATCGCGACGGCCCTGTTGCGACGCTCACCATCAACCGACCTGATACCATGAACCCGCTTGGCAATCCGGGCGATGGTGACGCGTTTGCGCGGGTTTGCTCTGAGATCAACCGCGACACCGACATTCGGTGCACTGTTCTGACCGGAGCAGGCCGCGCGTTCTCGGCGGGTGGCGATGTGAAGGCGATGCGCGACAAAAGCGGCACTTTTGGCGGCACGCCGCCAGCGATTTCGGACGGATATCGCGAGAACATCCATATCATGCTGCGCGCGCTTTACGGTTTGCGCGTGCCGTTGATCGCGGCGGTGAACGGGCCGGCGATTGGCCTTGGCTGCGACGTGGCGTGTCTCGGCGACATCCGCATCGCCAGCGAAAAGGCCAAGTTTGGCGTCACATTCCTGAAGCTCGGCATCATTCCCGGCGATGGCGGGACGTGGATCCTGCCGCGTATCATTGGCCCCGCGCGCGCGGCCGAATTGTTCTACACCGGCGATGTGATCGACGCGGACACCGCGCTTGATTGGGGGCTGGTCAGCCGGGTCGTCGCGCCGGACACACTGCTTGAGGAAGCCAGGGCCCTCGCCCACAAGATCTCCGCTCAGCCGCCCCACGCTCTGCGCCAGGCGAAGATGCTGCTGCGCCAGGGCCAGCAGCTTTCTTATGACAGCGCGCTCGAACTGGCCGCGAACACGCAGGCGATGATGCATTTAACCAAGGACCATGAAGAAGGCGTCGCCGCCCTGCTTGAGCGGCGGACCGCTGATTTCAAAGGAGAATGACCGTGATGACGATCGCCGTGCGCGCCTTGATTTTCTTGACCGTCGTCTATGTCGGCCTCGCCGCGTTGATCTATTTTCAGCAAAGCCGGTTTATTTTTCCCGCCCCGCAAGAGGTTTACGCGCCAGCGCCTGGCTATCAGGCGGTCACGCTGAACACCGCTGATGGCCTTGCGCTGACCGCGCATTGGCGCGCGCCCGAGGATGGCAAGCCTACGTTGGTCCATTTTCACGGCAATTCCGGCTCACTCAGCGGCGCGACGAGCGAAAATCGGCTCTTCGCGGATCAGGGCTATGGCGTGCTACTGGTCGAATATCGCGGCTATGGCGGCAATCCGGGCAAGCCTTCGGAAGAGGGGTTTCGCGAAGATGGTCGCGCGGCTCTGGCCTTTCTCAAAGAGCGCGCCATCGCGCCCAAGAGCATCATTATCAAAGGCCATTCGATCGGCAGCGGAACCGCGGTGAACATGGCGCTTGAACAGGACGCGGCGGCGCTGATCCTCGTCGCGCCCTTCACTTCGACCGTCGATTTGGTGGGGCAGAAAATACCGATCTTCCCTATGGGACTGATTATTGCGGAGCCCTTTGACAACCGCGCCAAGCTGCCTCAGGCGGCGATGCCGGTTCTGGTTCAGCACGGGACGGCCGACACGGTCGTCCCGATCTCGCATGGCCGCGCGCTCGCAGCGGTTGGACCGACCGCTGAGTTTCAAAGCTTTGCGGGCAAAGAGCACGACCTGACCTTCGATAACGAAGTGCAGACCGCGCAGGCGCGGTGGCTTGCCGAGCTGGGCCTCTAGTCGCCCGCCACGCGCGCCTTATTGCGCGAGGCCAGTGGGGATGACGGTGGCTTGGGCGCAGGCGACGTGGATCGGCTCGGCGTCGTCGCTTTCCGCGTAAACATCCGCGCGCACGACCACCTGGCGCTTGCCTGGCTTTACCACCGTGCCTTTGGCGCGCAGCCGCTCGCCCTGGCCGGGGCGCAAGAAGTTGATCAAGTAGCTGCCGGTCACAACATCGCCTGCCACGGAGGCCGCCGCCCAAGCGCAGGCGTTATCCGCCATGAGCCCCACAATCGCGCCGTGTGCGAAGCCGTGATGCTGGGTCATTTCCGGACGCAGCGACAGCAGCAACTCGCTCTCGCCCTGCCAGACCTTGAGCGGTTCAACGCTAAGCCAGTTGCTGAACCCGGATCCCTTGACCGCGACGCGTCGCATATAGTCGAGAGAGGCTTCAGGGCTATCAAATCGCGATTGGGTCACAGGGCATCTCCTAAGTCTGTATCACAGACTTTATGATCGTGATGGCTCGGCGTAGCAAGTCTGATTTGCAGACCAGGGCTCTCGTGTCCTATAAAGCCGGATATGAAGAGCTATCGTCCATCGCGTTCCCCCTGTCCGATCGGCCGCGCGGCGCGCGTGCTGGGTGACCGATGGGTGATCCTGATCCTGCGCGAGGCGTTTCTGGGAGCGGATCGGTTTGAGCAATTTGTCGAGCGCATGGGGATCAATCGCGCGGCGCTGACCTCGCGTTTGGAGATACTCCAGGAAGCCGATCTCATTCGGCGCGAACCCCCCGAAGGGAAACGCGCGCGCTATGTGCTGACCGAAAGAGGTGAGGCGCTGGTCCCGCTGTTCCGAGAGATGGCGCAGTGGGGTTCAGACCACCTGTTTGAAGACGGCGAAGCGCGCGGGCAATGGCCTGATGGCGGCCTCTCTGCCCATGCCTGAATAAAGGAGCGCCCCGAACCGCGCTTGGCGGGCCGGGGCGCTTCGCCTGGTCGAAGTTCGAATTACTCCGCTGGCTTGGTCTCCGGGTGCATACCGCCCTGATGCGGCTCCAGACCAGCTTCGGCGTCGCCAAACACCCGCTCCGCATCCGAGCTTGCGTCGTCATCGCGCAAAGTGTCGAGGTGCATAAGCTTTTTGATGAGCGGGCTGACGAGCATGACCGCCGCACCGATCCCGACGGCGTAAAGACCGACGGTGGAGTAGACATTGAGGACCACCTGCTTGCCGGCCTCTTCGCCCACGCCTTCCGCGCCGGTGGCCGCCGCGATCAATCCCGCGGCGAAGTTGCCGGTCGCCGAAGCGAAGAACCACGTGCCCATGATGAGCGAGGCCATATGCGCGGGAGCCAGGCGGTTCATCGCTGAAAGGCCCACTGGCGACAGGCACAGCTCACCAGTCGTGTGGAGGAGGTAGATCAGAAAGATGTAGATGACCGGTGTCGGCACATCGATGCCAACGCTGTTCGCGCCGAACACCAGCACCAGGAATCCAAGCCCCACCTGTACGACGCCAAGGCCAAACTTCATGGGTGACGAGGGCTCGAACCCGCGCTGGCCCATAAAGGTCCAAAGAGTCGCAAACACGGGTGCCAGCAGGATAATGTAGATCGCGTTGATCGACTGGAAGGTCGAGGCGGGCACGCCGCCGCGGTCAACGTGACGATCGGTGAACAGGTTGAGCGATGAACCCGCTTGCTCGAACAGCGCCCAGAACACGATCGAAGTTACGATCAGGAACATGGCAGCGAAAATCCGATCGCGGTCTTCGCTCGGCAGTTTGATCACGGCGGTGCCGATTACATAGGCAACCAGCAGGAGGCCAAAGCCGCCGAGCAGCCAGCCGACCACGCTCTGATACTGGATCAGCGCCCAGCAGACCGCCACGAGGACGAACCCGATACCGTACATGCCCCATTCTGTGCCTTTGGCGAGCGCCTTGGGCGGCTCACCGCGGCCCAGCAGGAGGCCTTTGCCGAGGGTGAAAACCAGGAGACCTGCGAGCATGCCGATCCCCGCAAGGCCAAACCCGTAAGCCCAGCCATAGGTCTCGCCAATATAGCCGCACAGCAGCGAGCCCGCCGCAGCGCCCAGATTGATGCCCATGTAGAAGATTGTGTACGCGCCATCGCGGCGCACATCGGTGCGCGGGTAGAGCTGTCCCACCAAAACGGAGATGTTGGCCTTGAGGAAGCCTGATCCCACGATGATCAGAGCGAGCGCCAGCCAAAAGACGTAAATGACGGGGTTGTCCGCGTTGCCCGCGGCCGGCTCCCCCTCAAACGCCATAAAAAAGTGGCCGAGCGTGAGCAACACGGCGCCAAAGGCGACGGCCTTACGCTGGCCAAGGACCTTGTCCGCCATGTATCCGCCGACCGCCGGCGTGATATAAACAAGCGCCGTATACGCGCCGTAAATGATCCCCGCTTCGCTGTCGCTGAAGAGCCAGTGCTTGGTCAGGTAGAAAATGAGCAGCGCGCGCATCCCGTAATAGGAAAAGCGTTCCCACATCTCGGCGAAGAAGAGGACAAACAGGCCCTTAGGATGTCCCAGAATTGTGCCCGCGCTGTCGCCATGCGGAAGAGCTTGTGTCGCCATAGTGTCGTTTTATCCCAGATTTGCTGCATGCGCCGTTAAGGCGCGTCCCCGAAGTGCTGCGCTGCACCCTAACGAGCAAATTGCGTCTGTGAAGTCTTTGTTACACGCAAGCGGGCGGTTTGTGCCTTTCAGGCCCAAGCCCGCGTTCGCCCGCGCTCTTGACGCGCATGGCTGTATTATGGCACTGATGCACCTCACATAGGACTAACGCCCATGAGCACCACTAGCACGAATCAGGCTCGCCCCGTCTATCTCAAGCTGCGCGATCAGATCGCCGCTGCGATTATTGAGGGCGTGTACCCGGAAGGCGCGATGCTCCCTTCGGTGCGCGCTCTGGCGGCAGAGCAGGGGGCCAATCCGCTTACGGTGGCCAAAGCCTACCAGCAATTTCAGAACGATGGTCTGGTCGAAGTGCAGCGCGGGGTTGGGATGTATGTCGTCAAGGGCGCAGCAGACACACTGCGCGCACGCGAACGCGACCAGTTCCTGAGCGAGGAGTGGCCCGAGATTCGCGCGCGCATGGAACGTCTGGGCCTTGATCCCTTGCGGCTCCTCGAAAGGTCCTGATAGCCTTCTTTGCAAGCCAAGTGCACAAATCCGCACGATTGCTTGCCCAATACCCCTCCTTCTGGCACACATTGGCGCAGACACTGCTCTTCGGGTCAGAGTGGTCAGGGGCTGGGGCAACGCAATGAGTTTGCCCCGATTGGAAGCGAGGCGCGTGACGCGGTCAAAACCGCTGCGTGCCCTATCGGGAGGTCGCAATGATCAGATCCGAACTGCTCGCCGAATTGCACAAAGGCAATCCGGAACTTCGCGCTGAGGAAATCGAACAAGTGGTCGATATCTTCTTTGATGAGATTGCGCGACGCTTGGCCGAAGGGGGGCGCGTGGAATTGCGCGGCTTTGGCGCTTTTTCAACGCGTGAGCGCGACGCGCGAACCGGGCGCAACCCGCGCACCGGCGAAGCGGTAAGCGTGGAAGCCAAACGCGTGCCCTATTTCAAAGCGGGCAAAGAGATTCGCGAACGTCTCAACCAAGGCTGACGTCACGGCGCATGCCTGAGCGGTTCACGCGTATTCGAGCGCCAGGTCTTCTCCATCGGCAAGATTGGGCACCGGCAAGCGGCGTTCTTGATCAAGCGCTGCAAACACCGCGTCGATAATGCGCTCGGTCCCGCCCGACACGCTCATATCGACGGGCACCATCCCCAGCGCGTCAAACTCTTCGATTTCATTCGCGCTCGGAACCGCGAGGATCCGGGTGACGTCCGGCAGCCTTTCATCCACCAGCGGAGTGAGTTCGCGTGAGATGGTGACGTTTCCGGTGGCGATGACCAGAACCTCGCGCTTTTCCATTCCCAGCGCCTCCCAACTGCGCGGGTCGGCGGGGTTGGCGCGCAGCACGTGATAGCCATCGGCAAGCGCGGTTTCGAAGGCGGCGTCCCCGCTTTCAAGGCCGATATATTCAATCTCATTGTAGGCGAGCGCGTCCGCTACCATTCGACCGGTGTCCCCAAGCCCGATGATCACCACCGGCGCGTTGTCACCCGCCAGCTTCTGATCGGGCGGTCCGCGGCGCAGCTTTCCGGCGAGTTTGCGGCCGACATTCGAGACGATCGGTGTCACCGCAAGGCTGATCGCGATGGCGGTGACAAGGATCGAGATGAGGCGTGGTTCCACCAGACCCGCCAAAGCGGGCAGAGCAAACAAAACTAGCGCAAACTCGCTGCCTTGGCCGAGCAAAAATCCGAGCTGGATCGAGCCTGGCACAGACCAGCGATTGGCGAGACCGGCCAGCACATTGAATCCGCATTTGAGCGCGATCAGCGCCACCGCCGCCCCTATCACAAGCAACCAGTTTTCCGCCAGCAGCACCGGATCGATGCTGAGCCCGACGGAGATGAAGAAGAAGCTGAGGAACAGGCCGCGAAAGGCATCGATCTCGGTCTGGACCATGATGCGATAGCGCGAATCGGCCACCGCCATCCCGCCCAGAAACGCACCCAAAGTCAGCGACAGCCCGGCAATCCCGGTCGCCCAGCCCGCCGCAAGCGCGATGAACAAAGCGGTGGCGGTGTAGACCTCGCTGCTCCCCGCCTGTGCAATCAGGCGAAAGACCGGCCCCGTCAGATAGCGCGCAAACAGCACCGCAACGACAAAGGCGGCGAGCGCCTTGAGCCCGGCAATGCCAAGCGCGGGTGCAATCGCTCCGCCCTCTGCCAAGGCGCCTGCAGCGACCAGCAAGAGGATGGCTGCGATATCCTGAAAGATCAGGATCGATTGCGCCGCGCGTCCGACCGGGCAATCTTCCTGATGCCGCTCGCGCACCAGACCGATCACCACTGCGGTGGAAGACAGGCCCATGGCAAAGCCGCCAATGATGGCAAAGGGTGTGGGCAGGCCAAGAGCCAAGAACAGCAGGGCGAACGCTCCGCCCGAGACCAACATCTGCAGGCTGCCAAAGCCGAAGATATTGCCGCGCTCAGCCCATATTCGCCCAAGCGAGAAATGCAGGCCCAGATTGAACAGCAGGAACATGACGCCCGCCTCGGCCATGGTCGCAACCACAGGCCCGCTGAAATCCGGCTTGAAGCCGAGGATAGAGATGCCGAGCCCCAGACCCAGATAGCCGACAATCGGGTTCAGCCGGCAGGCCCGGCTCACCAGCGCCGCCCCAATGCCAAGCCCGAGAAGCGTGATCGCGGGCTGGATGGTCTCAAGGATTTCACGGGCGCTTTCGCCGGCCATACACGCTGCTCCCTTGTCGGCTTTGTTGCCCGTACGAAGGCCAAATGGAGGTGACAGACGCGAGTGGCAAGGGGTGTGTCGACGCGGCGAGTTGTCGTGCGCGCTTCACAGAGCTATCGCGGCGGCCAAGCGGGTGTGGCGGAATGGTAGACGCCGGGGACTTAAAATCCCCTGAGCTTTGCTCGTGCGGGTTCGAGTCCCGCCACCCGCACCATTGTATTTCCTAGGCAATTTCTACCTTCCGGGTGTCAGTTGGTGACGGCTCCGACGGCTCTTGGTCTAATTCTGGTGTAATGAGGCTTAGGGCATCTCCGAAAGAGATTGGGTGAGCGAAGCGCCTAGCGGTACGGGCAGGCCGTTTGACGGTTTGGGCAGCACCCTTTTCCGGCAACACGTTGATTTGGATCGAAACAGTGGGATTGCGGATCAAAAAGAGACTAAGAGGTAGACCGCGAAACGCCGTGAACAATAGACTTGCTATCGGCAGAGCGGGTGCAGATCGACCCTGGAGGCTTCCTTGGAGTCCGTGATGTGATCTAAAGCGGCAGAGGCGAAAATGAGATCAGGCGCTCGGTTGGCCGTTTCATACTCTGGGCGCCCGTCGAAAGATCAAGATCGAATGGGACGCCTATTCGATTGCCGGCCAAATCCTCAAGCCTTGGGTCTATCCGGATTGTGTGTTGCGCACCATCCCATGGCTGGCGGGGCGTGAACCGCCAGATTGTCTCGGCAGCGTCCAACTCAAGATTGCCCGGAATAGAGGCTCCGGCTGGTCCAATAACCCGAATGCGATAGGCCAAAGACAAGTGATCTGCAGCGCCATCCAGCACGATCGTGATTGGGTCGCGAGTTCCAGAGCGGGGTAGTCCCAACGCCCAGTTCTCTGGCTCCGGTGAGGCTAAGTCAGCCGGCCCTGCCCGAAACTCCGCGCTGTAGAGCGCGGCAAGCTTGCAACCATCCGCGTCCTGCGCCGACTCTGCAATCACCAAGCGATAGGAGCTTCCAGAGGTTAGCGCGCGACCCAAATCCTTGTTTGCAGTCAAGCCGGTCTTTACTCGTCCGGGATCAAAAAGAAGCGTGAGACGGGTGCGATCGGCAGACCACAGGTCGAACCGGTTGCTCAGAAAAACACCCTCTAGCTCCTGCCCGTCTTCGTCGAACAGCGAGATTGACGGCAATATATCTTTTTGCCCCATCGGCGCCGAAAAGTAGATGTAGAACCGCAGCAGATTTTCCGGCAATTGATCACCGGATGGATAGACTGTTACGACCTCGGTGCTCCGCACTTCGCAGGCGTTCAGAGGTCCCCCCACAAGCAGAGCTAAAACGAATGCGACGTACAACAGCCCGCGCCTTGTCTTGTCCCCTATTCGATCAATTCGGCGAACCCTTCATCGGCTTTCATCATGTTGTGAAAGCCTCGCAGGCCTTGGCCCATTGGGGTTTCTGCGTACTGATAATCGGGAAAGTCATATTCCGAGATAAACTCGCTCAGTCGGAGATAGACGCCCTTGCGGTAAGAGACGAGGTCCATGGCGCCGGTGTCGAGGTTGCGCTTCAGCGTCAGGATAAATTGTCCATCCTGGTCCGCCGCCTGAAAGACTCCGCTCATCGGGATTTGCGAGGTCTCCAATCCGGCTTCCTGCATCATTGCCACTGGCTCTGCCAAACCTGGCGAGTTGGCCGCCTCTGTCAGGGCATCGAACGAGACCAAATTGGCCTGCATTTCTCGATTGATCACAAGCACGAACCGGGACGCTCTCCCTTCTTGATCGTAGACCGCAAAGGAAAGCACCTCCAACGGCGTGTTGCCGTACCCAAGCTCCGCTATCGTGTTGCCGCGCACATGGGCACCGTCATTGAGTAGCGACGCTGGCAGAGTAACAAGAGGGGTGCAGGTGTAGGCGGCGACAACGGTTTTGACGCCATTCAAATCGACAATTTCCATGGCACGAATGGGCGCACGAGTTTCCATCTGATCATGCACAGCATGATAAATCTCGACACTGCTGCTCTTGGTGGATCCATCGAAAGGATAAGAGATCTGCTTCAACGTCGAGGCAAATTCGCCGGTGGAAAGGCCCGAGACATATAGCGTCCCATCTGAATAATCGAGATCCGTCACCGTCAGAGATGGGGCCGGGATGTCTCGCCAGAACGTCACGTTGCTTTGCGCAGTTCCACCAAGCGAAGCGCGCGATGAAAACAAACTCGTCAGATCGATTGGTGTGATGGTCCCATCCTGAGTGACCGTCACCACAAGCGGGGTGTTGCCTACATTCAAAGATAGGAAGGCGATTTGGGTTGCGGGGTTCACAGCCAGGTCGTTGAAAGTGATATCCGCCTCAGCCACACCCAGAGTGGATGCCAGCGAGCGACTGATTCCTTCTAGATTATAAGGCTTTGATTCCGATTGTGCGGGCGCTTCGGGCAAGCTGTAGGCATGGATCAAACCTGCGACGCTGTCGGCAACGAACAAGGTCGATTCATCGCCAAATTCGAGCACGGTTGCCGATTGAGGCGCTTGCGCAATCGCCACCGCAGGAAACGAAGCAAGAGCAAAAGCCGACAGAAGGCTTCGAGCAAAAGGGATAGCCATCGGAACAATCCAACCAGTTTTCGAGGTGTCAAATGGGTACTATAATCCAGTGAATTCGAATAGGTCAGAAACGCGCAGTGGCTGCTCGGAAATCGACCAGGCCAGCTAGCTCGCCGGCATAGGAGCTCTGCTTTTTGCCAATCAGCCAGCGCCTTCCTACAAGGGCACGCGCTGGGCTCGAGGCTTGGGGCGAACCTAGCCTGACGTCGTCCCTCAGCTTCCACTTAGAAGCTAAAGTTGAGTTCCAGATTTGCCAGGAAGAGGTTAGGATTAGCCGCGCTGCTGGTGTCAAAATAGCTCGCCAATAGGGTGGCCGAAAGATTGGGAGACAGCAGCTTCGTCAGATTGAGGTTGTATTCGGTTCCAAGATCGCGGCCATCCTCCTCTGATCGGTAGTAATGAAAATTGAGCTCACCCATGAGACCCGAGGGCGAACTGGGCAGCTCATAGTTTACAAAGAAGTCCTCAAGCCCGTCATCGGGTGTGGTGATAAATGTGTCAGAAAGCCGATGAATGCGTTGCCCTGTCGTCAAGGAATACTGAAACGAAGCGTCGCCTTCGTCTGAGCCCGACAATTCATAGCCCACAGAGACGATTCCGAGATCCGGAATAGCGGCTCCGCCTTCCGCGTAGACCGAGGCTGCGGAGTAATCGGTCGGGTTGGAGCCGTAGTCGGCTTGGACGGCGAAGCCCAAGGAATACACAACGCTGACCCGGTCAGATGCGACCCGGCGTTGATCAACGCTGATCCCGTAGGTTTGGTTTGAAAGCTCCGGCGCTGAGTCCTTCAAGTCCAGCAGCAGAGCAAACGCTGACAACGTTCCAATACCATCGGACACATATCCGAGCCTTAGTGTATGGGAATCGCTCTTATAGTCCAGCGCATCGACGTCGAAGATCCTTTGAACCTTGTCGATATAGCCATACTCAAAGCTGACGCGTCGATCGGCGCCAAATCGGCTCGCAAATGCGATCGCATCAAAGGTTTGTTCCCCTTGTCGACTGCCGCTGCTCCCGATGAATCTTTGATCGATGGCGGCGGTTGCTTGGCGACCCGCCCGCAGATTAAACTCGAAGTCCTTGCGCGATCGACCGTACTGGACCCAGGCTTGGTTCAGCTCGGTCTGCTCTACGTCAGCGACAAGCGTAAGATCCGTGTTGTCATTGACCCCATCAAAAAAGTCGTTGGGCGTGAACACCTCAACGTGATTGCCTTCGATGAAGGCTTGAAATCCTCTGAAATCCTGAGTCAGGTAGCCAAGCCGCGCGCCGAGCGAAAAGGCCTGTGACGCTCCTGCATCGCTGGCGTTTGCAACCCAGAACCGCAGTTTGGATCGGAGCGTGATCCGCCCTGAGGCGAGGGCATCGAGGAGGCCATCGGACGCTTGTCCGCCACTGAGGTCGAATATCTCTCCTATGGGAGTGAGGGCGGGCACTGTGGAGGCCTCGCCTAGGCCGATTGCCTCACTTTGGGCTTCCTCAGTTCGGGCATCCGCTTCTTCTCCATTGACCGGGGTTCTCGCCTCTGATCGTGCCGGGGCAGCTAAGGCTGAAAGGCCGATTAGAAGAGCGACGTAAGATCGCTGGATTGTCATCGCTTACTTTCTGGCTTGGGAGCTGGACCGCACACGAGGGTGAACCGCTGACCGCGGCACGCCCAAAGCCTCCTGAGGGGTTCTGAAGCCGATAAAGAACTAGCACTCAGCCGGTCGTCCGCACACGAGCCAAAAGGCGCATGGCTTGTACAGTCAAGGTACGCCTCCTGCTCCGAAAGACGATCCAAACGGGGCTGCCCGCTCCCCCTCAGCTTGTAGAATTCGTGTACATCCCGCGCGCGAATGGAGCGGTTCTGAACCTTGGGGGAGTGTGCCACACAGCGTGGTGCAGTCAGCAATTTGGACTATGGCCAAAAAAGCCCGGAGTTCCTCAAGCTGGCTTTGTGCCAATGATCAGCAGGAGAATGAGCGTGTCGAAAAAGGCCTCAAAGCTCGCCCTATCGTCTTTAGGTGCGGTTGGATTTGCCTTGTTCGCCAACCCCATAGCGTTAGCCGAGGACGCAAACCATTCTCCTGAGCCGGAATGGACCAAGTATTCATACGAGCCTTATCCATTTCCGTACTACGTCGATGATGTTGCGCGATACCCCGCCACCACGCCTCCCGAAGGAACTGTCAACCGACACGGTGAGATTGAGTATCTCGCCGACGGTGTATTTGGGGCGCATTGGTTTGTGGATGTCGAAGGGGCCGCCTGGCATTTTGTTACCGCTGGTGACCCATCAAAGGATGTCGTCCTCTTCATCCATGGCTACCCCGACACATGGTACGCGTATAGCAAGGTTATGGCTGCGCTTGCTGATGACTATCACGTCATAGCTGTCGACACGCTGGGTTATGGCCAATCCAGCAAGGGGGCGGAGATCGACGTGAGCTACGCTGCGGTTGCGGCCAGCCTGATTAAGCTGTTGGACCGCATCGAAGTCGACACGTTCAACCTGATCACTCATGATCGTGGCAGCGTTATCAGCGATCATCTTATCGCGACCGATGGCATGAGTGATCGGATCTCAGCCTTTCTTCGCATGCAGCAATCCTTTGATCAGCCGCATGGCCTGCCGCGTCCACCGCATTCGGCCATGGCAACGGCGGAGTTCCAGCGGTCGGAAACCTTGATCAAAGACATTTACGCGAGTAACTACGCCTCGGTTGAACTCCCTGAGGACGAGATCGCCCGCCTTGAATGGGAGTGGGGTTTCAAAGGGACTGCAGAGGCGTCGGCGCGGACCTTTCAAGGCACGAGCTTCGACATCGAGCGCGAGTTTCGGATGAAGAACGCCGTACCCCGGATGACGATGCCTGTTGTGATCCTGCAAGGCTCCAGAGACCCGGCTCAGCGCCTTGAGGAGTACTTTCGTTCGGCTGACCTTCTCCCCAATGGGCGAGTCGTGATTGTCGATGCAAACCATTTCATTCACGCCGAAGATCCCGCAGCGGTGGCCCGAATTGCGCGAAATCTGTTCGAGTTCAAAAACGCTGATCGTGCGCAGGCGATATCTTATGAGCCCGTCCGTTTCATCCATCCCGAAAAGTAAAGACAGGCGCAAACGAGATACCAAGCGAATGGCCTCAAAAATCGGCGCGCGCATCATCCCTCATCCACCTTGCGCTTGATTGCCGCGACCGCCTGGCTGTCGTATGCAATAGGCCGGCAACTGGATTGCACCGAAACCCTCTGAGGCATTCTTGTATTGAGCGTACGATCTGAAGTTCTGATGTATCCAGGGGCTGCATGAAGAATTGGGACGAAAGGCTAACGGCCGCTTATGTGGCTCGGCTGGGGACCGTCAGCGCGGCGGCGCGTAAGCGGGGAATTCATCGGGCAACGGTGAACCGTCACATCGAAGTGTTGGAAGCCGAGTTTGGCGGCAAGCTCTTCATTCGCTCGCGGAGCGGATTCACGCCGACCGATCTCGGGCGAGAAGTGCAGCGTATCACAGAACTGGCTGAGGAAAACTTCCGTGAGCTTGATCGTGTGGCTCGGCTGGGGGGATCAAAACTCCAAGGCGAGTTTATAATTTCCACGGTCGAACTGTTACTCCCCGAAGTGCTTCAAGCCATCATCCGCTTCGTTGAAGAATACCCCGAGGTTCGCACCAAAGTCATAACCACTGACGCGATTGTACGGCTTGAATACGGAGAGGCGGATATAGCGTTCAGACCGGGCAAAAAACCCGAAGAACCCGACAATGTGGTGGTGCCCTTTTCGAAAGTGACCTTTGGCCTTTTCGCATCGCGGTCATACATCAATCAACATGGGAAACCTGGCAAAATAGAGGAGCTCAAGGACCATTACTTCGTCGGACCAACGAACCCGGTTCAACGAGAATTGCCGTTCATCGTCTGGCTCAGAAGGCATGTTCCCGCCGAAGCGATCCAGGTTGAGTTTAACGAAGGGCATCGGATCGTTTCGGCCATTAACGCGGGGCTTGGGATCGGATTTGTGCCGCATAATTTGGCCACCGCGATGCCTGATCTCGTGGAAGTCATGAAACCCCTTTCATTTTGGAGCCTCGACTCCTGGCGCGTCACCCATGTCGACATACACCGCACTGAGAAGATTCAAGCGTTTATCAAGATTCTGAACGCGACTTAGGCGGTTCGAACGACAATGCCTGTCGTCAGCTCATACCCCAGTACCTAACCGAGTGGCGCGCTATTTCCGTGTACGCTCAAGCAGGTCCACCAGCTCTTCGAACTTCTCGCGTTGCTCGACCTCGTCGCCGGTCGCGATGGCCTCGGCCACGCAGCAGGCGGCGTGATCTTTGAGAACCTGCGTTTCCACCTTCGCGAGCGCCGACTTTATCGCGGCGATTTGGTGCAGGATGTCCATGCAGTAGCGGTCGTTTTCGACCATTTGCGCGACGCCGCGCACCTGGCCTTCGATCCGTTTGAGACGGTTGAGTTTGGCGGCGGTGTCTTTGGCCATCGTCCAGAATCCTTGATTGTAATACCCCCTGGGGGTATAGAGTCGCGCTTGCCGGTTCAACACTTATGGCGCGATTCTGATGGCCAATATCTCCCGTCGCAACCTCATTACAAGCACCGCGACGCTGGCGGCGGCCACATCATTGCCAATGCCATGCTGGGCCAAAGGGCGTTCAATGCCCCAAACGCACAAGGGCTTTGGTGAACTGTCGGGGGAGGATATCCGCCTCTCGATTGCCGACCATCACTTCACCACGGGTGGCCGCTCGGGCCACGCCTATGCGGTGAACGGCACAGTGCCCGGGCCCCTGCTCCGTCTGAAAGAAGGGCAGGACGTCCGCCTGCACGTCACCAACACGCTCGACCAAGACAGCTCGATCCATTGGCACGGTCTGCTGCTTCCGTTTCAGTATGACGGCGTGCCGGGTGTCAGTTTTCCCGGGATCAAACCGGGAGAGACGTTCACTTATGAATTCCCGGTCCGCCAGAACGGCACCTATTGGTGGCATTCGCATTCGGGGCTTCAGGAGCAGGCGGGGCATTACGGACCGCTGGTCATTGAAAGCGCCGAGCCCGATCCGCGCTACGACCGCGACTACGTTGTGCTTCTGTCCGAATTCACGCCGATCCACCCGCATGCGATCCTGCGCAAGCTGAAGGTGGGCGAGCACTATTTCCAGCGCCAGATGAACACCGCCACCGCGGGCGATTTATCGGGCGAGATGCGGCGCATGTGGGGCCAGATGCGGATGAACCCGCGCGACATCGCGGATGTAACCGGCGCAACCTACACCTACCTTATCAACGGGCATGGTCCGGCCGACGATCTCCAGTTGGTGTTCAAACCCGGCGAGCGTGTGCGCCTTCGGATCATCAACGGCTCAGCGATGACCTTCTTCAACATCCGCATTCCGGGCGTGCCAATGACGGTGATCCAGGCCGATGGGCAGGATGTGGACGAGGTCGAGGTCGATGAATTCCAGATCGGAATTGCCGAAACCTATGACGTGATCGTCGCTCCCAAGGATGGCAGCCATGCGATCGTCGCCGAGGCGATGGACCGCAGTGGTATGGGCGTCGCCAGCCTCACCAGCCACGCTGGCCATATTGCGACGCCGCCCGCACTGCGCGAGATCCCGACCCTAACGATGACCGATATGGGCATGATGGATCACGCCGCGATGGGTCACGAAGGCCACGGCATGGGCGACATGGGCTCGATGGATCACGACATGCGCGACACCTCGCTCTTGCCCGATGATGTGAAGGTCGGACCCGGCATCGATATGGTCGCCCCCATGCCGAGCGACCGGATGGATTTCCCCGGCCTCGGCCTCGATAAAGTCGAGCACCGCGTGCTGCGCTACACCGACCTCAAGGCCAAGCGGATGAACCCGCATCGCGAGGTTGACCGCGGGATGGAGATCCACCTCACCGGCAATATGGAGCGCTATATGTGGTCCTTTGACGGCAAGAAGTTCACCTCCGTCACCGATGACCCAATCCGCTTTGGCTATGATGAGCGCGTGCGCGTGAAGCTGGTCAACCAGACCATGATGGCGCACCCGATCCATCTGCACGGTCATTTCTTCGAGCTGGTCAACGGCGCGGACCATAGGCACCAACCGCAAAAGCACACGGTGATCGTGCAGCCGGGCGGCACCGCGACCTTTGATCTGACGGCGAATGAACCCGGCGACTGGGCTTTCCACTGCCACCTGCTTTATCACATGCACGCAGGGATGATGCAGGTCGTCTCGGTGCGGCCCTTCCCCGAAGGCGCGCCAAGGTCAGCGGGGGCCTGATGCGTTTCTTCCGGCTGGCGGGCGCCGCGCTGTTGGGCGCGACCCTTGGCGCATCGCTGAGCGCGCAGGATCATTCCGACCACGGCGCGCACAAAGGCCACGCTCCGCCTACAATGGACCACTGCTCCATGGGTCACGCTCCGCCGGAAAAGTGCCCGCCCAAGACAGAGGCTGAGCCCGAGGCGCCCGGCGCCAAGGACGATAATGCGGACCACTCGAAGATGGACCACTCACAAATGGACCACGCGCAGCACCGCGCCGCGATCGACAAATCCCCACCGGGCGCTGCGCCCGAAAGCGCGGTCCCCGCGCGCGCCTTTGAAGGACCGCGCCACGCCGCCGACGCGATCTGGGGCGCTGCGGCGATGCAGTCGAGCCGCGAGAAGCTGGGCCGAGAAAACGGCGGGATGAAAACCGGCTTTGTCATGGTCGAGCGGCTGGAGGCCCGCATAGCCGCAGATAACGGTGAGCACGGCTATTTGTGGGACGCACAGGCCTTTTACGGCGGCGATATCAATCGTCTCGTGATCAAGACGGAAGGCGAAGGCCGGTTCGGCGGAGCGTTAGAGGACGCCGAGATCCAAGCTCTCTACAGCCGTGCAATCGGCGCTTTCTTCGATCTGCAAGCGGGCCTCCGCTTCGATCCTGAGCCCGACACGCGTTCCCACCTTGTCGTCGGCGTGCAGGGCCTTGCGCCCTATATGTTTGAACTGGATGCGGCGCTGTTCTTGTCGGATCGCGGTGACATCACCGCGCGGATCGAAGGCGAATATGATCAGCGGATCACCCAGCTCCTGATCATCCAACCTCGCATCGAGGTGGAGCTAGCCGCGCAAGATATTCCCGAACGCGGTCTGGGCGCAGGCATTACGTCCATCGAGCCCGGCGTGCGCCTTCGCTATGAGTTCAAGCGGGAGTTCGCGCCCTATATCGGCCTCGAATACGAAGCCGCGCTGGGCGAGACCGCCGATGTGGCGCGCGCAGCGGGCCGGGACCCGGATGGGTTCAAACTTCTGGTGGGTCTCAGGGCCTGGTTCTAGGCCAACGCACACCTTTGCAGCGTGGCGTCGGAAGCGTGGCCGATTTGCGGGCTGATCTTCCATGGCGATACCCCTTCAAGGGCGGCGCTTGTCACAAAACCAGATCGCAGACTGGGGCCAAAGGACCCGGCGTTGTCGATACCTGCTTTCGTCTACAGGTCTTGGTAAGAAGCGATACAGCATGCCCGGACAACGCTCTCTTAGATACTTCGCCCAGCGCGTTGTTCTGAGACGCTAAATCCGCTACCCGCTGCGCGAGGAGGACGAAACGATGCGACAGGCTTTCTGGACACTTCATGCCCTTTGCGCTGTGAGCCTGCTAACCGCGCCGGCGCTTGCGCGGTCCGATACACCTCAGACCAGTGGAGATCCGACAATGGAGCGTCATACCGTCCTTGGCATAGGTGGGCTTTTCGTCCGCGCGAAAGATCCCGCCGCCCTTACGGCCTGGTACGAGAAGCACTTGGGTATAAACCCCGTCCCGACCGGGTACGACGATACGCCCTGGGTTCAGGAGGCGGGCCCTACGATTTTCGCGCCTATGCCTGAGGATGCCGAAGGTATGATCCCCAAGGACAAGAGCTGGATGCTCAATCTGCGGGTCGCCGATCTCGACGCAATGGTCGCGCAGTTAAACGCTGACGGCGTGGCGGTTGACGTCGACCCGGCGGCCTATCCCAATGGACGCTTTGCCACTCTTGCTGATCCGGAGGGCAATCCGATCCAGCTTTGGGAGCCCGCCGCGCCCTGATCCGCTAACCGGCGAGGTCGCCCGGCTGGTTTACATTCATCAGCGCAATATCCAGCGTCACTCGGCGCGCGTTGATGCGCTCGGCAAAGCCGTAGAGCGAGCGTCCGCCCTGGCGCAGGAACGCGCTGAGGTCGCCCGCCACCGCGACCGGCCACAGGCCGATGACGGGCTGGCTTTCGACGATCGCTGCGCCTTCCCCGCCAAGCGCCCACCCAAGCGAGTGCGGCAGATTGGGCGCGTCGACGCCTGCGCTCATTGTATGGGTGAACCCGTTCACAGCGGCGTGGCTCAGCGCCGCGTTGAGCCCGCCCAGCGGGCCAAGCCCCGCTTCGGGCATATCGGCGAGACACTGAAATCCCGGCTCCTCGCGCCCGCACAGCGCCACGCTCTCGCATTGCGCGTCGAGCGCCTCAGCCACCCAGTCGATCAGCCTTTTGCCACGCCACTGCGCCAACGCCTTGTCGCTGCCAAAGCGTCGCGCGCTGCCCCCCGCCAGGATGGCGCCCAGGATCCGGCTCACGCTTTGCTCGCCGCTCAGGTCTCGGCGGGCTGCTTAAAGATCAGCGCGTCCAGGCTGTAGGCGCCGGCCCCCTTGCAAGCGATAAACAAGAACACAAAGCAATACAGCGCGATGAGCTCTCCTCCGTTGAGGATCGGGTAGAAGCCGCTCGATCCATGGGCCAGCCAATATCCCACCGCGGACATGCCGCTCGAAAGAAACGCCGCGATCCGGGTGAAAAGACCAAGGGCGATCGCCAGCCCAAGCACCAGTTCGATCCAACCCGCCGCCAACGACAAGGCGTTCAGATCGTAGGGATATTCAGCGGGAAAATTGAGCAGCTTTTGGGTGCCGTGCTGAACAAAGAACAGGCCGCCAAACAGCCGCATCAAGGCGTAGCTGGGTTCGGTCAATCCATCGAGAAATTTCATTGTACGGCCCCTATCAGGATTGGGAATGACATTGCGCGCGCACGTTGTATCTGTGCTCCCATGCACTTTCAACTGACTGACGAACAGCGCGAGCTGCAGGACACCGCCCGCAAATTCGCCCGCGCCGAGCTCCCCGCGCTGGCGTGCGACATGGAGGCCAAGGACTATCCCGTCCCGCACGACATGCTCCAAGCCTATGGTGAAATGGGCTTTCTGGGGGTGAACCTGCCCGAAGAGTATGGCGGCTTGGGCCTCGGTCATCTCGAGGCGGTGCTGGTGCTCGAAGAGTTTGCGCAGGTTTCCAACGAGGTCGTCTTCCTGGTGTTTGTGGCGCTGACCGGACCGGTGCGCACGATCGAAAAGTTCGGCTCGGACGAGATGAAAGCCCGCGTGCTTCCCGAGGTTATCAAGGGCGAGAAGATCGTCGCGGTCTCGATGTCCGAGCCGGATGCGGGCACGGCGCTCACCGATCTCACCACCAAGGCACAGCCTGATGGCAATGGCTATGTCGTCAACGGCTACAAGCGCTGGACTAGCGGCGGCGGACACTCTGATTACTACGTCACCTATGCGCGCTTTTCCGATGATCCGGGCGCCAAGGGGATCGGTGCGATCCTGCTCGAACGCGACATGGAGGGCATGGAATTCGGCAAGCGCGAAGAGCTGATGGGTTTTCGCGGCATCCCTACCGCCGACATCGCGATCCAGGATGTAAAGGTGCCGGGCGACAACGTGATCATCGGCGCGGGCGGCTTTGGCAAGCTGATGAGCGCCTTTGGCCTGGAACGCTGCGGCAACGCGACGCAGGCCTTGGCGGTGGCCGCCGCGGCGCTGGAGCAGGCGCTCGAATACACGCAAGAGCGTGAGGCCTTTGGCAAGCCCATCGTCGATTTCCAGGCGGTGCAGATGAAATTGGCCGAGATGGCGATGAAGGTCGACGCCGCGCGGCTCCTCATTCACCGCGCCGCCGTCAACGCGGACGCGCAGGCGGACGGCCTGCCCACCGTCTACGAATCGAGCCTGGCCAAGTGCTACGCCAACGAAATCGTGCGCGAAGTGACCGCGCTCGGCATGCAGGTGATGGGCGGCTATGGCTATCACAAAGAGTACGGCATGGAGCAGCGTTTGCGCGACGCCTACGCCTGGGGCATTGCGGGCGGGGCCATCGATGTCCAAAAGACCAATATCGCCGCCGCTATGGTCGGCCGCCGATTTAACCAGCGCGGTTGAGCGCGAAAGACTTGCAAGCGCGCCGTGTGTTGCTCATGTAACGCACATGGACAACGCCATCGCGACCCAATCGCCCGCTTTTGCAACGCCTGACGCCCCACCTGAACTGGATGATGGCGAAGCTCTGACCAAGCTGGACCCGGCTTACAAAACCGCCTTGCGCATCAGCACCGCGATCAGCGCCATCCCGTTCTGCATCGGAGCGCTGGTGCTTGAAGGGGCGCTCGCCGGGGCCTCGCCCTTGCCTTATGGCGTGCTAATCGGTCTGACCGTTTTCGTTGCGTTGGCGCTGATTATCCGCCTTCCAGGCCGTCGATGGGCGGCGCGGGGCTATCATATGAGCGCAGACCGGCTGCGCGTGGTGCGCGGCATTTTCTGGCATTCCGATACGGTCGTACCCTTTGGCAGAGTGCAGCATATCGATGTGGATCAGGGCCCGATTGAGCGCGCGCTGGGCATCTCAACGCTGACCTTGCACACGGCAGGGAGCCACAACGCGTCCGTGCTTCTTCCGGGTCTGAGACACGATCTGGCGGTTGAGATGCGCGAGGAGATCCGTGAGCGGATCAAGCGGGACAGCTTGTGAACGCGCACAGCGTCTCGCCTACGGTTTCCGTTCCAGTAACGGCGTCGTCCAATGGGTCTGACCCAAACCAAGAACCGCGCCGTACGGCTCCGCTGAGCGTTGTCGTCGGCACGCTTTCCAGCTTGCAGAACGCGATTGTCCCGGCAGCGGCGGCGGCTTTCGGCACCGGATTGGCGGGGCCAGGCTTGCTGATCGGCCTGTTGGTCGGTTGCGGCATCGCAACAGTGGGAACGGTGTTCAGCTATATCCGCTGGCGCCGGCTTACATACACAATTGGCGAACAAGATATACGCGTCGAGAGCGGGGTCTTGAGCCGATCCGCGCGTTCGGTCCCGTTCGAACGGATTCAGGATGTCAGCCTTGAGCAGAAGCTGCTGCCGCGCATTCTGGGTCTGGTGGCGGTAAAGTTCGAAACGGGTGCAGGTGGGGCCGATGATCTTGCGCTGTCCTATCTTGCGGAAGCCGAGGGCGAGCGGCTGCGTGAATTGGTGCGCGAACGCCGCGAAGACGAGACTAAGCGACGCGACCCGGGCCCTGAAGAAGCCGGCGGAGGGCCGCTTGCCGATGCCCAAGAGACGACCGAAACGCTGTTCACGATGGGTCCCTATCGGCTGTTCACCTACGGCGTGTTCGAATTCAGCCTTGCGGTTTTCGCGGTGCTCGCTGGGCTCTTTCAATATGCCGACAATTTCCTTGAGGTCGATATCTGGGAAGTGGATTTCTGGCGCGGCCTTGCCGAGGAGCAAGGCGGCTGGCTGTTGGAGCTGGGCGCTTATGGACAGGTTCTGAGCGCGGTCGCCGGTCTGGCTTTGGTGTTCTTTATCGGTTCGGCCACTGGCCTTGTGCGCACCTTCAGTCGCGAATGGGGGTTCTTGCTGGAGCGCACGCCGCGGGGGTTTCGCCGCCGTCGTGGTCTGTTCACGCGCACCGACGTTGTAATGCCAATTCACCGGGTTCAAGGGATCGCCATCGGAACGCGCTTCATCCGCTATCGGTTTGGCTGGCACTCGCTCAAATTCGTGAGCCTGGCTCAGGACGCGGGCTCATCGAACCATGTGGTTGCCCCCTTTGCTCAGCTTACAGAGCTGGATCCGATTGTTGAGGCGGCGGGCTTTCATCAACCCAGCGCCGACGCGCAATGGCATCGCGCAACCACCGCCTATCGGACCTTTTCCATCGTCAGCGATGCCATAGTGTTCGCGATCATCGCTTGTATCGCGGGCGGCGTAGCCGCTGTGTTTGCGCCGGAATGGCTGCCGCTTGCCGTGGGCATACCGGTGGCGATTGGTGTGGTGAGCGCGCTTGCGAGCTATCTTTCCTGGCGGTTCAAACGCCACACGCTTGATGACAGTCAAATCGTCGCCACCGCCGGAGTGCTCGCGCCGACAACGAAGATCGCGACGCGGGTGAAGCTCCACTCGGTTGAGATTGCTCAAGGCCCCTTTGCGCGCCGCTTTGGTTACGCGACGCTGCACCTGGGCATGGCGGGTGGGGAGTTTTCCGTCCCCGGCGTGCCCATTGAACGGGCGCGCCAGGTGCGCGCGGAAGTTCTTAAGACGATTGCGACAACCGATTTCTCGCAGCTTGCAAGTCAACGCGCGTCGGACGCGGGCTAAGCCTTGAATGGGGCCCAATCGGCCCGCTCGTTGAACGTTTTAGCCACGTACCAGCATTGCGGGACGATGCGGAAGCCTTCGGCGCGCGCGTCCTCGACAAGCCGTTCGACAAGCCGCGCGGCAACCCCGCGTCCACCGATTTCTGGCGGCACGATCGTGTGCGTGGCAACGCGCGTGTCGGGCGTGTCTCCGCGCTCCCAGTCAAGATAGCCGAAAGCCTCCTCGCCTGCGATCTCGGCGGTGTAGCGCCCGCCCTCGCCGCGCAGCGCGTGGGTGAGCGTGATCGCGTCGTTTCCCGTCATAAAGCGTCTCCGGCTTGCCATCGCGAGCAGCGCGGCTAGAGGCGAAGACACCATGACGAAGTTTCTCTCCGACAACGCCGCCGCTGTTCATCCCGCTGTGTGGGACGCCATGCGCGCCGCGGACCACGCCGACAACCCCTATGATGGCGATGCGCTGTCGGCTGAGATGGACGCGCGCTTTACCGATCTGTTCGGGCGCGAATGCGCTGCGCTGTGGGTGGCGACGGGAACCGCGGCCAACTGCCTGGCGCTTGGCACGATGTGCGCGCCCCATGGAGGCGTAGTATGCCACGAAGAGTCGCATATCGAAGTCGATGAAGGCGGCGCACCGGGCTTCTTTCTGCACGGCGCCAAGTTGATCCATGTTCTGGGGACCGGGGCGAAGCTTGCGCCTGACGAAATTGCACGGACTATCGATCCGATCCGCGATGACGTGCACCAGGTCCAGCCGCACGCGATCTCGATCACGCAAGCCTCTGAATATGGCCGCAGCTATTCGCCCGCAGAGCTCAAAGCCCTTGCCGCTTTTGCCAAAGAACGGCGGTTGGGCCTCCACATGGACGGCGCGCGCTTTGCCAATTCCGCGGCATTCCTGGGCGGCAGCGCGCAAGACGCGGCGCAGGCGGCGTGCGGAGGCGTCGACAGCCTTGCCTTTGGGTTCATCAAGAATGGCGGGATGAACGCCGAAGCCGTCATCCTGTTCGATCCCGAGGCCGCCAATCACGTGCGTTACCGCCGCAAGCGCGCGGGGCATCTGCAGTGCAAGGGCCGCTATCTCGCCGCGCAAATCCTGGGCATGCTCGAAGGCGATGTGTGGCTCACGAACGCGGCCCACGCTAACGCCGCTGCGCAAGAGATCGCGCTCGGCTGCGGCGAGCGGCTGATGCACCCTGTCGAAGCCAATGAGCTGTTTGTGCGCCTCTCCGCCTCTGAGCGCGAAGCTCTGCGCGAGACGGGGTTTGAGTTCTACGATTGGGGCGAGGACGCAGCGCGCTTTGTCTCCGCCTGGAACACGCGCGATGAAGACGCGGTGGCGCTCGGCAAAGCGATCGCAGCTCTATGAGTGAGACATCCGCTGGGATGCTGCGCTTGCGCGTCATCCTGCCCTTTTTGATCACCGGTTCGATCTGGGGGTCGACCTGGCTGGTAATCACCGGCCAGATTGGTGGCGTGCCTGCGGCGTGGTCAGTGTTTTACCGCTTTGCGCTCGCGACCCCGGCTCTTTTTGCGGTGGCGGCGCTGATGAAGCGTCGGCTCGCACTGACCGGGCCCGAGCATCGGCTCGCGGCGTTGGTTGGCGTGTTCCAATTCAGCGGCAATTTCCTGTTCGTCTACCACGCGGAGCTTTATGTGACGTCGGGTATCGTGGCGATGATGTTTGGCCTGCTGATGGTGCCTAACGCGCTGCTCGCACGGATCTTTCTGGGAGAGCGGGCGCATATGGGGTTTGTCATTGGCAGCGCAATTGCGATTGTGGGCGTGTCCTTTCTGCTGTTCCACGAATGGCAGGCGAACCCCGATGCGGGCGTGATCGGCGGAAATGTGGCGCTGGGCATTGCGCTGGCGATGCTGGGCATTCTCGCCGCGTCCTTTGCCAATGTCGTGCAGGCCAATGAGACCGGGCGCGCGGTGCCAATGGTAAGCCTGCTGGCCTGGGCGATGCTCTACGGGACGGTGTTTGATCTGGGCTTTGCTGCGCTGACAGCTGGGCCGCCACCGTGGCCGACACAACCGGAATACTGGGCGGGGATCGTCTATCTGGCGCTGATCGGATCGGTTGTGACCTTCCCGCTGCACTACAATCTGGTGCGCGAGATTGGCGCGGGGCGCACGGCGTACAATTCGATCCTGACGATTTCAGTAGCGATGCTGCTCTCGACCCTGTTCGAGGATTATCGCTGGACCTGGCTGACCGCGAGCGGGATGGGGTTGGCGGTGCTGGGGATGATCTTGGCGCTGCGTTCGAAGAGTCGTTGATTGCGCGCCCTACCGGAGTCTTTGTTCGGGAAGCCGCATCTGCGGCTTTGTCCTCGCTAGACGTCCTCCGGCCAATCTTGGCCTGCGGACCCGCTGCGGACGGGCGGTCGCCCTTGCGGCGCAGCGCGCCGCTTTAAGTGAGCGCCGCTAGGCCGTCGAAGTAAGTCGGATACGCAGGCTTCCACCCCAGCACCCGCTTCGCCTTGCCATTCGCCACGCGGCGGTTCTCTGCGTAAAAGCCGCGCGCCATTTCGGAGAGGTTCGCCTCTTTCAACGTCTCGAGCGGCGGGGGCTCGATCCCGAGCAACTGGCAGGCGTGCTCTGTGACCGCGTTACCGCTGGCGGGCAGGTCATCGCCCAGATTGTAGGCGCCTCGTTGAGCCTTCTGCACCATCGCGGCGACAACACCGCTCACAATGTCATCGACATGCACGCGGCTGAAGACCTGCCCCGGGAGATCGATCCGCCGCGCGCGGCCATCGCGCACCCGGTCGAGCGCGCTGCGGCCCGGACCGTAAATCCCCGGCAGGCGAAAGCTGCGCGCGCCCATATCCAACCAGCCCTTGTCCGCTTCCGCGCGCGCGTTGCGGCGCCCCGCGCCTGTTTCAGCCACGGTTGGCGTGCTTTCATCGACCCAGGCCCCGCCTGCATCGCCGTACACTCCGGTGGAAGAGAGGTAATAGAGCTCATGGCCTCGAAGCGCATCGCCATAGCTATCTAGCACGGGATCTCCTCCAGCCTTCCGATCCGGCGGGACGCTGGAGAGGATGTGCGTCGCGCGCTCGATCGCGGCCCTCACCGCGCCCGCATTACCAAAGTCGACATCGCCCGCGCTCCCTGTGGCCGAGATCGACCAGCCACGTTCTTCCACCGCCGCTTTCACGCGTTTCGCTGTGTAGCCCAGGCCGAAAATGAACAGATGCGCCATATTGAAGCGCTGTGCCGCTGGACGAAGCGCAAAATCAATCTAAATCGTCTTGCCATGGATATCGCATCAGACCCCGTCGCCGCCACCGATACCCCTGCGCTGGCCGAACCCCCCGTCATCCGCCGCGAGGATTACACGCCCTACGCTTGGCTGGTGCCCGAGACGAAGCTGCACTTTGATCTGGGCGTGGAACGAACCAGCGTCACCGCGACGCTAACGGTTGAGCGCAATCCCAAGGCGCTGCCGAGCCCCGAATTGCGGCTCAACGGCGATGGCCTCACCCCGCTGGGCGTCGCGGTCGATGGCGAGGCGAGCGATGTGTGGGAGATGGACGGGCCTGATCTGGTCATCACGCTCACCGGCAGCGCGCACGCCGTCACCGTAAAGACCGAAATCGCGCCCGATCAGAACACCGCTTTGATGGGCCTTTACGCCTCGAACGGGATGCTGTGCACGCAATGCGAGGCGGAAGGCTTTCGCCGCATCGCTTTCTTCCCTGACCGGCCCGACGTGCTCTCGACCTTCAGCGTGCGGATGGAAGGGGTCAAAGACGCTTTCCCGATCCTGCTGTGCAATGGCAACAACACCACCAACGGCGATCTGGCGGATGGCAAACACTTTGCCGAATGGCACGATCCCTGGCCCAAGCCGTCCTATCTCTTCGCGCTGGTCGCGGGCGATCTGGTCGCGCATTCGGGGCCGTTCACGACGCGTTCGGGCCGCGCGGTGGAATGCAATATCTGGGTGCGCAAAGAAGATCTGGAGCGCACCGATCACGCGCTTCAATCGCTCCACCGCTCAATGAAGTGGGACGAGGAGGTCTTCGGGCGCGAATACGATCTTGACCTCTACAACATCGTCGCTGTGTCCGATTTCAATATGGGGGCGATGGAGAATAAGGGCCTCAACGTCTTCAACACCAAATATGTGCTCGCTGACAGCGACACCGCGACCGATGCGGATTTCGACGCGGTCGAAGGCGTGATCGCGCACGAATACTTCCACAATTGGTCGGGCAACCGCGTGACGTGCCAGGACTGGTTCCAGCTGAGCCTCAAAGAGGGCTTTACTGTGCTGCGCGATCAATTGTTCAGCCAGGATATGCGGGGAGAAGCGGTCAAAAGGATCGAGGATGTGCGCATCCTGCGCGCGGCGCAATTCCCCGAGGATGCAGGGCCGCTGGCGCACCCGATCCGCCCAGACAGCTTTCGCGAGATCAGCAATTTCTACACCGCGACGGTCTATAACAAAGGCGCTGAAGTCATCCGGATGATGCGCAGCATGGCTGGCGTCGACGCATTCCGAGCGGGCACGGACCTCTATTTTGAGCGCCACGATGGCGAAGCGGCGACCTGCGAGGACTTCGTCACCGCGATTGAGGACGGGGCCGGGCTCGACCTTGACCAATTCCGCTTGTGGTACAGTCAGGCAGGGACGCCGCGTGTCACGGTGCGCCAGGAGGAAAAGGACGGCGCGCTCCACATAACGCTGGCGCAGACCGTCGCGGCAACGCCCGGCCAGCCGGACAAGTCGCCCATGCCGATCCCCTTGCGCGTCGCGGTGCATTCGCGCGCGACCGGCGCCATCGGGGAAGAGCAGCTGATTGTCCTCAAGGGCGCCGAGGCGACCTTCACTCTGCCAATGGCGGGGGCGCAGCCGGTCGTCTCGATCAATCGCGGCTTTACCGCACCGGTGATCATTGATCGCGCGCTCGACCTTGGCGATTTGGGCTTTCTCGCAGCGCGCGATGATGATCCCTTTGCCCGCTATGAAGCGATGCAGGAGCTGAGCGTCAGCCATTTGGTTGCAGCGGCAAGCGGGGAGCTGAACGCCGATAAGCGCGCGGAGGGGGAAGCCGCTATGGTGGACGCGATGCGCGCAATCCTCACCGACGAAGCGCTCGAAGACACAATGCGCGGTGAGCTGATGATGCTGCCGAGTGAGACCTATCTCTTTGAAGCGATGGCAACTGGCGAACGCAAAGCCGATCCCGGCGCGATCCACGCTCAGAGGGAGGCTCTCAAAGCGACGCTTGGCACCGAGCTTAAGGGCGAGCTCGAAGCGGTCTACACGCGCTGCGACGCCGTCCCGTTTGCCGATCCAGCTGGCGTGGGCGCGCGCAAGGTCGCCACGCAGGTTCTCGTGCTGATGGCCGCCAGCGATCCCGACGCGGCCGCGCCGATCGCCGCGCGCCAGTTTGACCGTGCTGACAACATGACCGATCGCCAGGGCGCGCTGATGGTGCTGTGCGGGCTTGAGAGCCCCTTGCGCGAGGATCGATTGAAGGCGTTTTATGAGCGCTATGACGACAACGCGCTTGTGGTCGACAAGTGGTTCACGCTGCAAGCGCTCTCGCTCCACCCCCATGTGCTCGACCATGTCCGCGCGCTGGCTGAGCACCCCGACTTCACGATAAGCAATCCCAACCGGGTGCGCTCGCTCTATATGGCGTTTGCGGGCAATCCGCAGGGCTTTCATGCGGCCGACGGGTCGGGCTATCGCCTGATTGCGGATGTGATCCTCGCGCTCGACCCGCTCAACCCGCAGACGGCCGCGCGGTTTGTCTCCCCGCTGGGGCGTTGGCGCCGGATCGAGCCTACGCGCGCTGCGCTTATGAAGAGCGAGCTGGAACGCATTGCGGTTGCAGAAGGCCTCTCGCGCGACACGTTTGAGCAAGTGACCCGCAGCCTTGGCGGCTGAATTTCAGATCGAGCGCGCCGCGAACCTCGAAGGCGTCGCGCACGGCTTCTTCGGTTCGGCTCAGGGCGCGCATCAATTTGGCTATGGCGGGCCGGGCGAAACGGGTGCGGTGCGCGCTATGCGGGCGGGCGCGGCGGGCGCGATCGCGCCGGGCGCAAAGGTCATAACCCCGCACCAAACCCATTCGAGCGATGTCATCAGTGTTGAGCACGCGTGGGAGGACACCGCCGAAGGTCGTCCGGAAGCGGACGCCGTTGTCACCGATAAAGCCGGTCTTGCACTTGGGATCGTCACCGCCGATTGTGGACCGATTCTGCTAGCGGACGCAGAGGCTGGCGTGATCGGCGCCGCTCACGCCGGTTGGCGCGGGGCGCAAGGGGGCGTGCTTGGCAACACAGTGGCGGCGATGGAGGCTTTGGGCGCAAAGGCCGAGCGCATCGCAGCTGCAATCGGCCCGACCATCGCGCAAGCGAGCTACGAGGTCGATGCCCCGTTCCGCGCGCATTTTGCCGCTGAAGACGAGGTCCATTTCGCCCCCGCGCCCGAGCGCGCAGGGGTCGCTCGCTGGTGGTTTGATCTGCCCGGCTACATCGCCGCGCGGCTGCGCCGGGCAGGGGTTGGTACAATTCACGATCTGGCGCGGGATACTTTTCCACACCCGGCGCGTTACCACTCATATCGCAGAGCAACTTTGCACGGCGAGCCTAATTACGGACGGCAGATCGCGCTGATTGCGCTTCTCTAGAGCCGCTGTTTGCAGGCTTGCACGAATGCGAAGAGGCGATGCTCAAAATACGGTTGGATTTGAGGTTTTTTTTGGTATTTGACGCGCCGACGTTCGGATCTTGCCGGAGCAGCCAGCTTTAAGGGCCCTTGGCATAAGGGCTATTGGCTAGGCGCTCCAAGAGGCCAACTAGGGATTAATCAAGGTACTGCCATGGCCTGTGTTCAGGGCCACCGGTTTCGATGACAGGCTGACAAGCCTGATGCGGTCGGGCAGCGAAAAGAGCAGGATAAGTATATGGCTTCCACCGGAGCTGACATGACCAGCACATACGACACCCTTGAAGACGCCGGGGTGCGGCGCCGTGACTGGATTCATATCGCGGCCATCAGTTTTGCGGGCGTTGCTGCCGGCACCTTCGTGATCCCGCTTGTGAGCCAGATGCGTCCGTCCAAGGACGTTCTCGCCGCGAGTTCAACGCGCGTGGACATTTCCTCTTTGGAAGAGGGTCAATCGCTCAAGGCGGTGTTCCGCGGCCAGCCGCTTTTCGTGAAGCGCATGACGCCGGCCGAGATCACTGAGGCTAAGAACGATGACAGCGCGTCGATGCCTGATCCTCAGACGCTGGCCGAGCGCACCGACCCGGCGAACGAGGCCATCCTCATTACGCTTGGCGTGTGCACCCATTTGGGCTGCGTGCCCTTGGGCGCGGGCGTGGGTGAGAACAAAGGCGATTTCGGTGGCTATTTTTGCCCCTGTCACGGTTCGCACTACGATGTCGCGGGCCGGATTCGTAAAGGCCCCGCGCCCAAAAATTTGGAAGTGCCCGAATTCGAAATCGCCGGGGATATCGTCCAGGTCGGCTGACGCTGCGTAGCTGCCTGGATAGATTTGTTTTGGACTGAATAAGACGAGAGAACGCCATGAGTTTTGCTTGGGCAAACCAATATGAGCCAAAGTCGGATTTCACCAAGTGGATCGATGAGAAGCTTCCGCTTCCGCGTTTGATCTACAATGCGGTTGGCGCTGGTTATCCAGTGCCGCGCAACCTCAACTATATGTGGAACTTCGGGTTTCTTGCCGGGCTTTTCTTGGTCATCCAGATCATCACCGGCGTCGTTCTCGCGATGCACTACGCGGCGGACACTTCGGTCGCGTTTGGCTCGGTCGAGCACATCATGCGCAACGTCAATTATGGCTGGATGCTGCGTTACGCGCACGCCAACGGCGCGAGTTTCTTCTTCATCGTCATTTACCTGCACATCTTCCGCGGGTTTTACTACTCATCCTACAAAGCCCCGCGCGAGATGATCTGGCTGCTGGGCGTTGTGATCTTCCTGCTCATGATGGCAACCGCGTTCATGGGCTATGTTCTTCCCTGGGGCCAGATGAGCTTCTGGGGGGCGAAAGTGATCACCGGGCTTTTCGGCGCGATCCCGATCATCGGGGAGCCGCTGCAGGTCTGGCTGGTGGGCGGATACGCACCGAATGGCGCGACGCTCAACCGCTTCTTCTCGCTGCACTTCCTGCTGCCCTTCGTGATCCTTGGCGTGGTGATCTTGCATATCTGGGCCCTGCATATTCCCGGATCGTCCAACCCGACAGGCGTTGAAGTGAAGAGTGAAAGCGACACGGTGCCGTTCCATCCTTATTATGTCGCCAAGGACGGCTGGTTCCTCGGCTTGGTGGTGGCGATCTACGCCGGGTTCGTGTTCTTTGCCCCCAACGCTCTGGGCCACCCGGACAATTACATCGAAGCCAACCCGCTTTCGACCCCAGCGGAAATCGTTCCTGAATGGTACTTCCTGCCGTTCTACGCGATCCTGCGCGCCTTTACCGGAGACCTTGTCATCCCGCTCACCGGCATCGTGCTCGTTCCGGCCAAACTGCTGGGCGTGATCGCCATGTTTGGATCGATCCTGGTTTGGTTCTTCCTGCCCTGGCTGGACAAGAGCCCAATCCGCTCGGGCAGCTACCGTCCGCTGTTCCAGAAGTTCTTCTGGGTGCTGGTGGTGACGATGGGCGTGCTGACTTTCTGCGGCGGCGCGCCGGCCGAACAGCCCTACATTCTGATCAGCCAGATTGCGACGGCCTACTACTTCCTCCACTTCTTGGTGATCCTGCCGATCGTCAGCCAGATCGAAGTGCCCAAGCCGCTGCCTTTCTCGATCACCGAAGCGGTGCTTGGTAAGGATGGGGAAGAGCCCAAGCCGATCTCGGCGGCGCCGCCGCCCCAATCGGGCGGTGGCGATCTGCCCGGCGGAGCGCTGCAACCGGCTGAGTAATCTGAAACCCTCGGGGGCGCCGGTGGGCGCCTCTAGCCCAAGTGTTGTACAATCTTCACTGACTCGAGAACGAGAAAGAGTTCGGTCATGACAATTCGCCTCGGTGGTATGTTTTTCGGTTTGGCCCTTGTCGGCGTTTTGCTGCTGTGGTCGTTCCTGCCGGACACGCTGAAGTACTCGACCCCGGAAAAGTCGCCCTATTACGCCTTTCACGAAGACAAGCTGCCGCCTGCGGGTGGCTTTTCTTTTGATGGCCTTGGCGGCAAGTGGGACAACCAACAGCTGCAGCGCGGCTATCAGGTCTACAAAGAGGTCTGCCGTTCGTGCCACAGCCTGAAATACGTTGCCTTCCGCAATCTTGAAGAGCTCGGCTATTCCGAAGCGGAAGTCCGCGCCGAAGCGGCGAGCTGGGAGGTTCCGGGCCTCGACGAATATGGCGAGGCGACCCTGCGTCCTGCCGAGCCGACCGATTACTTCCCCTCGCCCTATCCCAACGAGATCGCCGCGCGCGCCTCCAACAACAACGCGCTGCCGCCGGATCTTTCGCTGATCACCAAGGCGCGCCCGGACGGTTCGAATTACGTCTATTCGCTGATGCAGGGCTATGTTGAGCCAACCGAGGAAGACCTCGCCGAGGCCAAGGAGCTGGGGGGCGGTGTCGAATGGGAGACCCCGGTGGGCCTCTATTTCAACGAGCATTTCTACAACGCCAACATCGCCATGCCGCCGCAGCTCTACCCCGATCTCATCACTTACGCCGATGGGACCGAAGCCACGACCGAGCAGATGGCGCAAGACGTTGCGGCGTTCCTGACCTGGACGGCCGAGCCCACCCTGGTGCTGCGCAAGCAGACGGGATGGTACGTGGTCGCCTTCTTGCTGTTCGCCACCTTCCTTGGCTTTTTGTCGTACAAAGAGATCTGGGCCAACAAGAAGCCCAAGAAAAAGGGCTGAGCGCGCAAGCGCTTGCGCCTACGGAGTTTGACAGCGCCCCATCATCCCTAGCGGATGGTGGGGCGTTTTTGCACGCAACGCCCGGCACCACGACCGCAAGAGGGGCAGACGATGAGCGCTGATTTGAATGTTGCGGAGTTGAAAGCGCTGGTGCGCACCGTCCCCGATTTCCCGCACGCCGGCATCCAGTTCCGCGACATCACCACGCTGATCGGCCACCCGCAAGGCATGGCGGCGAGCGTCAGGCACCTCGCCGCTCTTGCCAAGGTCGCGGGGGCGCAGAAGATCGCGGGGATGGAAGCGCGCGGCTTTATCTTCGGCGCGGCGGTCGCAGTGGAGCTTGGCGTGGGCTTTGTGCCGGTGCGCAAGCCGGGCAAACTTCCGATCGAAACCATCGGGATCGATTACGCGCTCGAATACGGCACGGATCGGCTTGAGATCGATCCCGGCGCGGTTAGCGCGGGCGAGAACACCGTCATCGTTGACGATCTGATCGCAACGGGAGGAACCGCTTTGGCCACAGCGCAGTTGCTGCGCCTGGCGGGGGCCAAGGTCGAGCGCGCGCTGTTTGTGATCGATCTGCCTGATCTCGGCGGCGCAGACCGGTTGCGCGCTGCGGGTGTTGGCGTCGATGCCCTAATGGACTTCGAAGGGGACTAGAGCGCTGCGTCTTGGTCTAAACCGGCTACAAGATGGAGCACACGCTCAGCGTATTCGGGACGGCAGATCAACAGGTCGGGCAGATAGGTGTCTTCGTTGTTGTAGCGGATGGGAGAGCCATCGATGCGCGAACAATGCAGGCCAAAGGCCCCCGCCACCGCGACGGGCGCGCAGCTGTCCCACTCATACTGCCCGCCCGAATGCAGATAAATCTCCGCTTCACCGCGCACCACCGCCATCGCTTTGGCTCCCGCGCTGCCCATGCCGACCAACTCTCCACCCATGGCTTGCGCCACGGCGACCGCTTCTTTGGCGGGCCGAGTGCGGCTGACGAGGAAGCGAGGCTTTTCCAGCGGCGCGGATAAGGCGCTGATCTGATCGGTCCGCAAAACGGTGCCGCCATCAAGGCCGGGCAGCGCCACCGCGCCGGTGTGAGCGATCCCATCGACAGCCAGGCCCACATGCACCGCCCAGTCGCTGCGCTGTTCGCCGTATTCGCGCGTGCCATCGACCGGATCGACGATCCACACGCGCGACTTGGCCAGGCGTTCGGTGGAATCCTTCTCCTCTTCGGAAAGCAGGCCATCCTCAGGCCGCGCCGCGCGCAGAGCGTGGCACAGGAATTCGTTCGCGGTTGCATCGCCCGCTTTGCCCAAAGCCTTGCCTTCAAACACGCCGCTGTCGCGCACATCAAGAAGGATGCGCCCGGCAATCTCGGCCAGATGCGCGGCCAGTTCGGCGTCTGTCATCGTTGA
>ERZ1740065.93-NODE-93-length-38355-cov-10.050888_pt1 | contig 38355 bp, 28 predicted proteins | sample MGYA00581738_ERZ1740065 | MGnify/ENA primary metagenome ERZ1740065 (study PRJEB43018, sample SAMN04849749) | marine metagenome | isolation source: floating plastic debris | place: Pacific Ocean | collected 2008-09-01 | study: EMG produced TPA metagenomics assembly...
GTTGTGCGCCTCGCCGCTTGGGGCGGTTGTTTGCCAGGGCACTGTGGTGGGCGGAGTGGATGAGGGTGCGGTTGAGGTTGAATTGGCTGACGAGTTGTGGGACTTCGCCGTTGAGCGCGTTGGCGTCATCCCCGAGGATGGACTGCCAGAGCTGCTGCTGTTCTTGCGAGGTGGGATAGGCCACATCGAAGCTGACTAAGGATTGTTTGGGCACATGCTGACGGTCGGCGGTGGAGAGGATGACGGGGCTATCCAGGTCTTCGAGAAATTGGGCTAGGGAGGTCGCGATCGCGGCATCCCCCACTATTCCCATATCCCATTCCAGTAGCAAGGCACTCTGGCTAAAGATGGCTTCGCGTCGCCAGCGGCGGGCTAGGGCATTGAGGTCAGTTGGTGAAGTCGGGAGGGAGGCCGCGGCCATGACGTGAGTGTTTAAGCCCAATTGGGCCGCAGCGGCTTGGGCAATGGTGCGGCGATCGCCCTCGTCGCCCTCCGATAATTGCAGTACAGGAATCGTCCCACTCACCTGTTTAGCGTGAGTCCAGGTCTGGGCAAGTTGTTCAGCCAGGGCTTGGTGAGAGAGTACCAAGGTTTCCCAAGCGGTTGCCGATGCCGTGAGCGGTTTGACCAGTCCAAATAGCTGGGCATCGAGATGATGAATGCCCGTCAGAAAGTTCAAAACGCGCTCGTCGACACGCAATGGGCTGAGGGTGAGCGCCCGCCCGGGACCGACTTCTAGCAATTGCCAAAAGCGCAATGGGCCGCTGGGAGAGAGGGCAGCCCAGTTCGGTTCGGCCAAGTTTCCCAACGCCAGACCAAAGGTGGGATAGTGACGCTGCGGATCGCCCTGCATGGCGGCAAAGAGGGGGGCAAACGTGGCATCAAGCTCCATGCCGACACAGAGCAGTAGCGTATCGCGCTCAAACGAGGTCAATTGACACAGGGCGCACAGCCGTTGCAGGGCAGCGGGGGCAGGCAAGGCAGCTTCGGCGGCTTGGAGCTGTTGCTCTGCGGTCGCTAAGGAGAGATAGGTCAGTCCCTCCAGGTCTAAGGCGGCATCAATGGTCTGTACTCGCTCGACTAGGGCAGCTTTGAGCACCATCAACGTCGCGGCTAGATATTGCTGGTTGGCGACGGTCCAGTCTTGGGGCGAGGTCATGATGTCCTCCCGAGGGTGACGGTAGGGCCGATATATTGCTCGAAGGTATCGCTCTCTTTGTGGGTATCAACTTCCAGGGGACTCTCAGCGCCATCGATCTGGACGCGGACGAGATAGGTACCGATGAGGACTTCGTTGAGTTGAAACGTCAGAGTGGTGGTATCGGTCGTTTGGCGTTCTCCCCGAATGATGTAGGTTTTGCCGGTGCGATCGATCTTATTGAGTAGCAAAAAGGTGTTTTGGCGCGCCTCGACGGTTATATCAACGGATACCGTGACAATCGCGGTGCAATGCTCCTCTTCTAACTCGGTCAGATTCTGAACGGTAATGCCGTCGCTGCCATCGCGGATGGTCGGACAGAGCACTATCGACATAAGATTCGACAAAATGGCATAGTTCGCATCGCGAGGTGGCGGATCGGGCATTAGATCGATCCGCAGCCCCTGAGCCCCGGCCCTGAGCGCGCTAATTTCCTGTGCTGATAGCATTGGCAGGGTGATTTCGACCTTGTTTTCCGTCACGTTCTGGGGCGTGATGCGGGCACGTCCTAAATAGACCTGGGTCAGCGAACTCTCGGGATTGGGTTCGCCTATGCTGCGACCTCTTAACCCCCGCCCATGAATCGTGATGTGGCTGTCTAGCGTGATCGGTTCGTTGAGGTTTTCGGCAGTGGTGATTTTTTCAATAACAGGACGCTGGGGCGTCATGTAGAAACGGCGACTGCGGACTGGTAGAGCGGATTTACCCGGTTTGCGACCCTGAATGATGACGGCGGTACCTTGATAGGCAAAGGAGAGCGAGTAGGGAATCTGAAAGAACACGGACCAAATGCGTGATAGTTCCTCGGTGGTGACTTCGGCGGGAAAGAAGCGCACCAACTGTAGCTGTTCGCCGAGGGTGGAATCGATGAGATCAGAGACGCCGTCGATGGTTTCTTGAATGATTGGCAGGGTGAGCTGGGGCTGATCGACCAGGGTTTGGACAGCGCTGCCCATGAGTCGCTGGGGCTCTAAGCGCTGCTCGTTGCCGTAAAACGTGAGCAGGTAATACAGGTCGAGGCTAGCTTGTCCATGTTTGACGAGTTCGCCTTTGGGGCGACGGGTGCGCAGATCGGCGTTGCGCCAAGCGGTATTAGGCATGGCGTGATACATAAAGAGGTTGATGCACGCTCCCGAAATGTTGCCACTCGCGGCATCGGGCCGCACGGTCGTGACCTGGGCACCAGGCATGTCTTGACTGATGCCTTCTTGCAGCATTTTTTTCAATGCGGCGGTGACGGTGGCGATCGCGAGATGATTGCTCATAACGAGAATTCAAAATCCAAAATACCAACCTCTTGGGAGGGTTTAGCCGCCTGGTTTGAGAACAGACCTTCGTTAGTTACAGGAGGCTGAAAGGCACTTTTCGCACCTGCAAAATATAAGTTCAAATTTAGCTGAAACCCTTTCCTAGCCTGGGATAAGTCGTTTAGTATGGCGCTATAGAATTGATGGATTCGTCCATGACATCGCCAAGATTTAAGGGGGCGATCGCGGGGGGGATGGCCATGAGTCTGCTCAGCATGATCTCGTCTGTCAAGGCTGCGATTGCGACCGCTGCTGTGTCACCCTCGACAGCGCCACCGGCGATCGCGCAAGCCGCTGAATTTGAGTACGACAATGTGGAGTTTTGGGCAGAGCAGTGTTTGCTGCTGCATACCGCCGAAGATTATGAGGCCGCGATCGCGAGCTGTGAGCAAGCTATCAGTTTGCGTCCTGATGCCGACAATCTGGAGTTGTGGTCGGCGCGGGGGAATGCCCTATTTCAAACCGGTCACTATGCTGAGGCGCTCGTGTCCTATCGGCAGGTGACGGCGGTGATGCCGGAACATTCGCCTGCCCTGACCGTTCAATGTGCGGCGTTGGTACAACTCGGCCAGTGGGAAGCGGCATTGGCTGCCTGCGAGGCCGCGATCGCCATGGATAGTGAGTGGGGTGAAGCGTCGCCGGTTTCGGCCTGGTATTACACAGGGTTGGCCTTGCAAGGACTCGGTCACGAGCAAAGGGCCTTTGACGCTTTTTTTAAGGCGCAAGTTTTCGATCCGAATGATCCACGCCTGGTTGCAGAAATTTGTGTGCTGGCAGAAGCGCTGCATCAGTTAGGGGGCTGCTCGATCGCCAAAGCTGCTGCTGCTTACGACCAAGCCTTGGCCGCCGACCCGCACAATGCGCTGCTGTGGTACCGCCAAGGACTCGTGCTAGAGCAATTGGGGCAGTACAACTTGGCACTGGTGTCATATCAGCGGGCCGTGGCGGCGCGTCCCGACTATAGTTTGGCCCTAGCTCACCAATGCGCGGTGTTGAATGAATTAGCCGATTTCGAGGCGGCGATCGCATCCTGTGAAGCGGCGTTTGCCGGTAGCGGCAACTGGGACGAGTTGGGAGCGGCCTATGGCTGGAGCCAAACCAGTGCAGCCCAAATTGGTCTGGGAGACTATGAATCGGCCTTGGCTTCGGCGGACCGTGCCATCTCGCTCAATCGCCATTATCTCGGCGGCTGGAACAATCGCGCCGTCAGCCTGTGGCATCTCGGTCAATTTGACGAGGCGCTCCGAGCCATTAATGTCAGTCATGATCAGCCAGTTCCCGAACCCTTTATCTTTGAACGTCGCCGGGAAGTTTTGATGGCGTTCAACCGAGGGCTCATTTTACAAGAGTTGGGCCGTCACCGAGAGGCGATCGTGGCCCACTCACAAGCTATTGCACTACAGCAGATTGGACAAGACTACTTAGGCGCTGACGGCACCTTGATCAGCGCGGCTTTCATGGCCGATGTGTGGCTCAACCTGGCCTTAGCGCAGCTTGTCATAGAGGATTTGGCTCAATCGACTCGGTCAGCGCGGGAGGCGATCGCGCAAAATCCCACCGTTGCCGAAACCTGGTCTACCTTAGCCCTCGTTCGCCTCTCGGCAGATGATGTTGAGGGTGCCTGGTACGCTTACGGAGAAGCAGCGCAGCGGCAACCCGACAGCCTAGAAGTCTTGACCGGACAAGGGTTCACCCTGCAGCGAGCGCAGTGTCCCCAAGCGGCGCTTCAGGTTTTTAGTGCCATTCTGAATCTGGATCCCAGCAATTTGGTCGCGCAGCAGCAGTATCGCCAGCTTTTGCAAGTTCAACAGACGCTCCTCCGCTCCCTCGCTGACCCGAATAGTGACTCAGAGCCCCCTACAGGTGACTGTCTGATTCCTGGCTACGGCACCACGAGCTGATTAAATTTTGAGTTTTGAATTTTGAATTTCTCAACGCCCTCACCCGAAAATATATGCCCTGATCATGACCAACACTGCCCTTTTTCCCACCGAGTTTGACTTTACCCTGCCCAAAGGTCTATTGGATGCTCAGGGACAACTCCATCGGACTGGACGTATGCGTCTGGCTACTGCCAAGGACGAAATGGCGCTGCTACAGGATCCGCATCTACAGGCCAATCCCGCCTACGGCATGCTGGTGCTGCTCTCTCAAGTCATCACGCAATTAGGAGCTTTAGAACGCGTGACTCCAGCCGATTTAGAAAACCTATTTCGACCGGATATTCAATATCTCCGGGTCTTTTACGAACAGATTCATCAGTCGGGGCTGCCCCAGCTCGCTGTCCAGTGTCCCCAGTGTCAGCATCAGTTTGCGGCGGAGCTGTCTCCCTCGGGGGAGCACTAGGCTACCCCTCTCAGCGTTTGCAAGAGGAGGTAGCCGCGATCTCCTACCATTTCCACTGGTCGCTCAGCGACATCCTGGCCTTTGACCACCTCAGTCGCCAGCGCTGGGTCGAAGCGACTCAACGATTCTCCCGCGATCGCCAAAGTTGAAGTTGCATGGACGCTACGCCTCGACACTGAGTCCCTCACGGTTCAACCACTCAACGACTCGGGTATAGTCGCACTGCTCGCTGAATTGAAACCAGCGACTGCGGTCTGCTTCGTATTCTGGACGGCGCAAAACCTCTTTGAAGCGGCCAAACGCGCCTCGTCCCTGAATCGCCACTTCTAAGGGATCTTGCAGGTGGTCGTCGGCAACCGTGTCAATGAAATTCGCCATGTCTTGGTAGCTATCCCCCGACCCTTCGTGAGGAATGGGCAAGTAGCGGCGGTCAAACTCAGCTTGCAATGCTTCAAAATTCTCGCTGTCTTCATCGGGCAAAATTTCTAACGGAGCATCTTCTCCACCCATAAGAACTTCACCCGTTTCACGGTCAATGTAGCCATACAAACCGTCTCCCCAGCGGCTCTTCATGACTTCAGTGATGAAGAAGATATCGTCCTTGGCAACTGCAACGGGCATTTCCCCTCAACTCCTTGCCTGCTTTCCTTAATTTCTCACAGGCACCCAGTCAATTTTAATCAGGGGGCATGATGGTTAAATCATAGGTACAAAAAGCGGGTTTTTCTTGCTCAATCAAGTCATGCAGCAGCGCTTCATCGGTTCGCAATCGTTGAGCCTGGTCGGGCGTTTCGGGTCGTAGCGTGACTGAAAAATGATACGGCTGGCCACCGCCCAAACACGGTTCATCAGCCAGCTGCACGTCTCCCAATACAAAGCCCGCCTCGTCGGCATCGTCGATTTGGATAGCGCGATCGCTGAGGGGCAGTCCGGTACATAGATGTAAACAGAGCTGGAGTCCGCGTCGCGTACCGCGCCACTGGTAGATTTCTAGCGCATGGCGAATCAGCCGCCGCTGCTGGCTTAGCGTCCAGCGGGGATTCATCGGCCACGCAACCCAATGGGCCAAAAAGGGCACCAGTTCCTTTGGTGCGGTGAGCGGATTGAGATACGCCCAAAACAAATCGAGCATCTCAAAAGAGGGTTCTAGCGTCTGTTCGCAAATGCTCAAAAACCGCCCTAAGAAATCGGATTGCTGATAGATTCCCGGCAAAAAGTCCAAGTAGACCTGTTCGGGGCGAGTCAGCAACGTGAAGGGACGATGACCGATTAATCGGGGTGAGGCCGTTGCGGGGGCAGTGGTGTAGAGCGCCAACTCGCAGCCGTATTGCAGGGGCAAGTGCGGCTGTTGGCTGAGGGCAGTCGGCTCTTCGAAGAAATGTTTGGGCAGCGTAAAACTAAGGGTTCGATATAGGGTTTCCTGGGTCTCGATGTCAAACGGCAGACAGGCAAACTGTTGCTGCTCGGTGCTGGATTGCAGCCAGGGGGAATCGGGGGTGAACCAATCAGCGGGAAACGCGCCGCTAATCGCGAGATAAACCTGGAGTCTTTGCGACCCGTTGTTTCGCAGCCGCACGGTCAGGTCGCCCTGCTGTCCAGGGGTGAGCTTGAGGCCAGTGGTGGGGCATGGGGTCAGCGATCGCTCCGTCGTCGCCACGGTGACATCCCAATCCAGCGGGGCCGAGGGGACAACGTCAATCTCCAGATCAGCGCGGGGAAGATTTTGCACCATAACCTTTAGAAAGGGAAAAAATCAAAATTCTAAAAACTCAATCTCATGGCCCGGATTGAGCTCACTGTCGTCTTCCCAGGCGGTGGCGATCGCGAGTTCTCCCAACTCAATCTTGGGTTGCGGGGTGGGTACTAGCATCCAGCCGATTTCCCCCTGATGACGGTAAGGCTGCAGTGCCAATAGCTGTACCTGCGCCACGGAATGCACCTCCGGCACTTGCTGAATCAGGGCAATCACATCGGAGCTTTCGACCGAGCGACCCCGTGGCCATCCCTGCCCGTCTGCCCCGCCGATGAGGGGGTTGAGAAAGCGATAGAGGGCGGTTTTGATTTTGTCAGCAATAGGGGCGCGATCGCGGCTGTACTGCGGCAGCAAATAAATCTGCGCCCGGATCTTGATGCCGACGTATTCTGGCGCTTCGAGGGTAACGCGAATGCCCAAGGCGCGATGCTGATCGAGATGGGCCTTGAGCGATCGCTGAAAGTCTGCCGACAGTTGCAACTGCGTGGGCGATAAGCCGCTCTCAAAGGGCAGCCGCCGATAGTTCGGCAGGGCAGGCACAATCAACAGACGAATGACACCGGGAGTCGTCAGGTGTTCAGCCGTGATGCAGTGCGATCGGGCCACGGCCATACCGGCTTGAAACTGCCGGGCTTTGTGCTCAAACTCCTCGGGGGTCAGGGCCGTTTCACGGGTGCGCAAGAGTGCCGGTACCCGAATCATCGCCTCTTCCAATGATTCCGCTTCTCGTCCCCCGACCGCTTCCGTGTAGTTGGTCACGCGCTTGACATAGGGGATGGCGGACTTCAAAACCGTCAATCGCCCCGCCTGCACATTGCCCTGACTGCCTCCCCCAGTACGATAGGCCCGCATGTAAATCTCGGCTCCCATGGGCGGCACTTTGCCATACTGGCGCTCGGCCTGCCGGTCTGCTGCTTCCAACACCGCTGGAATTGAGGACTCCTGGATGGCTGCAGTCGTCAACGATCGCCGCACCTGCATGGGTCGTCCCCAAGACTGCACTTGACTGCGGGCTTGAGTTTGTTGTCGGAGCTGATGGGGTTCGCGAATCAGTGGGCCAAACTGCACGGTGCCGCTCTCGTTGTCAATCGTGTAGTGGGTATCGTCGGCGGTGGAATCGCCAAAGTCGGGCACCTCTTGCCAGGGTTCACGAGTGCCATTGGGCAAACGAATTTCGATGTGCTCTTCGGGGCGGCGGCTGAGGATCGGACGGCGACTGAGCTGAAACGCCTGTCCGGGTTTGCCGTTGCTGGTGCCAATCAGTTCTTCCGAAAGCTGAAGGCACTCGCTGGCGGACACCACGCCACCGATGGTCCGAACGCTAAGTCCCGTAATTTGCGGCGATCGCTGATATCCAAACTGCTGCCTTTCGTCATTGACCGAGATGTACATACAGCGAATCCAGCGGCCCTGATAGTTGCCCCAAGTCGCGATCGGCCACTGCTGCGGCAAATGTAAAATCACGTCGGCCCCCTCTTGCTCCGGATTGGGGCCGGTTTGTCCCAGTTGGTCAAAGCTAAAGCCTTTGGTCTGGTCGTCGGTAGCCACTCGCAAGATACCGCTGCGCCAGCGATCGCCGTCCCAAACCTGCCACTCTAACGGGGGATTGTTGGGGTTGATGCCCGTGGTCACGGCGGCTGGTCCCCGAAAGGTCAGCGCGATGACGTTGCCTGCTAGGTCGTTCAGAGTTACCTCGTCTGGTGTGTCGAGCGGGCGATCAGGATTGGCCGCCAACACCAGATAAAAACAGTTCCCCGGCTGACACGAAATCAGCAAATCAGCCGTCGTTTCCAGATCGGCCCAATTCCCCGTCTGCTCCGAGGGGCCGTTGAGAAAAGGATTGACCAGTGCTTCTAACAAGGGGGGCTCCTTGGCTGGGGTCGCTTCGTGGGCAAACAAGAGATGCCGCACCTGCGGCTGTCCGATGGTGAGGTCGCGATCGGTCGTAAAAATGACTGCTTCTTGGTTTTCGGTGCGCACGGTCGCTACTTCTGTGCCTTGGGGAATGGGCCTGGGGATGGTTTGCGCCTGCGTCAGGTAAAACGTCAGTTCAGCCCGCGCGGGGGCCGGTGGCAGTAGCCGAATGCCCAATAATTCCAAAAAGGCTACGTAATGCCGACGCGGTACCTGGTTAAACCGATAGAGCATCTGATGCACGAGCCAGGCAAACAGCTCAATCAGCGTCACCCCCGGATCGCCTGGATTGTAGTTCGTCCACTCAGGGCAATAGCGCGGAATCCGCAGCAGACATTCTTCGACCAAATCTTCAAAGGTGCGATCGTCCAGATCAGCTTTAGGCAATTTGGGGAGAAAATCGAAATCAGTTTCAGAATAGGGAGTCGCCATAAGGAGTTAGAAAATGGGCATCGGTAAGGCAGCAATAGCAAGTTTTGAATTTTGAATTCTCCTCACTCCTGCCTATCTGCAGGCGGTGTGAGGTAAAAGGGATACACCATACTACGGCTGTCATAGCTGTCGCGCGGTTGATACAGGATGTTGATATTGACTTTGCCGGTGGACAAATCTGGCTCGGTAATCACCTCAATCAGGTCAATGCGCGGCTCCCAAATTTCCAGCGCTTCCTGCACATGCAGCCGAATCATCAGCAAGGTCTGCGTATTCATCGGTTCAAATACCATCTCTGACAGCCGTGAGCCAAAGTTAGGCCGATAAACTCGCTCCCCTAACTGGGTGCCCAAAATGATGCGAATCGCTTCTTCTAAATTGGCGTTATCACTACTGAGCTGAAAACTGCCCTGCACATTTGTGTTAACAGGAAAAGCCAGCCCAGCACCGATATAGTCAGTTGTCTCGTTTGTGTAAACCATTGCACATCTCCCCAAATAACTGCTTTTGAAATCTCTCTGATGAATTAATTGAAAAGTTGAAGACTGAACGCCTGAAAGAATCCGTGTAGCCGTCATTTATGCTGAGTTTCTTCAGCATTGACTCAACCTACTTCTAGCTATGCTTATGCAGGTAGAAGCATGGGGATTAAACCATTGATCTTGACAAGACCATTTAGCAGTATGGTAGGCGCGTTAATGGTTACCGTGCCAGCAGAGGTAATTGTCACAGCACCCCCTGAAGTGATTGTCATAGCGGGACCAGCTGAAATCGAAAACGGGCCTACTGTAGTTTGTGTAATGCTAGTAGTGGATGTTTCACTAATCGGCCCAGTGGCTAAAGTATTTATCTGTCCTAATGCCTGAGTTTCAATATTTAGTGCCAGAGTTGAAACTTTTCCTTTTTCATTCGTTGTTTTTATCGTATTTTCAGCGTCACTCAATTTGATACTTTTCTGGCCCCTCGGAGTTGTGATCGTGATTGTTTTTTCACTTTCGTTTAGCTGAACTTTATAGCCTCCTTGCGTTTCAACATATATTCCTTTTTTGGTGTCGTAGTCTTCTTCGACGAACTGGATTTTGTGACCTGTACGAGTTTGAAAGGTACGTAAGCGAACTTTCTCGTTTTGTACATTTTTATTGGCGGAATTAGGGGGGGCATCTTCGCCATTCCAGACGCCGCCGAGCACATAGGGTCGATGGATGTCGCCGTGTTCAAAGGCGACTAGCACTTCGTCGTTGATTTCGGGGAGGCAGTCAAAGCCACGACTGTTGGCCGCACCGATGCTGACCACGCGCGCCCAGTTGCTGTTGTGGTCTTCTGTCAGGGTGGGAAATTTCACCTTCACGCGGCCCATGTTTTCGGGGTCTTCGTTGTCAGTGACAATGCCGACGAGTGCCGTTTGGCCGGGTTTCAGCGGCGTGGGGGGAGCTAGCAGGTTGAAGACGTCGCCGCCTCGGAGTCCCCGGACCGAGAATTCGGTGTCGTAAGTGCGTTCAGCGTAGACGTGGCGGGTTTCGGTGACGTAGTACTTGCCGGTGTAAGGCCCCATTTCATCCAGCTCTACCTGCAAGCCGGGGCGAATTTCGGGGTTGCCCTCGGCTCTAGCATCGGCGACGACAAATTCGCCACCGAGTTCGTCACACAAGGCTTGGGCCATGGCATCCGCCTCTTTGCGCTGGAACATGGGGCGATCGCACACAATCAGTTTGGGGGGCTGCTGCATGCCCTCAAAGACCGTACTGGTTTCGCTGCCGGTTTTCTCCTGATCAGTTGCGGTAATGAGTTGCTCGCTTTGAGCTGTCGAGACAATAGGCGTTTTGGTGGTGTAGTCCCAGCCGCGCACCTCGACCGATTCCACTTGTTCAGTGCTGGTCACCCGTACGTGAAAACTCCGCACGTCTTTGAGCCAAATGAGCTTCAGCGGTTCATCTTTGGCCTGGGGCCGACGAAAATTGAGTTTGCCATCGCGGACGAACAGTTCAAACCCAAGGCGAGCCGAGCGCGATCGCAAAAAGGTCATATTGGACTGATTTTCTTGAAACAGATAATCGTGGGGCTCACCACTGTCATCAATCTGGTCTATTTCAATAGAGACCTCCTCGGCAATTTTTTTGACCACATCACTGTCAGTCATGTTTTGAAACGAACGATTGTGAATGCCGCGATGCAGTCGATGAGAACAGTCATAGCCTCGAATGAGAATGGGCGCTTGAGTTTGCTCTGAAAATTGGGTTTCTATCGCGGTAATTTCACCTTGAATCAGTTCCCCTTTATCAGGCGCTTTTGAGCTTTTGCTGTTCTTTTTAGATTGAACTTTGGCCTCTTGCAAACTCGGCGCAAACCCTATTGAAATTGATTGGCCAATATGAAAGTGTTTTTGTCGCTGCCAGGGGTTATCTTGAGTGACGCCAGATTGATAGTCATTGCGAATGACTAGGGTAAACAAACTGGGGCGATGTAGGCTTTCTTCCACCACCACTTGCAGAATGTTTTCCAAAATATCGTCGGGCGCGGTTTCGCCATCAATTTTGAGAATGGGCAGGGCACGATAGCTGGTAGACATGACAATAAAAAAGATGCTTTTTTAAGAGAATGGGCTTTTTTAGTTGGAATTGATTCCTATGGCGATCTCTGACTTGGTTATTTGCGACCCTGGCGATTGTCTTGGCCTGGATTGGGCTGGGGCTTTTGCTGCTCTGAGGCATCGTCTGACGGTTTTTCAGTCTCTTTGAGAACGAGCGCATCAATCACTGCTCGTACGGGTTTGCCATCGGGCAAAAATTTGGTTAATCGATAGCTGACTTGCTCAATAAAGCAGTAGTCAAAATAGGCATTGTCGCCCCACATAAAGGCATATGTGGGTGGTCGTTGACGATCTTCGCTGAATTTCACGGCGTCGATGAAGGCTTGGATATGTTCTTTAAGCACGTCTTTGCCGTTCTCGTAGGTGTCAAACCAGATTTCTCTGAGGGCGATTTGTCGAGCGGGCATACTGCTGAAGCTCACGTGAGGGCGGCCCGATCTCGTCGATCGCGCACCGGGATTATCCGAAGTTTGCATGGCGAGGAAAAACGACAGCTCCTTCGGATTGAACATAAATACAATGTCTTTACCGCCGGATTTAGCTTTGAGTTGGGCTTTGACGAGTGGCATAATGAGGACGCGATCGCGGTGAATTCGATGGGCTGTCGTTCAGATAAGTTGGTCAAAATCTGAGGGTATGTCGGTACTCTGGAAAGCGCTCCCAGTCTTGTCGGAGACGCGATTCTACTTGTTGTCGTACGACGGTCGTAAGCTGGTGCAATGTGGGCGGTAACGGCAGACTGGGCAAATTTTGCTCCGATCGCGCGGTTTGAGTCGCCAAGCCAGGGTGTTGCGGATACCACAGGGGCAGGGCCACGGACTGGCCAAATTGGGCTTCCCGCCGGAGACAGAGGTGCGATCGCAGTTCTCCATAAATCCATTCCGCGAGGTGATCTAGCAGTTCCGCGTCAGCCTCTGCGCCTCCCACATCTGCCGTCAACGTCACGGCTTCACTGTCGGCGGTGGCCTCAGATTCTGAGGTGGCGGCTGGCCCAGGGTTCTCATCTGCGGCGGGCTCAGCCTCAGCAGTCAGGTCATCCGGTTCCAGGTCATCTAAAGAGAAGTCTGCAGGTTCCAGCTCAGGGAAATCGGGTTCCTGATCAAACTGTGGCTCCCAGGTGCTGGCGGTGGGTGACTCTAGGGTGCGCATCTGCACAGGCAAGGTGGGCGGACGGGATGTCTGTTGGGTGGGTGGATGGGTTGGCACCGTTTGCCGCTGGGCGGATGGTGTCGAGGGGGGCGAAGCCAGTGTCCGATCTGAGGACTGCTCTGGCACGGGAGATTTTGGACGCGGCGGAACTGGAGAACGCAGAGGTGTCAGCTGTGACGTGGGGAGAACTAAATAATCACTGAGTTCAGCGAGGGGAGATCGCGGCGATGGTGCCCCATCAGCTCGCGCCATATAACGCTGAAGGTTAGGCATTAGGGGAATCTTGGGGGCGGTTAGCGACTCGTTTTGAGGTGGAGAAATCCGTGAGTATTCTTGTCCCGGTATTTGAGGCGGGGGCGCGTTAGTGGGGTTGACTGGGGGAGTTAGGGTATCGTCTGGAGTCGCATTACGGAGCGCATCTGAGGGGGAATCTGCCCCAATGGATTGGGCTGGGAGATCTGGGGCTTTGGGGAGTGATGGCGATGCTGGAGTTTGGGTGCTGTCGGTGGTCGGAGCGATCTCGCCTGGATCAACCATTTGAGGGTTAGCGATCGCGGCCTTTGCAACGGGCGGCGGGGTGCCAGCTTCGATAGACGAGTGCAGTTGCATTGGTTCAGCCGGACTGCTTGGCGGCGGTGACGTCGTTTCACCTGTCGAGGGAAGTTGAGACTGCGATCGCGCTTCTATGTCTGACGGATGCTCTGATATCGGAGATTCTGACAAAGCCGGGGCGACAGGCAAGGCTTTGTTGGCCATATTGCTGTTAGAGTCGGCGGTTTCTTGCAGGGGTGGCAGCGCAGCCAAATGAGTCAATTTAGCAGTGTCGGTAGCATCAGCCCCTTCTGGCGCATCTGTCGATGTATCGTGCTCAGGATTCAACGGCTCAAGCGTATCGGCTGGGTCGGGGAAAGAATCCGTTAGGCGAGAATCACCTGTCCATGCCCGAGATGGTGCCTGATCTCCCAAAGTGGTGGTATCTGCATCCGGAGCGTCATGGAACGATCGCGGTGCGGCGATCGCAGGTGGGGGGATTTGTGACTGATCTGAGCGAGGCTGTATGACGCCAGCGTCATCAACATCAGACTGTGCAGGCGTATCTGCTGGCGGTGCTGCCCTTGCCGATGGGGGAGCGATGCCGGAATGGGAATCTGAAATGGGTGGTGTTGGCGGCGATCCAGCCGCTGGCGTCTCAGAACTGGGCCGGTCGGGCCGGCCGCTGTCTGCGGCGGTTTCAGTCTCTGGAGAATGCGCGGGTGGGCTGAGCACTTCTGAGGGCGAGAGGTTGGAGGCTGGGTTGTGGCGATTGGCCTCCGGCCACCTTATAGGAACACGCAGTGGCTGCTCAGTCGCATCGGGAAGCGGCAAATTTCCGTCTGGCAAAGCAGGCCGATCATTTGAAGGGATTTTGGGCCGATTAATGTTGGGGGGAGGCGTGCCAGGGAGATCGCCTGATATCGCTTCAGCGATCTCTGCAACCTGTCTACCCAAGGGAGCAGGGTGACCCAAAGGCTGGCGCTGAACAGTGGGCAACGGTGGCGGCAGGTCGGGTAAATCGTCATCGGAAGCGGTAGGTTGCTTGTCCAGTGGGGACGGTGGCGCGATCGCCGGAGCAACGGCGACCTCAGTCTTGGCTGGCCCAAAGGGTTGCTTGGCCTGCTCTTGGGCTACTAATGAGAATCGAAGCGGGGAACTAGTCTCTGGTGAAAATGCCGCCCGCAGCTCCTCAATGGCGGGAATTGGATAGCCCAGCAAATACGCCGCCAGGGGCTGCTCACTCTGCGAACTGATGTCCGGAGTTGATAGGGCTGTGAACCGTCCCAAGGGGGATTCAGCCCAGCCCCTGACCTGACGCCCGATGGGATGACGCCAGTTTAGCCAAGGTAAGGTTTGCCAGTGATTTCCCCGCGTCATAACTACGATGCCCCTGGGAAATAACCCGTACTGCCGTCCCGCCCTTGAGAGAGTTGCGCAAACCCACTTCCAGTACTCTTTCCTTCGATCTTCAAGCCTTCATAAGCCAGCGTCAGTTCTTCTAGCGCCACGGTTTCTGACCGCGCCTGCAACGAGTCAGCCCTCCAACCAATGGGCACCGCCCCGATTAGCGTCCAGCACTGCATGGTTTCTCCGGCCTGATTGAACAGCAAGATGCTGACGTTGCGCCGCTGATGGGTGTTGTTATCAAGAATCTTTTGCAGCCAGTCCCAAAAGTCCAGGCTGTCAGTGACACCCCGCTTTAGAGTGACTTTGGAAAAACTGGGCGTATCTAACAAAAACCGCTGCTGATCATTGACACCCCCTTCGATTACAGGTTGCACCTGCAAGTTGATGCCTAGACCTGCACATTCGCTGAAAGAGGCAGCAATTTCGCTGTCGATTTCCACATAAAACCGATTGGCAGTGACGTAGTTAAAGTGGGGATCTTGAGTCATAACCGCCTCCAGTAGGGAGCACCCACGCGATCGCGTTCCTGTCGCAACTCGTTGCATAACAGGGCATACACGCGATCGCTGAGTTGCCGTAACCGCTCAGATGATTCCAGCACCTCGGCAGCTAGTTGCTCCAAGGTGGCTTGATCGGGTGGTTTATGGGCTGTCATGCATCCCCCTGGCCAGAAATTGACGAATCTGCTGAATTGGCCGCACCGGCACGAGCCCGACTTCACTCAGCAAATATTGACCTTCAATGCTCAAGAGTTGGTTGGTTAAAACCCCTCCTGGCGACAGGCAATCCGTTGCGGTGGCATCGGCACGACAAGTATCGGCATAGGCCACTGCCATCCCATAGCCCAGGGGATAGCCCCGCTGGGAAGGCTCATCCGGCGGCGCAAAAATGTCTGAATTGACCCAATATGCGCCGCGATCAGCACACAGATCGGTGTTCTCATCAACTGGGCCGCCGTTGCTCATCAGAATGGGGTAAGTTTGGCGATTGTGAGTCAGAGTCAAGGGATAGACCGAGCACTGACCGTTCAGGCGACTGATGCGGTCAAACCCGATGCCAATGATGGGCTGATCGGTGGCCTGCTGGTTTTCAAACTCATCCACCATGTGGGCATAAATGCTGGCTGAGGGTGGGTCCTGAGCAGCGACTGTCGCCAAAACTTGACGCCGCACACTCTCAAACTGGGCTTGGTCTTCAGTCGTATCAAACACCAGCTCTCGAAACAGGGCGACCGTCTCAGCAGCGTTATCCCCGGACTTTTCATAGCCTTGAGGAAAGTAGAGCTTGACAGGATAGTCGTCCTCGCCAATAGTTTGTCGCTGGCGGGTGAACAACTGACGGACGTCTGCCAACGAGATGTATGGATCGATCAGCTTAAGCACGTTGCGATCGCGCTGGGCGTCACTGTAAATCACAAACACTGCTAGACCGTCATAGGCCACCGTGGTTTCGGCAATACCCGGAGTTTCTCCCTGGCCACCCCGGATAAATCCCGCCTGCAATTCGCCTCGGCGAATTTGGGACAGCAACTCTTGGCGATCGCGAGCCGCCCGACTCGACTGCATCAGCTTTGACGAAGCCGCCTCTGTGCGCTCTTCCAAACTGGCTTCGAGGAAAACAGCCTGATCCGGACGGGGCACTGGACTGCTCAGCGATCGAAAGAAACTTTCCTGCCAAGCTATTCCTGGCTCGAAACCATAGGTAATCGTAACGGTGTCATCAAACGGCCGCAGGTCGAGAATGCATCCTTCCGCTTCTCTGCAGGTCGGTCCCGCCAAAATAGGCATTCCAGTCCGGCGTTGCCACCAGCTCAGTCCTGCCCAGCCGAGCCCCAATAAGGCAAACCCGGTGGCTATCCACCAGACAAGATTCAGCTTTCGAGGTTGGGCGGGCTCCACCACGGGCAGCTCAGTTTCAGTAGGCACGACCCAAGTGGTTGGCAGTCTCCGCAGCGCTGCGATCGCGGTATCGGGACTGCGGAACGGTTCCTCCGATCCGACGCCCAGCAGGCGACACACAAACGGGTACAGAGATCGCGCCTGGGCATCGTCTGGCCAGTTTGCCAACTGGGTCGGGTCGGCTTGGGTGTCGAGAGTCAGCAAGGCAAACGCGATGTGACCTAAGGCAGCAAAATCGTCCGCGATCGTGCCCAGAGCCTGGGTATTGTCGGCAATGTCTCGAATCGGGGGATCGCCAGGGTAAAACAAATGCTCCCACAACGCCAGACGCGATAGATAAACAAAGAAGGATTCTGCCTGAGTCGCTACCGTAGCCTCTGTAAATCGAATCCACAAACTCTCCAAGGTCAAACGTCCGTGGGGCAAGCCCATTTGGGCCGAGCCATCAGGCCATTGCACTTGATAGGCTTGCAAATATTGCAGCGATTGCAGCACCTGCCGCAGCAGTTCCCGCACCTGAGTGGGGTAAAAAGGCTGGCGGCGCTCCGCTAAATGTTCAGACAAACACTGGCTTCCTGGCAGGGCTTTGGTGACGAGATAACAAGGCTGCTGAGGGGCAGCAATCACGTCCCGCAGCTTGAGCAGACGAAAGTCTGATCCTTCTCCTAAGCGAGCGTTGAGGTCGATGATCTGTTTGAAAGCGGCACGGCGGGCCTGCTGATTACGCGTTTGAAACGTCGTATCCCTCAAGCAGTACTGATAAATCCAGACCGTTTCCTGCCCGTTCTCTTGCATGCCTTCATAAAGCCGCATCCAGCCGTGATCTTGCAGGCAGTCACCGACGCTGTAGCGCCCCACCCACCCTCGGGTTAGTACATCGCCAGGTCGCAATAAGACACAATCTGGATCGTCTAATGCAGCGGGTGTTGTGATTGGCGGTCCACCAGTCGTCGCCGCCATGGTAACGGGAGGATGCGTCTGAGAGCTGGCTGATGGGGGTGTCCGGTTATCCTGATGTTGCTTCGGCGATCGCCCTTTAGCAACCGTTTCTCGACGACTCCCACCATTAGCCTTCGCGGCTTCACCTGACCCGGCTTCCGTTTTGCGTTGGTTTGAACTGCTCCCCGGAAACGCGGCTTGTTCATACTTTTGCAGAGCGACTTTGCGACCTTGTCGATAAATCACCTGCTGAGGATTTCTGACGAAGTTGCTCGCCTCGCTGAATTTGCGGCGAATGCGATTCACAAAATCGGGGAGTCTCATGGGGTGTCTCCTCCGGGGGGTGGGGGCGTCTGTTGGCTAGTCGAGGGAGCCACTTGACCGTTGTCTGACGGCAGAGGTTCCAGGTCGTTGATCTGCCGATACAGGTCATACAAGTAGTTCAGATCAGCGGCATACAGATTTTCAATCACGCGGGGGCTCAGCGACTCCAGCGCGCCCAAACGCACCACGACCCGCGCCAAAATCAACACCGTGGCATAGGCTGGGTTGGTTTTCACGCGTGGATCTTTGAGCGGCACAATCTCATCCATCGCCTTGGCCAACCGCATGACGCCCTGACGATGGAGATTGCCCTCACCATCCAGATAGCCTTTTGGTAGCGTGAAATCAAACTCAGTCTGAAACATTGACACCCCTGTCTCTCATCACCCAAATAGCTTTACTGCGATCGCGCAAACGATGACACCGCTAGCTCCAACTCTTCGATCGCCATCTCTGTACTCTTGGCGTTGACATCAGAGGTGTGGTATCGCATCGGCCAAGCACCTTGAAAGTCATAGCGGGCTTGCTCACTCCCCGACTGGTCAAAAATGCTCAAAGCGCCCTCGGCTTCCTGATCCTTCCACTGTCCGAGTTCCACCTGGTTAAACCAGTTCCACAGCGTCATGGAATCAGTCATGCCCCGTTTCAAAACGAGGTTGTCTGTTGCGACATGCCCCGGAATTTTGGTCGTCACCAGTTGGCCATATTTCGCTTTCGCCCATTGGTTCGCCGTGACCTCAACGATCGCGATTGACTTTTGCGATCGTTGAAACCGCTGACATGCTAAAAACACCGCATCCACGGTTTCGCTACCACCACCAATTTGCAGCTCCAACTTGAGATAAAACCGGCTAGCGAGTAAAAGTTCGGAAAAGTCCTCAGTGGCCATGGGTTACTGCACTCGCTCAATGCCTTCATGCACCAGCTCCAACGTTTCGTTGGCCATGTTGCCATCTTGTGCCGTAAAGCTCGGCCCCTCATATTTGCAAGGGTAAGCATTGACCAGTTCCCAACGCGCCTGCATGCCTCCGGCCTGATCGTAGGCACTCACCGAGGCGGCTTTGCGATTCCCCGTCCACTGCGACGTCCCACCATCGTTGGTGTTGCAGTCCTTGTACCAGAGGTAGAGATCCTTATCCGTCGTCGCCACCATCTTCACCGTCACATTCGAAAACTTCTCTACCGTGGGGGTTGCCTGCCGAATTCGCACACCCGATTTGCCGGAGCCGTGCACTCCTCCATCCCCCGCGACTGGAGACTCTACCGACAGTCCCGCTACTTCCAGGATTAGTTTTTCAGCAATGCCATCGGCCTCAAAATAAAACCGACAGGCAGTTAACAACTCAGCCATCTTTCTCAGATATCTCCTTTTTGATTGCTAGAAAGTCCCTAAGTTCACGCTCGTATTCAGCGACGGAGAATGGAGAAACGAGAGTACAGTGGGATGTCTGTTTGACACCTCACCCACTTCACCCACTCCCCTACGCAGCATCCTGAGACTGATCCCACTGACTAATGCGGAAAATCACAAACTCAGCTGGACGCACCGGACACACGCCAATTTCCACAAACAGTTGCCCTAATTTCATCGTTTCAGGGGTATTCAATTCGGCGTCACATTTCACGTAAAACGCCTCCTCTGGCGTACTGCCAAACAACGCCCCCTGCCGCCAAATTCGCTCTAGGAAATTCTTGACCGTGCGGGTCACCCGAGCCCACAAATCCTCATCGTTGGGTTCAAAAACGGCCCATTGGGTGCCTTCTTCGATCGACTTGGCGATGTAGCACATGAGTCGTCGAACACTGACATAGCGCCAGTCCGTATCGTCAAGCTGGGCCAGAGTGCGAGCGCCCCAAACCAACGTCCCCCGGTTGCGGAATTTGCGAATGCAGTTGATGCCTTTGGGATTGAGGAACTCCTGTTCTCGAAAGTTGGTGTCATACGCGAGACCAGTGACACCTCGGGGAATCTCATTCGCAGGCGCTTTGTGAATGCCTCGGGTCTCATCGGTGCGACACCAGAGCCCCATCATGTGACCGCACGGAGGGATTGAAATTGGCTTACCGGCGCTACGCGGATTGGGCACCTGCAACCAAGGATAGTAGAGGGCAGCAAACTGGCTAAAGCGGCCAAAACTTCCCATCCGCCACGCTTCAATATCCTGGGGTTTTTGCTGCTCGGGCAAAGCGGGCAGATTGCTTTTGCGTGGCTTAACGGGTGGTGGGTCGATGACGGCCATGCGATAGGCTGGCCCGGGAGCCGCCGTTTCGCAGTTGGTGATCATCATCTCCATCACGCCATGAACCTGCTCTAGAGACAGCAGTCCACGTTGGTAGACCAACATCAAGTCAGGGCAGGCCACCATGGCCACTTCGTCCACTTCAAACAGCCCTTGCACCCCCGATCGCCGCTTAGTCGAGCCATACATTTCGCGATACCAGTTCTTAGTGAGGTATTGGGTTGAGCGTGGCCTCACTTCGTAAACTCCGGTGGCCGGGCGTTGTGCTAGAGGCATCCCAGGTTCTGCGGTGATGTCAATATTTAGACACTCACTGAGTTGAACGACGGGCTCTCCGGGTTGAGGCTCGCTTTCGGCATTCAAAACGTACGTACCCGCAGACCGATCTTGAGGGTCTTCAACTGTTTCTGGGTCTTGCATGGTCAAATGCCGGAACACTGTGGCATCACCATCCCTCGAGACCAGCCTGATTTTGAAGAATTCCCCACTGTTGAAGGGTTCGTCATCAGGATCGTCCGACGGTAAGGGCTCATCGGGCTCAATAAAGACGCGCACCCGGCCTTCGGCTTCTTTTTCAGGTTTGAGCGTAAAGTTTAGAGATGGCTTATTGCCAGATGTGCCAACGGGAGTTAAGGCTGGTGGTGGATCCTCAAGCTGATCGGGAGGAGTGGTGTCGGGCTTGGGCAGCTCGGTGCCAATGCTGACGACCCAACACCGTCCACCGCCATTTTCAAACCAGCCTTTGACCGCAAAGGGCAGATAGGCCCCAAAGTCAGTAAAGCCATCAGAGCCAATCTTGGCAAAGTTTTCGAGGTACTGACTCCAGCTCGTGACGAGGGTCGGCTCAAACATTTCGGCGTCGCCGCGAATGTCTTCGGTGAACCCGACAAAGCCCGCCACACTTAGGTTGATGCCCTGGATGGCACGGCTACCACGGGACACTTCTTCGACATAAACTCCGGGGGCATAATAGTCCAGTCGAGCCATGAATGTTCTCCTTTGAGGGCGATTGCAGCGGACGATCGCAGAGGGATTAATCCCAGTGCCGCAACATGTGGCGTTCAGGGGGCTGAGCCGATGAGGCCAAGAGGGATTTTCTTTCTTTGCGGCTTATGTAGTTCTGCCGTCTCTGAACTACCGTTTTCGCAGTGGTTTTTGAAAAGAAATATTACGTCGAGCAAAGTGCGAAAAGCGCGAGCGATCACCGTGGAACTGGTTAAGTTGGCAATGCGCGATGTCGCCCGCTCGGTTCCTAGCTCAACCGTCAGCTTTCTGGTCTTACGGTTCGATATCTCAATTGGGTATGGATAGTGATGATCTGGGTCAAGCCTTAAATCAGCAGCTCAAAAAGCTGGTGGAAACGGCCTGCAATGCTCCCGTCGGCAGTCCGGAGCGTCAGGTGACGTTTGCCGAAATCGTGCGCTTAGTCATGCGTTCGGGCAAACTCTGGCGGGAATCGACGGCTTACTATCCAGACTGTTTGCAGGAAATGTGGGAATACTGCTTTCGCTATGTTGATGATCCTGAGCTTGGATACGATCCGAGTGTTTGCACCGTGACGACTTGGCTGGACGATCGCTTGAAAAAAAATCTGCGGCGTTATCGCGATCGCAAATACCGTCAGCAAAAACGCCATTTGTTTACGATGTCCACAGAGGACGGACAGATCGTCGATCCCGTTGATGCATTGGCTTCACCTGCCGATGCCTATCCCGCCTTAAAAATGTGGTCTAATCTCATTCGCTGGGTACAAACCGATCCGGATCAGACGCTACGCAACCGCAAATGTCTGCGATATCCCCAAATTACAGCGCAGGTTCTGCTGTTGAAATGGCTCCCACCCAACAATCAATCCTGGGACGAAATCGCCGCAGAATTTTCTGCCGACACAACCTACATTTCCCAGTGGTATAGCCGTTATTGCAATGCCCTCCTGAGAGAGTGGGGTCGGGCAGAGGGTTATCTCGACAATATCAGTGACGATGAGTGAAGGTGTCTATGAATTCTCCAAATCCCATCCCCAATGACACCAGTATTCCTCTGTGGATTACCCAATCGGCCCACCACCAGGCGGAAGTGTTTGCCCGTCAGCAGCCTAACCCTCAAAAGGCCGAACAGGTTTATCGCAATACCTTGGCGGTTAGCGTCGTTGATAGCTATCTCAAGCTGTTGGGCATTCAAACCGATGTGGCTGCTTCAGATAGCTGGAATGCGGCCATCCGATTGGCTAGCGATGTGGCTGATTTAGTCGTGGTGGGGCGCGGCCAGCTTGAATGTCGTGCCGTTGTCCCGGGTGCCGAGACTTGTTTGATACCGCTCGAAAGCCAGTGCGATCGCCTTGGCTATGTCATCGTGCGTCTCGATAGCGATCAGGAAGCCACTCTGCTGGGGTTTGTCGATCAGGTGCATTCCGAAACGTTTCAATTAGCGGCGTTACAGCCCATTACGGAACTGCCTAACTACCTGGCCCAGCAGCAACCGATAGTGAATCTCAGGCAGTGGCTCGAAGGCCTCTACCAACTCGACTGGCAACCTCCCGAAACGTTACTGCGCCCCAAACAACTGGTGCTGAGCCATTCCCAGGCCAAATTCCAGCGGGCCAAGTTGATTGAGCTAAATCTAAATTCAGAACATCGAGATGTCATCCTACTGTTTTCGGTCATACCTGAGCACGATGTTCTCAACATTAGAGTGCAACTGCATCCAGCGATTCTAGCCGAACCGAAACCTAACGGTACGCGGCTCATTCATTCAGCACTTGACTGCTTGGTGCCCAATCTTAAATTGTCTCTAAAAACCGCAGATAACAGACTTTTCAAGGAAGTGATTTCTCGTCCATTCCCACGCGATAATTGCATTCAGCTACCGCTGTTTCAAGGGCAGTTAGGAGAGCGATTCACGATTCTGATTTCAACCGAAGATCTCACCATTAGCGAGCATTTTCAGTTGTAATATCGATTCTCCATAGCTGTCCGAATTGATGCATGAAGGGCAAACGGGCAAGATGCCTGTGCCAACAAGACACTTGCTATCAGGAGCTTCACAGTTTACGCCGGATCGCCATAGATTCCAGCGACCAATGCACGCCAACTCCCACTCTTCACCTCACCCATCTGTAGTGCTATTTTCCGGAATTGATATTAGCCGGGGGGAGATCGCTGTCGTTGTCGTCTGAAACAGCGTGGGTAGCCAACTCGCAAACGGATAGTGATCTTCTAAGCTGGAGAGTTGCTGCCGGGCTTCACGAATCGCCACACCTAGCGATTTTTCGGCTGATAGCGCCTGCAATAAATAGGCAAGAAAATGTTGAGCCACTTGGTCCGGTACAGGCTCCTTCATCACGACAATTTGTGGGATTTTCAAGGCACAGAGTTCCTGGGCTAACCCCAGACCATCGCAGGAATTAAGAATGGCCAACTGGAGTCCTTGTTCGACTGCTTTGGCGAGCGCAAATTGCAAATCTTTGACCGCTAGTTGATCAAAGGAATTTAGCTGCAGGGCACCGCTATAGCCATCGCGATCGCTATAGCTATGCCCCGAAAAATAAAATACGTCCCAGCCTTGGTGATCCCACAATCTATCGTGAAATTGTTTGCGATCGGGCTCTGGTAAAAAGACCACATCGACCTGTGAGCAATCTAACGACTTTAAAAGTTGTTGGTCAGCCTCAACATCAATACCGGAACTGTTGCCCAAAACGGCTAAAACACGGGTGCGGCTACGATGATATCCACGCCTACCACCGTTTTCTAATGACATGCCACTCAACGCAATTTCGGCCTTAGGATAGTCGGACAAAAACTGCCAGACCTGCCACGGCACTCGTCTCAGCCAGATATCTTCGGTCTGAATTAAGACTCGAATCTCTTGATCCGGCAAAAACTTTTCCCGTAATTTATCGGCGATAAGGCGAAAGGTGGGAGACTCCAGCCACGATCGCAACGTTTGCGTTAACTGTTCGGCCAACAGATGCAGCTCCTGATGGGAAACGTTGGTAATGTCTTGATCATCTTTAAATTGAATCCGTGAACAACTGCTGAATGATTGCCGATAAAGCGTTTGCCATGCTTGATAGAGTCGCGCTAATTCGGGTGCAGGCGGAAGACTCGCATGAAATTTGAGCGGTTCCGTCAGGATGCCAACCCGAATATCTGCTGTTACTGGATACCCCTGCTCCAAACTGCCGTCCCAAAAGGTGAGAATGACTTGTTTATCGCCTGTAGATATCTGCTCTACGTCAGGCTTTGAACCGCTGGTCAACTGTTTCAGAATGTGGGTGAGTTCCGTTGTCGTTTTTTGATAGTGCTCAATTTGCTGCTGGGCGGTGGTCAAATGCGCCTGATAACGATCTTCGATTTGCTTGAGGTGGCCTTGGTAAATCGATTTAAATTCTTGATGCACATGTGCTTTGTTGACCCCGTCGGGAACCCCTAACGCGAGTTTGAAAAAACCGTCCCCTTTGTCTTCGATGCCCTGTAGCTTAATGCGATCGTCGTGGGTGGCCTTGACCTGCTCTAGGGTCTGGGCGATCGCGTCACGGTCAATCCCATTCCGAAAGATCATTTCAACCGTATTCAAGACCACTTGAAATAGCTTCGTGAAATCTCCCGGCTCAAAGACGCCGCTGCTGGGATATCTTTCTCGATCATCGGTGCCTGGTCTGGGGGACTCTAGGCGATAAACATAATCGCAGTCAACGTCAACCAAACAAGTGTCGCTATCAATTGCCCAGCCTTCGACACAGACCCCTGTGAGGGTAGCCTGTTGAAAATTTGTGCCGAGCGCCTGGACTAAGCTTAGGTTGGCATGACTCAGGTCACTTCCCTGGAGATTAGTGCCAATCAGATTTGCCCCCTGGAGGTTAACCCCTTGTAGATTGATGTAGGAGAGATCGGTACCTGCCAGATTAAACCGTCTCAGATCACGTCGGCTGCCGAGGTCACGCCACACCAATAGCTGTTGCACAATAGGATGCGCTAAGGAGCTCTTTCCCCAGCGAGCAAACGCTAGACCCTTTGCCCCATCCCACCGACTATGGTCTGTATGAGCGGCCCGTAGGTCGGTGTGATAGAGCTGGGCCTCTGCAAAATCTACTTTTGTTAAATCGGAATCTTGGAAACGAGTTCCCAAGGTAGCGGTCACCACCACCATAAAGGAGCGCATCAGGCTATGTTGTGCATCTCCGGCAATGACTCGCTGAGCGATTCGACAACAAGCTTGTACCGTCACGATCGCAACAGCAATCGCATAGAACGTACCTCGGGCATCCAGATTATCGGCTACTGGCCCTGACATAATGAGCGGCACACTAACCGCACCGGCAATGGCCCCAAGGGTAGAGAGAGAGGTCGTGCACTTCGTCAGTGATTGAGTGACCGTTAACAGCAGACATAACGCACTCACAACGCCAATCGTCAAAGCGACTGAGTCAGCCGTATGAAGCGTTGTAAACCCCAAGCCAACATGCTTGAAAGCAATCGTTAACAGACCACCAGACATGCCAATCAGAGCGGCTGAGAGCAAGGTAATGGTGACTCCCTTCAGCAGGCTAAATCGGTAAACCATCCCACAGCACAGCGCTAGGAACAGAATACTGCTGCTGCCAGCCATAAGGATTGAGGTATCAGGACTGCTCAGCAGCACGGCGAAGCGGGTACTGAGAAACCCCGGCATCATCCCCAAGACGATCGCTAACCCACCGGCCAACCATTGCCAAACTGGTCTTACGCCAGCCTGCGCCTGTCGAAATCGCGCTCTGCTTAGGTCGGCGCCGGCAAAATCGGCCCCGCGAATATCCGCATGACTAAAGTCGGCGTCACAAAGGCATTGCCCCCTCAGAACAACGCCTCTCAAATCTGCTCCCTGAAAATTTCGTTCCCCTGCTCGGTAGCGCACTAACACTCGGCGGGCAACTGCGATGCGATGCGTCGGCAGCAGCCTCCAATCAATATGCCATTTACCCATAATTGCCAAATTCAGTTGCCAACCCAACTGACGCTATGGATGCAGTGTAATTTTTTGCTGAATGCCGTAGGGAACGTAGGCTTAATGCTACCAGAGCTTTTCAAGCGCTGTCATGATCAAAAAGTCGTGAAAGGTCGTGAAGCTGAAATTTAGTGCTTTAGAATGCCATCAAAACGGATTGATAGAGCGATACAGGCCCAATCTGTCGTGCCCCTATGGACATCGAAACCTTATCTAATGCCGCCAACCGTCTGGTATTTGAGAAAACCGGGCAGCATCTCAGCACGCTGGAAAAGGCAGTTCTACAGGGCGCTTTAGAGCACAAACCTTACAAAGCGCTAGCGGCAACGACCTACCGCTCGGCCAGAACGCTGAAGGATGTCGGTGCTCAGCTTTGGCAAAAACTCGCCATCGTGTTGGATACCCCCATCAAGAAAAGTAACGTACGGGCTGAGCTAGAGCGTTGTGTTGGCCTCACGGCATCCCCCATACCTAACCCGCAACCGCGCCGCGATTGGGCTGATGCTCCAGAAGGTCATGTCTTCTATGGTCGCCAAAAAGAACTCGCGACTTTAAGGAAATGGATTCTTCAAGACCGCTGCCGACTAGTCGCGATCGTGGGGATGCGGGGCATTGGGAAAACGGGACTCGCGGTTAGGTTGGGCATGGGCGGGGTCGGTAAAACTGACCTATCACTGCAACTTGCTCGCGGTATCCAAGACGAGTTTGATTGCGTCATTTGGCGATCACTCCTCAATGCCCCCTCTATTCACGACATCCTCCGCGACCTCATTTATTTCTTATCAAATCACCAACTGAATGAGCTGCCCGAGACGTTGGATGCGAAGATTCTAGCTCTCTTGAAATGCCTTAAGCAGCAGCGATGCCTATTAGTACTGGATAACGTCGAATCCATTTTGCTGGGTAGACAGTTATCTCAGCTAGCCGCAGTGCCGTCTCCCTTGCTTTCTCACGCGGGTCGATATCGAGAAGGCTATGACGGATATGGGCAACTGTTTCAAAAAATTGCCGAAGTTTCTCACCAAAGTTGCCTCATCATAACGAGCCGAGAAAGTCCTAAAAATCTACAGACCGCTGCTGTAACTCATGAGAAAATTCGATTCTTTCAGCTTCAGGGATTAGATATTAAAGATGCAAAAAAGATTTTTGGCGCACATACATCACGACCCGACCAAGAGGTGCTAACAGAGGAAATCATTCATTTTTATGATGGCAATCCCCTTGCCTTAAACATCATTCAAAAGAGAATACAGAGTGTTTTTGATGGCAGTATTGCTGATTTTTTGGCTCAAGATAATTTATTCTTTGAGGATATCAACGAACTCTTAGAATGGCATTTTTTGCGGCTTGCCAAACCTGAACAAGAAATCCTATATTGGTTAGCCATCAACCGAGAACCAACGTTAGTGTCGGAGCTGAAAGCAGACTGTGTCTCTTTCGATATTCGGGAGAGGGTGGCTGACATCCTCGAAGCCCTACAACTCAGATTGCCGATTAATACGAGTTCTTCTGGCTTTACGCTACAGCCAGTAATTATCGAATATTTAACCATCCGGCTGATTCAGCAGCTGCAGCAGGAAATTCAATCCGGGTCTATCGATCTTTTGGGGCGAGTTAGCTTAGAAAAGGCCACGGCCAAGACCTACGTTCGTGAAACTCAACATCGCCTCATCGTCGCACCGCTGATCGAGCGATGCTTAGCAAAGTTTGGCAGTCAGGTTACTGTCGTTGCGCAACTTGACAGACTGCTGGCGGTGATTCGACAAACCTCTGATTTGTGTACTGGGTATGCGCCGGCAAATGTGCTGACGTTGCTCTGTGCCTTGGAGGTTGACTTGACGGGCTATGACTTTTCTGGCCTATCAATTCGGCAAGCTTATTTGCAAGATGTTGAATTAAGACGCGTCAACTTTTCCTACGCTGATTTGTCAACGGCAAGATTTAATCAATCCTTCGGCGGAATTCATTCCTTAGCCTTTTGTCCAGAGGGCAAACTACTGGCAGCGGGAGATTCAAAAGGGCGAATTCATCTGCTCAGACGTCGAGATTATCAGCAAGTTGGGTCGCTGATGGGCCATGTCTCTAATCTCTGGGTAGCAGCAGTGGCGTTTGCGAGTTCCCATCCGTGGTTAGTCAGCGGTAGCTTTGATAAAACCATCAGGCTCTGGGATCTCCGATCAGGTGAGTGCCTCAAAATTTTAGAAGGCCATTCTCACTGGATTTGGACAGTTGCTATCAGCTCGGATGATCGGTTTATCGCCAGCGGTGGAGATGACTGCCAGGTCAGAATCTGGGATGTCAAGACGGGAACGTGCTTGCACAGCCTTTCAGACCACGATAATTGGGTGTGGGCAGTTGCCTTTAGCCCTGACGGCAAAACTCTGGCGACGGGTAGCTACGATCGCACCATTCGACTTTGGGAAGTGGCAACCGGAGACTGTCTAGCCGTTCTCAATGGTCACGACAATAGTATTTGGGCACTGTCCTTTAGTCCCGATGGCCGATTCCTGGCGAGCGGCAGCTTAGACTCCACGGTGCGGCTCTGGAACCTGCAGAACCATCAATGTGAGCAGGTGTTTGCCGGACACACGAAGGAAGTTCGGGCGATCGCGTTTGAATCCGATGGCGCTGCTATCGTTAGCGGCAGTTTTGACGGTACGGTGAAACGTTGGGATATCGCTTCCGGTCAATGCGTCGCGACTTTGACAGGCCATCGCGTCGGCATTCGGACTGTGGCCGTGAGTCCCGATGGTCAAGCGATCGCCAGCGGTGACCACGATGCCCAGTCTCTAAGAATCTGGAACCCGTCTACAGGACATTGCTTGCAGGCCCTCAGAGGATATACGAATTGGGTTTGGTCAGTTGACATCAATCCCCAGCGGGCATTGATTGCCACGGGTGGGCTCGATGGCTTGATCCGGCTATGGTCTTTGGAAACTGGGAACTGTGTGCGCATCCTCAGAGGCCATGACAACTGGATTTGGCAAGTGGCCTTTAGTCCTGATGGCAATACGCTAGCAAGCTGTGGTGACGATGAAACGGTCCGGATCTGGAATCTCGACAGTGGCAGTTGTCTGGCAACTCTGAAAGGACATCGCAAGGGAGGGGTTTGGGCGATCGCCTTCAAACCTCAAGAAAACAGTCTGGTCAGTGCCGGACAAGACGGCACGCTGCGGTTTTGGGATCTCAAAACCACTGAACAACTGCAGACGATTCAGGCCCATGACAATTGGATCTGGTCGGTTGGCTTTGCCAGTCAACATCATTTGCTCGCAAGCTGTAGTGATGACGGCACGATCAAACTCTGGGATACGCTGACGTATCAAGCCAGAGGGACCCTCACCGCATCGGGCCGCAAAATTCTGTCCCTAACCTGGATAGAAAACGATTTCCTTTTAGTTAGCGGTCATGATGATGGCATGATTCGATTATGGGACATGGCCACTCAGCAACTCATTAGAGTGTTTGAAGGCCATCAAGGCTGGATCCTCTCGTTGGCCTTTAATCCTGGTGACAAGACGCTGATGAGCGGTGCTCAAGACACGACGATCAGGATCTGGCAGCTTGATACTGGTGAATGCCTGCGCGTTTTGACCGCGCATCAAGGCTGGGTGACATCCATTGCGCTGGCTGGTCAAAACAATCTTTTCGTGACTGGCAGTACCGATGAAACCGTCAGAATTTGGGATTTGGGTACTCAGCAGTGCCTGCGAACGATTCAACTACCGTTACCCTACGACGGGATGAATATCAGTCATGCGACTGGACTGACTGAAAGTCAAAAGGCGAATTTGCAGTCACTTGGTGCCATTCTCAACCATGCTTAAAGACTTCTTCTGCCTTAAATTAGACTTTTCCTAATCGGCTCGCGGTTGAGTTTGCACGGGGTCTAGCCCTTCGAGGGGTAGGGGAGCAGTGCCTGGGGCATTGTTGCCATTTGGGGGGGGCGGCAGTGGCACGATCGGGATTTGTCCCGGCGCACCAAATGGGATGGCCAACTCAGGCATCGAGGCTTCGATCTTTTCGACAACTACTGAACGCGTGACGTTTTCTCCAGCAGCGTTGGTAGCGCGCAGTTCGATCTTTTCTGTACCCGGAGCCGCACTCAGTTTGTAGACGATACTGTTGCCTTCAATTTCACCAGGGGCGGGGAATAGCTCAACTTTGACCGCGTTTTCTATTTCCCAGGTCAATAAAAGCTCCAACGTCCCCAAGGCAGGATTGATTATCATGACCTGACGTGGCTCCGCTAGGGTATCTTTGCCATCGACTTGAAAACTGGTAATAACTGGAGCCAAGGGCGTGACTGCCACCATCGGAGCCTGGTCGTCGATCGCCTCTAAAGCGCCATTACGCTCCGCAATGACTCGCAGATAAAAGATGTACTCTCCTACCTGAGTGGCATTGGTCGGCACGTTCTCGCACTGCAGGCTGACGGCACTTTCGACACAGGAGGTTGACAGTTCATTGGGGAGTCCGTCAGCAAACGCAAAGGTAATCGGTTCCGCATTTACCGAGCCATCAGGCGCGAAGCCAACAACTTGAATCGCTTGAATTTCAGTAAGATTAGCAATCGTCCAGTTAAGCAGCACCGGGGCGATCTCGGGGGCTGTGGTCGTTCCTGCCTCAGTCGCAGGCGAGGGGCGATCCCCACCTGCCACTTGATAGGTGGCGGCAGCAGGGCTGAAAGCCAAAATTTTTGGAAGATCGGGCGGCGCGATAACGATATCGGATACCACTGCGCGATCAGCTAAGCGATCGCGGGTCGTTTCAGAGGTTGTCGCAGCACTGCGGCCACCCAGTCCTAACTGCCTCGGGGCCGACCCTCGATGACGGCGATCTGGTGTCGGGGCATTGGGATCGCGCTGCCGTTGCCAAAACACCTCTAGTTCAAAAGCGTATTGGCCTTCTTCTAGCAGCGTGCGATTTTCCGCTGTCAGTCCAGGCACTTGTTCGACGCGACAGCGCAAAGATTGGCGTTCCACGGGCCATCGCAGCAGCCAGCGATAGGCCCGCAGCAAGGGACTCAACCAGCCTGCCTGCGTTTCTACGAGGGTGCAGTTGGCGGTGGCTAACTCAGGGGGCAATAGCACCTCTATGGGAGATTCTTGGGGAGATGACTCATCCGCGATCGTGTCAGATGACTCATCTTCAGAGAAATCATTGTCGGCAGCAGCATCCGGGGGGGCAAAAGCGCCTTCAATTGCCGGGTTATTTAACCCATAGGGCTGTTCATCAAAGCCACTCACTTGTCCATCTTTCAGGCTTATCACCAGCCGATTAATTCGTTCAGGGTTGGTGATTTCCCAGTTAAATACGACGGGTTTACCGGCTTCTTTATAGGTTTCTTGCGGTGTGGAAAACTCCACGATGGTCGGCTTTAAGCTAGGTCGCCAGACAAAGAATTCCCAGATGAGCCACAGCAGCGTGAAGAGGCCCCCCAGCCCCAGGGTCAACATCAACAGGCGAAATAACCAGCGGCGCTGGGCTTTGTAAAGCACTTTGCCGGTTGGGGGCAGGGGCAGGGCGGGCGGGCGTGGGGTTTCTTCCGTCGGGTCTACGGGCGGCAGGCGCAGATTGTCGAGCAGGACCTCAAAATCGACCTCGCGATCGCGCAGTCGCCAAATGCGATGCCGCCAGCGGCGGGGCTGCACAGTCAGCGTCGCCACGGTCTCTGCTCCGGGAGCCAGCGATATTTCAGGCGGCTGAAACCGATACAGGAGTTGGTGCTCCACATCCCAAGCATTGAGCCAGAGCTGTCGCTGAATATTGCCCTGGTTGAACACGGCTACTTGAAAGTAAAGGTCGGGCGAAGGCAGGGATTGCACATTGGGCGCAAGTTCGGCGGTGAGGCGATCGCTTACCACCAGTGTGAAATACACCACTTTGAGCAGCACTAGCTCTGACCGCACCTTTGACCGAATCTGCAAAATTGGGAAGTACTGTCCGGCAGGGGCATGTTGGGGCGGATGAATCTGACAGCGAATGCTGCCTTGCTCGCCCGGATTCAGTTCTAGGCCGTCGGTATAGGCCAGTTTACCCGAGGCAATCGCGGTGTTTTCGGGATAGATGACGCTGTACCAATCATCATCTAAGTCTGAACAGGAGAGAAAGAAGCGGTCAGTGCGGCGAGAGGGATTTTCTACCGTTACCGTGATGGCAAAGGTTTCACCCGCTTGCAGTTGATAGGGCTGATCGGAGTCGGTGACAGGATCGAGCGTGATTTTTGGTTCATTGCGGAGTCGCACCTCTTGCGGCGATGGCAGTACTTGCAACTGCTGCGATCGCCGAATGTCTTCGTGGGGATATTGGGGCGATCGCAGTCGAATTTCGTAGCTATAGAATCCTGGCTCTGCCTGCAAGGGAATCAGAAACGACAAGATCACATCAATGCGCTCATCGGGTGCGAGCAACAGCTCCGCATCCGATTTGTCAAACAGGCTCCATTGCCGTAGAGCCGCCGATTGCGCATCCGTCGGTTCCAGCCAGAGTTCCAGACTGGCGGTTTCGGAACCGCGATTTTGAATCGTGATCACCCGCTCGACAGAGTCGCTGCCTGACTTTGCCCCCAAGGTGCTGCCTTGAATATCGAGCCGAAGATTTTGTAAGGAATTACTGACAACCATGATCGGATACTTGTTGGCGGTAGAGCTGGACACGTTGCCCCGGCGTATCGGCGGCAATGAGCAAAACGTGGTCTTGGGTGCGGTGAATATCGATGCTATTCAGCGGTTGGTTAGGAAACTGATCAATGGCGATGCGGGCACGGCGGGGCGCTGCCGTGAGGGTGCCATCAGTGGTGAGAGGCCACACGCTGATGCGGCCATCGTCGCCTGTGCTGGCTAAGTAGCAACCCGTTTTGTCAAAGGCGATTTCTCGAATCACATTGCCTCGCTGTCCGGCAGGCCACTGCGCCAGGATCATGGCCTCTGCTGGACAATCCGCAGCGCGCAAAACCCGTAACTGGTTGTCATGCTCGTCTTGTGGACTGCGAGGGTTGAGTTGGGCCGTGGGCATACAGTTGCGGATTTTCTGTAAGTCCCACATGGTAATGATGCCGAGGCTGTCGGCAGTCGCCATCAGTCGGGAATTTTGGTTGGCAAAATCGACGCTGGTGAGATAACTGTTGCGACTCGTGACCGGCAGAATCGTCGCTGTTTCTGTTTCTACTGAGTCATCGGCACTCGGTTCCGGCGGCAGATAGCTGTAGGGAATGTCGTAGGCGATTCCCGGCAGGGCTCCCACGTTTTGCCAGTCCCACAGCGTGAGCCGGTTGAACTGTCCGGCGATCGCCACCAGTTCATCATCGGGGCTCACGGCAAGGCTGGCGATCGCAAACGATAGGTCATCTGGCAGGCCCCAATACAGCTTTTCTTCCGGGTGCCACTGTCCTTGTGTTTGTGTCCATCCCCGCACGTTACCGCTGCCATGGCCGCTGAACAGATAGCGAGAATCATTCGTAAACGCGAGATCAAACACGCGATCGAAGTCGCCATCTTCCAAAAGCGTTTCGATATATTGGGGTGGGTCAACATCCCAAAGCTGAATCTCTCCGTTCTCTAGCCCTACAGCCACCTGTTTCACATTGGCGGGCATCACTTCGGCCACTCGAATGGCCTTATCAAACTGATGGGCCGGTTCCTCGATCACCCCCTGAAATCTCAAACGGCGGACATTGGGCAGCCAAGCCGCTCGGTCGACCTGCCAGTGGCGTAACGTCTGATCGCTCGAACCACTGATGACCGTATCCGCATTGCCCAGCAGGCGAGCCACATTCACCGACCCCTGGTGTAAAGGTTTGGGGGATAAAAACCAGAGTCCCCACAGCGTTAAACCACTGAGAGCAGCGATCAAAAGCTGCACCAGCAGCGGGATGTGGGGATTGACCTTGAGCGAGAGCAGTTCGCTGTGGGGGACGACCGTGACTTCGTGAATGGGCTCATCCGTATCGGGATACTCTAAGACGGGTGCCACTTCCACGAAATGGGTGCGGGGCCAGCCGAGCCAGGGACGACGCGCCTGCAATTGCAGCATTGCCTGCCCCGATGTGGCAGGAGCCAGCGTTGTCGATGCTGCTGCTAGCTGCAGGCCGGGGGGCAAATTGTTCGTCGCTTTGAGGTAAATCGTCTGTGCCACGTTGCTAGCGTTTTCCATTCCCCAGTCGTAAATGACGCCGTGGCCTTTACCAGTGGTCAGCGCCGTAAGCTGATCGGGAATGACCCTAGCGGTGTCTGCGACTGCATGGTTCAGCTGACCAAATGGCAGCATTTGAAAATGGCCGCTCGCACTGGCACTGTTGCCATCGGCATCGATCGCCTGCACGCTCAGGCGGTATGGTCCGTGGGCTGTGCTTGCAACGGCAGGGGGCGCACACCAAAATGCGACCTCGGAGGAGCCACCAACATCGACCCACACAGTTTGCTCGATGCCCTCAGGAAACCATTCTGGATTGACGCCTTCGAGCCGTAGGGTGACCTCGCGCAACTGGGGATTGAGGTTGTACACCAAGACCGGAATCTTGAGTCGGGCTCCGGGGTAAACGCTAAGATCTTGAAACGGGAAAAACACGCGCAGCGTTTTGGCGGGGCGCAGAACTTTGAGATAGACCGTCTCGGTGGCCGATAGCGATGCGAGTTCGGCAGAAAAGACGTTGACCTGGAGCGGCACGGTCGTATCGTAAGCCGGAATCGGCGATCGCAATAAGTTGACGTGAAATTCTGTGCGATCGCCCGGCGGCTTTTTGGCACACACATTAGGTTCAACTTCGTACCAGTGGGCTGGGGTCGGCTGGGGCTGTCCTGCCACCGCCAACTCCAGTTGAAAGCTGACAAAATTTTCCGTGGTGTTGGTCACGGTCACTGTTAGATCGGGAGCATCGCCCGTGGAGAGTCGATCCGTCGTCTCCGTCATGCCTTCCCGCGTCAGGTCCTGGTCATCCCCTGGCTTGAAGACAATCTGTCGGGTTGATAGAGCGATTTCGGGTTGAACTTTGGATAAGTAATTCACAAGCAAACGCTACCCACAACAAAACTAGGAACCAACGCTAGAATCGCGCAGTCTTCACTGCAGCAACCGCCGAAAATGCTGGCGCTGCCAGACGTAGTGCAACAGGTTGATCCCCCACTCATGCACTTCTCGAATTTCGGTGCGAGTCAGCTGCGGATGACTCCACAAATCAGTCAAGTTGCCAATCAGGACGAGTAGGCCATCATCCCACCACAGCTCTAGCGATCGCCCCAACGGCTGCGGCCATGCATTGAAAAAAAACGGGCGACGACGGAGCAGATGCTCTGCCCTCACCGGACGCAAATTGAGATCGCGTTTGAGAATCTCTAGACTGTTGGTGAGTTCAGGACTCTGACGAGTCGCTTCTACCAACAAACATCCGCCATCCCTGAGATACTCCCTCAGAGCCCGCAGGCGATTGGCTTGGGGCGCGTCGTCGGCAGGCACGATCGCACTGTCTGCGCAGTAAATGAGATGACTGGCTACCCAAGTTGCTGACGTTGCCGATGACCAAGACGTCGGGTTGAAGCTGGCCTGCAGGTCACTGTACAGAGCGGGCACAGCCTGCATCAGGGCGTCAAAACTCTGGACTTGGTGCTGCGGTAACTGCGCCACCGTACCCACAGTTAGCCACTGCGGTGATCGCACCTGCGCCTGGGGCCGATGGCGAAAGTCGAGCTGATGATCGTGGGGCAACAGGGGATTTTGCGGTTCCTCAATGTTGACCTCGCCTCGCCGCAGTTGAATCCGGCACAACTCAATATCTTGCGGCTCTAAGACATCGATACGTTGGTCAAACCGAAAGCGTTCAAGCAGGCGATCGGCGTTGGGGGCCACCGCCAGGCCAGCAGGGTCAACATAGCGCACCACCACATAAAGCACGCGATCAGACGGCAGCGGCGTCGAGAAAACCAGCGGATAAACCCGATTGGCTACCGGTTCTGGCTCTACCACAATCGGGTTGCCTGCCCCATCGATCGCTAAACCAGGCTGCACTTCCACCCAATACGCATCCTTAAACTGGCTGTGGGCCACATCCGGCGGCTCGATTAGCTTAACGCCCAAGCCCTGCACAATCCCCGGTAACCATAAGGACTGATAGTGCAAGTTTTGGCGCTGGCGATGATAGTCATGGGCTACCAGCCACCGCTCGGCGTTGACCCGCAAACTATCGTTAACGTGCAATCGCGTCAGAGGCACTAAATCAGGTAAAGGATAGGGCGATCGCACCATCAAGCAAATCTCCTAAATAATCTCAATCTCGGCTTCGCCCGAGCCTATCGCACAACCCAGCGATCGCCCTGTACACAGCAACTGCACAGATCAACAAGCAGCATTCGTCCTGGGAGCAGATGCTCATCAGATTCTGCCGCAGTCATGACGTAGCGTCTACACATTTCCACGGTGAAACCACACTGCTTTCGCACCCTAAAACATTAATATCTGTGAACTTGACACTCGTCTTCGCATGAAGATTCATCTTCAAGAGAGTCCAGAAGAAGCTACTGAATTTCTGGTAGAAGCGATGTTGCTTAACCTGTGATTGAGGCTGACTAGATCCAGGTTCTGTAACTGGGCCAGATCTATCAGTGCCTGAAGTCTTTCGACTCGATATTGTTCTAACGAGTCTTCGTAATGGATGAGTTCTTGATGTTCGGCCTCAGAGAGTTCTCCCCATTCACACCGTTGCGTAACTCATTCAAACGGGTGGCTTCCCCCTTGGGAAGTTGTCGCTGGATGATGTCGATCAACCGACTTTCTTCAGGATTTGTGGATGGCTGAGGTCAAATGGCGAACTGCTCTCCCTAAGATTATCTTTTAGGCTGTTGAACTGACATCAAACAGAACTCGGGTTGGCTAGCTGTAGAAGTACCTGCAAAAGCACATGGCTACCATTAGCGAGGTCTTCAGGAGCGGTATATTCCCGCACGTTGTGACTCAGGCCGTTAACACTGGGGACAAAAATCATGGCAGTCGGGGCGATCGCGGCAATCATTCCCGCATCATGCCCCGCGCCGCTAGGCATCCGTTGGGCAGAATAGCCTAGTACCACATGGCGGAAATGGCGTTACCCTTTAGAACCCTCTCTGAGATTCCTGGTTATGCCCCGTCTTTCTGCTCCAGCGATTACTTTGAGCGAGTCAGAACAGGATGAGCTAGAGTCTCTAGCGAAGCGCCCCAGCACGCCTCAGCAAATTGCCCTGCGGGCCAACATTATTCTCCGGGCTGCCCAAGGCGATAGCCATAAAGCCATTGCCCACGCCTTTGGCATCAGCAAAGCCATGAGTCGTCGCTGGCAACGGCGTTGGTTGGCATTGAGTCCGCGCGAACTCCCCGTGAGCGAGCGCCTGCAAGATGCCTATCGCAGTGGCACCCCGCCCACGTTTAGCTTGGAGCAAATCACGGCACTTTATGCCCTGGCCTGTGCGCCGCCAGAACAGTATGACCGCCCCCTCAGCCATTGGACACCGCGAGAATTAGCGGCTGAATTGGTCAAACAAGGGATTGTGGAGAGTATCAGTGAGCGCCATGTGGGGCGTCTGTTAGCCGAAGCCGACCTCAAACCGCACCAGAGTCGCTACTGGTTGCATCCCCCCCAGACCCAGCGTTCAAAGCTAAGGTCGAAGACATCTGCGAGGTCTACCAGCAAGCGGCGACCCGGGCGGAACACGGCGAGTTGACTTATAGCCTCGATGAGATGACCGGCATTCAAGCCCTGGAGCGCACGATGCCAGACATCCCCCTCAGACCTGGCCGCAGCACCCGCGTGGAATTCGAATACATCCGCCACGGCACCCAAACCTTGATTGCTTCCTTCAATGTTGCAACCGGCCAAATCGACCAAGCCAGTGTCGGGGATACTCGTACTGAGCAAGACTTAGACACCCATTTACGCCACTTGCTGAGCCAATCACCCAAGGCCCCCAAAATTCATCTGGTGATGGACTGTCTCAACACCCATCAATCGGAAGCTTTGGTGCGCCTCGCCGCCGCACTCGAACCCGAGCCAATTGACCTGGGTCAGAAAGGTAAAACCGGCATTTTGCAGTCGATGGCGACCCGGGCCGCCTTCTTGAGCAATCCAGAGCATCGCCTGGTCGTACACTTCACCCCGAAGCATTGTTCTTGGCTCAATCAGATTGAAATTTGGTTCAGTATTTTGGTACGCAAGTTGTTGCGACGCTCTAGCTTCAAGAGTCAAGCTCACCTGAAGAAGAAGATTTTGGCCTTTGTCGACTATTTCAATCGCACTATGGCCAAGCCCTTTAAGTGGAACTACACCGGCAAACCACTGACCGCCTAAATAGTTCCTTGATTTCTGCCGTCAGGTACTAG
>ERZ1740065.94-NODE-94-length-38194-cov-9.526443_pt1 | contig 38194 bp, 37 predicted proteins | sample MGYA00581738_ERZ1740065 | MGnify/ENA primary metagenome ERZ1740065 (study PRJEB43018, sample SAMN04849749) | marine metagenome | isolation source: floating plastic debris | place: Pacific Ocean | collected 2008-09-01 | study: EMG produced TPA metagenomics assembly...
GTCATGATGCCTTGCAGCTCGCCTTGGGCGTTTTCGGGTGTTCGTTTCGACATGATGGCTTGCAATGCAGGTCCTGCCATGGCCGCGAGCGCAGAGACCGGTGTGAGCATCAGGGCCAATGTGCCACTTTGCAGAAAGGTCAGGATTGGGAAGGCGACGATGGAAAAGCCAAAGCCCAGCACGACCGTATAGAAATCTCCCAAGCGGGCGATTGCGATGCGGATGAGCCCGCCTTGTACGACGGCCATGCAGATGCCGAAAACCGCTAAAGACAGTCCGATCATGGCGGGCGTCCATCCAAATTGCGCTTGGGTGTAATACGCCCAGATCACGGGATAGACGTTGGTGGCCATCTGAAAGAGGAGCAGAACGACGAGGAGCGCGCCGAGGCCGGGCAGGGCGCGGATGTGTTTGATGGCTCCGAACGGGTTGGCGCGGGCCCAGGAAAACGGGCGTCTGATCGTGTCGGTCACTGTTTCAGGCAGGATCAGAAGGCCAAAGACAAAGTTGGCGCCGGCAAGAATCGCGGCGGCGTAAAAGGGCGCGCGCGTGCCCATGTCGCCCAGGATGCCACCAATGATCGGGCCAAGGACAAACCCCAACCCGAAGGCGGCACTGACCAGCCCAAAGCCCGACGCGCGGTTTTCGCGGGTGGAGGTGTCGGCCATGTAGGCCAGCGCCGTGCTGTGCGTGGCGGCCGTGATCCCGCCGATGATGCGCGCGATCAGCAAAAGCCAAATGCTGGAGGCGACAGCCATCACCACATAGTCGAGCGCCATCACAAATAGCGACAAGAGCAAGATCGGGCGACGGCCGAACCTGTCGGAGAGATTGCCAATCGTGGGGCCGCAGAGAAACTGCATGACAGCAAAGGACGTGGTGAGCACGCCGCCCCAGAGCGCGGCATTGGCCAGACTGCCACCGCCCACCTCTAATAGAAGAGAGGGCATGACCGGAAGGATCAGGCCAATGCCCATGGAATCGATCATTACGGTGATCAGAATGAAGATGGTGGGCAGGCGGCCGGACATGACGGGACTAAAGCCCTTTCATCGCGTTTGGGCAATGCTTGTTTGGCGGGTCAGCGAAGCCGTAAGCTCGGGTCAGCTGCAAAAGAACCCTTAACTATCCGACGGCAAATGGCCAATTTCTTTCAAAAAACCTGTGAGTAAGGTTGCATAGGCCTCGGGTTGTTCGACGCAGGGCAAATGACCTGCGCGGCGCATGAGCTCAAATTGTGAGCCCGGGATCAGGTTCAGGGTTTCCCGCACCATGTCGGATGGGGTCGCGCCATCCTCTGATCCGGCAATGCCCAGCACGGGCAGTCGCAATGCGCTGGTGGGTGCGTAAAAATCCGTGCCGGCGATGGCCTCACAACAGCCGATATAGCCATCGAGAGATTGCGACAGCAGCATGGCCCGCCAATGCGCCACGTCCCCATTGGCCAGGAAATCGCGGGAAAACCAGCGCTTCATGATGTCATCGGCCACGCCCTCGAGGCCACCGGAACGAAGCGCTTCAATCCGGGCGTCCCACATGCTGCGAATGCCGATCTTGGCGGCGGTGTTGGACAAGACCAGGGCGCGCACCTGATCGAGCCGCTTGGCCGCCAGCCCTTGCCCAATGAGCCCGCCGATTGAGAGGCCCACAAACACCGCGCTTCGCACCTCCAGATAATCAAGCAACCGTTCCACATCTCGCACAAGCGCGCCCATGCGATACGGCGGCGCGGGGACAGAGCTTTGCCCGTGGCCGCGTTTGTCGTACCGGATGAGGCGCAGACCCGCGGGCAGATGCGCCAACATGGTGTCCCACAAGCTCAGATCCGTCCCGAGCGAATTGGCAAAGACCACCGGCGGGCCGTTCGGATCGCCGGTGTCGAGGTAGTTCAGCGTGACATCTGAAAGGGTGAGTTCCGTCAATAGGGCAGCCCCACATAGCTGACGGCAAGGTTGCGTCGTGCGGCCTCACTGGTTTCCAGATAGGCCAGTTCGGCCCGCTGCATGCGCAGATCAAATTCGGATTGTTCGGGAAACCGGTGCAGCAGGTTGGTCATCCACCAGCTGAAGCGCTGCGTTTTCCACACGCGTTGCAGGGCGATTTGTGAATAGGTTTCAAGGCCATGCGTGTCACCGTCACTGTAAAATTGCATGAGGGCGCGGTAGAGGTAGCTCACATCACCTGCGGCGGTGTTGAGGCCTTTGGCCCCAGTTGGCGGCACGATATGCGCGGCGTCTCCGCAAAGGAACAACCGCCCGTATTGCATCGGCTCACAGACAAAGGACCGCAGCGGCGCGATGGATTTGTCGATGGAGGGCCCGGTGACAAGGTGATCGGCAGCCTCTTCCGGCAAACGGCGTTTGAGTTCGTCCCAAAAGCGGGCGTCTTCCCAGTCATCCGGGCTGTCTGAGAGCGGGCATTGAATATAGTATCGGCTGAGCTCTGTCCCGCGCATCGAACAGAGCGCAAAGCCACGGCTCGAATTTGCGTAGATCAGTTCCTCATCCACCGGTGGGGTACGAGAGAGGATGCCAAGCCAGCCGAACGGATAGGTCTTTTCATATTCGCGGCGTTTGTTTTCCGGGATGGCCTGGCGCGAGGGGCCGTGAAACCCGTCGCATCCGGCGATCACGTCGCAAAGAATGGTCTTCGATTGCCCATCATGGGTGAAGGTGACGCTTGGATGTTCGGTCTCGATATCGTGCAGGGTCACGTCTTCGCAGTTGAAAAACGTGGTGCCGCCAGCGGCGTCGCGGGCGTCATAGAGATCTTTGGTGAGTTCCGTTTGGCCGTAGACCAGCACGGTTTTGTCGGTCAGGGTTTCGAAATCGACGCGAAAGCTGCGGTCATCATAGGCCAAAAGCGTGCCGTCATGGACCAACCCCTCGGCCTGCATCCGCGCGGCAACACCTGCCTCGGCGGCGAGCTCTGTCAGCCCGGTTTCCAGCACGCCCGCGCGGATACGGGCCAATACATACTCGCGAGAGCGCCGTTCCAGCACCACCGTCTCTATGCCCTGCTTGAGCAACAGCTGCCCCAGCAAAAGCCCCGCCGGGCCGCCCCCGATAATCGCCACCTGGGTGCGCATCAGAGGATATCCATATGGGCCATGATCTGACCGTGGTCCGAGGCAAGCTTGTTATAGGGCGCCTCAGGATGTGATCCGTCCGTCAGATGGTCGTTGAAGACGGAGAAGTAGCGCATCTCTCCCAGCCGGTCCGGGTTCTCAGGGTGAAAGTGCCGGGAGAGGAAAATCTGATCAATGGATTGGAAGTTTCCGCCGAAGGCTGCGGTGTAGACCGTGTCACGCGTGGATTTGCGAATGAAGAGTTTCTCGGCGGAGTAAAGCCGCACCCGCTCGATATCTCGCGTGATCTGATCGTTTTCCTCTTTGCTGTAACGGTCGCTGTCCGTCTCAGCATCGTGGCGCAGCATCCAGGCGTAGTTCCGAAAGGGGGTTTCGCCGCTTATGATCTCTGAGCTCACAGAGTGCTCACCATCGTTGAAGTCGCCAAGGACCATGACAGGATGGCCAAGCATCAGCTCTTCGACGACGGCGCGGCGCAGCACCCAGGCCTCGGCCATGCGCCTGACGGCAGAGCGCAAACTGCCCATGGCGCGGCCTAGAGGGTCATAGTTTGTAAGGTCAGCCTCAGGCGGGTAGGCGGCGCCGTCCGGCGAATGGAATTCCCCCAGCTTGGATTTCAGATGGCAATTGAATACGGTGATTACGCGGTCGCCCACGGGGATGCGCGCTTTCAAAATGGGGCGGGAGACGCGGCGTAGCTCGTAATGCCCCGCATCAGATCCCTCCAGCCCCCGGAGGGGTTGGAAGGGAATGCGCAGCGGCTCAGGCAGATCTTGGATAATCTCCGGCGCGCCCGCGAACCCAAACCGCGACAGGATCGCCACACCGGGGCGCCGTTTGCCGGGTTCGCCCGTGTCGGCTGCATTTGGCGCAAAGGCAAGCGCGGCCTCGCCATAGGGCTCGACCTTGAGCTTACGAAAGATGGCTTTGCGATGGTATCGCTTTGACTTGTCGGGCACGCTGGCCGCATTGAGGGCCTCGGCCCGGGTGGTGGTTTCCTCGACCACGGCCTTGAGCGCGTCTTCTTCAAAAATCTCCTGAAAGCCCACGATATCGGCGTTCATGGTCAGGATTTGGTCGGCCAGCCAATCCACTTTCCACGCGTATTCCTCGGCCGTGTAGCGTTGGAAAGTGTAGTATTCCTTCTCTGCCCCGATCAGGTTTTTGACGTTGAAACTGGCGATGGTGAAACGGGTCATGTGTTTGCGTGCTCAAGTGCGCGGGCGAACATCGGCGCGTCGACATTGCCGCCGGAGATGGTGCAGATCACTGCGTCGCCCTCGATTTCATTTGCGTGAAAGAGCGCTGCCGCGACCGCCGCTGCCCCGCCCGGTTCTGCCACAAGCTTCAACCTTTGAAAGATCAAAGCCATGGCGCGCAGGGCCTCATCTTCGGTGATCACGATGCCGGGCCCGCAGAGCCGGTTGAGGATGGGGAAGGTAATCTCGCCGGGCGCAGGCGTCAGGATCGCGTCGCAAATATTGCCCGATTGCTGATTGTTTGTTTCGATATGGCCGGATTTGAGGGAGCGCGTCACGTCCTCAAACCCTTCCGGCTCACAGGGGCGAACCCGCAAATCGGGCGCCTCTGCTTCCAGCGCAAGTGCGATGCCAGAGGTGAAGCCACCGCCGCCGCAACAGACCAGCACATCGGCCTCTGTAATCCCCAGATCCCGGGCCTGCTCTGCAATTTCTAAACCGCAGGTGCCCTGACCTGCGATGACCTGATCCTCGTCATAGGGTTTGATCAGCGTCATGCCGCGTTCCGCTTGAATCTGCTCCCCAAGCGCTTCCCGGCTTTCCCCGTTGGGACGGTCATAGAGGATCACCTCTGCGCCGAGCGCCCGGGTGTTGTCGATCTTTAGCTGCGGGGCGTCATTGGGCATGATGATCACAGACGGCACATCAAATTCGGCTGCCGCGCGCGCCACGCCCTGCGCATGGTTGCCGCTGGAAAAGGCCAGCACACCTTTGGCGCGGGTGCCGGGATCCAGCGCCGAGACGGCGGAGCGCCCGCCGCGATATTTGAAGCTTCCTGTGTGCTGAAGGCACTCGGCTTTCACATAGACGCGGCGGCCTGCGATCTCATCGAGGAACGGAGAATTCATCAAGGGCGTGCGGACGGCATGGCCATTCAGCCGTTCTGCGGCCGCGCGGATGAGGTCAATGTGGCTCATGTGGCCTCCAACAGTTGATGGATGGCGGAGAGCGCTTCTGGCTCGTCGAGGAAGGGCACATGGCCGCGATCGGGCACAATGGCTGTGATCATGCCTGGGTGACGCGCCTGCATTTTTTCCAGTGTTTCTTGCGCAAAGAGATCGGAATTGGCGCCCTTGATCGTGGCCAGTGGCAGATCCTTGAGCCCGTCGAAGAGCTGCCACAAATCTGGAGCCTCGCCCACCCCTGCCTGTCCGATCAAGGCATCGCGCAGGCGGGCATCGTAGCGCAAACTGAGACCACCCTGAGGTGCCTCAGCCCACATGAAATCCGCGGCCTCGCGCCAACGGTCAAGCGGTACACCGGAGAAATCCACGCCAAGCCCGGTTTGCAAGGCGACTGCGGCCTCGTTGAGATCGGCGTAGGGGGGCGTTTTGCCCACATACTCCATGATGCGCGTGATCCCCACATCGGTCACTTCTGGCCCGATATCGTTGAGCACCACGCTGGCCAGCCGCCCCGGATGCGTGACCGAGAGCGCCATGGCGATGAGCCCGCCGCGGGAGGTGCCAATCAGCGTGACCTTGTCGAGGCCGAGATGATCGAGAAGCTCCACTGCATCCATCCCTTCGCGCAGAATGTTGTAGCTCATGAAATCCTTTGGATACTCAGACAGCCCACGCCCGCGATAATCGAGCCGGATCACGCGGTAGGCGCTCAGATGCGGCATCAGATATGTGAAATCGCGGCTGTTGCGCGTGAGGCCGGCAAGACAGAGGATCGGGTGGCCCGTGCCTTCATCCTCAAAGTGCAGGCGGACGCCGTCTGAGGTGGTGAAATCAGGCATTGGCGAGATCCGGGATCGTCGTCAGATCAGAGAGCACGGTGTCGGGTTTTGCGGGCAGACGGTCCATCGGTTCGCCCGCGCGGTTCACCCAAACCGTGCGAAAGCCATAGCTTGCGGCGGCAGCGGCATCCCATCCGTTCGAGGACACGAAGAGCACCTCGTCTTTCGCGCAGTCAAAGCGCTGGCCCACAAGGTCGTAGACCGCACTAGCGGGTTTGAAAATGCCCACAGACTCGACCGACAATGTGTCATCCAAAACGGGGTCGATGCCTGCGGAACTGACCGCGCCGTCCAACATGTCAGGCGAGCCGTTGGAAAGGATCGCTGTATTTTTTCCATTGTCTTTCAGAGCTTTAAGCATAGAGGGCACTTCGGGGTAGGCATCGAGCTCCCAGTAAAGCTGCAAAAGCCGTGCGCGCAGATCACCGTCACCGCCCAGGCCTTCGGCCTCAAGCGCCCAATCAAGGCCGTTCTGCGTCACCTCCCAAAAATTGGTATGGGTGTTCATCACCGCGCGCAGCCAAGTGTATTGCAGTTGTTTGAGACGCCAATGGCTGGCGATGGCGGGCCACTTCTCGGCGAAGGCCTCGCGTCCCGGTTCTTGGGCCGCGTTGCGGGCCGCGGCGGCCACGTCAAAGAGCGTGCCATAGGCGTCAAAAATACAGGTGGTGATAGGCATGGCGCTCCTCCGATCTTGCGGAGCAGAGTGGCATGGCGGCGCCCGGCTTAAAAGCGGAGATTTAGGCCTCCGGCGGGGGTATTTTGGAAAAGAAAGACGCCGCGATGTCAGCCCGTGCGCAAAAGGACCGCGCCTTTGCGACCTGGTGTCATGACGGCGTCCTGCGCCGCGGCGCAGTCTTCAAAGTCAAAGATCTTGTCTATGCGTGGGGTGAGGCCGCCCGTTGCCAGCGCATCGTGCAGCCGCGCGATTGCCGCTTTGCGCGACGCATCGGGCAGGATGTAGATCAGTGTGATGTCGATCTTCAACGCTTTGAAGAGGAGCGGGCCAAAGGACATCGTGGGCGTCATGTCTTTGCCCGAGCCATAGGTCGCAATCGTGCCCAAGGGGCGCATCACCTCACCTAGCAGAGCGAGGTTCTGTCCAAACTCCACTTCGACGGCGCGATCTATGCCGTGCCCGTCGGTCGCCTCAAGGATCTTGGCGGCGAGATCCGGATCGGCATAGTCAAATACATGATCTGCGCCTGCTGATGTGATCTCTTCTCGCGCCTGGGGCGAACAGGTGGAAATGACCCGCGCACCGCCCCATGCGGCAAGCTGCACTGCCGTGTGACCCACCGCGCCTGCACCACCGCTGATCAGAACTGTCGTACCGCTTACGACCCCACCGCCGAATACGGTTTGTGCGGCGGTCAACCCGGGGATGCCCAGCGTGGCCCCCACGTCTTCACTGACACTCTCCGGCAAAGGAACGGCCTGGGTTGCCGGCAGGGTGATTGTCTCGGCTGCGGTGCCGAAAGCGCGCTGCCACTGTCCGTTATAGATCCAAACGCGCTGACCAACGCGGGCAGGGTCAACGCCCGATCCCACGGCTTCGATGACACCTGCACCATCGGAATGGGGGATTGTGTTCGGATATGCCGGTTTTGTGACGCCTGGCCGAAGCCCTGCGCGCGCCTTGGCATCAGACGGGTTCACCCCGGAAAAAGACAGCCGAACGAGCACATCGCCCGCCTCGGGCGTTTGGGGTGCGAACTCTTTTATACTTAACACGTCTGCGGCATCGCCAAACCTGTCATAGCAGATGGCGCGCATCGCGGACCTCTTAAGAGCTATTGGCGTTGGGTTTTACGCAAGCGGATCACCACGTCGACGCTGGCAATCTCTGCACCTTCCGGAGCCGCCGGGATGCGCGTGATCTCAAGCTCTTCGGCGGGTGCGTCGGTGAGAACTTGATCATCTTCCCAGAAGAAATGGGGGTGGTCATGGGTGTTTGTGTCAAAGTAACTTTTGGATCCTTCGACAGTCACTTCTTGAACGAGCCCCGCATCACAAAAGGCGCGCACGGTATTGTACACGGTTGCAAGAGACACGGCTTCTCCGCGTTCTTTGGCCGACGCAAAAAGACTTTCGGCCGTGAAATGCCGGTCTTTGCCATCACCCACCAACAGCGCAGCCAAAGCCACGCGCTGGCGCGTGGGCCGAAGATCTGCCGATGTCAGCCATTGTGTTCCACGATTTATTGCGAGCGTGTCTGTCATGATGCGTCCTTTGCAATAGACACTATATAGTCTTTCTACCCGTGTGATTTCAATCACATTTCGCAATCCGGAGAGTGCGTTGCGTCTTCGCGTCGGGCTTGCATGCGCCTTTGCACGGGTGCTAGAGGGGCCAAGACACGGGATTTTAATCGAAAGGGGCCGCGTTTATGGCTGATTATCCAAGCCATTTTGGCCGCGAAGACCTGCTGAAATGCGCGCGTGGGGAGCTTTTCGGCCCTGGAAATGCGCAATTGCCAGAACCTCCCATGCTGATGATGGATCGCATCACCGACATTTCCGGCGACGGTGGCCCGCACGGCAAGGGACACGTGGTGGCCGAGTTTGATATTCTCCCAGATCTATGGTTTTTCGACTGTCACTTCCCAGAAAACCCAATCATGCCGGGCTGTTTGGGTCTTGATGGTCTGTGGCAACTCACCGGCTTCAACCTTGGCTGGCGCGGTTGGACGGGACGCGGCTATGCGCTGGGTGTGGGAGAGGTCAAACTCACCGGGATGGTGCGGCCCGACCGCAAAATGCTCACCTATTTTGTGGATTTTACCAAAGCTGTGCAAACACGGCGCTTGACAATGGGGGTTGCGGACGGCCGGGTTGAGGCCGATGGTGAGGTGATCTATCAGGTCAAGGATATGAAAGTCGCCCTGTCGGAAAGCTAAGGGGGTCGACAGAAAGATCCCGGCGAAAAGGGGGAGCCAAGATGCGTCGCGTCGTTGTCACGGGGCTGGGAATCATCTCAAGCATCGGAAATTCCGCAAAAGAGGTCACGGCCTCTTTGAAAGCGGGCCGTTCTGGCATCTCCTCCAATGGGGATATGGCTGAACACGGGTTTCGCAGCCAGGTTGCCGGCGCCCCTGACATTGATCTCAGCCAGCATATCGACAAGCGTACCTTGCGGTTCATGGGGCCGGGGGCAGGCTATGCCTTTTTGGCCATGGAACAGGCGATTGCCGATGCCGGGCTGACGGAGGCGGAGATCTCTGATCCACGCACCGGCTTGGTGGCCGGATCTGGGGGGCCGTCCACCTCCGCCATGCTGACCGCGCATCAGACGGTGCTGAAAACCGGCGCGACCAAGCGAATTGGACCTTTTGCCGTGCCCAAGACCATGTGTTCGACAATTTCGGCGAACCTGTCGACGGCGTTCAAAATCAAAGGCATCAACTATTCCATCACCTCTGCCTGCTCGACATCGTTGCATTGCATCGGCAATGCCGCAGAGCAGATTATGATGGGAAAGCAAGATGTTATGTTCGCCGGTGGCGGTGAAGAGCTGGATTGGACTTTGTCGTGCCTGTTTGACGCGATGGGGGCGATGTCTTCCAAGTATAACGACACTCCAGAGAAAGCCTCTCGGGCATTTGATGTGGATCGGGACGGGTTTGTGATCTCAGGAGGTGGCGGGATCGTGGTGCTTGAAGAGCTGGATCGCGCTCTGGCCCGCGGCGCCAAAATCTATGCTGAGGTCACGGGCTACGCGGCTACTTCTGATGGGCATGACATGGTTGCCCCGTCGGGCGAGGGCGGCGAACGTGCCATGCGTCTGGCCTTGGGCCAATTGGGCAATGAACGCAAAGTCGGCTACATCAACGCGCATGGCACCTCCACTCCTGTGGGCGATGTGGGCGAGGTCGAAGCCGTGCGCCGTATCTTTGGCGAAGGCCATGTGCCCCCGATCAGCTCGACCAAGTCCATGACCGGCCATGCACAAGGCGCGGCAGGGGCGTTGGAGGCGATCTTTTCTCTGCTGGCGCTCGACGGTGATTTCATCATTCCTTCGATAAATGTTGAATATCTGGATCCTGGCATCAATTCCGACGAGGTGGCGACCGCGCTTGTGGAAGGCGCGGGCCTCGATACGGTGATGACAAACTCATTCGGCTTTGGCGGCACGAACGGGTCGATGCTGATGAGCAAACTGACTGGATGACACTTACATGAACAAATCAATGACGGGCCTGCGCGGTTTGGTCATGGGCGTGGCCAATGACCGATCTATCGCTTGGGGCATTGCCAAGGCCATGCATGAGGCCGGTGCCGAGCTTGCTTTTTCGTATCAGGGGGATGCCTTCGGAAAGCGGGTGGAGCCATTGGCGGCGTCGGTTGGCTCTACGTTGCTTTTGGACATGGACGTGACCAATGAGGCGTCCGTTGAAAAGGGATTTGCCACCCTAAAGCAGACATGGCCGACGATTGACTTTGTCGTCCATGCCATTGCTTATTCTGATAAATCTGAGCTCACGGGCCGGTTTTTGGACACCTCGCGCCAGAACTTCAAAAATTCTATGGATATCTCGTGCTATTCTTTCATTGAGGTGGCACGGCGGGCCTATCCTCTGATGAAAGACAATGGCGGCACGTTGTTGACCTTGACCTATCAGGGCTCATCGAGGGTCGCGCCGAATTACAATGTGATGGGCGTGGCCAAAGCCGCGTTGGAGGCCACGACGCGCTATCTGGCCAATGATCTGGGGCCTGATAAGATCCGCGTGAATGCAATCTCGCCGGGTCCCATGAAAACCCTGGCTGGTGCGGCCATCGGGGGCGCGCGCAAAACCTTTCGCCATACCGAAGAAAACGCCCCGTTGCGGTCAAATGCGACGTTGGACGCGGTTGGCGGAACGGCCGTGTACCTGGCATCGCCGTCTGGGGCGTGCACCACGGGTGAAATCATTCGCGTAGATGGCGGTTTTCATGTCCTGGGAATGCCGCAAGCCGAGCATCTTTGACATAAATTTGCCCTGATGCCATCGCGCTGATGCCGTTTTGGCGTTCTACGCCGTTGGCATGGATATTATGAACGAGAGCAAATATGTTGGCCGTCAACAGGCCTATCAATCTCGCGCTGGCGCGGCACAGCGTTGGGCGCGAAAGATGCTCTGGTTCACCGCAGCACTAGGTCTTTTTGCCGTGTGGCAGCATCGCGAACTTGCCCCGCCGGTTCATGACGGCATGTTCGTTGTGGCGGCCGTGAGCAAGGATATCTGGGGCGGTGCCCATGAAACCCGGAATTTCGTGCAAAACTTCTTATCTTCATCCTCAGATTCGACGGTGCAAGGGAAGTATAATGGGATCACGCAGTGGTTCCTAGACAACCGCTAAAGGGCTTTGCTCGCGTCTCAAGCAAAACCTACAGCGGCTCGACTTTACCCCAAGACATCAAAGAAAGTCGAAACGCTTGCACCTTACGAACGTCAGACTGCGTCTCGAGAAAAAGTGTGAAGCAAGTTTTTTCGAAGAGCTTTAGAACCACTGCCCGGGTTCCATTAGCCCAAGATCCAGCAATTGTCGCGAATGCCACTCAAAAGGCGCTGTGTTGTGCCAACAGAAATTGTGAATATCAAACGTAGACCCGGGATTTGTCTTGAGAGCCTTCGCTGTGCGGAACGACATGATCGCCGCCGTTAGGTTGTTGTGCCACGGACATGCGTAGGTGTTGTATTCTTCGTCGGAAAACGTGTGGTTTTCCCGTAGTTTGAGATCGGCCTTCGCCCGGAAAAGCGCGATGCGGTCAATCTTGCGTTTGTTGGGGGGCACGTGTTCTTCGTAGCGCCATCTCAGACCGCCAAAGAAATCCAACTGCCGTTCTCTTGGATCGTCACTGCCCGCGCGTTTTTTTCGCGCCAATGCATAATATCCAGAGCGATCTAGATGCGCATCTTCGAGCGATACTCCATTGTCATTAGAATTCAGATCTTTTGCATATATATCAATGACATATGCGAGCATTGCGTCACGGCGTTCTTCGCTGTGAAAGGTTACAAGCTCCCCCACGGAGCGCGACTCGCAAAACGGGAAAAACAGATATTCCGCGTTGAAGCAGTAGTAGAGCCAGATGTCAGGCAGGGCAGCAATCAGTCGGTTAACTGTGTCAATGTAGCTAGAGCCTTGTGCCACATCAAAATTCACGCGGTGGACATGGTCTGCAACATCCGGTGCCAGGATAAACTCCGGTGGCATGAACGCAAAAACCTGTTGGAATTTCAGATCCACGTGGTGGCGTAGCGTGCTGTTAACCTCCACCTCATCCTCGACAAAAATCAGGGCGATCGGGCCCTTGGCCAAAAGCGCCTGTCCGCTGGATAAAAGGGCATTCACATCGGAGAAATTCATCGCTGTATTCGGCATTGTTTGACTGCTGTGCGCTCAGTTACGTGGTTTTCGTCTTTCATTGCAAGTGGGCCATGGGATCGTGTACTCCTTGGCTCTACATCTCGTTAACGCGCGCGATCCAGAGCAGGGACACTATGGCCAACTCGAAACCGGAGCCTAAGAAACTCTTTATCAAGACCTATGGCTGTCAGATGAACGTCTACGACAGTGAGCGTATGGCCGAAGCCATGGGCGGCGCCGGGTATGTCGAAACGAAATCCCCCGATGATGCGGATATGATCCTGCTCAACACCTGCCACATTCGGGAAAAGGCGGCCGAGAAGGTTTATTCTGAGCTTGGCCGGTTTCGGAAACTGAAAAACGAAAACCCGGACCTGAAAATCGGTGTGGCGGGCTGTGTGGCGCAAGCCGAAGGCGAAGAGATTATGCGCCGCCAGCCGCTTGTTGATCTGGTGGTGGGGCCGCAGAGCTATCACAAACTGCCACAGCTCGAAGCCAAAGCCCGCAGCGGGGAAAAAGCGCTCGATACGGATTTCCCGATTGAGGACAAATTCGAGATCCTCAAGAAACGCCCAAAGGCCAAGCGCGCGCCTGCGGCCTTTCTGACCGTGCAAGAGGGATGCGACAAGTTCTGTGCCTTCTGCGTGGTGCCTTATACGCGTGGTGCCGAGGTGAGCCGTCCGGCCCCGCGCATTCTGGACGAGGCGCAAAACCTCGTGGAGCGTGGCGTGCGGGAGATCACCCTTCTGGGGCAGAATGTGAACGCCTATCACGGGGCTGGCCCCGGTGGAAATGCATGGAGCTTGGCAGAGTTGATCTGGGCGCTCAACGATATCGACGGGCTGGAGCGGATCCGGTTTACCACATCCCACCCCAACGATATGAGCGAGGATCTGATTGAGGCGCACGGGACGTGCGAAAAGCTGATGCCGTATCTGCACTTGCCGGTGCAGTCGGGCAGCGACCACATACTGAAGCGCATGAACCGCAAACACACGGCAGAAAGCTATCTCCGGCTGATACGAAAGATCCGCGAAGCGCGCCCCGATATCCTGATGTCAGGTGATTTCATCGTGGGCTTTCCCGAAGAGACAGAAGAGGACTTTCAGGCCACTTTGGACTTGGTGGAAGAGGTCAAATATGGTTACGCCTATTCTTTCAAGTATTCCACGCGTCCGGGCACGCCTGCGGCCGAGCGCGCGCAGGTGGACGAGGATGAAAAATCGGAAAGATTGCAACGTTTGCAGTCGCTTATCACGCGACAGCAACGTGAAATCCAAGACGCAATGGTCGGCAAAACGGTCAATGTGCTGTTTGAAAAGCCCGGGCGTTTGACCGGTCAGATGGTTGGAAAATCGGACTATCTGCATGCCGTCCATGTGGCCGATGCCAAAGTGGAAATCGGCGATATCGCCCGCGTTGAGATCACCGACAGCGCCGCCAATTCTCTGGCCGGGCGCATCAAAGCGGCCTGATTCGAAGATCCCCCAGCTCCTCTTGTAGATCGCCGTTGCATACATTGCCGGGTCTTCTGCGGATGCTTTGAATGCCAAAGTTGCATTGAAATTGGACCCTGGTTGGCTCCCATCATCGGTGGATCCGCGGTCATTTGGCCTTCACAAGGGGTCCAAACTTGTTACAGTCACAAGATAATTTGTGTCGCGCGAGGTCCTCTGCTCGGTCCCTCAGGCGGTACGAGGGATCAATGAAAAGGATAGGGGCTGTGCACGAATTTAATGCGAAGTCTGTTCGCGGTGTCATTGGCGGTGTTCTGGGCGGTTTGGCTGCCATCGCTTTGGGCGCCACTTTAATCGTCGGTGAGGCGGCCGCGCAAAGCAGCGGACAACGCGTCGTTATCGGCGAAACATATATTCCAACCATTTGGGTCGACCCGGACGGCTGCGAACACTGGGTGATGGATGACGGCTGGGAGGGGTATATGACACCTCACGTCAATCGCCAGGGCATCCCTGTGTGCCGCCGTGGAAACGTATGTGGCGAAATGCACTCTGATCAGCTCTTTGCCACAAACAGTGCCAATATCAGTGCGTCAGGGCGCAAACATCTGGCCAAATTCTTCCAGACGACGGGTGCGATTTCCTACATCATCACGGGCCACACAGACAGCCGCGCCTCAGATCAATACAATCTTGATTTGTCCTATCGCCGTGCCACTGCCGTTGCATCGATCGCCGCCGCCAATGGCGCACGGATTGCAGATGTGCGTGGCTATGGAGAGCGCCAGCCAAAAGCGTCCAATAACACAGCCGCGGGGATGCAGAAGAACCGCCGCGTTGAAATCATCTGCATTCGCTAGGGGGACAAAATGAAATTTCTCAAACTATCGATCTTGCTGCCTGCGGTCGTCGCCGTCGCAGCCTGTGGCACGAAAATTGACAAGACCGTTGACCGCGGCATCGACAGCAAGCATCTGAGCCAATTGCAAGCGGGCATCTGGGTCGATCCCAATGGCTGCGACCATTGGATTATCGATGACGGTGCGGAGGGGTATCTGTCACAACGGCTTGACCCATATGGTAAGCCTGTCTGTTCTGGCACCGCGCCGCCCAACACGGCCACCGGCGCTTTCAAGTCGGGCTCTCCGGTGCCTGATCCGATCTGACCGGTGTGATTTCAAAGCGTGCCGCGGTGGTGTTCTGCCGCGGCATTTTTTGTGGGATGACGGCTTATTGTCTGCGAGGTCTTGAAGTTGTCCGTTCCTGTTGGCACGCTGTCTTTGGGAACATGCGCAACAGGAGACACGTTTGGCCATAGAAGCCTTACCCCCGACAGATGATCTCACCGCTCTGCACGAGGAGGTCCTTGAATTTCCTGACAATTTTCTGCTGATAGACCTGTGTGGTGAGCATGATCGCAATCTGGCTGAGATAGAGCGCCAGCTGGGTGTTCAGATCATGCGGCGTGGGAATCAGCTCTCGGTGATCGGTGAAAAGGGCAGCGCGCAGGCCGCGACATCGGCGCTGAACGCGCTTTATTCACGACTGGAAGCAGGCCGCAGCGTCGAAGCTGCCGATGTGGACCGAGAACTCCGCATGGGCGCATCCGAGCCCGCCCCCGGCAGTTACGCGGGCGATCAGCTTGAGATGTTTCGCGGCGGTACCGTTGAGATCAAAACCCGCAAGAAGCTGGTTGAGCCGCGCACAGACGCGCAAAAAGCCTATGTCATGTCTCTCTTTAAGCATGAGCTGGCATTTGGCATCGGGCCCGCCGGGACGGGGAAGACCTATCTCGCCGTGGCGGCGGGCGTGTCGATGTTCATCGAAGGCAAGGTGGATCGCATCATCCTGTCGCGGCCTGCGGTCGAAGCGGGCGAAAAGCTGGGGTATCTCCCAGGCGATATGAAAGACAAGGTCGATCCCTATATGCAGCCGCTTTATGACGCGCTGAATGACTTTCTTCCGTCAAAACAAGTGGCCAAACTCATCGAGGAAAAGCGCATAGAGATTGCCCCGCTGGCGTTTATGCGCGGGCGCACCTTGTCCAACGCTTTTGTGGTGCTTGATGAGGCGCAGAATGCCACCTCTATGCAGATGAAAATGTTTCTCACCCGTCTGGGCGAGGGGAGCCGGATGGTGATCACAGGCGACCGCAGCCAGGTTGACCTGCCGCGTGGCGTCACCAGCGGGTTGCATGATGCCGAACGCCTCTTAAAGTCTATCTCTAACATATCGTTCAACTATTTCACCGCAAAGGACGTGGTGCGCCATCCGCTTGTCGCGGCGATCATTGAGGCGTACGACGCAGACAGCTGATGATCACTGAGATCGTTTTTGAGGATGATCGGTGGGCCGATATGGGGTTCAAGACCCTTGCCGAGGCCGCCGCGAAAGCGACGCTTTCCCATTGCCTGGATGACGGTCCATGGAAGATCAGTGTTTTGGCCTGCGATGACGCCCGCATTTCCGCGCTGAATGATGATTTCCGCCAAAAAGCACAGCCGACCAATGTGCTGTCCTGGCCATCTGAAGAGCGGGGCGCGCGCGTGCCGGGTGGCGCGACGATCACGCCGCAGGACGCGGAGCTTGGCGATATCGCGATTTCATATGACACTTGCCTGCGTGAGGCGGACGCGGCTGGTCTTTCCTTGGCAGAGCACGCGACGCATCTGATGGTGCACGCGGTTTTGCATCTTTTGGGGCATGATCATGAGCGTGACGAAGATGCCACCGTCATGGAAGCACTTGAGATAGAAATACTTGGCAAACTGGGTGTTCCTAACCCATATTAGGACCCTGTTACTTTCGGATGAGGACAATGGGCGACAGCACGGACGGGTCTACTGGCGGATCTTCTATCGCAGCGCGGAGCGCGCAGGCGGACAGTCAGGACACAATTGAAGAATCCAGCACGGAACAAAGCGGGTTTTTCCGCAAGATGTTCGGCGCTCTTTCCCTAAACGAAGCAACCCCTTCGGAGGATGTCGAGGAAAAACCTGCGCCCGCCGCCGTGGGTATGCTCAACCTACGGACACTCGCCGTTGAAGATGTGGCGATCCCCAGATCCGACATTGTCGCCGTTCCGATTGAGTCCAACAAAGAAGAACTGGTCACGACATTTCGCGAAAGCGGTTTGACGCGTCTGCCGGTCTATGAGGGCACGCTCGATACCCCGATGGGCTTTGCGCATCTCAAGGATTTCGCTCTGAAACATGGGTTCAACGGCAATGGGGGGCGGTTCTCGCTCAAAAAACTGCTGCGCCCGCTGCTTTACGTGCCGGCGTCTATGCCTATCGGCGTGCTGTTGCAGAAGATGCAAAATGAGCGTCGGCACATGGCGCTGGTGATCGATGAATATGGCGGCGTGGACGGATTGGTGACGATTGAGGATCTCATCGAACAAGTTGTGGGCGATATCGCCGATGAGCATGATGCTGAGGATGATACCCATTTTTCTGTGGATAAGTCCGGCGCATATGTCGCTTTAGCGAAAACACCATTGAAAGACTTTGAGGCGGAGATTGGTATCTCCCTGACCTCTGAGGATGAGATTGACGAAGAAGAAATCGACACTTTGGGTGGCCTTTTGTTCATGTTGCTGGGCCGTGTGCCCGTGCGTGGAGAAATGGTGGAGCATCCCGGTGGCACGGTTTTCGAGGTGATCGACGCAGATCCGCGGCGGATCAAGCGGTTGCGTGTGCGCTTGCCCGGACACAAGGACACATAGCGCGTGGTGTCAGCGGGGCTGGACAGCATTTTGGCCCGGCGCAGACTGAGCCAGTGGCCGATCATTGCAGCAATTGGCGCGATCGCGGCCTTGGGCCAGGAACCACTTGGCCTGTGGCCGGCCACGATTTGCGCTCTGGGCCTCATCTTTGCACTGATCCGCAAAGCGGCGTCGGGAAAACAGGCCCTGGGCGTCGGCTGGATTGCCGGTGCGGGCTATTTCGCTGTCGCACTCTCCTGGATTGTTGAGCCGTTCTTGGTGGATCTCGCGCGACACGGTTGGATGGCGCCTTTCGCGCTCTTGGGGGTCAGTGTTGGATTTGGGCTTTTTTGGGCTTTTGTCGGCTGGGTCACATTCAAAGCCGGAGGGCAATCCATTGTATTCATTGGGGCGTTTGTTTTTGCGGAATTCGCGAGGGGCTATGCATTGACCGGCTTCCCATGGGCGCAGCTGGGCCACGTGTTGATCGATACGGCGTGGCTTTATCTGGCCTCTTATGCGGGCTCTTTGGGATTAACAGCGCTGGTCCTTTTGGGCGCGATCGGCGTGACTGTCCTTATCGACGGTAAATGGCTGTTCTTTGCAGTCATGTTTGGAGTTTTGGCGTGCCTTTTTGGCGCCTCTGTTGGTCTGACCCCCAAAGCGGGCGCTATAGATCAAAGCCCGATGATTCGAATTGTCCACACCAATGAGATGCAACAAGACCGGTGGGACCCTGATAAGATCCCGGTCAACTTTGAGCGCAAATTGGAATTTACGGCCGGCGATGACACCGGGCCGTCACCGGCGCTGATTGTCTGGCCTGAAACCTCGATCCCTGTTTTGCTTGAGCGGGCGCAGACTGCGCTTGATGCCATCGCACAGGATGCAAATGGTGCGCCCGTGATCGCGGGGTTACAGCGCTTTGACGGCGATGGTTTTTTCAATTCTCTCATCAAGTTGGACGGTGAAGGTGACGTTGCTGCGATCTATGACAAGCACCATCTGGTCCCGTTTGGAGAGTACCTTCCCTTTGGTGAGACTTTTGCAAAGTTTGGCATCTTCGGGCTGTCTGACACGACCGGCGGAGGCTACCAACCGGGCGCGGGGCCGCAGGTTCTAGACATTGAAGGGCTAGGCACAGCGCTGCCTCTCATCTGCTATGAAGGCGTTTTTCCGCAGGATGTGGGCGGCTACGACAAACGGCCTGATTTCCTTATGCTGATCACCAATGATGCGTGGTTTGGTGAGATTTCGGGCCCCTATCAGCACCTCGCCCAAGCCAGGTTGCGCAGCGCGGAGCAGGGCCTTCCGATGATAAGGTCGGCGAATACGGGCATCTCGGCCATGATTGATGCAACCGGGCGGATTACACATCAAATGGGCTTAGATGAGGCGGGTTGGATCGATGCGCCACTTCCGCCTGCTTTGCCCGCGACCGCCTACTCTCGTATGGGCGATTGGCCCATTGCTGCGCTGGCGTTTGTCATTGTCGGACTGGGCTGGTTTCGCGCCCGACTTTCGAGTTGACGCGACCATCCCCTACGCCTAAGCACGCGTGACTGTCACAACGGCTTCCTGACGTGACGGATTTTACCTACTGGAGCGCTTTTCATGTCTCGTCAAAACTACACTTTCACCTCTGAATCCGTGTCAGAGGGCCACCCTGATAAGGTCTGCGACCGAATTTCAGATGCCGTGCTCGATGCCTTCCTCGCTGAGGACGAACTGGCCCGCGTGGCTTGCGAGACGTTTGCCACGACCAATCGCGTTGTGATCGGTGGTGAGGTTGGCCTGAGCGATCAGGAAAAGCTGCACGAATACATGGGCCGCATCGATGAGATCGCGCGCGCCTGCATCAAAGACATCGGATATGAGCAAGAGAAGTTTCATTGGCAGACCTGTGAGGTCACCAATCTCTTGCACGAACAATCGGCGCATATCGCGCAGGGCGTGACGGGCGAGGGCAATCGCGACGAAGGCGCGGGCGATCAGGGCATCATGTTTGGTTATGCCACGACAGAGACGGACGCGCTTATGCCAGCGCCCATTCAGTACTCTCATGCGATCCTGCGCCGCTTGGCCGAAGTGCGCAAATCGGGTGCGGAGCCCGCGCTCGGACCGGACGCAAAATCGCAGCTATCAGTGGTATACAAGGACGGTGTTCCGACGGGCGTGTCCTCGGTTGTCTTGTCGACACAACATTTGGATGAGGCCCTGACCAGCGATGATATTCGTGCGCTTGTTGAGCCTTACATCCGTGAGGTTCTGCCCGATGGGTGGCTGACCGATGGCACCGAATGGCATGTCAACCCGACCGGGAAGTTCGTGATCGGTGGGCCCGATGGCGACGCGGGCCTGACAGGGCGCAAGATCATCGTGGACACCTATGGCGGTGCGGCCCCGCATGGAGGCGGCGCGTTTTCTGGCAAAGATCCGACCAAAGTCGACAGGTCGGCCGCCTATGCGGCGCGGTATCTGGCCAAAAATGTCGTGGCTGCGGGTATGGCAGAGCGCTGCACGATTCAGCTGTCATACGCGATCGGCGTGGCCAAACCGCTGTCGATCTACGCAGACACGCATGGCACGGGTGATGTCGCCCCGGCTGACATTGAGAAAGCCGTCGCGGCCTCCATGGATCTGACCCCAAGGGGTATTCGTGAGCATCTGGAGCTCAACAAACCAGTCTACCAGCGCACCGCGGCGTACGGGCACTTTGGGCGTGAGCCGGAAGCGGATGGCGGATTTTCCTGGGAAAGGACAGATCTCGTCGATGCTTTGAAGAAGTCAATTTAGCATCGGCTTTTGTCCGTGAATCGCAGGTTAACTGTGGATAAATTTGGCTTTCACATCGTTTTCTTGCTGGCATGACCAAGCGAACTCATCCTTCTGGTGCGCCCTGGCGTAACTTTTACGGGCGCACCAAAGGCAAGACGCTGCGAAAGTCGCAAGAGATCTATCTGGATGAGGATCTGGCCAAGCTCTCGCCCGGGCCGGTGGATTGGGACATCAACCCAGATCGCCAGCCGCTTGACCTCAAAGATATTTTCGATGGCCGCGATGTGTGGCTGGAGATTGGCTTTGGCGGCGGTGAGCACATGGTGCACCAGGCCGCCCTGTCGCCCAAGGTGGGGATCATCGGGTGTGAGCCGTACATCAACGGCGTGGCCATGCTTCTGGGTAAAATCCGCGAGGCGGAGTGCGATAACATCCGTATACACCCCGGAGATGTGCGTGATCTCTTTGATGTGCTGCCTGACGCATCCATCGCCAAGGCTTTCCTGCTGTATCCTGATCCATGGCCAAAGAAGCGCCACCATCGGCGGCGTTTTGTGACGCGTGAATATCTGGAGCCGTTGTCGCGCGTGTTGCAGCAAGGGGCAGAGTTTCGCGTGGCGACCGACATACCTGATTACGTGCGCCAAGCCTTAGAAGAGGTCCCAAAGCACGGGTTTTCATGGGCTGCGGAACGACCGCAAGATTGGCGCGTGGCCTGGCCGGATTGGACCCGTACTCGGTACGAAGCCAAAGCCCTGCGGGAAGGGCGCGTGCCGCATTATCTGACGTTTTTCAAAGACTAAGGGCAGAACTCCTGCGCCTTTTCGCGACCGGGAACGGCCCGATTGCGGTCAAAGGCGATTGCCAAGACGCTCCAGCATACCGAGGCACAAAGCGAGCTGGTCGATTTCCACGTATTCATCGGCCTTGTGCGCCTGTTCAATCGACCCAGGGCCGCAAATCGCCACGGACATGCCGGCCTGTTGAAAGAGCCCGGCTTCGGTGCCGAAGGCCACCAGGTCCGTCCCGTTTGCGCCGGTCAGCTCCATCACCAGATCCCGCGCTTCATTCTCTACCGTAGGCAGCAACCCTTCCACTTCGGCGAGGACTTCGGTGGTGATCGTAGCATCGGGATCCACGTTGTGCATCGCAGGCAACAAAATATCCTGGCACAGCTTGTTGAGCGCGTCATGTACAAAGGCCGCATCTGATGGGTGTACCGGTCGCATGTCCCACGCCACGGTGGCGCGATCCGGGATCACATTGTGGGCGACGCCACCACTCAGCGATCCAGTGCTCAGCGTGGTCCAGGGCGGGGTGAAGTTTGACCCTTGAGGCACACGGGCGCGCAGCTCAGCTTTCAATGCGATGATTTTGTTTACAAACTGGGCCGCATACTCCACCGCATTCACGCCCAGATCAGGGGCAGATCCATGCCCGGCCAACCCTGTGAAATAGGTTGTGTACTCATAACAGCCTTTGTGCCCGTCGATGACTTGCATGAGCGTGGGTTCACCAACAATGGCAAGCGACGGGGCGACGCCCAGCTGTTCGAGGCTTTTCACGAGCTTTTGGGCCCCAAAACACCCGGTTTCTTCGTCATAGGTATAGGCGAAATGAATGGGGCGATCTTTGACCTGCGCGGCGTAATGGGGCGCCATCACCGTAGCGGCGGCCACAAACCCTTTCATGTCGCAGGACCCGCGGCCGTAGAGCCGGGTATCTTTCTGGATCATAGAAAAGGGATCAGACGCCCAAACCTGATCTTGCACGGGCACCACATCCGTGTGACCGGAGAGCACGATGCCGCCATCAACGTCCGGCCCTATAGTGCCAAAAAGATTGGCTTTTTCGCCTGTCTCGTCATGGAAAATCTTGACGCTTGCACCGGCATCTTCCAAGCGTTGCGCGAGATAGGCGATAATGTCGAGATTGCTGTCGCTTGATATCGTGGGATAGGCAATCAGATCGCCCAGCATGTCTTGGGTTTGGGTCAGTGTATCCATGACGCGAAGGTGCTGCCAACGCGGGCGATGGTCAAGCGCGGAGAACCTGTAAGCCGGATTCTGTCCTGGGGTTGCCCCCATGGATGACCATTCATCTGCGCGCGCGGTTGCCTGCGCGCTCTAGCTGCCAACCCGAACCGCTGGGCCAAGGCTGGCCCGCATGCGGTTCCTATTCGGCATTGCTCCCGGTGGGGCTTGCCATGCCGGTCCGGTTGCCCGTCCCGCGGTGGGCTCTTACCCCACCGTTTCACCCTTACCCAAGCGTGTCGCGTCAGCGATGCGCGGGGCGGTTTGATTTCTGTGGCGCTTTCCCTCGGGTTGCCCCGGCCGGGCGTTACCCGGCACCGTTGCCTTGTGGAGTCCGGACTTTCCTCGCATCTGACTGGGCCAAACACGCGGCCATCCAGTTCTCCGCGCGGGGCTGGACTACGCCGATCATACGGTACGGTCAATCCCGAAGCGGTGCGCCAGGTTGGCCATCATGGCCTTGTCCACTGTGTCAGGCCCAGATGTCGCCCCCGCGTTCATTGGGCGAAACCTCTGCCGAAAAGCGTCCAAAACAACCGCTTCACCTTCGTCCGTTGGGTAGCCAAAGGTCGACGCGCTGGTCAGGAAGTTTGCAGTGTTTTGTGCCGAGCTATCAGGCCAAACCGAGAGGCCCGCCAAGGCCAGCCTTCGCCAATCAAAGCGACGGCCCGGGTCGGCCTTGCGCGTGGGGGCAAAATCGGAGTGCCCGATGACCCCGTGTTTGGGAATGGCCCACCTTTTCATGATCTGCGGTAGCAGAGCCTCCAAGGCATCCATCTGAGGCGCGGAAAAGGGCGTCGTGCCACGGTTGGAAAGCTCAATCCCGATGGAGCGGGAATTGACGTCAGATTGGCCTCGCCAGGAGCCTTGCCCTGCATGCCAGGCCCTGCGGTCTTCTTTCACGAGTTGCAGCAGTTCACCCTGATCAGAGATAAGGTAATGCGCCGACACTTCCGCGCCCGGGTCGCAAAGCCGTTGCAAAGCTTCGTCACAAGACGCCATTTCTGTGTAGTGAAGCACGATGAGCTCTGGTTGCAAACTGTTCCGCCGTTCCCCGAAATTCGGTGATGGGTGCCAACGGACATTGAGGCTCACGCGCGGTTAGCCGTTTGTGGCGTTGCGAAACGGGGCCGGGTTCCAGTTGCAGGCAAATCCATCGCCATCAGGGTCAAGACCAAGCCTGTCGCGATCCGGTCCGCCCCGTTCGAGGAAATCCTGTTGCGCGCGATCCGGAGAGCCGTATTCAGCGCAATTTCTGGCAAACCGGGCGTCTTGATTGATGCCCACACGCTTGTAGATGCGGGTGCCCACCGGATGCGTGGTCGACAGGGCATAGGCCACGATATTGGGCCTTGGATCGTCGACGCGATCGGGCAGGGCCGTGGGCTGTACCACCTGATACTGCGCTCTATTTTGTTCAATGAGAGCGGCATCGCTTTCGATCGAGCGCACGTTATCCACCGCTTCAAAATCGTTTTCAACAGAGATCCCCGCCGCGCTTTCCACGGTCTGCGGCGCAGGGTTTGAGGGGCTGGCCTGCAGTGGCTGTGTTCCGGAGCTTGAACGCGTGGCCGCCAATGTGGCCGCTGTCGCATCGGCTATGGTTTGCTGTTCATTTATCGCAGAGAGCGGTGTGCCAACGGTCGCGCTGGTCAGGGACTCTTCGGACAAAGCGGATGCGGGCGGCAGGGGCGACACTGTGCTAGCGGCGCGTGCCTGTGCTGCTTGCTGGGCCTGATATTCGTTGTAGTCCCCAAAACCAACGCCTGCAGCGCTGTCAGGAATGTTTGGCGAACACGCTGAAATGGCCAAAAAGGCCAATGGAAACGTTGCGATGCGCATGGGTGGCTACTCTGTCTGCTGCTGTGCCAATTTTAATTTTGCAGAGATATTACCACCATTTTGACGGTTTGGCCAGAAATCCGGCGGCCGTCTCCAAAGTGTAAGCGGTGTTCAGCAAATCGCCTTCTTCCCAAGGACGGCCAATCAGCTGCAGGCCAAGAGGCAACCCCTGCGCGTCAACGCCCGCGGGCACAGAAATGCCCGGCAAACCCGCGAGATTGACCGTGACCGTGAAGACATCGTTGAGATACATGGCCACCGGATCCACGTCTGCCATCTCGCCCAATCCGAAGGCGGCCGAGGGTGTGGCGGGGGTCAGGATGGCATCGACGCCTTCGGCAAAAACGTCGTCAAAGTCCTTTTTGATCAGCGCCCGAACCTTCCGCGCGCGGTTGTAATAGGCGTCATAAAAGCCGGCTGAGAGGACATATGTTCCGATCATCACGCGGCGTTTAACCTCGGCCCCGAAGCCTTCGGCGCGGGTCTTTTCATACATCTCGGTGATGCCGTCGCCTTGCGCCAGTTGCGCGCGATGGCCATAGCGCACCCCGTCGTAGCGCGCGAGGTTTGATGAGGCCTCGGCCGGTGCAAGCACGTAATAGGCGGGCAGGGCGTATTTGGTGTGTTTGAGCGAGATATCCCGGATCTCAGCGCCTGCGTCGCGCAGCATCTCTGTGCCCGATTGCCAGAGCGCTTCGATTTCATCGGGCATGCCATCCATGCGATATTCCTTTGGAATACCAATGGTTTTGCCTTTGATGTCGCCGGTGAGCATGGCCTCGAAATTCGGCACTGGCAAATCGGCAGAGGTGCTGTCCTTGGGATCGTGGCCGCACATCGTCTCAAGCATGATGGCCGCGTCGCGCACGGATTTTGTCATCGGGCCCGCCTGATCCAAGGACGAGGCAAAGGCGACAATGCCCCAACGAGAGCACCGGCCATAGGTGGGCTTGATGCCGGTGATGCCGGTGAAGGCGGCGGGCTGACGGATGGAGCCACCGGTATCCGTGCCGGTGGCTGCCAAACAGAGATCGGCCGCCACGGCGCTGGCTGATCCGCCTGAGGAGCCGCCCGGCGTCAACGCGGCGTCATCATTGCCCCGGCGCCAGGGGTTGACGGCATTGCCATAAGTTGAGGTCTCATTTGAAGAGCCCATGGCGAACTCATCCATGTTGAGCTTGCCCAGCATGATCGCGCCTGCATCAAAGAGGTTCTGGCTCACCGTGCTTTCATATTCGGGTTTGAAGCCGTTGAGGATTGCGCTGGCGGCCTGGCTGGGCACGCCTTTGGTGCAGAAAAGGTCCTTGATGCCGATTGGTACGCCGCACATGGCGGGGGCCTCTTCGCTCCCTTGCAGTCGCGCCTCGGCGGCTTTGGCCTGTTCCATCGCGATCTCGGGCGTGTGATGCACGAACGCGTTCAGCGCGCCCGCGTCCTCCACTGCCTTCAGGCAGGCCTCGGTCAGTTCCGTGGCCGTAATCTCGCCCGAGCGCAGCCGATCGCGGGCCTCGGATATGGTCAGGGTGTTTAGCTCACTCATCGCTCATTCCACCACTTTGGGCACGGCAAAAAAGCCCTCACGGGCATCGGGGGCATTCTTAAGCACCTTGGATTGCTGATCGCCGTCGCTTACCTCATCATCCCGGCGCTTCAGGCGCATGGGCGTGACCGAGGTCATGGGCTCTACACCGTCAATATCGACCTCGCCCAATTGTTCTATGAACCCAAGGATGGCATTGAACTCTTCCGCCAATACGGGAAGATCGGCATCATCCACTTCGATGCGGGCCAGCTTCGCCACGCGGGCGGCGGTTTGGGTGTCAATGGACATCGGCGTGCTCCTGATTTTGGCCTTATCTCTTGGCGTCGTCCTGATGTTGCGTTCGTTTAGCCCTGCGTCGGGATGCGCGCAAGCATGTGACGGCGGTAAACCTCAATCATCCAGCCCAGCATGATCGCGTTGAGAATGTGCCAGGCGAAATGAGTGCCTAATGGGATCGTCTCGCAGAGCGGTTGATCCAGGGACCGCATGGTGATCGACACCATCAAAATGGCCACGCCAATGAGCAAACCTTTTGCCGTTGCCGGGTGTTTGCGCAGCAGGAAAACACCGTAAAGCGCAATGAGCAGCGCGACCGACAGGTAGGAGGCAGATACGCCGAGAAGTGGCAAATATGAGAACACTGGCGTCACAAGCGCCGCAAACGGGAAAAACGCCAGCACGGATGCACCGGACCAAAGAGAGGAAAGGCCGAGGTAATCGCGGCTGGCGGCAAAAAGATAGAGCAGGATAAAGAGCAAAATCGCGCCCACATCTGCCAAACCCGACCACCCGTTGGCATGGGTGTGAAAGAGAAAACTGCCCACGCCGATGCCCGCGAGGACAAACACCAAAGCCCAGGCAATCGGCAGCGACGTGTCGCGCAACCGGTAGGCCATAAAAGCGGCAGCAAACAGGAATGCGGCATTGGTCAGCGCGTTGATCGGCTCTGCCCAGTAGCTGGGGTCGAGCCGTTCACAATAGATATCGACGCTTTCAGTCCATTCCATGCGGTTTTCGCTTTCTTCCTGGGTCAAGCTTGATAAAGCGTCCGGCCTTTACCCAGAGACATCAGATAAAGTCCGGGCGCGCTATGTTCATACGGCGCGCTGCATGCGGCCAAAAGCTGTGATTTAGGTTTTGGGTCGAATGCATTAGGGTCATGGCCAAAGATAGGGAGGATAGGATGAAAATCACTTGGCTTGGACATGGGTCATTTCGGATTGAGATTGGTGAACAGGTTTTGCTGCTTGATCCATGGCTTTCTGGGAACCCCATGTTGCCGGAGGTAAGCCATGATGCCGCCGTGGCGGGCGCCACCCATATCCTCCTGACGCATGCGCATTTTGATCATGTGGCCGATACGTTGGATCTGTCCCGCAAGCTCCATGTTCCCGTGGTTGGGCAGTATGATCTGCTGTCCTTTTGGGAAGAGCATGAAGGCATCGCCACCGTGGGCTTTAACAAAGGCGGCACGGTGGATCTTGGCGGGGTGCACGTGACGATGGTGCACGCGGTTCATTCTACGAGTTTCGGCACGGAAAATGGCCCCAATGTGCCCGGCACGGAATGCGGGTTTATTATCGCCGGTGAGGGGCATACCATTTACGCCAGCGGGGACACCGATGTGATGGCGGATATGAAGATCTTCAACGATCTGCACGCGCCCGATATCGGCATTCTCTGCGCTGGCGGGCACTTCACGATGGACATGAAACGCGCCGCCTTTGCCGCCAAAACCTTCTTTGATTTCAAGACGGTGATCCCGTGCCATTACAAGACCTTCCCTATCCTGGAGCAATCTGCCGACGCGCTGGTCGCGGGCCTGCCGGGCGTCAATGTAATCGAGCCTGAGGTCATGGAAGCCATTGAGATCTAGGCCTGATCGGCTCAATCTTTTCGCAAGTACCCTCGGCCACCAAGGCCGCTGGAATACAAAATTCTGTCACCGGCGGTCGGCAAAGAACGCTTTCAGCAAAGCCTCGCATTCCTCTGCGGCAATGCCATCATAGACCTCCGGGCTGTGGTGGCATTGCGGGTGCTCAAACACCCGCGCGCCATGCAGAACGCCACCCGATTTTGGGTCCGCCGCACCGAAATACAGACGATTGATGCGCGCCGCGGCGATCGCGCCGGCGCACATGGGGCAGGGCTCCAGCGTGACGTAGAGATCGTGACCAATGAGCCGTTCCATCTCCAGAACCTCGCAAGCGGCGCGAATGGCCAGCATTTCGGCATGGGCTGTGGGGTCGTTGAGTGCTCGCGTTTCATTGCCTGCGCGCGCGATGACCCGGCCCTTTCCGTTCACCACGACCGCGCCCACGGGCACCTCGCCGCGGTCCCCGGCCTGTCGCGCCTCCTCTAGGGCTGCATCCATGAAAGATAGAAACGCCATGGCGCTGCTTGCCGCGTTTGGAGAGCTTTCGCAAGCGTGGGATATCGGGTAAGCGGCGGGGTATGACACAGCCCCCGCAAAAAAACTCTCCCAAAGGTGACCGGATCGCCAAAGTCATTGCGCGCTCTGGCCGGGCCAGCCGACGCGAGGCAGAAAGGCTCATTGAGGCGGGCAAGGTTACGCTCAATGGCAAGTTGGTGGAGCGGGCGGCGCTCAATGTCACCGAAAAAGATCACATTGAGGTCGATGGTGTCGCGATCAGTGCGCCGGAACCGGCCCGCCTTTGGCTTTATCACAAGCCCACGGGGTTGGTGACCACGGCCAAGGATGAACAGGGCCGAGCGACGGTCTTTGACGATCTGCCCGAGGATATGCCGCGTGTCATGAGCGTGGGGCGGCTCGATCTAAATTCGGAAGGCCTGCTGTTGCTGACCAATGATGGCGGGGTGAAACGCAAGCTGGAGCTGCCGTCGACGGGTTGGCTCAGGCGGTATCGCGTGCGCGTCAAAGGCAGGCCGCAAGACGCCACGCTGGAGCCGCTGCGCCAAGGCTTGGAGCTTGACGGAGAGCGCTTTCAGCCGATGACCGTGACGCTCGATCGCCAAACCGGCGCAAATGCTTGGCTAACCGTCGCGCTTAGGGAAGGGCGAAACCGCGAAATACGCCGCGCAATGGACGCGGTGGGGCTGATGGTCAACCGGCTCATTCGTGTGTCCTACGGGCCGTTTCAACTGGCGCAATTGAAACCCGGTGAGGTCGAAGAGATCCGCCCGCGGGTGCTCAGAGACCAGCTAGGCCTTGCCCCTCTCAAAGAAAAACCAACAGGACGGGCTAAGCCCCAGCGACGCCGCAAGCCCAGGAGCACACCGCGCCTTTGACACGGACCATTTGCACCAGGGCGCGCATTCTTTGAAAGAATGCGGTGCGAAATCTTTCAAAAATTTCGGGTTCCTGGCGCTGCGATAGCAATGCAAAGCAATCTTGGGCCGTCATTGCTGCAGTTGCATCCGTGCGGAAACTTGCTAATCAGCGCGTGACCAGTAACGGAGATCCTTATGAGCCTCATCATCGATATTCACGCCCGCGAAATCCTAGACAGCCGGGGCAACCCCACTGTCGAGGTTGATGTCGTTCTTGAAGACGGCACGATGGGGCGCGCCGCTGTGCCGTCTGGGGCCTCTACTGGCGCGCATGAGGCAGTGGAAAAGCGCGATGGCGATAAAGCCCGCTACATGGGCAAAGGCGTGCTTGAGGCCTGTGCGTCCGTGAATGGGGAAATTGCCGAGGCGCTTGCGGGCATGGATGCCACCGAACAAGTGTCCATCGACGAGGCGATGATCGAGCTTGATGGCACGCCGAACAAGGGCCGCTTGGGCGCCAATGCGATCCTTGGCGTTTCCCTCGCCACGGCCAAAGCAGCCGCTGATTACACCACGCAGCCGCTCTTTCGCTATGTCGGCGGAACCTCTGCGCGGGTGCTGCCGGTGCCCATGATGAACATCATCAATGGTGGCGAACACGCTGATAACCCCATCGACATTCAGGAATTCATGATCATGCCGGTCAGCGCGACCAACATTCGCGACGGCGTGCGCATGGGCGCGGAAGTGTTCCATACCCTGAAGAAAGAGCTGTCTGCGGCGGGTCTTTCCACGGGCATTGGCGACGAGGGTGGCTTTGCCCCCGACATCAGCTCCACCCGTGCTGCACTGGATTTCATTCTAAGCTCGATTGAGAAGGCAGGCTACAAGCCCGGCGAGGATATCTATCTCGCGCTCGACTGCGCTGCGACCGAGTACTTCAAAGACGGCAAGTATGAGATCTCGGGCGAGCGGCTTTCGCTGAGCCCTGAGGAAAATGCCGACTATCTCAAGGCGTTGGTCAATGACTACCCGATCATCTCCATCGAAGACGGGATGAGCGAAGATGACTGGGACGGTTGGGTCGCGCTCACCCAAGCCATAGGGGACAAGGTGCAGCTTGTGGGCGATGACCTCTTTGTCACCAATCCGGCACGGCTCGCGGAGGGCATTGCGAAAGGCGCGGCCAATTCGATGCTCGTCAAGGTTAACCAGATCGGCACGCTCACCGAAACCCTGCGCGCGGTCGATATGGCCCATCGCGCCGGCATGACCAATGTGATGTCGCACCGCTCGGGCGAGACCGAAGATGCCACCATCGCCGATCTCGCTGTGGCCACCAATTGCGGGCAGATCAAAACCGGCTCGCTGGCGCGGTCTGATCGGTTGGCCAAGTACAATCAGCTGATCCGCATCGAAGAGGCGCTGGGAGACACGGCGCAATACGCTGGGTCCTCCATCCTCAAGGGCTGATGACCGCAGCAGAGATCATCGACACGCTGGGTCTCTCCCCGCATCCAGAGGGCGGGCATTTCCGCGAAACCTGGAGGGCCGCGGGAAAGGGCCGGGCGGCGGGCACGGCGATCTATTTTCTGCTGGAAGGTGGTCAAATCAATCGCTGGCACAGGGTGGACGCCGCTGAGATCTGGCATTTCTACGCGGGCGATCCTCTGATCCTGCGCATGTCTGAGACGGATGACGGCCCGGCTGAACGACACGTGCTCGGCCCTGATCTGGCAACTGGTGCGCGACCTCAGGTGATCATACCTCCGGGCTGGTGGCAGCGCGCGGAATGTTCAGGTGATTTCACCTTGGTGGGGTGCACTGTCTCGCCGGGCTTTGAGTTTGAACGATTTGAACTTGCGAGAGACGGGTTCGACATACCCGAAATTTGATCGGTGTTCGTCTGGGCTTGAAGCTAATGCCTGACAATGGTTGTTTTGCAACCAAGTCCGAGGGTCCTGAACGAGCACATGCAAAAAGATCTGATCTTCGATTTCGACGGCGTGATCGCAGACACGCGCGACATGCTCTTCAACCTCTTTTTGGATTATCACCCGACCCTTTCGGACGAAGACTTCCTCGCGCATTTTGACGGCAATGTGTACGAAAATCCCCGGGTCAAGTTCACGCCAGAAAACGCGGATCATCTCAACGACCAATATTGCCAAAGGATCGATGTCTCGCAGGTCCTGGCATCTATCGATCCCATTAAGCGTTTAAGTGCGCATCACCGCCTCTTTATCGTCTCAAGCGGCGATGAGCGCGCCATCAATCAGGTGTTGGACGCTGCTGGTGTCGGACATCACTTTGCAGCGATCTTTGGGCACAACACGCACAGGTCCAAAGTGGCAAAGTTCGGAATCATAAGAGATAAGTTCGGAGCGTCGCTCGATCAGGCGCTGTTTGTGACCGACACATTGGGCGATGTCCGCGAGGCCAAGAAAGTCGGTCTCACAACACTTGCAGAGACGTTTGGCTACCACGACCGGCAACGGCTCTCACAGGGCAGTCCCTGGGACATCGTGGACACCTGGCCAGACGTAGAGCGCGCCGTTGAGCGGTGCTTTTCCGGCTGAATTCATTCCACTGAGGCGCTCGCCTGCACCAGCTCTGCAACCGATGGGCCCAGTGCTTCGACAATGCGTGCCACGCCGTCTGCGTTTGGATGAATTCCGTCACTTTGAAAGTATGCGCGCAGCTCGGCCAGATCATCTGATCCCAAACCTTTGAAAAAACTATCGAAAAAGAGTGTTCCATAGGCCTGGGCCAGCTCAGGATAGAGCGCATCGAAATCTTGTTTATAGTCCGGTCCGTAATTGCCAGGGGCGGGCATCGCGACGAGGAGCACGCGGATACCCTCCGTCTCGGCCACTTTCAGGATTGTCTCGATGTTGTCCCGTGCCTGAGCCGGGTCGAGACCGCGCAACATGTCATTTGCGCCCAAGTTGACGATCATCGCGTCCACCTCTGGCGTCAGGCTCCATGCAACGCGCGCCGCGCCGCCCGCTGTCGTGTCACCCGAAACGCCCGCATTTATCAGCGTGGCCTCAATGCCTTGCGTGTCCAGCCAGCGTTGGAGCTGCGGGACAAACCCGTCTGGCTCGGGCAGGCCAAACCCCTGTGTCAGGCTGTCTCCCAAAGCCAAAACGGTCACATCGTCGGCCATCACCGGCGTAGCCAGCAGCAGAAGACCCGCCATCGTCTTGCCCAGCCGCCTGGCCACCCCATATGTCAAAAACGCAACCCGAGAACCCACCATGTCCAATCCTGTCTTGTCACTGCAAGCCGCCTCGCTGTCTCTTGACGGCAATGCTGGCCCTGTTTCGATACTTGATGCGATCTCGCTGGATGTCCACGGGCAGGAAACGGTCGGGTTGGTGGGGCCGTCCGGGTCCGGCAAATCTTCGCTTTTGATGTTAATGGGCGGGTTGGAACAGGCCACATCTGGCAAAGTCATGGCGTTGGGCCATGACCTTACCACTATGTCGGAAGATGCGCTTGCGCGGCTGAGGCGGGATCACTTTGGCGTCGTGTTTCAAAGCTTTCACCTGATCCCGACGATGACGGCGATTGAAAATGTCGCGGCACCGTTGGAACTCGCCGGTGTTGCCGATGCCTATGATCGCGCGGAGGCAGAGCTTAGGGCAGTTGGTCTGAGCGAGCGCGTCGATCATTACCCGTCGCAGATGTCTGGGGGAGAGCAGCAACGCGTGGCACTGGCCCGGGCCGCTGCACCGCGACCGGATATCCTCTTGGCGGATGAGCCGACCGGCAATTTGGACTCAGTCAATGGTGCGGCAATCATCGATCTGCTCTTCGGTCTGCGCGAACGCCACAGTGCAACGCTCGTCATGGTCACCCATGCGCCTGATCTGGCGGCCCGCTGTGACCGGGTGATCACCCTCACTGATGGCCGTATTGCGACGACCGAGGCCGCCGCATGAGCCTGCGCGTCGCGGCGCGGTTTGCCGCACGAGAGTTGCGGGGCGGGCTCAAGGGCTTCCGCGTGTTTCTCGGTTGCGTCATCCTGGGTGTCGCTGCCATCGCCGCGGTGGGCACGGTCCGTGAAAGCATTTCAGAAGGTCTTTCCCAAGAAGGCGCGCGCCTTTTGGGCGGGGACGCAGAGATTGAGCTGACCTACCGCTTTGCCACGGACGAAGAGCGTGCCTGGATCGACAATGCTGCCGTTGAAAGCTCTGAGATCGTGGATTTCCGATCTATGGCCACGGCGCTTGATGAGGCTGGCGAAGAGGTGCGTGGGTTAACCCAAGTTAAGTCTGTCGACGGCGCGTATCCCTTGGTGGGCGAGGTGGAGCTGGACCCGCAGATGCCGCTCGACGCAGCTTTGTCCGGGGCAGACGGCTTGCCTGGTGCCGTTGTGCATCCTTTGCTTCTCAACCGATTGGAGCTGGATGTCGGTGACATCATGCGGCTGGGCACGCAAGATTTTGTGGTGATGGCGGCGCTTCAATCTGAGCCCGACAACGTCACGGCTGGGTTCGCCCTCGGGCCACGCACGATCGTGGCCACTGACGCGCTGGCGAATTCTGGGCTTTTGGCACCTGGTACGCTCTTTACGACCCGCTACCGCTTGGATTTGCCAACCGGCACGGATTTGGCCGCCACTCAGGCCGAGGCCCAGGCCGCACTTGAAGACAGCGGTCTCAGGTGGTCGGACGCACGCAACGGCGCGCCGGGCGCCGCAGAGTTTGTCGACAGGCTTGGCGCATTTCTCGTCCTGGTGGGTTTGAGTGGATTGGCCGTCGGGGGTGTGGGGATCTCCGCAGCATTGAGAGGCTACCTCGCCGGGAAAACCGAGGTTATCGCAACATTGCGCACGCTGGGGGCCAGCCAACGCGTGATTTTCATGACCTATTTCCTGCAGGTGGGGGCTCTAGCGGTGTTGGGCATCCTGCTTGGCCTCTTATTGGGCGTCGGCCTACCTATTGCGCTCGCACCGGTGATTGAAGCGCGGCTGCCTGTGCCGGCCGTATTCAGCGCCTATCCAAGGCCCATGGCCGAGGCCGCGCTTTACTCCGTTCTGACCGTTCTCATTTTCACGCTGTGGCCGTTGGCGCGGGCACGGGATGTGCGTGCGGCGGCGCTCTATCGCGATGCACTCAATCAAGCGCGCGCCATTCCAGCGCCGATCTTTCTGGTATGGACGGTTGTGTTGCTCCTCGCCCTCATCCTCGCCGCGACGTTTTTCTCTGGCACGCTGTGGCTGACACTCTGGACGGCAGGCGGCATTCTGGGCGCGCTCTTCATGCTCACACTAGCGGCCTTTGCGATCCGCGCTCTGTCGGCTTTTTTGCGCCCTCGGATGCGTGGTCGGCCCGCGCTTGGTTGGGCGTTGGCCGCGATTGGCGGTCCGGGCAGCACCGCCGCGCCTGTGGTGCTCTCGCTTGGGCTCGGGCTGTCGGTGTTGGCGGCGGTGGGCCAGATCGATCAAAACCTGCGCGGTGCGATTGAGCGGGATCTGCCGGATCAGGCGCCGTCGTTCTTCTTCGTCGATATTCAAAAGGATCAGATGCACGGGTTTTTGGCACGGATGGAGGGCGATGAGGGTGTCACGCGCATCGACCAGGCCCCGATGCTGCGTGGCATCATCACGCGCATCAATGGCGAACCGGCCGTGGATGTCGCGGGCAATCATTGGGTGCTCGAAGGCGATCGCGGCGTGACCTATGCCGCCGGCCAACCCGACCGCGAAACACTGACCGAGGGAGATTGGTGGTCGGAGGATTACACAGGTGAGCCGCTTGTCAGTTTCTCTGCGGAAGAGGGTGAGGAGATGGGGCTCAAACTAGGTGATCAGCTGACAGTCAACATTCTGGGTCGCGATGTTACGGCGCGGGTGAGCTCTTTCCGGGCGGTCGATTTCTCAACCGCGGGGATGGGCTTTATTCTGGTGATGAATGAGGCCGCTCTGGCCGGGGCACCTCACACGTTTCTGGCCACCGTTTACTCCGATCAGGAGGCCGAGGCCGCGATTTTCAACGATGTGACAAAGGCCTATCCCAATGTGACGGCGGTGCGGGTCCGCGATGCCATTGAGCAGTTCAGTGGTCTGCTGGCCGGGCTTGCATCTGCCACGGCTTGGGGTGCGGCCATAACGCTGCTCACCGGGTTTTTGGTTCTGATCGGCGCCGCCGCTGCCGACCAGAGGTCGCGCAGTTACGAGGCGGCCATCCTGAAGACACTTGGCGCCACCCGCGCGCGTATTCTGGCGGGATTGACGTTGCGCGCGGGCCTTCTGGGCGCGGCGGCCGGATCTGTTGCTTTGGCCGCTGGCGTCAGCGGTGCCTGGGCGGTCAGCCGTTTCATCATGGAGACGAGTTTCGAAGTGGCCTGGGGCCCGGCGATCGGAGTGGTTTTTGGCGGCGCGCTCATTTCGCTGCTTGCGGGTCTGGGTTTCGCCCTGGGGCCGATGTCAGCGAAACCCGCGCGCGTCCTGAGAAGCGCAGATTGATATCGCGACAAACGTGGGGCCACCTTCCTTAACGCGTACAGTGCATTTGTGGGGCAAGCCCACCAAACCCCCGCCGGAGGCGTAAAATCTCACGTGAGACGCGCGCGTTGCGCATTCGGGGAGACGCCGAAGTTTTTTCGGTAGACCTTGGCGAAATGCGTGGTAGACCGAAAACCCGTTGCCATCGCAACCTCTGTGACCGAGCGCTCACTTTGCAAAAGCAGGTTGCGCGCCTTTTGCAGGCGCAGATCGAGATAGTATTGCGAGGGCGAACATTGCATGTGGCGGCGAAACAGCCGCTCTAGCTGGCGCGTGGAAATGCCCACTTCATCTGCCACTTCGCCTGTGGCCATCGGCTCTTCGATGTTTTCCGACATGCAATGGATCGCGCGGGTCAGGCGAGGGTTGCGGATCCCTAGCTTGGCCTGCACCGACAGCTTCTGATCCGCGCTGCCTTCTCGCACGGTGTTGTAGACCATCTGATCGGCCACGCGATTGGCCAGAGCCTGGCCATGGGTCTGGCCGATGAGATGCAGCATCAGATCTGCCGTCGCCGTTCCGCCAGAGGCCGTGATGATCGCTTCATCGGCGACAAACACATTGGGCACCAGCTCTATCTCCGGAAACTCTTCGGTGAAGAGATCATGGTAGTGCCAGTGAATGGCCGCGCGCGCGCCGTCGAGCATTCCCGCATAGGCGAGGATGTATGCCCCTGAACAGAGCGCGCCGATCTTCGCGCCGTGGGACCGTTCTCGCCGCAACGCGCCAAGCAGCGGTTTGGTCATGTGGTGGCGCATATGAGACCCCGCCAGCACGAACACTCGGTCAGCGGGTCCGTGGCTGTCGAAGCTGTTGTGCACATTCAGCACGGTGCCTGCAGAGCACACCGCCGTCTCACCATTCTCTGAGGCAAAGCTCCATTCGTAGAGCGTCTCCCCCGACTCCCGATTGGCAAGCCGCAACGGTTCTACCGCGCAGGAAAACGCGATATGGGCGAAATCCTCGACAAGATAAAACACAAAGCGTTCGGGCGTGGGCATGGATGCGGTCCTTGCTGGCTAACGCTGGCGTTAGATCAGGTTGGTTTTTCGCGCAAGCCCGACGTTACTCTGCGGCTTCGGCATATTCCTCCATGGGCGGGCAGGTGCAGACCAGGTGGCGGTCGCCATAGGCATTGTCCACGCGATTGACTGGGGGCCAGTATTTGTCCACGCGGAACGCGCCGGGTGGGAAGCAGGCCTGATCGCGCGAATAGGGGCGATCCCAGTCGCGCACCAGATCTTCCATGGTGTGCGGCGCGTTCTTGAGCGGGTTGTTATCATGATCGATATGGCCTTCTTCGATATCGCGGATCTCGGCGCGGATGGCCAGCATGGCGTCGCAGAACCGGTCCAGCTCGGCCTTCGTTTCCGACTCTGTGGGCTCAATCATCAGCGTGCCCGCCACCGGCCAGCTCATGGTGGGCGCGTGAAAGCCATTGTCGATGAGCCGCTTGGCGATGTCATCGACACTGACCTGAGCGCTGTCCATGAAGGGGCGGGTGTCGATGATGCACTCGTGCGCCACACGGCCCTTAGACCCGCGGTAGAGCACGTCATAGGCCCCTTCAAGCCGCTGGGCGATGTAATTGGCATTGAGTATCGCCACGCGCGTCGCCTGTGTCAGCCCGTCTCCGCCCATCAGCAAGGTGTAAGCATAGCTTATGGGCAGGATGGACGGCGATCCAAAGGGCGCGGCCGAAACCGGCCCCTCAGTGCCACCTGTTTCAGGATGGCCGGGCAGATGGGCTGCAAGATGCGCCTTCACACCAATGGGTCCCATGCCGGGGCCACCACCGCCATGGGGGATGCAGAAGGTCTTGTGCAGATTGAGGTGGCTCACATCGCCGCCCACATCGCCGGGGCGCGCAAGGCCCACCATCGCGTTGAGGTTTGCCCCATCAATGTACACCTGCCCGCCGTGATCATGCACGATTTGGCAGACATCCTTTACGTCCTCTTCGAACACCCCGTGAGTGGACGGATAGGTGATCATGCACCCGGCGAGGTGTTCGGAATGTGTCTGCGCTTTCTCGCGGAAATCTTCGACATCGATATCCCCGTTCTCGGCAGATTTCACGGGCACCACTTTCCAGCCCACCATTTGTGCGCTGGCCGGGTTCGTGCCATGGGCATTCATCGGTATGAGACACACGTTGCGGTGGCCTTCACCATTGGCGCGGTGATAGGCCGCGATGGTCAGCAGACCTGCATATTCGCCCTGCGCGCCGGAATTCGGCTGCATGGAGATCGCATCATACCCGGTGATCGTACACAGCTTGGCTTTCAGATCATCAATCAGCTCTTTGTAGCCCTCCGCCTGATCGGCCGGGCAGAACGGGTGCAGGCGGGAAAACTCGCGCCAACTCACCGGCATCATTTCTGCCGCAGAGTTGAGCTTCATCGTGCAGGACCCAAGCGGGATCATCGCGCGGTCCAGCGCCAGATCGCGATCCGCCAGCCTGCGCATGTAGCGCATCATTTCGGTCTCTGCGCGGTTCATGTGAAAGATCGGATGCGTGAGGTAATCCGTCCGACGGTGCATTCCGTCGGGGATGCGGTATTCGGGTGTAAATTCGCAGTCTTTTTTGGTCAGACCAAAGGCGCGCCACACGGCTTCAATGTT
>ERZ1740065.95-NODE-95-length-38157-cov-7.089339_pt1 | contig 38157 bp, 28 predicted proteins | sample MGYA00581738_ERZ1740065 | MGnify/ENA primary metagenome ERZ1740065 (study PRJEB43018, sample SAMN04849749) | marine metagenome | isolation source: floating plastic debris | place: Pacific Ocean | collected 2008-09-01 | study: EMG produced TPA metagenomics assembly...
CGATGGTACTATGTCTTAAGGCATGGAAGAGTAGGTCGCCGCCAGGCATTGCAGCTTGTGGAAGCGCCCCGCAAAGGGGAAAAGCAAAAACCCATTCATAGTCAAAGGGCTAGCCTAATCAGGTTGGCCCTTTTGGCGTCTCTGGAGCTTTTTGCGCTGGAGAAGCCGCCTCCCAGGGGTCATGACCCGAGGAGTTGTGCGTGCCAGGAGACGCTTTTGGCACAAGCCGTTCGAAGTCGAAGACTTCGCAAGGCCGACCGGCCGCCGCGCAGTTAGCGCGACAGCCAAGCCGACGGATGTCGGTGCCGGCGCTTGAGGCAAGGCAAGGTATCGCGGGATGGAGCAGTCCGGTAGCTCGTCAGGCTCATAACCTGAAGGTCGTTGGTTCAAATCCAACTCCCGCAACCAGCCCTCATCATAAACCAGCACTCTGAAATCGCCTCTCAGCGCGCGCGATCCGCCTCGTAATCGTGGGGCTCCATCGGCTCTTTGGCCGCCGGTCGGTTGAGGCGCTCCAGCGTTAGAACTTCTTCGCCCTCCCAGCCGATCAGCAACGCGCCGCTTTGGCTTAGAAGAATCTCGGTGCCGCTGTCCGGACCCCACTGACCACCCATCGCGCAGCGCAATTCGTGGGGGTTTGAACGGGCCGTCTCGCGTGTGCCCTTGAGCAGGCGAGCCGCGAAGGCGCGCCTTGCAAGATCCGAACGCTCCGCGCCCAGATCCTCCAAGACCGGTTCCCGGCACAGCTGGCGTTGCGCGCTTATAGGAGCGGGCAGATAGGACCACGTCACCGATTCCGGATGGATTTCCGCGATCGCTCCGATCAGGGGTGATCCCTCGCGCGAGCTTGAGACCACGCGCCAGCCTCCAGCAATCCGCGTGGGCGACAAAGCCGCGCGCTCGGGCGCTGGTGTCTGCGCGCTTATGGCCTCGGACGGCGCGGTCTGTAGGGGTGGCTCTGGCGACCCGGGCCCACACCCGCAGAGCGTCCCCACCAGCGCAAGAGCTGTCCACCGTCTTCGTTTAGCCGCCGGGTTCAACATTGATCAGGATGTAGCTGAAGTGGTCTTGGTTGCCGAGGTCTCGCAAGAAGCGCCAATAGTCGACATTGGTGATCGTCTGGCACCCGGCGGACCACGTGTCATCGCCCGAACCGCCGCGGTGCAGCAGCATGGTTCGACCCGCCCCGGTCGGATCAAACGCGTCGCCATCGAGGATTGAGAACACGCCGTCATGGTTCACATCGCGCATCGCCACCTGCACATTGCGCGCGCGAAACGCCTTGGCGCCCAGAAACGGCCCCTCAAGACGCGGTCCGTAGTGATACGTGCCCGCCCGCAGCCGACCCAGATCGTTGCGTCCGTCTCCATCAAGATCGACTGAGGAGCCCTTGTCTGCCTTGGCCTCGCCCCAGGCGTAAATCCGTGCGGGCTCGGTGTTGCCCATATAGCGCTTGAGCCGCACCGCCCCATCGCCTTCGCGCCAGACCATGAGGAACGGGTCGTCAAAAGTGCCGCGCAGGAACCCCTTGCTGTCGGTCGGATTGCGCAGCGCAATCACCACCTTCTGCCCGCCAAGGAAGTTGTTTTTCGCTTCGAGGTCGCCGTATTTTTCGATCAGCGTGTGCACTTCGTCGTCGGTCAGCGTGCGCTGCGCCTTGGCCAGCAGATCGGAGCTTTCCTCGCGCGACGCGTCGACCGGCGGTGTGATGACCGACAGCGTCGCCTCAGCCGCCAGCATATCCAGCGCGTCGTTCAATTCGTTGCGAAAGCGCCGCGCCACCCCGCGCTGCACCGCTGCGCTCGCGCTTGAGAAATGGACCAGATTGCCCGCCGCGTTGGTTCGGCCCCGCTCGCCATAGATCGCCTTGATCGCGCGCTGGTCGTAATCGGGGGCGTCTAGCGCTCCTTCAAGCGAGGCCAGAACCCGCCCGATCAGGCTCGAATTGGCTCCATGCTGCACCGCGACCGACCAGGTAACATCCATCAGCGCGTGGCTGCGGGTCATCACGTCGATCCCGCTCAGCGATTGGATTTTAGCCACTTGCGGCGCGAAATGCGTGCGCTGGATAAAGTCATGTTGGGCGTCATGAAAAAGGGTGGGCTCGCGCTGAGCGATCGCTTTCCAGACCGCGCTGAACGACGGAGTGCCCTCTTCAAGACCGGCAAATTCCGCTTCCCATATCTCGCCTTCATCCGCGAGGAATTTGCGCGCGTTCCCGAACTTGGAGGCGAGCTGATAGCTGCCATAGGATACACCGCCGGGATCGCCATGCCCGCCCGAAACCGTGCCGGGCCCGCGATTGCCCACTTCGTATTTCTTGGACAGATTGCCGAGCGCGCGCAGCGGACTGATCGAAGAAGCGGTTGTCGCCGATCCCGCCGCGGGGATGAGGAGCCTTTGCCCGACATCAATCCTGTTCGCGTTGGGCAGGCCGTTGGCGCTAACAATCTGTCCCACGGTGACCGCGTGGCGCGCCGCAATCGCGGTCAAGGTGTCGCCCGATCGCACGGTGTAGAACGTGTCGCTCAAAGGTTTGACTTTGAGCGTCTGCCCCACACTGATGGCTTCGGCGCTGGCCAATTCGTTCCATCGAATGAGGTCGGCCACGCTCACATTATGGGTTTGTGCAAGATCGTTGAGCGTGTCGCCGGATTGCACAAGGTGCGTCTGGAAGATTGCCATCTTAGTCCCCTCTCAAAGCGCATGAAATGCGTGAGCCGCGCCCGATAGACCGCTCCGGAGGATGAAGACGGTTCACCGTTTTTTCGGCGAAACGCTTCTCCTTTCTTGGGAACCAACTGCCTTTCATTTGAGAACCAAAGGACAGGTTGATCCGGAGTCTTTCGATTTTAGTTTTACATCAAATGCGCAATTTGCAATCTTTCTTTTTGCAAAGAATTTGTGGGCTGTGGATGTCTGATTCGCCAGTAATGGAAGCTGGCTATAAACTCACATAGCTAACTTAGATTTCATCAAGTCTGAGCGAGTTTCAGGTTTGGCGAAAAAGCGTGCGGGGCTTTGAGAAAGCAAAGTCTCAAGAAGTGGACGGCCGCACGGATGGGGCGCAGCGCTTGCGCGGTGCGACCAACGGGCCGGCGGCGGAGCGAAGAGGCCCGCTGGGGAGTTCAAAGGGTGAGGGCAAAATGACATTGATACAAAGCTGGATCATCAGCGGCACCAAGGCGATCGACCTAGGCGAATTTACCGAGCTGATTGATCCGATCAGCGATTTCGCGAAGAACACAATAACGATTGGCCAAAGCCTGATCGAGCTTGGGAAATCGGCGGAGAGCCTTGAGACGCCGGGCGGTCTCTTTACCTTCGTGCTCGAAAATCTTTCCGATCCGGCGGTGACGACAGTCCTTGACAGCATCGACGATACGCTCGCGCCTAAGTTACAGAAAATCAAGGCTGATTACCAGGAATCGCAATGGAGCAAGCTGCTCAAGCCGGTCGAAGATCTGCAAGAAGCCTACCTTCCAAAGACCGACGAACCCATCCCTTTCAACCGCGGCACTGATGAAGGTTTGATCGCGCTGGCGATCCCCAAAAAAACGACATCAGGGGCGACAAAGCTGGGCAAGATGGACCTAACCCTGGGTCTTTCCGCCGCGGCCGCGCTGGAAGTGGAAGCGGGCGCGCGCTGGCCGTTTCAATCGGACGAGGTTGCGCCGGGCCTGCTCAGGCTTGGCGCGCGCGGGGAACTGGGCGTCGAAGCCGGCGCCAAGGCGCCCGTTGCCACCTGGGCGTCGATCGGTGGTCAATTTGACGCCGAGGCAAAGGCGGAGCTGAGCTATTTCTACCGCCCCAAACCATCCTCTTTGTTCTTCGACACCGTAAAGCCCGCCTTCAACGGCCTTGCAAGCCCGGCCAACCTCCAGGCGCTGGCCAACGCGATGGCGTACAACACTCTTGAAGGCGTTGTGATGCTGATTGACGGGTCAGCTTCGGGCAAAGCTGAGGTTGATCTGGGGCAGAGCCTGGCCCTGGGCGATGTCGGGCTCAAGCTTGGGCTGACCGGCTCTGTCAGCTACGCACGGCAATCGAAATGGGCCTTGTCGCTGCGCAAAGTTCCCGCTGGATACGATGTCGTTCTCAGCCGCCTCAAAGCGAGCGAGCGCGGATGGAAAGTCGGCGCTGGTTTGACCGTTGATGTCTCTGAACTGGCGCAAAAAGCCAACAAGGCGCTCGATCAGGTGACCGATTTCACCGGGCCAGCCTTAAAGGAAATCAAGCCATTCCTTTCGCCCGGTACCTACGCGCTCGAGAAACTCGATAAGCTGGTGGACAACGCTGTCGATCAGCTCTTAGACGACGACAAGCTCGCCAAAGCGCTCAAGGAGGATTTGGGCCTGCTGTTGGGCGATAAGCCGGGCGATCAGCTCGCCCTGGAGACCGCACTCAAGGACAAGCTGACCGCTTCCATGGACGAGGTTACCGGTGGGGTTACGCGCACCGTGACAGACTTCACCGACGAAACCATCGCCAGCCTTGTGGCCAAAGTGCCTGATCTGCTTGTTGGCGATCTCAAGAAGAAGGGCACAGACGAGGTTGGCAAGCTGGTCAAGAAACTGATCGGGAACTTTGAAGACACCGCCAAGGATCTGGTGAAAACCAAGGGCCGGACCGATGATCTGGTTGATGAGCTGGCGTCTATTGGCGCGCAGGTGAAGTCGGGCGCCAACAAAGCCAACAACGCCGCAGCCAAGGTCAAAGATCTGGTCGTGGCCTATGAAGGCTATGTCAAGAAAGCGCGTGAGACGCTTGAACAGCTGGCCAAGACCGAAATCGAAATCAAGCTTGAAGCGTCCTACTCAAAGAGCGAATCCGCCCATTACGAAGTGGTGGGCACCATCACCGAGGTGAACGACGATACGGCCGAGCTGTGGCACGAGCTCGCGCTGGGCCGGTTGCAGGCGATAGAGCGCATGCTGCTTGACCCCAGCCTTGCGCCCGCTGGCTTTATTCTTGGCCCGCAAAGCTCGCTTACGCTCACCTCCCAATCGGTCCGTGGCCGGGCCCTCTCCATCGATGCGTTGGGCGAGGTGTTCAAAGTGCAAGTCACCACCACCGGCAAGGCGGAGATCCGCTTTCAAGACGGTGAGATCACCGTCAAAGCCATGGCCGAAGCCAAGCGCCTCAACGCCTCCTTCGGTCCGACCCGCACATCGAGCTTTCTCAGCGTGGTCGAACTTCAACAGTTCAAGACCGGCAAGAACGCGCGTTCGGTTGATCTGTCGATCGAGTTCCTGCGCAAAGACGACAAGATCGAGAAGAAAGAGCTCGACACCTTTCTTAAGGGCCTCAGCGAGCACAACCTCATTTCAGAGCCTCGCGCAAAGGCGGCACGCGATCTGTTGCAGGAAACCATCCTTGGTGGTGGCAAAGTCAACGGCGCGGTTGGCTTTCGCATGGAACTGTCGCCGGTTCAGCTCAAAAGGCTTTTGGAAATCGGCGGTGCGGCGAAGGAGCGCTCCGAGGTCGAAGGTGCGCTGTTCAAACTTGCGGCGCGCATGATGATCGAGACACACAACACCGACCCGCTGAGATTGGGCAGAGCGCTCAAGCGGTTTACAGGCGCTGATGAGTTTGAAGCCCAGCTCGATCTATACTGGGCTAACCTTTCGTCGCTGAAACCCGGACGCTATGGCGGCGAAAGAGACCGCGTTTGGCGATCGCTTAAACCGCTCAAGACCAACGCGAAGCTGTTCGAAGGCCTCGCCACGATCTTCATCAGCCTCCACGAGACCCACGCCGCCTTGCCCAAGACGGCGTTCCAGGATGGCTGGACGATCGAGGATTACCGCGAGAAGCAGCAGGATATTGCCGATGCGGCTGCGCTGTGGATCAAGACTAAGGCCAATATTGTAAGCGGTGAGCTGCACCCGGTGATGCTCACCATTCTGCATATTTTCATGGCGCTTGAGCGGGGCATTCTGCCCTCGGATCGGAGCGAACTTGTTGCGTTTATCGACGCCATGGCGTTGCCGCTTGAGCCCAATCCGCCAGTCTCCATGCTCCAGCTGACGATGCAACTGGGCGACGCGAAGGAGCCGACAATTATCTGATCGATCGCAGCGCGCAGCGGCCCTGCGTCGCGGTGCGCGTAACGGCCTGATCAAAAGAGAACGGGGCACCGCTCCAATCCAGCGGCCGGAGCGCAAAGGAAGGGGTAGGGCGTATGGAGACCAAAGCGAACGAGGCGGCTGCACAGGCCGCGCCAGGCGGGTCGGACATCGTAACCCCCCGGCGCGTTGGCCTCTTATTTGTGCACGGCATCGGCGAGCAAGAGCGCTGGGAACACACGCGCGGAGCCGCCACACGCTTAGCGCAATTGCTCAAGGATCACCCCAACCGGAACGCAAGCGTCAATCTTGTCGATCACACGCAGGGGTGGAGCGCTTTGGCTGGTGCCCCCGAAATCGCCCCACCCGAACGCGCGCCAATCGTGATCCAGTACCGCGCACCGCACGCGGATGGTGCGATTGACTTTGAATGCCACGAGGTCTGGTGGGCGGATCTGGGCAAGCGTCGCGGCCTGGTTGAGGCTTTCACGTTCTGGGCTTGGGGCCTTGGCCAATGGGGGGCGCCGATCTACGCGACGCGCGACGCGAGCAAGCTGGACGCGTCGGCGGAACGTGATCAGGGGCCAAAAGTGCACCTGCCGATTTCGGTTGGCAAGCAGCCGCGCACGCAGATCGCCACCCGACTGAGCCTCGCCTGGGCTGGTATCGCCGCCACGATGATCACCGTGACCTTGTCCGTGGTGCTGCGCCTGGTCAGCTTTCTGACCGGTACCAAGGCGTCGACCGACCTGATCGTCGACTATCTTGGCGATGTTGAGGTGTACCAGCAGCGCGGCAAACCGGGGGAGGGCGAGGCCAGCGATCCTGGCCTTCCCAAACGGGTCGCGATCCGGCGCAGAATGGTCACCGAGATGGTTGCCATGGGAGCGCGCGATTATGAAAGCTGGAGCATCCTCGCGCACAGTTTGGGATCCATCGTCGCCTTTAACGGGATCGGCGAGATCGGCCACGCTCTGCCCAATTATTGCGACCAGGAGCTCTGGGACACGCTCCCAGGCGATTTGACGCGAGACGCCGATTGCCCAACGCGCGACGATCCGGAAAACATGATGCCCGCGCGGCCAGCCTGGCTCAGCCATGAGGATTGCATCAACAAGACAAAGCTGTTCGGCAACCTCACCAATTTTGTGACCTATGGCAGCCCCTTGGGTACTTTTGCGGCGATCTGGCCGCGGATTGTTGCCTTTGAGCAAGGCGTCGGACGCCGCGGCGTCTTTGCCAACACCAAGTGGATGAACATCGTTTCGGGCACGGATCCCGTTTCCGGGCTGCTCGACCGGTACAGTTTTTGGGTGCGCGGAAAGGACAAAGCTGACTTGCCGCACGCCTTCGATTTGCGCCGCCCCACCTCTGCGCCTTTTGGCCTTTCGCATATCGCCTATTTTGTCAGCCAGACGCGCGACGGACTGATTGCGCGGATCAAGGGAAACAAGGAGCGCGCCTACCAGCCCAGCCCTTACGCGGACTTCTATGACGACGTCATGGCGCAATTGACGCGTCGCGTGGACAAACCACGCACGCCGGTGACATCGATCGCGGACCCGCTCGTGCATGACCGGCAGCGTTTCCGCAGCTCAGCCTGGGTGACGACGGGCCTGTTTCTCCTGTGCTTTGCGATTGTGGGCTTGCCGCTTTGGGCCTTTGGCCTCTCCGAACCGCTGGCCTATTCGTTTCCCACCCTGCCTGAGTTCTCTACGTTTCCAGGACCTTTGAAGGCCGTCCTGATCTATCTGGACCAAACGCTTGTTTGGCTGGGCGTGGCCGTGAACTGGTCAGAGGTAACCTTCGGCTGGTTGCGGGCGATGTTCGGATGGGGCCTGTTGCTGCTGACCCTTGTCGCGGCAAGCGTGTATTTCCTCGGCCTCTACCGAAAGGGCACGGAGACCAAAGCGGATATACAGCCGATCGATTATGACATTTCGCTGTTGGACCCGTCTGTGCCAACCGATGAGAGGAAGATCGTTGAGCTCACCGCAACGCGCGAAGCCGCAACATTCAGCCTGCGGGTGAACCGCCTGCTTGGCGCTGCGTCCCTTGCGATTGTGTTCGCATCTGTCGCCTTTGTGTCTGGCTGGGGCCTCTTTCATATTCCCGACTATCCCGCGACGCACGGCTGGGCGCTTTGGCTACGCCCCTTTGTCCTCCCCATCCTCCTTGTCCTGTTGTTCTGGGTCGCGTCCGCCATCCAGGCTTTTGTCAGCGCGCGCAACGCCGCGCGTCTGGAGCGGGTCAAGAGCGCGAGATCCAGTTGAAAGGGCAACGTCACGATGGACGATAAATCAACGCAGCAATGCTGGATTTTCCAGCGCAATCCCGACCGTTTCGACTGGCTGTCGCGCGAGACCATTTCGGCAGCCTTTGCCGACACCAAGGCGAATTTTGTCGACGTCAGCGGCCATGTCGAACCCTGGACCGTCAGCCGCTATTTCCGGGAAATGCGCGAGGGCGATATCGCGTTTTTCTGGCAATCGGGAGCACGAGGCGGGCTGGAAGGGTGGGGCAAGATCATCCAAGCCGCGCATGAGCCGGAACCCGGCAACTGGCGGATCAGGGTCGATACGCGCATCCTGCTGCGTGCGCCGATCGCTCGTAACCGAGTGAAAAACGGCAGCTATATGGGACGACATTCGCTCTTTAAAAGGGGCGGCGCGGTTGGGGCCAACCACCGGTGCGGTGCGGATCAGGCGGTCGAACTCAAAAAACTGTTCGAGGAAGATGAGCTTCCGGCGCCTCCACTCGATTTTGGCGATGGGCTGAGGACCGTGTTTGAGCTTGTGGAGGAGCTCGAACTCCCCACACCGTTGAGCGAAGACGCTGAGCGCCTGCTCAACGTCGCGGCTCAGGTGAGCAAGGCCAAGAAAACCAACGAAGGCGACATCAGCGTCTCCAGCGTGTTTTTCGCGGCGTGCGAATGGGGACGGATGCAAGGCCAGGAAGACCTCCCGCGCGAGCTGTTGCTGTTTTCGAAGAAGGTGGCCGATCTGGCCGCCGGCGACGACGCCTACGACGCCGCTTTGCGCGAATATTCTATCGGTGTGCTCGATCTCGATCCCGATCGCCCGACCTATCTCCCCGAAAAGGGAAATCTGTCGCCCAGCGTGAAGACCGTGCTGCGAGCTTGCGCGCAGACGCGTTCCACTCAGATACGGCTGCTTTTGTTGCTGCAGACGGTGGTGCGCCAGATTCTGAAGCACGGAGGAAGCGGCGGCTATCTTTGGGATCGCCTCCCAGCCGTTCTCGAGGCCGGAGAGCAGCTGCTCGCGGCGGTCATCTCCGGCACCTCACCGCATGTCGAGCAGGATTGCTGGACCACCAAAGATCAGCTTGGCTATTTCGACTATGCGTGCGCCTTTGAGAATTTTCTGAAGGATTCCAGAACCAAAGCGCCGATGACAATTTCCATTCAAGCGCCTTGGGGCGGGGGTAAGACCTCGCTGATGCGGATGATCCAGGAGCTTATCGATCCCGGCGCGCCGGATCTCATTGAAAAGCGCGCCAGCGAAACGAGCGAAGAGGATACATCCTCGACCGGCGCGCACAGTGCGGACGGCGCAAAACTCACGTTCGGCGAGGTCGAAGCGCGGTTGCAAGCGCCGATCCAGGCTGCACCTTCTGGAGCGCTGACCTCAACATCGTCTAACGACAGTCCCGCACTGCGGATCGAGGAAACCGACATTCCGACGATCTGGTTCAACGCCTGGACATTCCAGAACCACAATCAGATTTGGGCCGGGTTAGGCACGGCGATCATCGAAGGGTTAAGCAATCGCCTGCCCGCCGCCGAGCGTGAGAGCTTCCGCTTGTCGCTCAACTTGCAGCGGATTGACCGGTCGGCGGTTCGCGACGCAATTCACCGCTACCTGATCAGCCAGCTGTTCTCGTTTGTGCTCAAAGGCGGCTGGTTGATGCTGACGCTGATGCTTGGTGGAGCGGGCTATGTCCTTGCGAATGTCGGCAGGGTTCTGGTCGAATCGCCATCCCCGGTCGGCTTTCTGGTCCCTGACGGCGTGTCTGCGATTGGAGTGGGTGTGGGCGGCGCCTTGGGATTTGGCGCCAGCCTGTTCCTCAAATGGAAGGATGCCCTTTCGCAACCGGCCGATGTGAAGCTCGACAAATATTTCGCCGTTCCCGACTACAAATCGGAAAGAGGCTTTACCTATGATGTCTCGGAGGACTTGAGAAAGGCCCTCAAGCTGGTGCCGCTAGAAGAGGTAGGCGGTACGTCCCACCCCAAGCCCATCGTGATCTTCATCGACGACCTTGATCGCTGCCCGCCGCCCAAGATTGCCGAGCTGTTCGAAGCGATCAACCTCTTCCTTGCCGGTGAATTTCCCAATTGCATCATCATCCTTGGCATGGACAGCGAGATTGTTGCAGCCTCCCTGCAAAAGACGCACGCTGACATCTTTAAGCATCTGGAGACGGATATGGGCGCGGCGACCCTAGGGTGGCGCTATATGGACAAATTTGTCCAATTGCCTTTCGTTGTTCCCTCGATTAGCCCGGAGCAGGTGGAGCGTTATCTGGATTGGCTGGTTGAGGCCGAAACCAATGGCAACCAAGCGCTTGGGGAAGACCCACGCCCCGATCCGCACCCCGACGACCCACCGGCCAACAACACCGCCACGTCAATCGATACCGAAGAACGGCGGCGCCTAATCAGGGCTCGCAGCGACCAGCAAGCGCGCGAGGGCGATAACGTCCGGCTCGCTCTGGAGAAGGCCAAGATTCACTTTTCCAACAATCCGCGCGCGCTCAAACGGCTCGCCAATGTGTTCCGCTTCTACATGAACCTGCGCGCCGCGCGCGAAGAGTTTGACCAGGGCGCGCCAACGATCGCGCAATTGCGCAATTGGGTGATCCTGATGCTCCGCTGGCCCGACTTTTATCGCTGGCTTCGCGCGGAGGCCTATCAGGAACAGGCCGTTGCGCTGTCCGCTGTGGCGGGGGAAACCACGCTCGCGAAAGTGGAGGCGCTGGAGGCCAATGATAAGGAGACCTGGTGGGAGGCGTTCTCGGAGAGTCTTGGCGAAAGCCTTGAAAAGCGGACATGGTTTGGTGATCGGGCGCTGGAGCGGTTCTTTGATGAGATCAAGGCCGATGGTGACGACGCCAGCCTTGCCAAAGGGGCCGGGCGCGGCTTTTGGTGAAGCGCGCAGGGCCGCCGCTCCTCCTCGCCTAACAGCCCTGCCGTTTAAGCGCGGGCACCATTGTGCGCTCCAACGTTTCGGTAAGCAGTCTGAGCCCCATCCGCCGCCCGCGCGGCCAATGACTGGCGTGGATCGCGAGATATTCGATCTGCCCGCGCGCGCCGCGATTGCTCTTGAACTCGCCCGCGCCCGATGATCCGTGATGGCGATAGCCACGCTCCATCGCCCATTCGCTGCTCAAAAGGCTTGCAATCCGATACAGCGCTTCGGACTTAGGCCGAGTGGTGTCGTAACCGAGCATGGGCACGGTCACCAGGTCCCCGGCCACGCGCATACCCGCTGAGGCCATGATCACGCCCTTGGCGTCGCGCGCCACCCGGAATCGCAGCGCGCCGCTGTCGCAAGCGTGTTTGACGAAAGCCGGTGTGTAGGCGGGGTTGAGCGCGGAATAGCGGCCCAGATAGAGCTGCGCGTAGAGATCAGCGAGCCGACCGGCGTCGGCATCGCTCATCACCTCCAGCTCTTCGACCACCAGGCTGGACCTGCGCATGGCGCGGCGATCGCTCTTCGTATGGCTGCGCGGATGCCACCGGCCTTCCAGATCGTCCGTCACCCAGATCTGGCGCGAAGGAAGCAACGACCAGCCATCGGATTTGAGGCTGGACACAAGCGCCGGGCAGCTCCACGGATCGACGCAGCGGACAACCGGGAGATGATCGGGAAAGGCCTCCGTTACCGCGCGTCGCATGGCGGCAAGGCCGGTTCCGTCCCAGCGCCCGTGCAGGCTGGTCGAGAACATCCAATTATCGATATGGACGGTGCGGTTGATCGCAAGCGCCCTTAACCAGCGGTCCAGCGCGGCCAGCGACATCTGAGCTCCGGTCTTTGCCAGTCCCGTGAGCCCGAGGATGTCGATTTCATCGCGAGCGTAGAGGACATAGGCGCTGTGCGGGCTGGCGACATAAGTGTCCCCATAGCGGCCATCTTCAACCGTCACCGGCAGGCGCAGTTGGCCATAGGTCGCCAGCCCCACACGCGAACGCGCATTGGTGACAAGTCGGCCCGTACCCGCTTCCAGAAAGCCGCGTATAAAGCGCGCGGCTTGGCTGTGATCGCCCTGGATCGCTTCCGGCTCAAGGATAAGGCCTGCGTCCGAAGGCGGCGGGCCGGTCATACTCCGCGCACGTTTTGCAAAAGACTCGCATGGCACAAGGCAACCACCATCATGGCCGCTTTTGCACCCTAGCCTTGCGTGTACATGACATGTGTTTGGCCATGATGTGACAGGGCCGCGCGAAAACGCCTGAGGATCAGCTGGTGCGCACCTTGGTGAGGAAGGCCTGAACCTGAGCGTTCAGCGTCGCGGCTTGCTGTTCAAGGTCGGTCGCGCTGGTCAGCACCTGGCCGGCCGCCGCGCCGGTTGACAGCGACAGATCGCGCACATCGTTGATGTGGCTGGCCACCGCCTGCGTGCCGTTGGCGGCGAGATCGATGCTGCGCGCCAGATCCTGGCCCGCGACCGATTGCTGGTCGACTGCGCTTGCGATCGAGACCGCCGTGCTTTCCAGCTCCTTGACCTGCCCGGCAATCGAACGCAGCGCGGAAACGCTGGCGCCTGTTGTGTCCTGCATGGCGCGGATCTGTTCGGCTACCTGTTCGGTCGCGCGGCTGGTTTGCATGGCGAGTTCTTTGACCTCGCTCGCCACCACCGCAAAGCCGCGCCCCGCTTCGCCACCTCGCGCGGCTTCAATCGACGCGTTCAAGGCCAGCAGATTGGTGCGCTGGGCGATGGTCTGGATCAGCTCGACCACCTGGCCGACCTCGTCGGCTGAGGCCGAAAGCGCCGAGATTGTCGTGTCCGCTTCGCTCGTCGCGTCGGTTGCAAGCCGCGCCAGTTCGCTTGACGAAGCGGCCTGGCGGCTGATTTCGCCGATGGACAGGGCAAACTCGTCGCTTGCGGCCGCCGCCGAGGTTGCGCCGGCGTTGGCTTCGCTCATGCTGTCGGTGAGCTCGCTGGTGCGTCCGGCGGCCTGGTCGGCGGTCTCCGCCATCCGGGTCGCGGTGCTTTGCAGCTCGCTGGAGGCAGAGGTGACCTTGCCCACCACTTCGCCCACGGTGCGTTCAAAACTGTTGGCGACATCGGCGATCAGGGCAACCCGGCGCTCTTCGGCTTCCTCGCGTTCGCGCGCGCGTTCCTTTTGAGCGCGGATTTCCTTTTCAGCGTGGTCTGAGCGTTCGCGCGCCCACATTTCCAGCTGCCGGTTGGCGCGCTTGAACATAGTCAGCGCGCGCAGCATCTCGCCGATCTCGTCCTTGCGCTCGTCCCCTTTGATCTCAAAGCTGCGATCGCCATTGGCGAGCCGGGTCATCCCTTGCGTGATCTCTCGGATTTTGCGCGCAAGGTCACGCGAGAGGAAGGCGAAGCCCGCGACCAGCACCAGCGCGGCGACCAGCGCCAGCGCCACGGCCCCGCGGATCACCGTGAAGAGATAATCTACCCTCGCCTCACGCATCGCTTCGGCAAGGTTCGATGCGTCGCCGGCAAAGGTCTGTGCGTCGTCGAAGAGCGCATCGCCTCGGTCCGAAATTTCATAGGCAAGCGTCTCGGCGGTCGAAGTTCGGCCCGCTGCGCGAAATTCGGCCATCGTCGCGTTGAACGTATCGTTGTAGCCGTCGAGATCGGTGCGCAGCTTATCGATCCGTACAACCATCTCGGGCGCGTGGTTGGCAAGCGTGCCACTCATCATATCCAACTGCTTGCGGGCGAGCTGATAGGCGTCGCGCTGGCGCTGCAGGATCGCGGGTTCCTGTTCGAACAGATAGCGCGACGTGTTGTAGCGCAGTTCCCCGATTGTGCCGCGCAAATCGCTGGACGTAACCGTGGCGCGCTGGACTTCGTTGGCGGTGTTGTACCGCAGGTAAAGCTCGGTGAGGCCAAAGCTGACGAGCAGGATCACCGCCAGACCCAGTGCGAAGAAGCAGCCAAAGATGCCGTTGATCTTTGATGCGATGCGCTGATCGCGGATCCACGCCAAACGGCGGGCGAAAAAGCCGTGCTCTTCTTCCTCGGCGAAGTGGTCCAGCGGGTCGCGTTGGGGGAAGTCGGCGCTGCCATCGAGCGCGAAGGCAGGCACTGAGTGTTCCTCGCGCTCCTCCTGAACCTTCATCATGTTCATGCCCGCATTCCCCAAAAGCCGCTCAAAGAGCCGCGCTAATCCCTGAACGAAAATCGTTAACAACGCCTTTCAAAGGGCCCTTAGAGCGCCCCTTTGAAAGGCGCCGTTTCACGAGGCGCGAACCTTGTTCAGAAACGCGTCCACCTGGCCGCGCAAGACGGCGGCCTGGCCTTCGAGATTGGTCGCGCTGGAGAGCACCTGGCTGGCGGCTGACCCGGTTGACAGCGAGAGATCGCGCACATCGGCGATGTGGCCGGTCACCTGTTCGGTGCCGCGCGCGGCGAGATCAATGCTGCGCGCCAGATCCTGACCCGCGACCGATTGCTGGTCGACCGCGCTGGCGATGGAGGTCGCGGTTGTTTCCAGTTCCTGCACTTGTGACGCGATTGAGCGCAGCGCGGAAACGCTGGCGCCTGTTGTGTCCTGCATGGCGCGGATCTGTTCGGCTACCTGTTCGGTCGCGCGGCTGGTTTGCATGGCGAGTTCTTTGACCTCGCTCGCCACCACCGCAAAGCCGCGCCCCGCTTCGCCACCTCGCGCGGCTTCAATCGACGCGTTCAAGGCCAGCAGATTGGTGCGCTGGGCGATGGTCTGGATCAGCTCGACGATCTGCCCGACCTGCTGCGCGCTTTCAGACAGCGCCGAGATCGTTGTGTCGGCCTGGGTGGCGGAATCGGTCGCCTTGCGCGCGAGCTCGGCCGAAGACGCAGCCTGGCGGCTTATCTCGCCGATCGACATCGCGAATTCGTCGCTCGCCGCGGCGGCGGCGGTCGCTCCCGCATTGGCGTCGGTCATAGAAGCGCTGACTTCACCGGCGCGTTGGCTCGATTGCTCCGCGGTTTTGGCCATCATCTGCGAGGTCGTCTGGAGCTGGGTTGAGGCTTCGGCCACGCCGCTGGCAACATCGCCAACGGTGCGCTCGAACTGAGCGGCCACGTCGCTCAGCATACGCTCTCTTTCACGCCGGGCTTCTTCTTTTTGTTCTTGCAGACGGTTTTGCTCTTCAAGCTCAGCCTTGGCCTTTTCGGCCCGTTCGCGGGCGAGCCGCTCAAGCCGCTTGCCCGCGCTGTGGAAGATCATCATCGCGCGCGCCATTTCGCCGATTTCATCGCGGCGTCTGCGGCCCGAAATGCGCAGTTCGCTATCGCCGGAGGCAAGCTTGTTCATTTCCGCCGTCATGGCCTTGATCGCGCCACCGACATTACGATCAAAATAGCGCTGCGCGAGAAGCGAGAGCGTTGTCAGCATCGCTGTGAAGACGATCAGCGAAACCATAAGCGTCCAGATAAGAGCGGACCCGGAATCGGACATCATCTTGGCGTTTTGGCTCAGTCGCGCTGCCACGTCGCGTGCGGCTTCGAGCACCAGACTGCCCGTGGCCTGCAATTCGCTGGCCTTGGTTTCGCGGCGGATGACGTCGGTGCTTGCGGGCTCAAATCCGCGCACTTCGCGCCGGAAATCGTCCACGCCCGACTGGATCAAGGCAAGCTGGTCTGAGGATGCGCTGTCCACGCCTTCGACCTTGATCCGCAATTCGGATACGGCCTTATCGGCGATGTCGAGGCGATCAAGCGCCGCGTCGACCCGAATGTTCTCGCCCCGCGCCACCAGCAATTCCGAATGGCGCTGCGCCTCGCTCAGCACCGCGACCAGGCGTTCCGCGTCGAGCGCCAGATCGTGCTCGTACGCGATCTGGTCGGTGCGCTCGCCCAGTTGGATATAGCCCGCAACGATAAAGAGCCCCGCAATCAGAGCAAATGCGAGGTTTCCCATGAAGAAAACCTGGATCTTGCGACCGATCGAAAGGCCTTCGAACCAGGCAAGCCAACCCGTTGCTCCGGTTGTCCCCATTGCCCCGGTCGTTTGCCGCGGTTCGCGCCCGGCGCCGTCGTCGGCGTCTCGTGTGGCGCGCTCTGCGGCGAGATCCACCGCGATTTCCTGTAAGGCGTTCATGCCGCCTCTCCCCCTTTGCGATCCGCGTCTACGGCGGCGATACGTGCGCGTGCTGGCTGTGCGTCGGATGAGCGCGAGGCCCTATCGGCGCCCAGTTGGACGGCGTAGAGTTGATCGATTTCGTGTTCCGGCAACGCTTTGTAATACAGCCAGCCTTGCAATTGATCAGCGCCAGCCACGCGGACCATGTCGGCTTGCTCGTGCGTCTCCACCCCTTCGGCGGTCACGCTCATCTTCATCGCCCGCGCCATGGCGATGCTGGAAAGCATCATCGCGCGGCTCCCATCGTCCTCGCCCGCGTGCACCACAAGGCTGCGATCAAGTTTGAGTTTTTCAAAGCGGAACTGACGCAAAAACCCGATTGAGGCGTATCCGGTGCCAAAATCGTCGAGCGAAATGTTGACGCCAAATCCGCGGATGACATCGAGGCTGCGCTCGGCGACGACGGGGTCAAGCACGAGACAGGTTTCGGTGATCTCAAGCTCGAGCCGCGAGGGTTCAAAGCCGGTCTCTTCCAGAAGCTCGCCCAGCTTGATCGGGAATTCCGGGTTGCGCAGCTGCGCGGCGGAGATATTGACCGACAAGGTGATATCGCCCCAGCGCGAGGCATCGCACATGGATTTGCGCAGTACCCACAGCCCGATCGGATTGATGAGCCCGGATTCCTCGGCCACCGGGATAAAAACATTGGGGCAGACCGTTTCGCCATTGAGCCGGTTCCAGCGCAACAGCGCTTCCACCGCGACAATCTTGCCCGTGTCCGCGTCCACGAGAGGCTGATAGGCCAGATCGAATTCATCGTTGGCCAGTCCCTCGCGCAGCTCGTCTTCGATCTCGCGCACCGCTTCGCGGCGTTGATCAAAGGTCTGGTTGAACCAGGTGCAGCGCATTTTCCCGCCACGCTTGGACATGTACATCGACACATCGGCGCGGCGCAGCATTTCAGAGGAGGGCAGGCGATTGTCGTGGGTGCTGCGCGCAAGACCGATGCTGGCGCCAACCGTGATCCGGCGCGATCCGATGGTGAAGGGGCTGCCCAGCCGATCAAGCAGGTTGCGGCAGATGCCTTCCAGAATCGTCCCGGCGGCGGTGCCCCCCATAACCGCTGCAAATTCATCACCGCCAAGGCGATAGCACCGCGCCTCCGCACCGCACGCTTCGCTCAGCAGGGCGGCGCACGAACGGATCAGCTGATCGCCTACCGCGTGCCCGTAGTGGTCGTTGACCTGTTTGAAACTGTCGAGATCGATAAGCGCAATAGCGACTTCGTCCTCGCCGCGCGAAAAGGTGTCGATATCGGCGTGCAGCGAACGGCGATTGGGGAGCTGGCTCAACTGGTCGGTCGCGCCGATTGTGGCCAATTCGCGGACGTTAGCAAAGCCGCTGCGCGCAAGGAAAAACACGGTTGCAGCGTAAACCAGCGCGCTGGCGATCAACAAGGGGGCTGGTGACTTGAACTCTATCTGATCGCTGGCGATCACGACCATAACAATAAGCGCGAAGACAAGGCTTACAGTGGCCAGCGGAACGCCCACCACACCGAACGGGGTCAAGCGCAGTGGTTGGCTAGTGTCACTCACCCGTTATTCCCCGATTTGCGAACCTTGATTGGTCGTTTTACGCTGGCGCTTGCGCGTCGTCTTTTCCTAAAGAGCAATGGCTAAATAAGAGTAAAATGGGCTGGGCTCTAGCGCGGAAGGTCGCTGCAAAGCGGCGGGTTTGCGGCTCACCGCCTTCGGGTGCGTCAGAGCGCGCGTCGTTAACTCAGCGTGTGCGGTTCAGGCGTCGGCGGGCAAAGCGCGTTGAGCGGGTTGGCTCGCCGGGCTGACCGACTTGAGCTGGTAGAGGCTTGCGCGTTCGGGCATAGGGGCAAAGGCGCTGGTCTGGCCCACCACGGTCTCACCCGCGCCCAGCATCAAGAAGCCGTCGGCGTTCATCGCGCTGGCGAGCCGGGCGAAGGCTTTTTCGCGCGTCGCCTGATCAAAGTAGAGCAGCACGTTGCGGCACAGGACCAAATCAAAACGCGCGCGGGCCGGCGGTTCATCCAACACATTGTGCGCTTGAAACCGAGTGATTTGGCGGGTGGTGTCCTTAACCTTCCAGCCCGCCGGTGTTTCATCAAAATGGCGCAGCATTTCGATGACGCCAAGCCCGCGCTGAACTTCGAATTGGCTGTAGAGCCCGCTGCGCGCCGCCTCGATCACGCGCGCTGAAACATCGGTGCCCAAAAGGTCGATAGTCCAGCCATGCCAGCGCTCGGGATTGTCGGCAAAGGCCATGGCCAGGCTGTGCACTTCCTGCCCGGTCGAGCAACCGGCGCACCAGATCGAGATGCGGCGCGTGTCCGCTCGCTTGCGGGCGAGGTTTGGCAGGACATGTTCGGACAGCTGATCAAAAGTCGGCTTGTCGCGGAAGAAATAGGTTTCGTTATTGAGCAAGGCTTCAACCACCTGCTGCGCCAGAGCGCGCTTGGCGGCGCGGGTTTCCTGTCCTTCGAGCAAGCAGACGAGCTGATCGACATTGCTGATGCCTTGCTCGCGAAAGACACCCGCAAGCGCAGTGGAGACGCGCCAGCGGCGGCTTTCGGTGAGATGCTGGCCAGTGCGTTCGGCCAGGAGGTCAGCGATGATCTGGTGGGAGGCGTGATGCGCGTCCATGGTGTGATAGTGGCTTACCCGCGCTCAGCGCTCGCGACGCGTTGCCCGGCTTCGATCACACGCGCGGCGAGCTCTTGCGGAGCGGCCACTAGGCTGCTCAGCCCCGCCTTTGTCACCGCGCCGGGCATGCCCCAGACCGCGCTTGTCTCGGCGTCTTGTGCGATGATTGTGCCGCCCGCTGCAACCAGCGCCTGCGCGCCCTCGAGCCCGTCGCGTCCCATACCTGACAACACGACCCCTAGCACCCGGCCCTCGCAGACCTCGGCGAGGCTGGCGAACATCGGATCGACCGAAGGCAGGCATCCGCTGCGCGCCGGCTCCGCGGAAATGCGCGCGATCAGTCGATCGCCCCTCCGGCGCACGACCATATGGCCGTGGCCGGTCGCGATCGCGACTTCGCCGCGGCGGACTTCGGTGCCGTCATCAGCGATCACCGCGCGGCGCGCGCAGGCCATTTCCACCTGGCGGGCGAAAACCGGGATGAACGAAGGGGGGAGGTGCTGGGTAATCAGGATCGGCAGGTCAAATTCAGGCGGGAGGCCGCGCAGCAGGATGTTGAGCGCATGGATTCCGCCGGTCGATGCGCCGATGGCGATCACCTCAGGTGGTGCGGAGGACGTCGCTTTGGCGGCTGGCGTCTTGAGAAGGGTGGGGGTGCTGGTGGCTTGGCCTCCACGCGGTGCGGTCTCTGCGCCGGTTTCACTGGCGACGTTGGCGCCGATGGCAGGCTCACCCAGCGCGCGGATCTTGCTCAGCAATTGCGCGCGATAGCTTTCATCAAAACCGCCCGGTCGTGGCTTGAGCATCGTGTCCGCCGCGCCCATGGAGAGCGCAGAGATCGTGTGCTCCGCGCCGTCCTGAGTGAGCGAGGAGACCACCAGAACCTGGCCGCCGCGCGCGCGTTCAAGGATCGCGGGCAGCGCTTCCAGACCGCCCATGCCGGGCATCTCCAGATCAAGCAGGATCACATCGGCGGGCGCTTTCTCAAGCTGAGCGATGGCGCGTTCAGCGCTGCTGGCGGTGTCAGTCACCCGCATGGCGCGATCGCTTTCGACCATACGCTTGAAGATCGTGCGCACCGTGAGCGAATCGTCGACGATCATCACCCGGATCGCCGCCTGGTGCGCAGCGGATGGCGTCGACCCTCCGGGCGCGGCCGATGTCGAAGACGAAAGGGGTGCGTTCACGCGAAGCCCACCAATTGCAGTTTGATCTGCAGCGTTTCGTGGTCAAACGGTTTCATCACATATTCGTCAGCGCCGGCGGAAATCGCCTCGCGAATATGGGCGACGTCGTTTTCGGTGGTGCAGAACACGACCTTGGGCTTATCGCCGCCGGGACGCTTGCGCAGCTGGATGATGAACTCGATCCCGGTCATCACCGGCATGTTCCAATCGAGCAGGACGACGTCCGGCATCGCCTTGTCGCACGCGTTGAGGCCCTCTTGGCCGTTTTCCGCCTCGTCGACGGTGAATCCCAAAGATTCGAGGATGTGCCTCGACACTTTTCGGATCACGCGCGAATCATCGACGATTAGACAGGTTTTCATGGATCACCCTTGTTGTGGCGACCAAATCGTAGAGGGAAGCGGTAACTATTGGATTAAGCCCGTGCTCCCATTGTCGCGTTACGCGCTGGCGCTTTGCAACCCGCCAGCGCTGTGGGTGCCCGCTTCGGGGCCAGCGATCAGCGCTTCGAGATCGATCATCAACGCCGGACCGATCGCCGTTTCGATCATACCCGTCGCGAGCCGTGTCCATTCCGGACCAAAACCGCCCGGCACGCTTTCCGGCGAGGACCGTCCGATGGCGATATCCTCGATTGCGTCGACCATGAGCGCGTAGGAGTGTCCACCCACGGCCACCACCGCAGCGCGGTGATCGGTTGCCCACTTGACGTCGGAGAACCCCAAAGCAAGACGGCAATCAATTACGGTCAACGCCTGACTGCGCAGGGCGGTGATGCCCGCAATGAAGCTTGGACTGCGCGGCACTGGCGTGATGGCGCCCAGCTCGATGACCGACTTCACGTCATGCGCGTGCAGCGCGCAGCGACGTCCGGCGATCTGGGCCATGACGAGCAGGTCGTTCACGCGGCTTCTCCTTCGGCATCGGGCCCGCTGCGTGTCGCCTTGGCGGCGTTGGCAATCGTACCGGCGCGCGCTTGGCGAAGCGCCTCGAGCAGGCCTTCACGGTCATAGCGGTAGATGGACTCGCTCCCACGCGCGCCATCGGGGTGATCGCGCAGGCGGATAAGCGGTTCGGCAATTGGCAGGTCCAGCGCGCTGGCGGATTCGTATTCGTCCTCGAACCAGATCGAAAGCGCCGCTTCACTGTCGGCTTCGTTGTGCGGGACCACATCGTATCCGGCCGAGGCCACCAGCGGAGACAGGATCGTGTCGGCCCATTCGCCTTTGGGAAGGCGGCATTTCGGGCGCGCCACTTGATTGGGAGTCTCTGCGTAGCGGGAAAAGACCTGATGCCCATCGATCAGCGAAACCGTGCTCCCGCCCACCAGGGTGACCGCTTCGATCAGCGGGTCGTCGGTAACGGGCTTCAGATCGTCGCTAAGCGCGACGGCGTCGTCGATCTCGCGCACCGCTAGGAGGAGTTCGGTGGCTCCATCGCTGAGGCGCAGAAGACGAATTTTGTCCGCGGGGAGCGGGCCGTCGGGCAAACCGATCAACGGCAGGATCACCCCGTCAATCACCGCGCGTGGGCTGGTCGAGCTGCGGTCGATCGCGTCGGCGGGCGTGGTCTCAATGCGTTGCACCAGCTCCAGACGCACCGCTCGGCGGCGATCTTCGAAATCGGTGAAAAGCATGGCGCGCTGGACGATGTCGGCGCGGCGCGTGTCCTCTTCCAGAGCGTCGGCCAGAACGCGTGTGCGCGCATCCGACATGAGGTTGTAAATCGAGGCGATGTTGGTCACGTCGAGCAGCAGAACCGGCTGGCCATCGTCCAGCAAGGTCGAACCGGCGTAAAGACGGCTCTTCATGACCGCAGGCGCCAGCGGCTTGACGACAATATCGCCGTGGCTGTGAATGGCGTCGACCGCGAGCGCGAACAGATCGCCGCTTGCCAGCCGCAGCATCACCATCGAACGATCGGCTCCGTCCCCCGCATCAGGCGGCAGGTCAAGCACATCAGCCAGCACCAGGCAGGGCACACGCTGGCCCCGGAAGGTGACCAGCGCGGTCTCGCCGATCTGAGTGTAATCTAGCGATTTGGCCGACGCGTGGATGATCTCTTCGACATAGCTTTGCGGGATCGCAAAGCGCTGTGGGCCGACTTCGACCGTGAGGCCGGCAATGATGCTGAGCGTGAGCGGGATTTGCAGCGTGAAGAGCGTGCCCACTCCGGTTGTGCTCGACACTTTGATGCTGCCGCCGACTTTCTCCAAATTCTCGCGCACCACGTCGAGCCCGACGCCGCGTCCCGAGACATTGGAGACCGTTTCGGCCGTGGAGAAGCCGGGTTCGAAGATCAGCTGGAGGATCTTCTCACGGTCCATCTCAGCGCGTTCAGCCGGGGTGATCAGGCCGGTTGAGATGGCCTTGGCCGCAATCCTTTCTTCCTCGATACCGCGCCCATCATCGCTGACCACGATCGAGATCGTGTTGCCCGATTGGCGCGCAGCGATTGAGAGGAAGGCGGTCTCACGCTTGCCCTTCGCCAGGCGTTCATGCGGGGTCTCAACCCCGTGATCGATCGCGTTGCGGATGATGTGGGTAACAGGATCGCGGATCATCTCGATCATTTCGCGGTCGAGTTCAACATCGCCGCCTTCCAGATCGATCAGCACCTGTTTGCCAAGTTCGGCTGATAAATCGCGCACCAGTCGCGGCAGGGCGCCGAACAGGGTTTCGATCCGTTGCATGCGCATCCGGGTGATGGCGTCGCGCACATCAGACAGGATGCTGGTGAGGCGTTCGAACGGGCCATCAATGGTCGGCTGATTCCCCGCCTGGCGCAGGCGGTGGGCCAGGTCATTGCGCGCCAGCACCATGTCCGAGACACCGCTCATCACCCGATCGAGCAGGTCGACCGGCAGGCGGATGGTGCGCTGTGCTGTCGGGTTGGCCGGCGCCGGGGCGGCGGACGTGTGGCCGGGCCTTTGCGCCGTTTCGGACTCTTCCAAACCCTTTGGGACGTCGTCCTCGATCGTCAGGTCGGGGACCGGCGCGCCCTCTCCAAGCGCGGCGATCAGGTCCGCATCATCGCCCTCCGGGCATGTCCCGTCGGTCTCGATCGCGTCGACCAGTTCGACGATCCGATCAATCACTGCCAGCGCGGCGGAGACCAGCGCGGCGTCCGGTTCGCGGCGCCCGGCCCGCACATCGGCGAGCGCGTCTTCGGCCGCGTGGCTGAGGCTGGCGAGGCGGGGAAAATCGAAAAAGCCGCAATTGCCCTTCACCGTGTGGACAAAGCGGAAGATCGCATCAATGCGCGATCCGTCGGCCGGGTTGGCTTCCCAGGCGATGATCTCGCCTTCGCTCGCCTCGAGCATTTCGCGTGTCTCGGCGACGAAATCGGCCAGCAGGTCGTCCATATTGCGCTTTGGCCCCCAGGGGTTCTCGAACGAAGTTACGTCCAGCCTCTATGGCGCGCGATGGTTAATGAAGGCCTACCGTAGGCCTTCCAAGCGCTCAGGGATGGGCGCGCTTGACCCGGCGGCCCAGGACCCACCAGATCAGCGCCACACCGGTTACTGCGCCAAAGATGTTGGCGGCCAGCTCCGCTCCATAGATCGCCGAAGAGCCCAGCGCCTGATCAAACAAAAGCGCGAAAGGCAGCATCACAAGGAACACGCGCAGGATTGACTGGGTCAGCGCAAAGGAGGCGCGGTCGACCGCGTTCAGAACACCGTTGGCGACAATCAGCAGGCCAAAGCCCGCATAGCCCCACGCAGCGATGTTGATGTAGAGCGCAAACTCCCGGATGACGGCGGGGTTGTCGGTGAAGAGGCGCGCAAACCATTCGCCCGCAGCAAACAGCAGGACCGCGGTGCCGAGGCCCCAGACGAGGCAAAAGCCGCCCGCCCAGACCGCCGCCTCGCGCGCACGATCGTATTTGCGTGCGCCCCAGTTCTGGCCGACAATCGCGCCGATTGAACCCGAGAGCGCGAGCAGCGGCACCGTTGCAAAGCTTTGTAACCGGCCCGCTGCGCCAAAGCCCGCCAGCGCGTCGTGCCCCTGCGCCGCGATCAGCGCGGTCAGGATCGAGAGGCCGATCGGGTTGATCGCGTTGGAAAAGGCGGCGGGCCCTCCGACGCGCAGGATGGCGACCGCCGGGTCGACCAGTTGCCCGCGCCGCAGCAGGCCAAGGTCGATGCGGATGGCGGCGCGGCGCACCATGAAAATGGCGAACACAAACCCCGCCGCCCATCCCGATATGGTGGCGTAGGCCGCTCCGGTGATCCCCCAACCCTCAAACCCAAAGGCGCCGGTGATGAGGATCGGATCAAGGATCCAGTTGACCGCCGCGAAGCTGACATTGATCGCGCTCGATTTGCCCGCCTCGCCTTGCGCGCGCAGCACGCCTGAAAACCCCATGATCCCGATCTGCAGCGGAAAACCCAGCGCAAAGGGCGCCATGTAGAGCTTTATCAGAGGCAAGAGATCGGCGGGCGCGTTCATAAGGTCGAACAGCGGATCGATCAGGGCGTAGACGCCCAGGCCGATGGTCAACCCCGCCACCAGCGAGAAGACGACACCAAAGGTCGCGCGCCGCGCCGCTTTGACCTCATCGCCTTCGCCCAAAGCGCGGCTGACCATCGAATTGATCCCCACCATCACGCCCACACCCAGCGATCCTAGCGCAATGGTGATCGGGAAGATGAAGGAGATCGCCGCCAGCGCCTCGCCCCCCAGTTGGCCGATGAAATAGGCGTCGATCAGCCCGATCGACATGATCGCGGCGACGCCGACAATTCCGGGAAGCGTCTGGCCCACAAGATGTCTGGTGATCGGGCCGGTTGTAAGAGGCGCCATTTGCGCAAAGCGCGCGTCCGCTGTGTCAGCGGAATCGATTGTGGGGGAGGGAGCGGTCATGAAGCCGCGCGCCTAGACGCAAGGAGGCACAGGCGCAAAACAAAATACCTTGAATGGAGGACAGCGCGGATATCTTGGGTTTCAACGATCCGGGACTATGCGCGGTTCCGCTGATCGCCGTGTGTCTGATCCAGCGCGGAATGTCTTGTCGCCTGGCCCCAAGCCATGCGATACAGCCACCCAAGAGCAGGACACGAGAAGAGAGGACCGGTTCCCATGGCCACCCAGTTGAAGCCCACTATCGAATGCAGCCCCGAAGAATGGCAGGCCCGTCTGGATCTGGCCGCATGCTATCGCATCTTTGATCATCTGGGCTGGTCGGAGTCGATCTATAACCACATCTCTGTGAAGGTCCCCGGAGAGGAAGACACCTTTCTGATCAACCCGTTTGGCCTGCTCTATGACGAAGTGACCGCGTCCAACCTCGTCAAGATCGATGTCGAAGGCAACAATGTTGGCCCGTCGCAATATATGGTCAACAAAGCGGGCTTCACCCAGCACGCCTATTTTCACAAACATCTGGGCGAGCGCGCGGACGCGATCTGCCACGTGCACACAACCGCGACGATGGCGGTGTGCAGCCACAAAGACGGCCTGATGCCGACCAATTTTTACGCCTGCAGTTTCCAGAATCAGATGGGCTATCACGACTTTGAAGGCGTCACGGTGCGCGAAGAAGAAGGCGAGCGTCTGGTCGAAAATCTGGGCGGTAAGTCGATTCTGATGCTGCGCAATCACGGTCCGGTTGTGATGGACAAGACGATCCAGGGCATGTTCGTCAAAATGTGGTCGCTGCAGCGCGCCTGCGAAATTCAGGTCGCGACCGTCGGCATGGGCGATCCGCAAGTCGTTCCACAAGAGGTGATCGATGTGCACCAGCGCGATCTCGCCGTGATGCAGAGCCAGGGCGGCGCAGGCATCTTCGATTTCGAAGCGTGGAAGCGCCGCGTTTCCAAGATCGACGACAGCTGGCGTTCGTAATCGCGACAATTTAAGGCGAGCGCCAAGGAGAATTTGGCATTTCGCGCATGACCATCAACGGCGCGCCGGTTGAGTTCGATCTCGACCCGCGCACCCCGCTGCTTTACGCGCTGCGCGAAGCGGCTAACCTGACCGGCACGAAGAGTGGCGGCGGGCAAGAGGATTGTTCGTGCGGGGTGTGCATGGTGCTGGTCGATGGGGTGGCCTTGCGCTCGTGCCGGATCACTCTGGCAGAGGCTGAGGGCCGGCTGATCACCACGATCGAGGGGCTAAGCGCGGACCGCTCGCATCCCGTGCAACAGGCAATGGTGGCCGAACAGGCGATCCAGTGCGGCTTTTGCACGCCGGGTATGGTGATCGCAGCGGCCGCGCTGATCCAACGCAACACCGCGCCCAGCCGCGAAGAGATCGAAGCCGCCGTTCCCAATCTGTGCCGTTGCGGGGTCTATCCCCGCCTGATCACCGCGATCCAGCGCGCGGGCCGCGTGGCGCAGCGGCGCGAGAGTATCAGCGCCGCGCCCGCTCCGGGCATAAGCCCCGAAGACGCGGCGGCGGCGGTTCCCGCCCTATCAGTCCCGGAGGAAGTGCAGAGCCCCCGGGACTGAGATAACGGTCTGTTTTAGAACCGTGCGGTTACCGCAAAGCGCGCGTTGAGCGGCGCTCCCACGGTCGCCTGGTGCGTCGAGTGCGAGTTGGGGAAGTACAGCGTATCGGTCAGGTTCTCGATGTTGACCTGCAGACGCAGCTGGTCCGAAACATTGTAATAGGCGGCGGCGTCGATCCGGGTGTAAGCGGGCAGAACCGCGCGGGTTGTAACGCTGTCACCGCTCGGTGTGTCGTAGGTCACGTTGCCGTTGGTGATGAAGCTGTCGCTCTGGTGGGTCAGGCCGAGCCCAACGCCGAAGCGATCCGTGACCGCAACGTTGTTCCACACAGAGAACATATTCTCGGGCAGCTCGCGCGGACGCAGGCCTTCATTGCCAAACTCGTCAACCTGCGCGCCGTCGAGATAGCTATAGCCAGCCGAAATGAACCAACCGGGCAGAACCTGGCCCTGCAATTGCAATTCGAAGCCCTGAATATTGCTGTCGATCACATCCAGCGTTTCGGGATCGTTGTCGCTGGGCTGAGGCGAGGATTGCTCGATATCGAACACCGCGGCCGTCAGGCTCAAGCCTTGGTCAAAGTCCCACTTAATGCCCGCTTCCAGATTGGTGAAGGTGTCGGGGTCCAGCGCGTTGTTGTCGCCGTTGATGTTGGCGAATTGCTCGCCGGAACGCGGCAGGAAGCTTTCCGAGTAACTCGCATAGATCGAGATGTTTTCAAGCGGCTTGAAGATGATGCCGCCACGCGGTGAGAACTCTTCGTCTGTGCGGGTGCGGATCTCGGCGAGGGGCACGTTGTTGACCTCGATGTCGAAGCTGTCAAAGCGCCCGCCCACAACCAGGTTCAGCCAATCGGTGACCTTGATCTCATCCTGAATGTAGAGCGAGAACACGTCGATATCGACGCGCGTGTCATCGTTGAGGCTCACCGCCGGGTCAAACGCCACCGTCGTGACATTGCCCGATGCGTTGACGCCGATGCCGTTGCGGAAGTTCAAGGGGCGCTCGATCAGGAAAATTTCGTTGTCGTCGTTGGTCTGGTCCCAGACCGGGTTGATACGATCCTGATCCGATGAGGTGTTGATATACTCACCGCCGAAGATGAGCGTGTGCGTGATGGCGCCCGTCTCAAATTCGCCAACCAGATTGCCTGACAGGATCAGATTCTGGCGCTGGGTCGTGTCGATATAGCCATCGGTCGTAACTTCATCCGGCGTCAGCAATTCGTTGTAGCCCGACGCGTAGAAATTCGAATACACCTTGTCGTAATCGCCATAGAACGCCGCAAAATTGCCCTTCAGGTTTTCACTGAATTCATGGCTGAGATTGGCACGCAGCAGATGCGCTTCGAGCTTTGTGAAGTTGAGCTCCGCATCGCCAAAGGTGATGTCTTCAAACTCTTCCACCGGACGGCCATCGGCACCGGTCGGGATGCCGCGATCGATGAATCGCTCATGGTCGGCGTATTCGTAGGATAAATCGAGGACCGTTCCTTCGCCAAGTTGAAGGCGACCGGTCGGGTTGATGCCGATGCGCTCACCGTCATAGAAGTCGCGGTGGTTGTTGAGACTTTCGTACACAGCGTTGAGGCGGAAAGCGGCGTTGTCGCCCGCGGCGAGATTGATGTCGCCCTGCACAAGGAACTCGCCGAACGTGTCGATCGCGACCTGGCCGGCGCCAAAGGTTTCGCCAATAGTGCCCTTCTTGGTCACGCGGTTCAGGATGCCGCCAGTACCGCCGCGTCCGAACAACAGCGCGTTCGGGCCGCGCAGAATCTCAACCTGCTCAAGATTGTAGAGGCCGCGATAATACTGAACGTCATCGCGCACGCCGTCGATGAAGAAGTCCGCCGTGGAGCGCACGCCCCGGAACACGATGGCGTCGCGGTGGCCTTCGCCCTGGGAATTGTTCACGCCTGGCGTGTAGTCGACAATCTGGCCGATGCTGGTCCAACCGCGTTGAAGAATCTCATCCTGCGTCGTGATCGTGAGGCTTTGCGGCACATCGATGATCTCGGTTGGCGTTTTGAGCGCTGCGATCTGATTGGAATAGAGCACTTCGCCTGGAACGATGATTTCGTCGTTCTCATCGCGCTCGGGCGCGTCGTCCTGGGCAAGGGCAGGGGCCGCCATCATCGCGGTGGTAGCGAGCAGCGCGAAACGCGCAAAACGGGTTTTCATAGATGGATCTTTCTCTGTGCAGGTGTGGCGCAATCGCCGTGACGCGCCGCTAATGCGAATTACTCTCACTAACAAGTAGTGTTTCGCTCACGGTTCTGATTTTTTGGAATCTCGCGATTTTGTGTCATTTTTGCCGCGATTTTCCGCCCTGGACGCGCTAGGGCCGCACCACATCTCGCGGGAGGCGCAAATCATGAAAGCAACGATCTGGCACAACCCCAAATGCGGGACGTCGCGCAAGACGCTGGCGATCCTGGAGAACCTCTCAAAGGTCGATGTGACCGTGATCGAATATCTCAAGAATCCGCCCACGCGTGAAAAGCTGGTGCAGCTTTACGCCGACGCGGGTATCACACCGCAAGAGGGCTTGCGGCTGCGTGGCACCGACACTGAGGAGCGCGGGCTGCCTGACGCCGATGGCGACACGATCTTGGATGCGATGGTGGCTGACCCGATCCTCATCAACCGTCCTCTCGTCGAAACCGAGAAGGGTGTCGCGCTGTGCCGCCCGCAGGATGTGGTCCTTAAGCTCCTCTAGGCCCAGGGCCTAGCGGTCGCGGGTCATCTCTGCGTCGCTGGCGAGCCCGCGCCAGCCAAAGCCGACCACGGCAAGGCAAAACGCGACGATCAGGCCAAACGCCATGGGCGCGTCGGTGTTATAGAGCCACACGCCGACAGCGGGCGCGTAGACAAAGCTCGCGCCTGCGACGCTTGCGACAATCCCGGAGGCCTGCCCTTGCTCAGCGCGCGTCACGGAAAGCGATGTGCCGGCGGTGGTACCCGGGCGGAACAGGCCAAACCCAAGCGACGCAATCGCAAAACCCAGCGAAAGGGAAGAGATGTCGTCCGCGACGCCCAGCAACGCCGTACCCAAAGCCGCCACTATCATCCCCGACAAGGTCGCGGCGCGCGGGCCGATGCGAAAGCGCGGGATCAGGCCCCATTGCGCCAACAAGGTCGCGAGCGCTCCGAACACCAACACCAGGCTGACCAGCGCCGCGCCCTCCTCAGGTTGGCTGCGGAGCCCGAGACGGTCGAGCACTAGGAAACCGGCAATCCCCATGACCATCGCTTGCGCGTGCCCGCCGACAAGGCCCGCCAGCACCCAGGCCCTTAAGCGCGGGTCAAACCAGCTGAGGCGTCCGGGCTCTTCGGCGGTTTCGGTGTGAGCATCGGGTTCGTAGTCGGCGTCCGCCCCGGCCGAGGCATCAGAGCTGCCCGAATAGGGAACCGCCTGGCCGCGCGCGGCGTATTGCGGTTCGTCATCGGGCAAGCGCAGCCGCAGCAGGATCAGCGCGATCATGCCAATCAGCGCAAAGCTGATGAACGGTCCGGTAAGCCCGATGCCCAAGAAAGAGAAGACCAACAGCGGTGCCAGAACCGGACCGATCACTGTGCCCAGGCCAAAGCTTGATGCGATGAGCGACAAGGCGTTGGTGCGCTCAGACCGGGGTGTGCGCGCGGCGACATAGGCTTGCACCGCCGGCGGCGCAGCGCTGCCAAACAAGCCGTACAAGCTGCGCGCGGCGGCAAAGGTTATAAGCGTGGCGAGCGCACCGAGATAGCCCGCAAGGCCCGCCCACAACACCAATCCGCACAGCCCCATCGAAAGAATAAAGCCGGTCAACCCCAGCGCCAGCATCGATTTGCGTCCGCGCTTGTCAGAGCGCCGAGCCCAGATCGGCGCGCACACCACCCACAACAGCGCGGACCAGCTGTAGGCGAGGCTGATCCAGAAGTCCCGAACGCCCAGAGCCGTGCCAATCGACGGCATCACCGATTGCATCGCGGTGTTGCCGGCGGCTGTCACGAGCATGACAACAAACAACAGCGCCATGCGCGAATTGGGGATCGGCGGCGCGCTTGCATGGAGAGAGGGATCGGTTCGGCCCATGCCCCGTGCGCTAGGGCAGGCCGCGTGCAGTGGCAATCAGGCAGTGGGGCAATCGGACAAACAGCCGCGCAAGGCGGGCACCCTATTCGAAGACGGAGGAGACCTCATCCTCGTCAGGGCCGCGCAATTGTTCAAAAATCGCCACCGCCAGGCCGCAGATGATAAGGCTGGTGGCTATCTCCATAAGACCGTCTGCGAACCCCAGGATCAACGCCGTTGCCGTGCCGCCGCCCGCCAGCGCCGCAATCACGCCAAACCCGCTGGAAAACAGCAGCGCGATAACCATGTAGACGACAAACAGGATCGACCAGAAAATCAGGATCGACCATTGCCGCTTATGCGTCAGCTTGAACGATCGCATCATCGCGGAAAACGGATTGAGCGTGCCCTCCAGCACCAGCACCGGAAGGCTCATCGACAGGCGCGCGGCGAGATAGACCGAAACGAACAGGCTCGGGAAGCCCGCTATCACACCGACCAAAGCGCCCGCAGCCTGCCCCACAAGCGCCGCGATCAGGACCAGTGGAATCGCGACCACAATGGCAGCGACAAAATAGAGCACAAAATAGAGCACAAAGATCGCCAGCGTGCTGGGCGTCACCCGAAAACCGGTGGCGATGGCTTCGCCCACGGTGGGCCGTTTGCCCCCAATCATCGCGATGATGGCGCCTTGGCCAGCAAACTGGACAATCATCGCCGCCCCGCTGACCAAAACGATCGTGGCCAAATTCTCCTGAAAAACGGCCAGCACCTGCTCCGGCTCCGCGCCCGGTTGGGCCAGCGTGGCAAAATCGGGCATAAACAAATACACCCCGATACTGGGGAGAAGCAGAAAAACCGCTGCGATGACGAGCAGCAGTTGGAAACTATCTTTGACGAGATCTATCGCCCGTGACCAAGCTTGATCCATGTTGAATTTCATGCCGCCCTTTGCCCCCAATTCGTGCATTTCGGCCCTTGATATGCTGCGTCAATGCCCCCACCCAAGGGGCATGGCAAGCAAAGCTTTAAGACCGGAGTTTGACGCCGAAGCGCTCGAATGGCGGCGCGAGGACGCCGCTGTCCCCTACGCGCAGGCGCTGGCGGCGATGGAAGAACGCAACGTCGCGGTCCATGCGGGCGCGGCGGCGGAGCAGATCTGGCTGCTCGAACACCCACCGGTCTACACCGCGGGCACCAGCGCGGACCCCGCCGAATTGATCGACCCGCGCTTTGATGTGGTGAAAACCGGGCGCGGCGGGCGCTACACCTATCACGGACCGGGCCAGCGCGTCGCATACCTGATGCTCAACCTGGCAGAGCGCGGCAAGGATGTACGCTGCTTTGTCCATGCGATCGAAGGCTGGGTTATCGCGACGCTTGCCGATTTCGGGGTTGAGGCTTGGGCGGCTCAAGGCCGCGTTGGTATTTGGTGTGAAGACATTGATGGACGCGAGGCTAAGATTGGCGCAATCGGCGTGCGCGTGAGGCGCTGGGTCACGATGCATGGCGTCTCTGTGAATCTGGACCCGGACCTTTCGCATTTCGGCGGGATCATCCCGTGCGGGATTAACGAGTTTGGCGTCACCAGCCTGGCCAGGTTGGGCAAGCCGGTTTCGGCCGCGCAATGGGATGAGGCGCTCATGGCCCGGGCTCCGGGCTTTTTTGAGACGCTTGAGAACACGGGGCGCAGCGCATGCGGTGGGTAAGTCTTGTCGCGCTGATCGGCGCCTTGGCAGCGTGCAGTGGCGAGGCAGAACCGGCACAGACGCAAACGCCAAACGAGCAGGGTGGCCAGGTTTCGGGCGAGGTTTTGGGCGGCACGATCAGCGATGCGATGATCCCGCTGGAATCGCTCCAATCGCAATCGCCCCCGGCCGCTCGCGCCGCGCCAAGCCAGCCCAATGAGGAAGAGGCATCAGCGCCGTCGGCACCCGAAGCGCCGGTTTCTTCGCCGGCCGCTGCCTCCACTGGCGAACCCCCCGCTGCAAACGAAGAGGGCGCCCCGTCGTCTGACGCCGCGCCCCCTCAATAGCTCCCCGGGTTTCGCGCCTTACTCGGCGGCCTGCTGCTCTTCTTCTTCGAGAGTGGGATAGTCGATATACCCTTCGGCTGTCGGGAAGTACCAGCTGATCGGCACGTTGACATTCTCGTTAAGATGCGCGCCAGCCGCGATCCGCTTTTCGAGATCAGGGTTGGAGATGTACGGGCGGCCAAAGCTCACCGCGTCGCATTTGCCGCTGGTCACATCGGCGTCGGCCTCGGCGCCGGTGTAATCGGAATTGAGGATCAACGGCCCGGTGTAAATGCCGCGTATCATCGGGCTTTGCTTGGGAACATCGGTGCGACCAAAGGTGCCGTCGGGCCCCGGTTCGCGCAGTTCGAGAAAGGCGAGGCCCATTTCTTCAATCACGCGGGTTGCCTCGCCAAAGATCGATGCGGGATCGCTGTCATCGGCCCCTTGCGTCTCGCCATTGGGCGACAGGCGAATGCCTACACGGTCCGCCCCCCAGACATCAACCAGCGCTTCCAGAACCTCGCGCATAAAGCGCACTCGGTTCTCCACCGGACCGCCATATTCATCGGTGCGCAGATTGGTGGATTCGCGCAAGAACTGGTCGATCAGATAGCCATTCGCACCGTGCAACTGGACCGCGTCGAAACCGGCGGCTTTCGCGTTCTCGGCCGCCTTACGATAGTCGCCGATTGTGCGTTCGATGTCCTCTTTGGTCATCTCGCGCGCTTGTTCGTAATCCTTGCGACCTTCGGGTGTGTGTGCGTGGCCCGGCGCGGTGGTGGCGCTGGCGGAGAAGGCGGGTTCGCCATCAAGGAAGAACGGGTGCACCAGCCGCCCCATATGCCACAGCTGCATCGCGATCAGGCCACCCTTGGCGTGGACCGCCTCGGTGATCGGTTGCCACGCTTCGACCTGTTCGTCCGACCAAATGCCCGGCGCACTTGGCCATCCCAGCCCTTCGCGGCTGATCCCCGTTGCCTCGGTGAGGATGAGGCCAGACCCGGCGCGCTGCTCGTAATAGGTTTTCATCATGGCGTTGGGCGTGAACACCGGATCGGCCGCGCGACCTCGGGTCAGCGGAGCCATGAAAATGCGATTTTTGGCTTCGAGCGCCCCCATGGTGAGCGGCTGGAACAAAGCTTCGTGGTGCATCGGAAAATTCCTCCTCCTGTTTCTCGCTTGGGATTGCACTTGGGCCAAGCGCGTTTAGGGCGCAAGCATGGAAAAGGCTGAGGCGCATCAAGGAAATCTTGCCCGTCCCCCCTCGCGGCTTCGCGGGGCGCTTTTGCTGGCTGCGCTGCTTGGCGGGAATGTCGCGCTGGCGCTTGGCCCATGGCTGGTGCGCCTGACCGACACCGGCGCGGTGAGCGCGGCGTTTTGGCGGATGTTCCTGGCGCTGCCCTTCCTTGTCGTGTTCGCGCGCCTGGCGGATCAGCGGCTGGGCGGGCTCCCTTTCAAGACGCTCGCGCTGGTGGCGTTGGGGGCGGTGGCGTTCGCCGGCGATCTGGCGAGCTGGCATATTGGGATCGGTATGACCCGACTGGGCAACGCGACCTTGTTCGGCAATGCGGGATCGATCGTTCTGCTGTTCTGGGGCTTCATCATCGCGCGCGCCCTCCCGCGCGGAACCGAGTGGCTCGCGATTGTCTTTGCGCTGGCGGGGGCCGGGATTTTGCTGGGGCGCAGCCGCGATATCTCGACCACGACCTTTGTCGGAGATCTGTTTTGCATCACCGCGGGTCTGCTCTACGCGGTGTATCTGTTGACCTTACAGGGCGAGCGCGGTCAATTCGGATCCTGGAGCCTGCTCGTTTGGGTAAGCGTTTTTGCCTGCCCGGTGCTGCTCGCGACAGCCTTGGCGCTGGGTGAACCCGTCTGGCCGACCGACTGGACGCCGGTGGTGGTGCTGTTTGTGTCCAGCCAGCTCATTGGGCAGGGGCTGATGGTCTATTCGCTGGGGCACTTCCCGCCGCTGGTGATCGGCCTTGCGCTGCTCACCCAGCCCGCGATTGCCGCGGCGATCGGGTGGGGCGTCTTTAGTGAAGCGCTCACCTGGCTGGATGTGGCGGGGATGGCTCTTCTTGGCTCCGCTCTGGTGGTGGCGCGGGCGGTTCGGAAGGGATAGCGGGAAGCGCGGCCTGCAGGAACACGACGGCCCACACGAACATGATCACCCCGCAATAGGCAAGCGGCGTCGTCACCGCCGATGGAAAGCTCCGCTGGCGGCCATAGGGCAGGGCCATGCCGCTCTTCTTTTCGAAGTCGTCGCGCGTCGGCCAATCCACTTGTGTGATTTCCCGATTCAGAAACCGCTTGAGGTATTTGAGCTGCTGCGTGGCTTCGCGAATGGCCAATCCTGAGAATAGGGTGAACACAAAGCCCACCAGCGAGCCAATCACCAGATTGAGCGTTTCAGGCGATCCATCCGACTGCGCGTTGTACAAAAAGATAAACGCAACAATCGCAATATTGACCTGAAGCGCCCAAGTCAGACGGTGGTGGCACAGCGTGTCTTCCCGCTCAACGCACTTGAGGACCAGATCGATCTTTTCGTATTGGTCCAAAGCGTCCAAGGACTTTCGCTTGTCATCGGGCATGGTTTTGTGTCGTACTCTGTTGTTCCTAAGCGCAAATTTGGGAGCAGGGAGGGCCTCTACCCTAGACGGCCTCTGGCGGGGACGTTGGTGTCTCCCTGGCAGCAGCGGCGTCCTCCTCTTCGCGCTTCTTCTCCTCTTCGCGTTTCTTAAGGATCGCGTCGATCTTGGCCTGATCCTTGTTGGCTAAGGCCTCGGCAAGCTCGTCGAGGTCGCGCCGCGCGTTGGCTTCTTCTTCCTTTTCCGCCTGCGAAAAGACCCGGCCCGCGATCGATTCGAGCCACGCGTTCACGCGATCCGAGAACATGCCCGCCAGAAAGCCAAAAGCGGCAAAGGAGGAGTAATTGGCGGTCGCGCCCGATTCCGCACCGCCGATCTGGAACACCGCCAATCCGCCAAACAGAATGAGGAAGACCGAAAGGCCGGCAAATGATCCGGCAAGGCTGGTCGGGAGGAATTCGTCGGCCATGCGCGGTTTGTCTTCGCCCACCGCCGTGCTGTCTGGACCGCGTGTGTAGCGGCGCAGGAAGAACTTGCTCAAGCCCCCCACAGCGCCCGCAAGCGCGGTCAACAGGCCAAGGATAAGTTCGTGCTGGAGCATGAGCAGATCGTCGCCCCAGCCAAAGCCAAGCCGCTCATAATGTACGACCTCAGGAAAGAGACGAAAGATCTCCAAAGGGGTGCGCGCATCCGCGTTTGTTGGCAGATCCGTGTTGTCGCGGATTTCGGCCTCGATCACAGCAATTTCATTTTGCTCAAAGCGGATCGCCGCCTCGATTTCGGCAAGCTCATCCTTAATCCCCTGGCTCTGGTCGACCTTCTCAAACAGGGCCTGCTTCGCGGTGTTGAGCTTGTCGCTCGTTTCGTCACTAAGGCCCGCTGTTCGGTTTGAAAGCAAACAGCCTTCCACCGTGGCGTTGATCACTTCTGTGGGGATTTCCTCCCCCAAATTGGTGTATCGCCCGCTCACCTGCTGCGCTTTCTCGCACGCGCGAGCGACGCTTGATCCGTCTTGTTCAACCGCGGCTCCCAATGCGAGAGCGGTCGCTTCGGAGGCGGCGGGCGGGGCGGCCTCCTGTTCGCGACTGAGCACAAAGTCCACGCGCGCTACCGTTGCGCCATCATCTTGCGTGCGATTGGTAAGGCGCGTTTGGCTCGGCACGAGACGAGGGCCGGCGCCAATCAGCAGCTCTCGAAACGCATCGCGGCGAAGGCGGTCAACCAACCGGCTCGCCTGATTAAGCTCGGCGTTTCCGGTGAAGACACTTTTGTAGTCCGAGTTGAGGTCGTTGATGCGCTTTTCGCTGGCTTTGATTTCGCTGTTTTTCTCGCTCACCTGGGTGATTGTCGAGACGATCGAATAATAGCTGTAGCCGGTGAATTCAGAATCGGTGATCCGTTTCATGATCGATGTCTGCAAAGAGGCAGCCGAAAAAGCGACCCAGAAAAAGAACAAAATGCTTAGGAAAATGAATGTGTGGAGCGAATTGTCAAAATAACGCTCACCATTGGACTTGTCCGAATACATCACCGCTCACCCCCACATTTCAGGCGATACTAATCTATTTCCATTTGTGTTTGAAGGGCCAATAAAAACACAAGCCTCTGATCCGATGACAGGTCGGGATTGGCCCGGCGGGCGGCGCGCTGGAAGTGTGTCTTATAGGGCCTTGGGAATCTGCGCGCTTAGCCAGAAAGCGCCGCTGATGATCTGGCCAGGCTCGGGGGAAAGGTCGGGCCAGACATCGTCGAACACCACATTGACCGTACCGCCGCCCTGCACCTTGACCAGAGTGCGCCAATGGCTCGCAGCGCTGGCGGTTGTGACCCGCTCCGCTTCTAAAATCTCGCCGGCAAAGCTGGCGCGCGCGCTTGTCTCGTCGCCGAACAGCCCTGTGGGGATGAAGAAATCGGGAGCGTAGGTCACATCCTCGCCCAGCCGCTCCTGCGCGGCGGTGAACGCGTCTTTGTCGGCGAAAATCTCGGGGTTGAAGGTGAAGGCGGTAAGGTCGAGAATCAGCTCTTCCGGTTCCGCCAGATCGGCAAAGCGCGCGGCCTCGCGCGGGTCGGCGAGTTCGACCAGGAGCGGGATGTCCATCTCGGAAAAGCGCACCGCGAGACGGTATTCGAACGGCTCCCAATCCGGGTCGGACTGCACACCTTCCACGCGAACGGGAAAGGCGCTCTTTCCAATATAGCCGGGATTGGCGGTGACATACTCGGCCACATCATCGACCATCCGCAAACCGATCCAGAGCTGGCCGCCCTTTTCGTTCTGCTGGCGGCAGGCCACATCGTCCGTGTCGATCTCGATCCATTCGCAGGTCCGAACGTAGGTAAGGATGGACTTCCGGAACGCGTCAATATCACTGGTGTCGACATCAAATCCCACGCTGTGGAAGTTGGATGTCGGCTGCTGTTCGGGTTGCGCGTCCTCTTGCGCGTGCAGAACCGCCCCGCTCGCCAGCGCGCCCAACGCCGCGGTCAGAGCGCTCGCCCGCACGTTCTGTCTACGCATCGGCTTTTGAAAGAACCCGGCCCAGATCGCCCTGACCCACCGTGCCCTCGGCCAGTTCAAGCATCGCATCAAGGCTGTCCTTGGCGCGCACACGCAGGCCTTCTTCGATTTCGATTCGCGGCTCAAGATCGCGCAGCGCGACGTAGAGCTTCTCCATCGTGTTCAAGGCCATGTAGGGGCAGATATTGCACGAGCAGTTTCCGTCCGCGCCCGGCGCGCCGATAAAGGTCTTGTGCGGCAGAGCCTTTTCCATCTGATGCATGATGTGCGGCTCGGTCGCGACGATCAGCGTGTCGCCTTCGAACTCTTCGG
>ERZ1740065.96-NODE-96-length-37762-cov-10.694089_pt1 | contig 37762 bp, 34 predicted proteins | sample MGYA00581738_ERZ1740065 | MGnify/ENA primary metagenome ERZ1740065 (study PRJEB43018, sample SAMN04849749) | marine metagenome | isolation source: floating plastic debris | place: Pacific Ocean | collected 2008-09-01 | study: EMG produced TPA metagenomics assembly...
GCGGCCAATTTGCGCCCAGCGATGGAAGCCGGACTTCAGCAAGCAGCGTCCTAACACGTTGGCTATAGCGATATCACGGCGGGCGATCACAGCCTCAGAAAACCGCACAGCAGGCCAAACCCTCAAGGTCTGTCGCGCTTGATGGGCATACTGTCTACTGGAGGAACCGGCTGAGGCGATCGCCACAGCCCTCTCAAAATCCTTCCTTGCGATTGGGGCAGCCCCAATGCGTGTAATTCCACTTCTTACTCAGCCAGAACTCATGAAATCCAGAACCACTCACCAAGGCGTCAAAATCAATCAGTTAGTCCTGAGGGGATTTGGTATCGTCGTTGTCCTCACCAGTATTGCTACGGTGACGGCTCAGTTCACCACCCGAACACTCAGTGAATCAAACAGGTGGGTAGCCCACACCTATCAGGTTATCGCTGAGCTACGAGGACTCGAAAAGACGCTTGTTGATGCAGAAACTGGTCAGCGGGGATTTATATATACCAACCAGCCTCGTTATTTAGAGCCTTATGATGCGGCCATCGAAACCCTGGATGAAAGCTTTAGTGAACTCAAGGTCTTAATTGCTGACAACCCAGAACAGCTAGAACGGCTGGATTTAGTTGAAGACCTGGCCGACCAAAAATTAGAGGAATTAGCCACCACCATTAGCCTCAAACGCCAGGGGCAAGAGCAGGCGACCCTCGATCTCGTTTTAAGCGATCTGGGTAAGGAGCTCATGGGTGATATGAGGAGGCAGTTGGCCGAGATGGTTACCGTTGAGCAACAGTTGCTAGCAGAGCGCCAGCAGTCAGCGGAGAGAATTCAAACCCTGGCTATCGTGGTTCAATGGCTCGGCCTGATCGCGATCTCTGGGGTCGCCATTATGGTTTCACTCACTATGACGCGGACCTTGAATCGTTCGTTACAAGCGGCCTTTAAAGTTGCCGAGCGAGTCGCCGAGGGAGATCTCACAGCCAATATTGAAGTCGACAGCACGGATGAGATCGGCAAGATTATCGATAAAATCAAACACATGGCCCATCGACTGGCCGGTTTGATCGCTGGCGTGCAGCGGTCGGGTATTGAGGTCACCAGCTCGGCAACCCACATCGCCGCCTCGGGTAAGCAATTAGAAGCGACCTTGAGAGAACAGGCCACCACCACCACTGAAACGGCTTCTACAGCACAGCAAATTGCCGCCACCGTACAAGAACTGGTCGCGACGATGGATCAGGTCGCCGCGTTATCTCAGGGGACTGCCACGGCGGCGGCCAACAGTCAAACCAGCTTGGGAGAGATGAAGGCGACGATTTCACAACTTGCCCAGGCGACGGTGGCGATCGCGAACCGGCTGGGCACCATCAGCGAACGGGCCAATGGCATCAACGCGGCAGTAACAACGATTGCCAAAGTGGCTGACCAAACGAATCTGCTGTCACTGAATGCCGCCATTGAAGCGGAGAAGGCGGGGGAATATGGCGCTGGTTTTGCCGTCGTGGCACGGGAAATCCGTCGCTTAGCGGATCAAACTGCCGTGGCCACGCTGGAGATTGAGGAAATGGTAGGAGACATGCAGTCTTCGGTGTCGAGCGGGGTGATGGAAATGGATAAGTTCTCCGTTGAGGTGCACCAAAGCGTTGAAGCTGTGGTGCAGGTGAGCGGCCAAGTGGCTCAAATTATGCAGCAGGTTCAAGAACTTTCCCCCCGGTTTGAGTTGGTGAACCAGGGAATGGATTCCCAAGCTCAAGGGGCGCAGCAGATTAGCGAGGCGATGGCACAACTGAGTATCGTGTCGCAGCAAACCAGCGATTCCTTAGAGAGCATTAATACCGTGATTGCTCAGCTGAATCAAACTGCTCAGCGGCTGCAGCAAGAAATTGGTCGCTTTAAGGTGGGGGTGACAACGGAGAATGACGATGAACCCCGATCCTTTTCATCTGTGGACGGAGCCTCTACCGCACTCAACGCTCCCAATCGTCTAGCTCTGCCGTAATTTTCAGCACTCGCTATATCCAAGTAGTGATTTTATTTTGCTTCGGCCCTGCACCTGACCCAAGAGACTTGACATGCCACACGATTGCTGGAATCAGATCGGTGTGCGAGGTGATCGCACTTGCCCCACGCTAGAGACCGTCATTCATTGCCAAAACTGTCCAGTGTACAGTCAGGCGGGACGGGAGCTGTTGGATCGTCCCGCCCCGGATGACTACCTGGCTGAATGGACTACGCGACTGGCGGGCGATCGCTTACAGCAAACGGAGGAAACGCTGTCGGTGGCCCTCTTTCGCTTGGGGACAGAATGGCTCGCGTTGCCCAGCGACGTCCTACGTCAGGTGTTGCCGCCGAGCCCGGTGCATTCCTTGCCCCATCGCCGCGATCGCGTGCTCCGCGGGTTGGTCAACGTGCGCGGCCAACTGCTGCTCTGTGTCGCGCTGCCGGACCTGTTGGGGCTGGCAGCCACGTCGGGTGAAGCCGCTGAACGTCTGCCCCCCGGCAGCTACGCCCGACTAGTGGTGATGGCCCGGGGAGACGAAACCTGGGCCTTTGAGACGGATGAGTTCTACGGTTTGCACCGCTGTCCGCTGCCGAACATGCACGCTGCCCCGACCCATGCCAGCAAAATTTTGGCCACTCTGACGCAGAACATTCTGCACTGGCGCGACCAGCACGTCAGCTACCTGAACCGCGATCGCCTGTTCGATACCTTGCAACAGCAAACGCTATGACACCCGACACGCCTGACCTTAGCAACTTTTCCCTGCTGGATATTTTTTGCCTGGAAGTCGAAACGCAGATGGCCCTGCTCAACGACAACCTGCTCGCGATCGAGCGCCAGCCCCACGCCGACGCTGCCACCACGGCCAAACGTCTAGAAGCCCTGATGCGCGGTGCCCACTCCATCAAAGGCGCGGCCCGTATTGTGGGGCTAGATCTCGCTGTGGGGGTGGCCCATACGATGGAAGACTACTTTGTTGCCGCCCAGAATGGCGAACTGGCCATCACCCCGGCTGCGGTCGATGTGCTGCTCAACAGCGTGGATTGGTTTGCGCAGCTGCAGCAACTCTCTGCTGACGAACTGGCCCCCTGGCTGGACAGTCAGGCGGACGAAATCGCTCAGCTCCAAACAGATATCGCCGCCCTTTTGACTGAGGTTCCCACCTCTGCTTCTGCGGTTCCTGCCTCTTCCACCTCTTCAGCGCCAGCGCCTGCTGCCCAGCCATCCTCGCCAGCGCTTGCCACCCAGCCCTCTTCACCACCAGCTGCCGTCCCTGCGCCTGCCGCCATTGCCGCCGAACCCGCAGCCCAGCCTGAAACCATCGCGGGCGATCGCACGGTGCGTGTTAGCGTTGACAATCTCAATCAGCTCATGGCGCTGGCGGGGGAAGCGGTGGTGGAGGCTAACTGGCTGCAGCCGTTTATGGATTCCTTGCTGCAGCTCAAGCAAGAAAACCGACAGTTACTCCGAGTGCTAGAAACCCTCCAGCAGGAAACCGATTTACCCGAGGCTGCGGCTCAGCAGTTGCAGGTAATTAGCCATCAGGCTCAAGATGGCCAGCAGGTGCTCGGCGATCGCCTGGGCCATCTCGAACAGTTTTCGCGGCGCTTCCATCAGCTTTCCGATAGTCTCTATCGCGAAGTCATCGCCAGTCACATGCGACCATTTGCGGATGGGGTGCAGGGGTTTCCGCGCATGGTGCGCGACTTGGCCAAGCAGGTGAGCAAGCAAATTCATTTAGATATTGTTGGGGCTACCACCCAGGTTGATCGCGACATTCTGGACCAGCTAGAAGCGCCGCTGACGCATATGCTGCGCAACGCGATCGCCCATGGCATCGAGTTCCCCACCGATCGCCAGGCGGCAGGCAAACCCGCCGAGGGCCGCATTACTATCGAAGCGTCCCACCGGGCTGGCATGCTGTCCATCACCGTTAGTGACGACGGTCGCGGCATTGATCTGGAGCAATTGCGGCAATCAGTCGTGCAAAAAGGCTTGACCACGGCGGCACTCGCCGCCCACCTTAGCGATACCGAACTGTTGGAGTTCCTGTTTCTGCCAGGATTTTCGACGGTTAGCCAGGTCAACGAAATCGCCGGACGGGGCGTGGGACTAGACATCGCCAAAAGCATGGTGCAGACGGTAGGCGGCCTGCTGCGGGTTTCGTCTAAGCTGGGCCAAGGCACTCGCTTCCACTTCCAACTGCCGCTAACGTTGTCCGTGATTCGAGCGCTGCTCGTCGAGATTTCTGGCGAACCGTATGCCTTTGGTTTGACTCGCATTGATCAGGTGCTGATGGTGCCACAGTCCGACGTTCAGGTGAGCGAAAATCATCCCTATGTCGTCCTTGATGATGCTAACGTCAGTCTGGTCATGGCTCCGCAAGTCCTAGAACTCCCCGAATCGACGACTCCCCAGCAATCTTGCCTACCGGTTGTGATTCTGAGCGATCAGACTCACCGCTATGGTCTCGTCGTTGATCGCTTTTTAGGCGAGCGCGATTTGGTGGTGCGGCCGCTTGACCCGCGTCTCGGCAAGGTGCAGGACATCAGCGCCGCCGCCGTGACCGAAGACGGTTTGCCGCTTTTGATTATCGATGTGGCCGACCTGGTGCGCTCCATCGATCAGCTGGTCTCTGGCGGTCAGCTGCAGTGGAGCCAACAGTCAGTCAACGCGACGGCAACGCGACAGCAACGCATCCTCGTCGTCGACGATTCCATCACGGTGCGCGAAATGGAGCGCAAACTGCTGCAAAATCGGGGTTATCACGTCGATGTCGCAGTCAACGGGATGGAAGGCTGGAATACGGTGCGAACGGGCGATTACGACCTGGTGATCTCCGATATCGACATGCCTCGCATGAACGGTATTGAGCTCGTTCGCAATATTAAGAACCATCCCCAACTCTACACCCTCCCTGTCATCATCGTCTCCTACAAAGACCGTCAAGCAGACCAGCTGGCAGGCTTGGAAGTGGGCGCAGACTATTACTTAACCAAGAGTAGCTTTCACGACAACAGTCTACTGAATGCCGTCACGGATTTGATTGGGGTGTCAGGGTAAGTAGAAATATGAGGACGTTAGGGTAGCAGAGTAAAGCATGGCCAGGTGACTACAGACAGATCGAATCAGCAATCTGTCTGTAGAAAAACAATGCTGGCTAACCCAACCACTCATCGACCTACCCCCCAACCACTGCCCCATGTTCACCCTCGCCATTGTTAACGACACCGAAATCGCGATCGAAGCGCTGCGCCGCGCGATCGCGACCGTCCCGGATTACCAACTTGCCTGGGTTGCCCGCACTGGTAGCGAAGCCGTTCAACGGTGCGTCGAGCAGCGACCCGACGTCGTGTTGATGGACATGAACATGCCGCATTTGGATGGCGTGGCCGCTACCCGTCACATCATGCAGCGATCGCCCTGCGCTATTTTGATCGTCACTGCTAGCGTCACTATTCACACGGCAAAGGTCTTTGAAGCGATGGGTTATGGGGCGCTAGACGTCGTGAAAACGCCGCGACTAGGGGCCGGTGATGCGGAGGCGGTGCAAACACTATTAAGCAAAATTTGCACCGTAACGAAGCTGATTCACCGCCCTCACAACGCTGCCACCGTCCAGACCAGTGCTCCAGCCAGGTCAATCCGCCCATCCGCACCAGCGCTGCCACTCCTCGTGGCGATCGGGGCGTCAACGGGTGGCCCCAATGCGTTGAAGACGATTTTTAGTCAGCTGCCGCCGGACTTAAAGGCGGCGATCGTGGTTGTGCAGCATATCGATGTGCAATTTGCCCCAGGTTTAGTCGAGTGGCTCAATCGCTTTTCGACCCTGCCAGTCGCCCTCGCTCACCCCGGTAGGACCCCGACTCCCGGCCAGATTCTGGTTGCCGGTACGAACGATCACTTGATTCTGCGACCCAACCGTACGTTGCGCCATACCCGGCAACCGGCCACCTATCCCCATCGGCCCTCGGTTGATGTTTTTTTCCGCAGCGTTGCCCAGCACTGGCTGCGTCCGGGTCTGGGCATCTTGCTAACGGGTATGGGCCGCGACGGTGCAGTGGGGCTTGGTCAGTTGCGAGTTGCGCACTGGTCGACGATTGCCGAAAGTGCTGAAAGCTGTGTGGTCTACGGAATGCCCCGAGCTGCAGTAGAAGCCAATGCCGCCTGCCGTGTGCTGCCAGTTGACATGATTGCTGAGGCGATCGCCTCGGCTGCGATCGCTGACTCTAAACATGACCGCTAGAGACTGCGACCTGGCAAGTGACGGGTAAGAAAAATACATAAGCGGTCACTTTCTTGACCATATCAGCCTTCTAAGTAGGAGGGCTCGATTATTTGTAGGATGGGTTAGCGTTAGCGTAACCCATGCGGGCGTTGGGTTTCGTTCCTCAACCGCAACCTACGTATTGTTAGATTAGATTGTGCATACCTACTTACCAGAACACCTACGAGCAAATCATAGATTTGTCATCAGGAGAACGTTTGACTATAGGCCAAATTCGCCACGGAGAAATCAAGGAAAGAAAAGTTCATGAGCCGAAAAAGAGTCCTATGTGACCATAGATTTTGTTCCTAAATGGCTGTTAGCAACGGCTTACCGCAACAATAGAAAATCGTCAATTTGAGTAATATTCCAAGTTGAGTTGAGTAAGCCAATTGCCGACTGGGAACCCTAATTTTATATCCCAATGAATGAACTCAACTGATGCTGGATTTTTCTCAGTGGTTTTACCCGGCAGCGTCTCAAATATCACCTCACGGGAATGACTTTGCCCATGTCTTCAAGACGAGATGTAAAGGCCGTGTGATAGCGACATCGACAACGATTACTTCAAATTTTGGCGTTTGATAAGTTATGGCTCAGCCTCTTATATCTGACATCTCTTCCGTTTCATCTGGGGCACAGGCTGATGCTGGGGGCACTGCCTCAGTGACTATGCGGAATATTCCTCAGTCGCCAGTGGTACTTCTGATTGACGACCAACCCATCGTTGCCGAATCGATTCGACGTCTGCTGTTGGGGGAACCGGATATTCAGTTTCACTACTGCAGTGATCCACAGCAAGCGATTCCATTCGCCATCAAAATCTCACCCACAGTGATTCTGCAAGACTTGGTGATGCCTGACACCGATGGTCTCATGCTGGTCAAATTCTTCCGCAATACATCTGCAACCAAAGACATTCCGGTCATTGTGCTATCCAACCGTGATGAAGCCATGGTCAAAGCGGAATCATTCTCTCAGGGAGCCAATGATTATCTGGTCAAGCTGCCTGATCCAGTGGAGCTGATTGCTCGAGTCCGGTATCACTCGACCGCGTATTGCAACCTGCTGAAACGTCACGAAGCCGACCTGACATTGGCTTATAATAAAGAACTGGAGCGTCGCGTCGAAGCCAGAACTGCCGAACTCAAACAGGCTCTAGAAAACCTCAAGCAAACTCAAAGTAAGCTGATTCATAACGAAAAAATGAGTAGCTTGGGGCAGCTGGTAGCGGGGATTGCCCACGAGATTAATAATCCCATTAATTTCATTCACGGCAATGTCGAGCATGTTGATCGATACGTCACAGGGTTGTGTGAAATTCTAGAGATATACGAGCAACAATCTGACAGCTCCAGCTCAGCACTACTTGACAAGTATGACGAAATTGATTTTGAGTTTGTTCGAGCTGATCTACCGAAGGTCATTCAATCTCTGAAAATTGGTACGGAACGCATCCAAAATCTAGTGTCGGGCTTGAAAGTGTTTTCTCGATCTGATGAGGCTGAAATCAAGCTGGCCGACATCCATCAGGGAATTAATAGTACGTTGATGATTCTCAAGCCAAAGCTTAAAGAGATTGATGTTACTTGTGAATATGACGAGCTGCCCCAAATCGAATGCCTGCCGGGGTCGCTCAATCAAGTGTTCATGAATGTTATTGCCAACGCGATCGATGCGGTTGAGAATGTGGAGAATCCTGCAATTTCTATTCAAACGAAGGAACTTTCTCCTGATCTCATTCAAGTGACAATTTCTGATAATGGAGCTGGTATCTCTAAAGAGACTCAAGCTAAACTCTTCGATGCATTTTTTACGACAAAATCAGTTGGCAAGGGAACTGGATTAGGTCTATCCATTAGTCACCAAATCATTGTCGAAAAGCATCGTGGAAATATCTCTGTTGAGTCCGAAGTTGGCCAAGGCACAGCTTTTACAATTGAAATTCCAGTTTGTCATCATGCTTCTGTTCTCGGTCTAGGTAAGTAGAAAACCCTAGCTGTTTGTAGGATATGTTAGCGACAGTGCCAACATTACAGCCTGATAAAGCGGTGTGTTACGGCTTCGCCTAATGGCGTCTTACAGTACTGTTCATCTGTAGCTATCTACTTATTTAAGGGCAAAGTATAGAATCAAAATTTGAGCAATAAAAGCTGCAGCTCAAAATGGAGAGGAGGCAGTTTTCGAATCCTCAAGCCGCCCACAAAGAAACGGCTTGAGGATAAAGTATCGCAATAAACAGCCCTGGCTCATGGTCAGGGCTGTTTATTGCAGATAGAACCGTGACTTTAGTGGTTAGTGGGTCAAGTGTTCATTTAGGCAATCGATCGCGGTGTCAATGCCCGCAGCGGCAGTTTGTATGTTGGCATCTTGCAGACCTTTAGCGAGACAGTGTTCTAGATAACCCAATTCAATGACGAGACGTTGGGCGATCGCTCGCAGGCGACGTTGGCGAGCAGTTAACTGTGTTGTGTGCAGTACGGTGATTTTCATGGGTCGAGTCCTGGCAAAAGGGGAACACCATTGTGATATCGCACGCCAACTTGTTGCAGCTAGCCCCAAAATCTCAACAGTCCGTCTGTTGCAAAGCCGTCATGATGCAACAGACGGGCGACCTCTGAGGCCTTTGGAGATCGCGCCATCATTTTTTTGTGCTCAAATCGTTGTGAGCATCATTAACTGGCTAGAACATTACCCACTGCTGCAATGTAGTAGTGAAAAGCCGCGCTCAGAATAGCCTTCATTGGGAAGCTTACGACAAAGTCAACAAGCTCCTGAAATGACGAATACGGTTCAGGAAACATCAGGTTGCTAAGGATGCTTGTTAAGGATAGGCCTGGATTTGATATCACTACTGTGCGATCGCCGAGTTCATGGCTGAGAGTCTAACCCGCTGTGATTCTGGTGAGAATCATCTCAGTTCATAACAAAGCACCCTACTCAAGATTAAGTTTTGGTTAAACTGGAGGTTCTTTAACCAAAGCTTAATCTAATGTCTTCTCAAATCCTCGCTTCGACCCTCCTCTCAGCGCTGCTTGTTGGTAGCTCGCTCGCTTCGGCTAGAGCCAGCGAGATTGATTTGGATGAAGGGGTGCTTGCAGCGCTGTCTGTAACCGCCGAAACCCTCTATAGACAGGGCGTATTGCAATATCAAAAAGGTGACCTTGAAGCGGCGATCGCCCTTTACACCCAGGCGTTAACGCTTGACCCTGATGCCGTCACCATCTACAGCGCTCGTGCCGGTGCCTTAGGTCAGTTAGAAGAGTATGAAGCCGCGATCAGCGACTACAGCACCGCCATTGCCTTAGATGAGACTTTGGCGGCTGCCTATGGTGGCAGAGGACTGGCGCGATCGCTCAAGGGAGAAATCAACGCCGGGGTTCAGGATCTCTGGATCGCCGCCCAGCTCTTTCGAGAACAGGACAAAATTGACCAGTACTTCGAGACTTTAGCCATCATCGAAGGCATTGCGCCCTAGATTGAGTCACTCACCTTTGTCACTGGTTCAAAGCTTCCCAATACAGCAAACTACATCCTGATCAAGTTACACCAGATGGGTGAAGTTGCAATTTGACCAAACCTCTTAATTCCGCATTCCGCATTCCGCATTCTGCTATTCCAGTGTCGTTGCGATCGAGTTATGCGGCGGGGGCATCGAGGAGTCTCCTAGCCTGTTAGGAAAATCAGCTTCAGCCCCAATTCGCGCTTAAAATGGGTGGGGATTCCTTCAATCGATGTAGCCTGCCTGTGTCTGATACTAAGTCCAGCCGTTCTCTCGCTCGCATTGCCAGCATTGTCGCCGCCGCGACGCTGATTAGTAAGGTCTTTGGCCTGGTAAGACAACAGGCGATCGCGGCGGCGTTTGCGGTGGGGCCAGTGGCCGATGCCTATAACTTTGCCTACGTTATTCCAGGGTTCTTGTTGGTGCTGCTGGGAGGCATCAACGGCCCGTTTCACAGCGCCATTGTTAGCGTAGTGGCCAAGCGCGATCGCGAAGAGGTCAGTGCCCTCGTAGAGTCCATCAGCACCTTAGTCACCGTGGTGCTCGTCGGCGTCGCCCTGGCCATGGTTTTTCTGGCGGCGCCCATCATTGATTTTGTGGCCCAAGGATTAGGCGATACCGAACCGCTGGCCCGTGAGATTGCCATTCGTCAACTGCAAATCATGGCTCCGATGGCAGTCTTTGCGGGCTTGATTGGCATCGGCTTTGGCACGCTGAATGCGGATGATCAATATTGGCTGCCCTCCGTCAGCCCCATGTTTTCGAGTGTGGCAGTGATTGTGGGCTTGGGGCTGCTTTACGCGGCAATCGGCGCGGATATCAGCAACCCCGACTATTTTTTGCTCGGTGGGGCTGTGTTGGCCGGTACCACGCTGCTAGGGGCGGTGATGCAATGGCTGGTGCAACTGCCTGCCCTGTGGCGATCAGGGTTAGGGCGGTTGCGGTTGCGCTTCAATTGGCGCGACCCCGGAGTGCGCGATGTCTTTAAGATTTTGGCCCCGGCCACGTTTTCTTCCGGCATGATGCAGATCAATGTCTTTACCGATCTGTTTTTTGCCTCCTATATTCCAGCGACAGCCGCCGCATTGGGGTACGCCACCTTGCTGGTGCAAACGCCCCTGGGCATCATTTCCAACGTGATTTTGGTGCCGTTCTTACCCATCTTCTCGCGGCTGACGGCCCCAGCAGATTGGCCGGAGCTCAAAGAACGCATTCGTCAAAGCCTGATGATGACGGCCCTGACCATGCTGCCACTGGGGGCACTGATTATGACCCTGGCGTTGCCGATCGTTCAGGTGATTTATGAACGGGGGGCCTTTGACCTCAGAGCCGCTGAAATTGTGACCTCGGTGCTGGTGGCCTATGGCTTGGGCATGTTTGTGTATCTCGCGCGGGATGTTTTGGTGCGTGTTTACTATGCCTTGGGCGATGGCCAAACGCCCTTTCGCATCAGTTTGGTCAACATCGGGCTGAATGCCGTTCTCGACTTTTTCTTTATTCGCTGGTTTGGCGCACCGGGCCTGGTGTTGGCGACGGTTGGGGTCAACATCACCTCGACGATCGCCCTAGTTGCTTTGCTCGATCGCAAACTCAATGGCCTGCCCTGGCTGCAGTGGGGCCGCACCATTTTGATGTTGAGCGTGCTGAGCGGTTTGGCAGGATTAGCAGCTTGGAGCGCACGATTAGGCTTGGAACAGATTCTTGGCATTGAAGGCTTTATCAATCGGCTATTGCAGCTTGCGATCGCGGGGACAGCGGGAATCGCGGTGTTTAGCTTAGGCACTGTCGCCCTGCGGATTCCCGAGGCAACGCTGTTGATCGATCGCCTCACGGCCCGGTTTAGGCGACGCTAGGCAATTTCCAAGACGGCACTGTCAGGGCGGTTGTGTGGATGCCTGATCGTGGTGACAGCCAGGTTTCTCGCTAAACCTGCCCTACGGATATCGTTTTTGCTGGAAGTTGTCCTATTCAGGCGGCGTGAACACCACTTGAGGCAGCAGCCGGGTCTCGTCGGTGTCAGGCACAAAGGCCCATTCGGTCATGCCTAAAAACTGGTCGTTCGGCCCAAATACTTGATAGTGCTGGCAGTTCAAGTCTGCCTCCTGGAATCGATGGGGAATTTTTTGTCCCTGCTGCCAACGCCTTGCTGCGTCTGCAGACAGCACAATTCGAGGATGGTGCTGTAGGACGAGGGCTGGCGCAATGGGAACATAGCTATTGGTTTGGAGCTGGGTTTCTAACTGCGCTAGGGAGAGGCTGCCTTCAAGTGTGAAACCGCTGCTTTTTGTCCGTTCTAAAGCGGCCAAGGTACCGCCTACGCCAAGCAGGGCTCCTAAGTCACGGGCAATCGAGCGAATGTAGGTGCCTGCACCGCAAGCAATATCTACAGTGAGTTCTGGAAAATCGCCCGGCTGCCAGGCGACTGGGGTGATGTGGTGAATCGTTACGGTACGTTTGGGCACGTCAATTTCTTTGCCCCGGCGGGCTAGATCATATAGCCGCTGCCCCTGCACCTGAATGGCGCTATAGCGCGGCGGCACCTGTTCGATGGTGCCGATAAAAGTGGATAAGGGGGCGATCGCCGCTGATTCAGTGAGCGACGAAGCGCCTGCTGAATAACAGACTTCCCCTTCGAGATCGTCGGTGGTGGTGATGATGCCGAGGCGAATGACGGCTCGATAGGCTTTATCGGGCGGTAAAAACTGCAGTAACCGGGTCGCTCGCCCGAGGGCCATGGGGAGCACGCCTGAGGCCTTGGGGTCTAGGGTGCCGCCATGGCCGACCTTTTTGAGATTGAGTAAGCGTCGTACCTTAGCCACGCAATCGTGGGAGGTCCAGCCGACAGGCTTGTATAAATTGAGAAATCCGGCGATCACGGTTAGAGGTCACTGAACAATTGAACGGGTGACTCAACATCTCACCCGGGTCGCGATCGCCCTTCCCGTTAAGGGGACGGCACTCACGGTGGCTTAGACATCCACTTTAACAAGGCAACAAGGGATTCACGGGTTGCTGACTAGCAGGTTGCCAAGTTTTGCTTAATTTAGCGTCAGTGCTCGGAAATTTCATCCCATTCATCATCTTGCCCACATTCTGGGTTGGCAGTGAAGAGGTACATGCATCTGATGGCTTCATCTAGATACTGCCTGGCAAAAGTCTCCCGGTTACCCAGCTTGAATCTTAAACCTTGAACCCAAGTCATCCGAGAACTCACAGGTCTCAACCCACTGCCCACATAGCATTGCGCAAGATTTCGGGGCAGAGATGAGTGCGATCACGCTTGCCAATAATCTCAGCTGACGTTCGACATTAACACAGCCCATCCGCAATTAGTAGATCCGGTGCTGACAGTTATGGCCAACTGCGACAGGTGGCTACGATTCCACCAGTTCTGAGGTTATGCGGGCACACTAAAGACGTTCCTAGAGGATGTCTGTGGCACTATGACTTCTCAAAATCTGACCTTAGCTATTGCTGATTTATACGCGCGGACGATCGCCACGGGAAAAATTACCCACAGTCATCGGCGGGTGTTATCCGAGGCGGCCAGTTCGCTGGAATTAAAAGACCACGATCGCACTGCAATTGATCGCCTGTTACTGGCCATCAGCGGCGGCCAACTCAGCGTGGTTGATGAGTAAAGCGATGGCTAGATGCCAAGCCGTTGATACACTTCGTCCAAATTGCGGAGATGGTGTTTAGGATCGAAGCAGGCATCGAGATCAGCGGTGGAAAGATGGGCTTGAACGCGATCGCTGTTCGTCACCAAGGCCCGAAAATCGCCGCCTTCAGTATTCCAAGCCTGATGCGCTAAAGACTGCACAATCTCATAGGCGTCTTCCCGCGTAAGGCCTTTCTCGACTAGGGACAGCAGGACCCGTTGGCTAAAGACCACGCCGCCATAGACATTCATGTTGCGCTGCATGTTTTCGGGGTAGACCAATAGCTTTTTGATCAGCTTGGTGCTTTCCACCAGCATGAAGTGAATCAAAATGCAGGAGTCGGGCAGAATCACCCGCTCGACCGAACTGTGGGAAATATCGCGTTCGTGCCACAGGGCCACGTTTTCGAGGGCGGCCATGGCATTGCCGCGAATGATCCGAGCGCAGCCGGTCAACCGCTCGGAACGAATCGGGTTGCGCTTGTGGGGCATGGCGGAGGAGCCCTTCTGCCCCTTCGAGAAAAATTCCTCCACTTCCAGCACATCGGTGCGCTGCAGGTTGCGAATTTCAACCGCGAACCGCTCCATGGACGCGGCAAGGAGCGCCAGCGCATTCATAAACTCGGCGTGAATATCGCGCGAGATTACCTGAGTCGACGCCGTGTCGGGCCGCAGACCTAGCTTTTGGCAGGCTAGGGACTCGATTCTGGGGTCGATGTTGGCGTAGGTGCCCACCGCACCCGAGATTTTGCCGACGGCGATTTTTTCTTCTAGGTGGGTGAGGCGATCGCGGTGGCGCATCATTTCGGCCAGCCAGCCCGCGAGCTTAAACCCAAAGGTCAACGGCTCGGCATGAATGCCGTGGGAGCGCCCAATCATCACCGTGTCCCGGTGTTCCTGCGCTTGATAGCGAATTGCCTGAATCAGATGCTCAACGTGAGTCTTGATCACCTTGAGGCTTTCCACCAGCTGCACTGAGAGGGCGGTATCCAGCATGTCAGAGCTAGTCATGCCTAGGTGAATATAGCGGCCCGCTTCGCCCACATACTCATTCACGCTGGTGAGAAAAGCGATGACATCGTGGCGCACTTCGGCTTCGATTTCGGCAATGCGCTCCGGGTTGAAATCAGCTTTGGCCTTGATCTCTTCAACGGCCTCTGCGGGAATGTAGCCGAGGTCTGCCTGGGCTTCGCAGACGGCAATTTCTACCTGCAGCCAAGTTTTGTATTTATAGAGGTCGTTCCAGAGTTCACCCATCTCGGGCAGTGTGTAACGTTCAATCAAGGCGACCAGCAGAAAACAACCGATCTATTTTACATACCGATGCTTCCTTACAGAGTTTTTTCTGATAATTCAACTCGTCGTCTGCAGAGTTCGTCAGCTGGATACTCATGTCTCTGTGGGGTGCGGCTTCAGAGAATGGTGAGATAACTGTTGCATCTGCCAGGTGGCCCAGTGAAACCCGGTCACAATCCACAGTGAACCCGTGGAGAGGTACAGAACGGTGGCGATTAGCCCCAGTGCGATCGCCGCCCCAAAATCCCGCCAGCGATCTAGCCAGCCCCTCTGAACTGTTGCCTGTCGCCTGCGATCGCGCCACAGACAATAGAGGATGAATAGGCTGAGGCTGAGCGTTGTCCAGATGGTCAGCGTCACGGGCAAGACGGCTTCAGTCGGGTGGGGCAGCAGCAGCACGCGAAAGCCCAGTTCTTCCAGCAGGGCGGGGGCCAAAAGGGCACGGAGTAGTGACCTGACGGATAGGCCCGAAACCGGGTCGATCGGCAAATGGGAACTGAGCGGCCCAAGTGCATGTTGGCCCAGATAGAGGGCGAGCGCATAGCCGCCCACCCCCAGAATTAACCAGCCCAAATCGGGCCAGCCAGGCCAGCGCAGCGATTCGATCAGGCGTGAAAAGGCGGTGGGAATCACCACATAATCGCCGAACAGCTCTGTCGGGGCCAGGGGCAAAATGGTTGGATCTTGACCGCCGACCTGATTGGTGCGTAGAAACCACAGCTCCGCCCCGTGATCGAGCAAAATTGCGGCAATGCTGTCGTGGGCAACGCGCGGAATCACGGTGCGCCAGCTCAGCACACTGCGCAGATAGGCTACTCCCGTACTGACCCGCTCGCCAATTTCGCGATCGCGGGCATCGCCAGGACGAGTGCCCGCGACGCGATCGGCATTAACGTTCCAGTCGGCGCGGGCAATGCCGAGGGGCACCAACTGCTGCTGTAACTGCTGACCGAGATCAATTAGGTTTTGAAACAGCTGCGTTTGCGGATCATCGGAATGGTTTGCCAGCCAATCAGCTACTTCCGGCGCTGCTGCCACCTGATTTCTGATTACCTGAATCGTTTCATACAGGGCTTGGCTCGAATCTTGAATACAGGAGCGAGCCGGCGTCACGATGGCGGCACCGGTGCCATCGCCCGTACGATAGCGGGCCATCATAATAAACAGCTCGCGCTGGAATTCGGCGAAGGGCGTCAGTGTGGTGTTGCCAAACTGATAGGTGTGACTCAACGCAGGAATTTTGACCAGCACATCCGAAATCGGTCGCACCCCCAGCCAGCCGCGCTGCAGGTTGCCCGCATACTCTGCCCACAGCGTGCGACCTGACACGATGCCCTGGGGGCCATGGGCATAGACCTGGTCGTAGATGACCTGTAGTCGCAACTCTTGGGTGAAAGGGTCGCGAATGACCGAACCGATGCCATAGGAAAAGTGACCGGTAACGGTGCCGGGCAGCGATCGCGCCTCGGCTTGCTCACCCCCAACGCCCCCAAACAGATGAATGACCAACATCTGTTCGCCTGCTTGCCAGGTGGTCAACGGCTCAGTGGCCCCGTCGGCAGCGAGTAGCACCGATTGCGTCTGGCCCTTGCGGTTGGGGGTATCGTGCCAGTTGCCAAAGTTGATGTAATTCAGCGCCGCTTGCGGGGCGTTAATTACATCATCGGGCTGCAGTTGAAACAAGCGTCGCGGGGCGATCGCCTGCACGACAAACAAGCCTTCACGGTTCTGAGCACCATAGAGATACCACCCCGCTGTGCCCGCAGGTGAATCAGCTAGTCCCTGCGGCGTGGATTGAAAGATGCCATTGCGATCGGCCGGTACCTGTGGGATATGCACCGTCTCGATCGCGCCATCAAAGCTCTGGGTGACCGGATTGTAATGCTGCACACGTACGTAGTCACTGGGGCAGGGCTGCTGCCCCGGACAGGCTGAGGGGGTTGGATAGGCGGCGTCTGACCCCAAAATTTTGACCAGCCCATAAAACCGTTCGGGAATCTGAATGGGAATGGCGTCAATGCGAATCACGGCCGCGGTTCCCTCACCGCTGACTACCGCTGCCGGTAGCGCCACGATCATGTCGTCTTGGGGGCGCGTGCCCGCTAAAGACTGCAGTGGCCCCACTCGCGACCAGCCGTTGAGTCGGGTCGGGTGCACGTGTCCCGCTGCAATACTGGCGATCGCCGCCGCATCAAACTCGATATCTTGGGTCACCAAATCTAATACGGGTTGAATGTCCGCATCAGGCTGCCATTGCAGCCGCAAGCGCTGCCCAATCAGTTGAGGCAGCGGGCTGGTATACACCTCTAGCCAAACCCAATCTTGATCATCCGCCTCGGCTTGGGCTTGATCGGGCAGAATGAGTCGGCCTGACCAGGCCGCAACCGGCAAATAGCCGCTGGGCGGCAGCTGCGCGGCAGGATAATCAGTCACCTCGGCGGCGATCGTGGTGGTGGGGACGGACTCAATGGCCTCAACCTTGAGCAGGCATAACCAGGCCGCGATCGCCCAGCCCAGCAGGACTAATGCCATTAATCGCCCGTATCGCCGCCCGCTCGATTCCACAAACTATCTCCTGTGGTCTGATTGAGACCCTACAATTCGTTTTGACAGTTTGACAGTAGAACTTCCGCTTTCGCTCCCTGAGTCCTCAAAATCTAGGGAATGTTGAATCTGGTTTTCCAAAGTTTGGGGTTAGGGGTTGAACCCAAATACAACTACATCAGTTCTAGAAAACGGCAAGTTCTGAAAAACTCTACTGCATTCTTGATTCCCTAAATCTCGTCTGCTCCTGCAAGCTCGCCAAAGCAGATTTTCTGGATGCCGAGACGATGGCCTGATGTGCGCGATTGATTATCGGCGACCCGTTGATTTTCGAGTATTGTGGAATGGATTTAATCAACGTTTGTGGGGACAAGGTTGTGCAAGCAAAATCAAAGACATTAAAGACAACGGGTCGGGCAATCGCAGCGGCGATTGTTACCACGGCAGCCCTCCCGGTTGTCCAGATATTACCCAGCTTCGCCCAAACCGAGACGACTGAAGCCTCACCTCAAATTTCGCCAGCAGCGCTCGCAGAAATTCGCGAGGCTCCCTTTAGCGAGCTGTTCGTGATCGGCGACGATCAAGCCTACGCGGTCAAAGATCAAGACTACAACGCTGCCGAGCCTGACATTGGCTTTTTTAGCCTGTGGGGCGATATGCCAGCCAACGATCGCTTGGGCGTCGTGGTGAAATATTGCTTTGAAGATACCAGTCTTGCCAATGCCAGTGCCGAACTTGTTGAGATGCAGCTCATGGATGGCGATACGTCCCTGGTCACCATCGATCAGGTGATTGACTCTCGCCCCGCGTATCTCAATGAAATTCAACCGCCGCGCCAAAGTAACCTCACCTCTTCCTTTTACTACGATCCGTTTTACGATCCCTACTACTATGCACCGTTTCGGCTGGGCTTCTCCTATGCCCCGACCACCTACATTCCAGGTGTGGAGTGCAGTACCGGCCTCGCCTTCTTTGATTTAGCCCCAGTGCAGTCAGAGATCGCGGCGCTGCCGGAGCAGACCTTGCGGGTCAGATTGCTGTTTAGCAATGGTGCGACGGAATATTGGCGACTCGGCGGCGGCACCGTGAGTGAACTGAAGCAACTGCCCACTATCGAGGCTTTGCCTTAAGGGCGCGTAGAGGCGAAATACTTTTCGCCCCTAACAGACAACATCATCGGTTTCTGCCGCAGGAGGTTGAAACGATTCTGTTTCCGAGGTGCCTGGGGCATCATCATGCCCTCATCCTTTTTTAGAAACTGCTGGGCAATCGGCTACATACCAACGCCATGGCAACTCAACTCCTTGCGTCAAGCCGATGCGGGTCGTTTGCACAAGCTTCACCGAGCCATCAATGATGGATTGTTGAAACGAAGCAGTTCTGGGTTCCAACCAGAGGGGTTGTCCGACATCGAAGCGGGCACCGTTGAGGGTGCGATCAATCTGAAAAGCTCGGCAGAGTTTGCCCGGCCCAGCCGCCACTCGCTGCGGTCTCTTTCGCTGTTTTTCGTCAATCCAGGGGGGCAGGCGATCGAGATCTAGAGCCCGAATCAGTACAGCGCTAGGCACCGTGTCATGGTTGGTGACAACATTGATGCAGTGATACATGCCGTAGATGAGATAGACATAGCAAAAGCCAGGTGGCCCAAACATCACTTCGTTACGAGCAGTGCGGCGACGATAGGCGTGGCAGGCCGGGTCGCCAGGGGTGTAAGCTTCAGTTTCGACGATGACGCCCCGATAAAGGCTGCCATCATCAAACTGCCGGACGAGGCTGCAGCCAATCAGATCGGGGGCCACGTCGGTGGCGGGACGGCGAAGCCAATCAGCAGCAATGGCGGAAACGGTGGAATGTGTCATGCTCCCTGTATAGCGAGAGTCAGCACTGTTTTGCAAGGACTCATGGGAGGCAGTATCAGTGCTTCAAGAAGTGGGGAGGGTGGGGAGCAGAGGGTAGAACCGTCACGATCGCTGGCCTTCTTCACACTCATTCGGTCACAATCGTCTCTGTTCACCTCTCAGCATCAGCAGCTTATGTGGAATGAGATTGCCCAAGAAATCAGTCGCGTGACCGAACGGCCGTTCGAGATTCAAGATCGGCGCAATATTGGTGGGGGCAGCATTAATCAGGCCTATCGCATTACCGATGGTGATCGCGATTTCTTTCTTAAACTCAATCAGGCGGCGCAGTATGCCATGTTTGAGGCCGAGGCGCTGGGTCTGAAGGAAATGGCTGATAGTCAGACCATTCGTGTGCCACGACCGATTTGCTGGGGAGTGGCGGACGGCTCGTCCTACATCGTGATGGAGTATCTGCCGCTGGGCAACAGCAGTCGCGATGCTTGGTATCAGATGGGGCAGCAGCTAGCGGCCATGCATCGGGTGATCAGCGATCGCGGATTTGGCTGGCACCGCGATAACACCATCGGCGACACGCCGCAAAAAAATCCGTGGACGGCGGACTGGGTCACGTTTTATGGCGAGCATCGCCTGCGCTATCAGCTGCAGCTGGCCAACCGGCGGGGCAATTTTCCCCGTCAGGCGGAACTCTTGGCCGCGCTGCCCTCACTGCTGGCCGGACATGAAGCGTTACCATCGCTTGTGCATGGTGACCTGTGGTCGGGCAATGCCTCGGTGACGGTGGATGGCACGCCGGTGATTTTAGACCCAGCGACCTATTACGGCGATCGCGAAGTCGATATCGCCATGACCGAAATGTTTGGCGGCTTTCCCAAGGCTTTTTACGATGGCTACAACGCCGCCTATCCCCTCACGGCGGGCTATGAAAAGCGCAAAATCCTCTACAACCTGTATCACGTTCTCAACCACTTCAATCTCTTCGGCGGTGGCTACGGCAGTCAAGCTCAAAGCATGATGGATCGCCTCTTACCGTAACAGGCGATCCAGTGGGTAAAGCTTTCCTGGTACGAACTATGTCGAGAAATAAGCCCTTGCCCTGGGCATTGCTGAATAGCGATATGAATTTGTCAAGTGGCGAGTGGAACTTATGCCTGCCCGCCGTCGATTCATGCTTTAAATCAGAAACGCCAGACAGGAGCTACTTAGTAAACGCCATTGCACAGGTCTTGCAACACCCCGTAAAATTTGCTTTCGGGATCAGCGGTTTCCATCACCCGCTGAGTGGATTGCGTGTCGATCGTGGCATCGCTACCGTCAAGCATCTGAATCTGTTCGATCGCGTAGCCCATGCTGGAACAATTGCCGACGTAATCGAATACGGCAGCAGCAGTACCGTTGCTGCTAACGGGCGATCGCCGCGCTAACAAAGTGAATTCAACGCTGTCATTTTGGCGTACGGGGCTGGGCTTTAACCACCACTGCTGGTTGATTTCTTGGCCCGCGCTGTTTTCAAAGGCATCGTCGTACAGGTAAATCCAGTTGGCGTAAGCATCGCTGCTCTGAGCGATTTCGACGCTTTGAACGATTTCGACCGGAGCCGGTTCCGTTGTCACTAGGGGAACCGCCAGTAAAGTTGCAATTAAAGGTAAAAAAGACATGACAGACTCGCTAGGTACAAGGGTTAACAAATTTTTGATGTGACGGGCTTGACGGTAGCCCACAGGCTTTAAGCGTAGATATTCACCGTCTTGGGCAGATGTTTTTTCAACTATGCCTAAGGTAAATCGTTAACTGGGGTTTGCCCTATAGGTTTCACACACTTTTACAGCTGTCACACTCGACTGGCATACTCATGAATATGTTCAGTTTCAACCCGAATTTCACTGAAAAATCAGCTTTTTCTTGCAAGGGTGCAACGCCGAATTGGCGTCGTCGTTCGGTGACTGGTTGCAAATTTTGCTCAACCTCAGCACTCAGATAGATCCCCAAAACTGTCATAAACCGCTACAACTCATGGGGGGTGAGAATGATGGACTACCTACCTATAAGTAACTTAAGGCGAAATGTCAGATTGCCTTTGCAGCTGCTGCTCCAACCCCGATCATTCTCATGCTGAGGCCTTGTAGTGGTTTCGGGCAATGGATTATTAAAGAAGAGTATTTATTTAGAGCCTCAGCTCCCTGCCATTAAAATACACCGATAGCTATGGCAACCTCTGTCACTGGAGCCAATGTGTCTGCACGCTTGGTTTGAAGCCTATGCGGGCGATCGCTGGTACGTTTTTGATGCCCCCCAACCTGAAACTAAGGTTAACCGCATTGCCTTGGCCTAAGGTCAAGATGCCACTGATGTGGCCAGCGACACAGTTCGGTCTGCTTAGCTTACAATCAGCTGACGGTATCGGTAGAGGTCGCTTGACAGCAGTTTCAGATGAAGGCTATCTGGCAGCGAAACGGTCTGAGCACGATAGCGCTGGCCACTTTACCTAAGACCCCTAGGACATCGGTACAGAAACTCGGGGTGATGTTCTAGACCTGTGTAATGAGTCAACATGACTGTGGTGTCTATCAGGTCTGCTCACAATGGTATTCGAACCGGTCTGTTGCCCTCACTGTCACACGACGGATGTGGTCAAAAATGGCAAAAGCGCTGAAGGCAAACAGCGCTATCGCTGTCGTCACGCCGAGTGTCCTCGCGCTTCTTTTATCCTGAACTACAGCTATCGGGGATACTTACCGGAAGTGAAGCGGCAAATTGCCGATATGGCCGTCAATGGTAGCGGGATTCGGGATACCGCGCGGGTGCTGCACATCAGCCCCACCACGGTGATTGAGGAACTCAAAAAAACATCATCAGCTTGAGGCGGTGAATCGTCCTCTCCTAGAGGCGATGGCAACGCCGCCCACGACCGCCATGGTGGTTCGCGTAGAGGAAGCTGAAATGGATGAAATGTGGAGCTTTGTAGAGTCCAAACGACAACAACGATGGCTGTGGCACGCCATTGACCATCAAACTGGGGACGTGCTGGCCTACGTCCTGGCTCCCCACGAAGACCAAGCCCTTGAGGCGCTGATGAACCTCCTAACTCCCTTTGGCATTCAACAGGTTTATACCGATGCCTGGGGCGCATACTTGCGACTCCTAGAACCAGATCAACACACCGTCGGCAAAGCCAACACCCAGAAAATTGAGCGCAAGCATTTGACCTTACGAACACGAATTAAGCGCTTAGCCCGTAAGACGATTTGCTTTTCCAAATCTGTGCTCATGCATGACACGGTGATTGGACTGTTTATCAACCGCTACGAATTTGGGCGAGCCATATGACCGCTGTCCACAGGTCTAGAACACTACCACTCGGTTTCTGGAGCTGAAAGTGTCTGATGCCGTAGTTGGTTGATACAAGAAACCGGGTTTCTCGCAATACTGAACCGATGCTCTAGGATTGCTTTGAGCCCTTTAGCACAGAAGCAAATTGGCTCGCAGTCTTGTCCCGGCCGAACTGGCGCACCGTCAACTTTTGCCTTCATTTCGTGTGTCTGGTTCCAATGAAGTGGAGAATCTTTCTATCGGCAGGCATGGCTGTTGGTGGTTTTTGCTATTTTCGGTTGATGTATCTTTTTTGGTGACACGTGGTTCCCCTCCGAGACGAAAACCCAATCACAATTACGCCCTATGTGACCTACGGGCTGATTGCCCTCAATGTTCTAGTTTTTCTCTATGAGCTGACACTGTCTCCCATGGAGTTGACGACCTTTTTTAAGATGTGGGCAGTCGTCCCTGAACAGCTCACCGAAAGCTTTCATATTAGTGACATCGGCCTTTTCACAGTTCATGAGTGGTTCACCCTGATTTCGGCGCAGTTTTTACACGCGGGCTTTTTGCACCTGGGGGGCAACATGCTCTACCTATGGATTTTTGGCAACAACGTCGAAGAAGAGCTGGGGCACGTTCGCTTTGTGCTGTTTTATCTCGTGTGCGGCACGCTCGCCACGCTCGTTCAGTGGTACTTTGGCATGTTTTCAGAGGTGCCTTCATTAGGCGCTAGTGGAGCGATCGCGGGCGTTATGGGGGCCTATATTTTTCGGTTTCCCGATGTGCGCATTTTGACGATTGTGCCGCTCGGATTTATTTTCCTGCCCCTGCGAATTCCGGCCATGTTTTATTTGGGTATCTGGTTTTTGCAACAGGCGGCCTATGGTGTGACCAGCCTCAGCATCCCCGCCAACGTTGGCATGGCCGAAGGGGGCATCGCTTATTGGGCCCACGCGGGCGGCTTCGTCTTTGGCGCTTTGCTCGGGCCTCTTTTAGGTTTGTTCGATAGTGCTGAAGAGGCGATCTCCCCCTGATGGTTCTTCGGCATTGCCACTCACTGCTCAGCGACGGTCAATGCAGCAAAAAGGGTTAGCCGCAAGCGACTAACCCTTTTCAACCAAATAGCTTATGCATTTCAGAAAAACTCAATCAGCTAAATCGACGTCGCCTCAGTCGCTACCGCCTCCCGTAAAAAGCTCACGAGTTCATTTGATTCACGATTTGACAGGTCTACTAACAGAGCATGCTGCTCTTGGCTCCAGGTATCTAATGCCGACTCGGCCAGCAGAACGTCATCTTGTTGGGTATTCGCCAAGCGATACCAAAAAGCCATTCGCATATTGGTATCAAGCTCGCCGTAGACTTCTGTCAGACGGGTCGGTGAACCGCGCAAGATTTCTTTCAACGCTTCATGGCGATCGTCCTTAGGCATCTGTTGAATCTGCTTTAAAACGGTCTGCACCTTCTGAGAAAAGAAAGCACCTGGCGTGGCGGACTTAGACGCTCGCCGAATCTTTTGTGCCAGGTAATGCAAAATCACCATTTGAGTTTGGGCACTGGCTTTCGAGAACTCAGCTGAGGCACTGGCGTGCGCAGAGGCTAAATTGGCTGTTGTCATCGCTAAATTCCTAAATTTTGGTTGAATGTGGTGCTTTTTATGCTGATCCTGCTGACTCTCTTAAAAGAAAGAAGATGCTCACAGAGCCGGAAAGAAGACGCTCGCAAAGCTGAGTGGCAGTGATCCCGATAGAAACTGACAGACAGCCTGTGTCTTAAAAAGTGTGCCCAGCGATCGCATGGCATACACTTCTTTATCTTGCCTCATAATTCTTGTCATTGGGGTGATAAAGCCAACAATAACAAGGTGAGGATCGCAACAATGTTAGGGCCATCCCGATGACTCGAAATGTCTCTTAGAAATGAGCCCAATTCCATTGATCCCCGCGATTTGAGAATTGCTCATCATCTTTAGGCTTTTCTTCCACTTCTGCATGGGAATTTTGTCGAAATTAGCGGGCGACCCATAAGCGCTTCTAAACGACAAAAACCTCTAAGGGATCACTGAGCTACATCTTTAACTAAGCTGATAGCTCTAGTGAACGTAAGATGTGTCATCGCTTAGCGTGACTCCTCAAAACCAAACCGTGTGCTGGCACCACTGGGGGATCGCCCTAATCCGCTTTGTAGTCTCACTCAATGAGGTCTCTCTTATGGTCAAGTGTTTGATCGGCACCGACATTCCGCACTTCCAACTGGCACATTCGATATTTAAATGAAGCAATGGGATTTCCAGAGATCCTGATTAGGAATGAATCTCAAAAAGGGAATCTTATTGGGAATAGACTTCTGGTAGTTCAGATGAACTTCATGACTTAAAAGTACTGCTGCACAAGGATTCTAGTCTTAATACCTGAGTGTGACACTTCAAAGTGCGGAAAGTGGGTCGGCACAGAGACTTCATGGCATATTCCACCTCAGTAGGACGTCCCGCGTTTGGCCCCCAAATCACTGTCGACACCGAACCGCTGACAGCGCTACTGCTCATCGGTTGCCAGATCACTGACGCAGTAGCGATCGCGACCAGTCTGTTTAGCCTGATAGAGCGCTTGGTCAGCCTGATTAATCAATGCTTGCACCCCAGGCATTTGTCCGGGGGTGGCAGTGGCAATACCAAAACTGAGGGTGATACTAGTTGCTGGACACGGGGGCACGGGCTCAATCACCAGGGTGGCGATGGCCGTCTGGATTTTCTGCACCACAAAGATGGCCCCATCAACGTTGGTATGGGGCAGGATCATCGCAAATTCTTCGCCGCCATAGCGCGCTAGGCAATCCGTCGCGCGATCGACACACCGCTGTAAGGTTTGAGCCACGGCGGCAATACAGGCATCCCCAGCGGGATGTCCATAGGTATCGTTGAATTGCTTAAAGTGGTCAATGTCACAAAGAATGAGGGAAAGCTCACGCTGTTCGCGTTGGGCTCGCTGCCATTCGGTTGAGAGCGTGGTGTCAAAATGGCGACGGTTGGCAATTTGCGTCAGCGCATCGGTGATGGCAATCTGCTCGAGCGTTTGGTTCGCTACTTGTAAGCGCTGGTGCAACTCTGACTGTTGAATGGCGATCGCCAATTGCTCGGCCACCTGCTGCAACAGATCCTGTTCCTCTGGCTGCCAGACTCGCGCCCGGCGACAAGCATGGGTAATCAACAGGCCCCACACAATTGTCTGGGTTTCTAATCGCTGGGTCAGGGGGGCCACCATTTTTGACTGCACCCCTGCCTCGGTCATGAAGTCAACGGTGCAGTCAGCCCAGTCCTCGAACGACATCTCGGGGGCAATCCACCCTTGGGGGTCAGCATATAAGCCATCACAATCAGGCAAGAAGCAGGTATCGGCCCATTGCATATCTAAAAGCGGCGGATAGCCCGGTTGGACGGTTTCGGCAATCACTTGTCCGGGCTGATTGGCGTAAAGTCGAAAAACCAACGTGCGATCGACTCCCAAGGAACGCTGCACTTCCTGCACAGCAGTTTTCAAAATGACTCGCAAATCTAGGGTTTCGCGCATGTGCTCAGTAATCAGCCGCAGGGTCTGTTCTTGCTCAACCCGCTTTTGCAAGGCTGTCTGAGCGACTCGCAGATTGGTGACATCGCGAGAAATAATCAACACTGAGACGATTGCACCCGCTTCATCAAATTCGGGTACCAGTCGCGAATAAAACGTATGCTCTCTCAGGGCTAAGGTTTCTTGAGTTTCTAACAGCTGTTCTTGCCCAGTCGCAAAGACTTGGGCGATCGCGACGCGCCATTGAGCCGCTAGGGCATCGGACATTCCAGAAGCGTTAAAGGGGCGGCCTAGCAGCTCGGTTTTAGAAAGGCCGCTACGCGACTCAACCATGGGATTGACGTATAGCAGTTGTAATTGACGATTGACGCGCCAAATGCCGTCTGGGTTGTTTTCGACCAGACTGCGAAACTCTTTTTCCTGCTGTTGCAGCTTTACCTCAACCGCTTTGCGATCGCTAATATCTTCGATCGCTCCCACCATTCTGGCCAGATTGCCTGTTGCGTCCCAGATCGCTTGACCCCGATTGCGCACCCAAACATCATGGCCATCGCGATGCCGCAGGCGCATTTCTTTCACATAAGGGCCTTGAGCCTGGTGAGGATTTTGCCAGACGCTCAGGGCCGCCGCTCGATCCTCTGGATGAATGCGCATTAACTCTTGAATCAAGTCAACGGAATTGTCCTGTGTGGCGGGGTCGTAGCCCAACATCTCCCAATAGCGATCAGAGACCTGCAGCCGATTAGTGACCGCATCCCAATCCCAAAGACTCTCATTGAGTCCCTGCAAAACCAGTTCGCCGCGATGCTGAGCGGTGCGCAGTTCCTGGTAGAGACTAGCCTGAGCTACGGCGATCGCTAGCTGAGCCACCAAGCGTTGACCGAGATCAATCTCGGCAGGCTGCCAAGGAATTGCCACTGGGCGCGTCAGCACCAGAGTGCCCCACACCGCTGACTGCACCTCAATAGGAATCAGCAGCCATTGGCCAGGAAACTGCTGACCCAGTCGATATTTGAGCGGGTCCGCAGCCTCTAGGGTGGTCGTATTATCCACATGTACGATGCGTCGCTGCTTGAGCTGGGTCGCGATGGAGTTGTCATCATCCGGAATATCGCTCCAAATGTGCGCTGCTTGCTCCTCGCTCCAGCCGTATTGACCACCATGCACGGCAACGGGACGCCAGCAAGCTGCTCCTGGCAAATACTCATAAAGGCTCACCCGGCTCTGTAAGCACTGAGTAATGTGCGCCGTGGCCACCGCAAAAATCTCCCGCAAATTCAGTGGACTCCGAATCGCCTCAATAACTTTACTCAGAGCGCGTTCACGCTCTACTTGCCACTGCAAGTCCAGCTCTATCTGTTTGCGATCGCTAATGTCGATGAGCAGCCCCATCAGACGGATCGGCGTGCCCTCCGGATTACGCACAACCACTCGCCCCTGGCTCAGCATCCATTGCCAGTGACCATCGCGGGTGCGCAGTCGCTGCTCACTTTGATAGATAACCGTTTGCTGCGTGACATATTGGTTGACGGCTGCCTCAACCTGAGGGCGATCTTCCGGATGAATCAGCTCCTCCCAAGGAATAAAGTCAGCGGCGGCATCGCCATATCCTAGAAAAGTTTTTAGCGGTTGTGACCAAAAAAAAGTATTGGTTTCTAAATCCCACTGCCAAATCCCGCCTTTGACTGCGGCTGAGGCCACCTGCCACTGAGTCGCCTCCTCGGGTTGCAGACTAGAGAGGAGGCGATTGCTCCCTAACTGCTCCAAATGCTGGATAGCAATGCCCAATTGAGTCGAGAGCTGCTTCAAGGTACAGCGGTGCACTGACTGCCAAGGGTACGGTGCCTGACACTGGTGAACAATGAGCAAGCCCCAGAGCCGAGAAACTTCATTCGTCCCCAATGTGCTGACTAAGATCGGGCTGACCAAGTTGGCTTTAACCTGAAAACGAGTTAATAGCTCTTTGTGACAGTCAGCCAAATCTGACTGGCCCACATTGGCGATCGCGGTGACCGCACCTTGACGAAATCGGTCGTCCCAACCCGTCTCAAAGCAAGGGTCATAGGTCAACAGTCCTAAAACCGGTGTCCAGGCTTCGCTAACGGACTCGGCGACGACCATCCCATCACCGCCAGGCATAAATTGATAGAGCACAGCGCGATCGCTGCCAAACAGGTGACGCGTTTGTTGGACTCCGCAAATCAAGAGAGACTCTAAGTCGTGACATGTATGAAATCTGAGCGTAATGTTCTCTAACTCCGCTAAGACTTCACTCAACTCGATTGGCATTTCTACAGAGAAAGAAAGCAGCATTTTAAGCTGTCCTGCCTAGAAGACTGCACCATCATTTATCTTCATTAGATATTTTAGACAACCTTTGTCGACTCCACATTGGCAACTTTAGTGAGATTCACGTGGCTTGAATTACGTAGTTTGCGCAATTTCTCGAGTCTATCGCCAAAAGTACCCGTAAAAACAATGTCAGTACGGGCTAATTTTGATCGTTACCTTAGACCCTCTCAGCCTCTATCACCGGCTCTCTCACAAGAACCCCTGACTTGGTTTCAAAATTATTATGCCCCTCTAAATCACTGTTGTTTAAGGAATGAAAGTGATCCCATATTCGAAATTAAAATACGCTAGCCACTGACTATCTTCTGAAAAGACGAGTGTTTTCGAGAAGAACCTCACCTTTGCCATTAATCGTAATAGTGCTTTGTTTTGAATTAATTAAGGACTTTTGTGAGGAAGGTTTACTGCTGAAAAATGGGTGATGTAGCGAAATTATTGGCAATTTAATAGAAATTTAGATCATGATTGATTTGCCCATAAATAAAAATCAAGTTGTGTTGGTTCAGAGCAACCATTCAGCTCCAAGATAAGAAACTTGACCAGGTTAAGATTATTGAGAATAGATTCTCACTGTTGAGGATTTCAGGTGAGACTTCAGGGCTGCAGGTATGACTTTTCAGTGCAACTCTGATTTTGGGGGATTCCACCAGTAGCTATAGTTGCCAAAGAGATGGAGCACCTCCTCCCATTGACCGAATCAATGCCTGACTTGCGCCTGATACCTAAAGGTGACAGGGTGACAGTGCTTAACCACAGCCAGAAAACCCCCAACCATGGTCAGCCAGTGACGTTCGGTCTTGGCTGCCATTACCAAACTCCCTCAGCCTAGATATGGAAAAACTACAGCCCACCCGCCGGCAGATGATGTTGGGCCTGGGCGCGATCGCCGCCTTGCTGCCAGTCGCCTCCACCGCCCAGGCTCAGTCCCCTGCACCAACGATGGTAAAACCGCCTCGTCTCAAACCCGGTGATGTCGTTGGCATCATCAGCCCAGCGGGGGCTACCTTCGAGTCCACCAATTTAGACATCGTGATGGATGCTGTGCGCGGGTTGGGGTTGGTGCCGCGCCCTGCGTCCCATGTGCTGGCGCAGTATGGGTATCTGGCCGGTCGCGATCGCGATCGCGCTGACGATGTCAACCAGTTCTTTGCTGATACTGACATTGCGGTGCTGCTGCCGATCCGCGGCGACTGGGGCAGCGCCCGCATTTTGCCCTATCTCGATTACGACCTGATTCGTCAAAATCCCAAAATCATCGTGGGCTTTAGCGACCTCACCGCCTTGTTGCTGGGCATCACAGCGCAAACTGGGTTAGTCACTTTTCACGGCCCCAATGGGTTGACGGCGTGGCGGCCCGACCAAGTGGTGCCCTTTCGTCAGGTGCTGTTTGAAGGGCAAACGCTGACCTTTGAGAATCAACCTGTGGCCGACGATCACGATCGCCTAATGCAAACTCGCCTGCGGGTGCAAACGGTGACCTCAGGACAAGCCCGAGGCCGTCTCTTCGGCGGCAATTTGTCGGTCTTGACAAGTCTAGTCGGCTCGCCCTACCTGCCGGATCTGACCGGTGCTATTTTGTTTGTGGAGGATGTGGGCGAGCCGATTTATCGCATTGATCGTATGTTGACTCACCTCAAGCTGGCGGGTGTGTTAGATGGGCTGGCCGGATTCGTCTTTGGACAGTGTACGAACTGTGGCCCCTCTGGTGGATATGGTGCTCTGACCCTAGAAGCAGTGCTGCAAGACCACATTGCCCCGTTGGGTATCCCGGCTTGGGCCAATGCAGCGATCGGTCATCTGGAACCCATTCTCACCATTCCGATGGGCACCGAAGTCACCATGGATGCCGACGCTGGACGAATCGTGATGCAAGAAACGGCGATCGCCTAACGAGACCGAGTCATGCGGCACTTGCCATGAATTTGGGCAAACAGGTTCTCGATGCTGAGGAACTATCTAGAAAAACACAGCTCTATAAAGCAATCTCGAACATTCAAAATTGACCGTTGATTTTGTCTCAAATGTGTGAACAATCGGTAAACAGCCGTGACCTATTTAGGGGAGATTAGGTATGGGACTCAGCACGATCGCTCAAGACCCCTCGATTAAAGCCAGCATTGTGGACGATTGTACCCACCTGGTAGACGAGCAAGTCACGAACAAACGCGGCATGTCAGGCATGGCGATTAAGACGGCCTACCGAGTCATTAAGGGGATTGGCCCAACTTATCTACGCGGTGCTATCGGACGTGTGTTACCTGAGGCGCTGAATGCTTTGGAGCCGATGTGGCATGAGGGTCTACAGTCTGGTGATCCAGTACAGCATTTGATTCAAAACCAATCCAGTACGGCAGAAATTCTGCTCGGCGTGACCGATAAGCGCATCCAAAATTCGTCTGGAGCCGTGGCCGGAGTCTACAAAAAGCTCCGCAAGTCTATCAAAAGTGATGTGGAAGAGGCGGTTCCTGACTTAGCCAGCATTTTGGGGAAGCATGCGCAGGCCGTTTCACAGGCCTGATTACGCGTAACTCGTTCAGACCGTAAACAGATAGCGACTACAGCCGGTTTAGCCGCTCCTCTAAAAGTAGAGGAACGGTTTTTGGCGATCCTTAGCCCCATAATTCCATGGGTCGCGTTGACTTCAGGGAGTTGAGCAACACAGCATTCCGACAGTAGGTGGTGGGTGTGGCCAAAGCTCTACCGAATGTCATAACCAAACAAATTGGGATCGACGTCGAGCAAATTCAGGTCGTCGAGACCATATTCCGCCCATCGCTGATCGACGCGTGCTGCCGTGTCTGGGTCGGGAATGAGTTCATCGCTCCAGGGGCGATCGGTTTCGGGATAGACCTTGGTGGTGGCATCGATGCCCATGCGGCTGCCGAGCCCCGGTTTCTCAGTGGCAAAGTCAAGGCGATCGAAGGGATTTTCGGGCAGGATGAACACGTCGCGCGCCGGATCAACCTTGGAAGTGACAGCCCACATCACCTGACGCGGATCGCGAATGTTGATGGCTTTGTCCACGACGATGACGAATTTGGTGTAAGTGAACTGGGGTAGTGCTGTCCAAAAGGCAAAGGCGGCTCGTCGGGCTTGGCCGGGATAGCTTTTGTCAATCGCCACCACAGCGGCCTTGTAGCTCAGTCCTTCCATCGGTAAAAAGAAATCCTGAATCTCGGGCACCTGCAGGCGCAAAATCGGCGTGTAGATGCGGTTCAAGGCGAGGGCCATCATGGCATCTTCTTTGGGCGGTCGCCCGCTAAATGCCGTCATGTAGATCGGGTTTTTGCGATGGGTCATGCAGTGAAACCGGATCAGGGGAGCATTGTCTCGCTGCGGGCCGTAGTAACCAATATGATCGCCTGCTGGGCCATCAATATCCGTTTCTCCTGGGGTGATGGTGCCTTCTAGTACGATTTCTGACAGGGCGGGCACTTCCAAATTGACGGTTTTGCACTTGGCCAGATTCACCCCTTTGCCGCTGTAGAGCCCGGCAAATAGCCATTCCGACAAATCAATGGGGAGGGGCGTGGCTGCCGCGAGAATCAGCAGTGGATCGACGCCGATCGCGAGGGCGACTTCGAGCTTTTCACCGCGTTCCGCCGCTTTGCGGAGGTGGCGGCTGGGGCCTCGCACGGAGAGCCACTGCACCGTCGCCGTGTTTTTAGATTGCAGCTGCAGACGATAGACCCCAACGTTGGGGATTTTGCTTTCTGGGTCTTTCGTCACCATTAAACCCAGGGTGATTACCTTCCCGGCATCGCCCGAGTATACCCGCAACAGTGGTAGCTTCGTTAAATCCACGTCATCGCCCTTCAGGACGACCTGATGACAGGGGGGCAGGAGGTCGCGATCGGGCTTGGCTTTGACCACATCAAAGAGCGCCTTCCCCATCTCAACTGCTTGGGAAAATTGTTTGGGTGGTCGCGGTTGATAGAGCAGCGCCAGCTTTTTGCCGATCGCCTCTAGTTCCTCAGGCGACTCCATGCCAAAGCACCAGCACACGCGCTCTAAGGTGCCGAGGACGTTGATGGCGAGGGGCATGCCAGAGCCCTTAACATTTTCAAACAGCAGCGCTGGCCCGCCAGACAACAGCAGGCGGTTGGCAATTTCGGCCACTTCTAAATCGGGGTCAACTGGGGCTTTGACCCGGCGGAGCTGCCCCCGCGCTTCGAGGCGATTCAGAAAGTCGTGCAGATCTCTTGCCATGATTTAAGAAATGTAAAGCCGTTCTTCGTTCATTATGGGGGAAACTGGCGATCGTCTTGATGAATTCTAGCCCGGTGGTTTTTACTGAAGGGGCAGCGATCCCTTCCGAACAGTGAGCATTGCAAGTCGTGAGCATTGGACAACATGAAACGGACTGAGAGGCGGACTGGTGTTCGCATAGCGCTACTAGCGGGCAGCCTTTTCACCCTGACCGGCTGCTTTAACCGGCTCGATACCGGTGCCATTGAGCAAGAAATTGAGTCCGAAGTCGAAAGCCAAAGTCGGCGGCTGTCGCTGGCTGAGGTGCGCTGTCCGCGCGATGTTTATAAGCAATCCGGCGCTTATTTTCGCTGTGTCGGCTATCTCCGCCCCGAAGGCGAATTCACCATCAATGTGGTGCAGCAAGACAGCCAAGGCCGCATTGAGTGGGACATTCCCAGCTCGCAGGTGATTTTGAACGTGGCGAAGGTGGAAGAAAAGCTGCAGCAAGAATTTGCCCAAGCGTTTTCGAAACGGGCGGCGCTCAACTGTGGCGATATGTATCGCCTCAACCAGCCGGGTGAGCAGTTTGAGTGTGCTGTGGTGGGCGACGTTATCGTCGGTCAGGAACAAATTACCGATCTCTTGGTCAGAATTGACCCAGAGGGGAATTTGAACTGGTATGAGGTGAGTGAGGCGATCGCTCCGGTGACGCCCGTTTCGAATCAGGCTGCAGGCACGACCAGTGTCGGTGCATCCCCAACTGGCGCAGCGGCCAATGACGCGACTGGTGCAGCTACGACCCCGGCACAATCCTCCAGTGGCAAAGAAAAAGTTGCCGGTACCCGCGAGGTGGAGCGCCCCCGTGTGGCCGGAGATGATGACTGACGGGCACTGCCTGCGCGTGCTCTTTATACCACTGCTTAAACTGGAATTAAACTTGTGACGGGCATTTATTAATCTTTGACACAAAGACTTTCGCTATCCTGACCCACAGAGCTTAATCATGCAGTGCAAAACTAGGGCATGATCAGGCCAGCCTTGATCGACTGTTTTCCGCCTAAATCCGAGCAGATTTTATGACGACTGTATTTGATTTCTTGGCCAGAGGAGGCCCGGTCATGGTGCCTATTCTCGGGTGCTCGGTGCTGACCATTGCCACCGGGTTTGAGCGGGCCTGGTTTTGGACCAACCTACTCAAGCGAGAAAGCCAGGTGGTGAATGAAGTGCTGGATGCGGCCCGGCGAGACTTAGATGAGGCGGCCGCGATCGCGGCTCGAGCGGATGACACCCCCGTCGGTCGGTTTTTGCTTGCTCCTCTACGCCTCAAAAATCCGTCGCCGGAGACCTTTCGCCTAGCGCTAGAGAATGCCGGTGACAAAGAGTTTGTCAAGATGCGACGTGGTGACAAGGTGTTAGAAACCATTGTCGCCGTCGCGCCTCTGCTGGGACTGTTGGGGACCGTAACCGGTTTGATTGCCACCTTCAACAACCTCAACATCGGCAGCGGCGGTGGCACTGATACCTCGGCAGCGGCATCGGGGATTGGCGAAGCCCTCATTACGACGGCGGCGGGCATGGTGGTCGCCATTATGGCGCTGCTGGTCTTTCGGGTGATGGTGACTTTTCAAGGTCAGCAGATGGATTATTTTTCGGAAGCGGGGAACGAACTAGAGCTGATTTATCGGCAATTTTGGTACGAACCGGCCCTGTCAGCCTTCGACAACCGCTCTGATCCGCCCCGTTCGACCCCGCTCGCGGCCGAACGCTATTAACTTCACTGCGGACTTTCCTTTGCCATGCGGTTTCGCGAAGCCAGAGATACACCTCCTCCCCAGGTTGACCTCATTCCCATGTTGACGGTGATGATGGGGGTGCTGGCGTTTTTTGTGGTGGTAACGCTCACCCTCGGTAGCGAAGAAATGATCGATATGAAGCTGCCCGCAGCTCAGCCGGAAGATCTACCGCCCCCCACGGTGACCAATCCGCCCTTTGTGGTTGAAATGGCAGCAGATGGCGGCTTTCGGGTCAACAATGCCCCGACTGATAAAGAGTCGCTTAAAGCCCAGATGGAAGGGTATCTGGCAGAAAAGTCGGACAACATTGTGTATCTCTTGCCCGATCGCGAGCTGTCCTACGAGCAAGTGATGCAGTTTTTAGGCGAGATGCGAGAGGTTGGTGGCGATCGCGTTTCCCTCGCGATCGAGGAATAACCTCACCCCCTCCTCTCTACCCACCACCCTTCACTCTCTATCCCTTACTCCACCACCTACTACTCTCCACTCTTTCTTTCCTTCCCTCTACTATGCGTCCCCGCCGCTCCGCTAGCTCCAGAATGCCAGAAGTCAACCTCGTGCCTATGATGGACGTGTTGATGACGGTGTTGACGTTTTTCATCATCATTTCCATGACGCTGACCGGAAGACAGCTCATCGGCATCAATATTCCGGATGGGGTCGAAGGCGCTGACGAGGTCTCTGAAGAGGCTCAAGAAGAGGCCTTGATCATCGGCTTAGACAGCAATGGCGGCATCGTGTTTGAAGATGAGTCCATCAGCTTTCAGCAGCTCACCCAACGGATTCGTACCTACTTTTCTGAATTCCCGGAGGGCAAGTTGGTGCTTAAAGCCGACAAAGACCTGCCCTATGACGAAGTGGCCAATTTCTTAACCGATCTCCGTGATATTGGTGGCAATCGTGTCTCACTAGCGTTCGAATAGACCTGGAAACGTGGCGCAAAAGTTGCGGTGCTGATTGCCGGGTGGAGGCGCTGAAAGCCCCTGCCAGCAAGTGTTTCTATCCTGGGGTGATCGCTTTCAAGAGACTAAGCCTTGATGCGATACAGACGATATTTCAATCAGTAAGTTTCCAGATCAAAGCTTAACTTTGGCTTAATTTTATCGAAAACTTCCCTTGTTGTTCGATGAAGCCGGTTTTAATCTCCAGCCAGTAATCTACACGGTGGTTTTAGTCTTTTAAGGCTCTACGGAGTGTGCTGTATGTTTGCTAATGGAACTAAATTGACTGGCGCGATCGCGGCAGTTGTCACGGTGGCTGGTCTCGTCACCGCCACGTCTTCTCAAGCTCAGTCTGGCATTGTCCAGATCGATGGTTCTAGCACCGTCTTCCCGATCTCTGAGGCCATGGCCGAAGATTTCATGGCCGCTAACGATGGTGTCCGCGTGACTGTGGGTGTCTCCGGTACTGGCGGTGGCTTCCGTAAGTTTTGCGCGGGTGAAACCGATATCTCTAATGCGTCTCGTCCCGTCAAGGATGAAGAGCTAGAAGCCTGCGCCGAGAATGGTATCGAGCCCCTCGAAATCCTCGTGGGTACCGACGCGCTCACAGTGGTGACTTCGATCGACAACGACTTCTTAGATGACATCACCACTGAAGAACTGAACGCCATCTGGGCACCGGAAGCCGAGGGCACGGTCACCCGTTGGAACCAGGTCAACGCCGACTGGCCCAATGCGCCCATTCGCCTCTTTGGCCCCGGTACCGACTCCGGTACCTTTGACTTCTTCACTGACGAAGTTAACGGTGAAGAAGGCGCTAGCCGCGCTGACTACACTGCCAGCGAAGATGACAACATCATCGTGTTGGGTGTTTCTCGTGACGAGAATGCTTTGGGCTATTTTGGTCTTGCCTATTTCTTAGAGAACGATGAGACCCTCAAGGCGATCTCGGTCGATGGAGTTGAGCCCACACCTGAAAACGCCAAGAGTGGCGACTATTCGCTGGCTCGTCCTCTATTCATCTACGTCAATCCCGCTGCTTTAGACCGACCTGAAGTACGGGCATTCGTTGAGTATTATCTCGAGACCGCTCGCGACACGGACCTAATCACCACGGTTGGCTATGTGCCGCTCGAAACTGATGCCTACGACGATGCGCTCGGACTGCTTTAAGTCTCAGCCTTTGACGGCTGGCTAGGGCTGGTCATCACTTTAGACGGTGTATGGCTGTAGAGTTTTGTTGACGCCCTAGCGACTTAAATGCCCACCCCAGAACAATTTCAAGTTGTTCTGGGGTTTATTCTGGTCGTCAGTTGCTTCTAGCATTTTGGGATAGAGCGCTTGAGCCAATAGGGCCTCTACACTAAGGTGTTCAACCATCAGTCTTTGCTAGTTTTATCGTTAGGCCACTTCCATGAGCCACAGATGTCTTGATCCTTTGGGCATCGCGTTGCGAGTTAAGCAACTCGATTTTCAGCTCTAGTCAAATCTCATCAAGATTCCAACGCTTTTTCTATGCGTTCTATAGCCCTCAATTTGCGCGCGCGGCGCGATCGATAAACCGGCATGTCTGATCTCGACACGCTAGACAAAATAGATGCGCCTTCGCCCCCTCAGTCAGCAACGCCCAAGCGAGCTTGGCGCTGGCAATGGTTGCTGGCACCGCTCATGGGCTTCTCCATCGTTTTGCACATCGCATTGTTGTTTGTGCCGTTGCCAGCGTCCGAAAACCCAGAAGAGGTTGACGAAACACCGCCCGAAGAAGACGCAGAAATTGCTGTTGACATTCTCAATCTTTCAGAGATTGTTGCCCCCGAACCGCCGCCCGAGCAACCCGAACAGCCGCCTCAGCCGGAGGCCGCACCGCCACCGCCTGCAGAGGTGCACCCGCCACCCGATCCGACTCAGGAAATCACCCCCGTCGAAGCAGACACCTTTGCGGATCAACACCCGAAAGCTGATGGTCTGGTTGATCCCCCACCGTTTGACCCAGGGCCTTCCAGAAATATCTTTATCGACGGGATTGCCAACCTGCCCGTGACTGATCAAACAGCCACAGTGGGACTACCAGAATCTAGGTTTTTCCGACAACCAGGTAACGCCGTTTGTTTTCTTGATCCGGCTGGGGGACCTCATGCTGATGCACGTGATGCCCGCTGGCTAGAGCTGGAACCGAGTGACGTCTATGCTGTTTTGCAAGACTCCTATGCGCCTAGTGGCATTACCTTGACCGAGCGCGGTGATGTGTTTTGCGGCGAGCGATATTTCGAGGCTTTTACCGCTGCGGGTGAATCATTTATGACCTTTAGCCTGGCCCAACTTCAGGGCTCGACACTCCTCGTTATCTGGGAGACGCCTCCCCAGTAAACTTGTGTTGATCCGATTTTTGCTCCCTGACGTCAACACCTTAATCACTCACTTTCGCTGCCCCCACCATGCTTCAAGACAGCCGCTCTCTCGACGCTACTCCCTCTGCTAAAGCCAAGTC
>ERZ1740065.97-NODE-97-length-37499-cov-5.194130_pt1 | contig 37499 bp, 31 predicted proteins | sample MGYA00581738_ERZ1740065 | MGnify/ENA primary metagenome ERZ1740065 (study PRJEB43018, sample SAMN04849749) | marine metagenome | isolation source: floating plastic debris | place: Pacific Ocean | collected 2008-09-01 | study: EMG produced TPA metagenomics assembly...
GCGGAAGTACGCACCGAGCACCGATCTTCCCCGCATCATCAACGGCCTGGGAATAGCCATTATTTCGACTTCCAAAGGTGTGATGACCGACAAGCAGGCCCGCACGCAGAAAGTCGGTGGCGAAGTGATTTGCTACGTTTATTAATCTCAAAATTGTAAAGAAAATGTCTAGGATAGGAAAAGCACCCATTCCCGTTCCCGCTGGCGTAGAGGTAAAGGTCAACGATGCCAATTTGGTGACGGTCAAAGGGCCTAAGGGAGAATTGATGCAGCAGGTTGATCCCGATATTACGATCGAGGTCGCCGGTGCGGAAGTCCTGGTGAAGCGTCCGACGGACCAGAAGCGCCACCGCTCGATGCACGGGCTGTACCGCTCGCTGGTCGCCAATATGGTGGAAGGCGTTTCGCAGGGTTACAAGAAGGAGCTGGAATTGGTGGGGGTTGGTTACCGTGCCGAAAACTCCGGTCAGTTGCTGACCATGACCTTAGGTTTTTCCCACCCCGTGATGTTTTACATCCCCGACGAAGTGAAGTTGGAGACCGAGATGAAAAAGGGGCAAAACCCCCTCGTTCGCTTGGAGAGCTTTGACAAGCAGCTGATCGGACAGGTGGCGGCCAAAATCCGCTCTTTCCGTAAGCCAGAACCCTACAAAGGAAAGGGTATTCGCTTTAAGGGTGAAGAAATCCGTCGGAAGGCAGGTAAGACGGCCGCCAAGTAATCGGAGGTCGCTGGCATTGACCGGCATTGACCGGCATTGAATCAATTGTAAAATCGAAAGAATCATTTAGAAGATGAGACGCACTAAAGCTGAGCAGAGAAAACGGATTCACCTCCGTATCCGCAAGTCCATCAAAGGGACGGCTGAACGGCCTCGTTTGTCGGTTTTCCGCAGCAATAAGGAAATCTACGGCCAGATCATTGACGACCTCAAGGGCGTGACCCTAGCCGCTGCTTCCTCGCTCGACAGCGAATTTGTCCGGGAAGGCAGTAAAGTATCCCAGGCCAAAGCCGTCGGTCAGTTGCTGGCCAAGCGCGCCAAAGCCCAAAACATCGAAACCTGCCTCTTTGACCGGGGTGGATATTTGTATCACGGAAGAGTAAAAGCACTGGCTGATGGCGCTCGCGAGGGTGGCCTTTCCTTCTAAAATCAATTAGCATTATGGCAAAGAGGACTCCAAACAGAATCAAACCGGCCGATACGGAGCTGAAAGAAAAGCTGGTCAACCTCACCCGGGTAGCTAAGGTCACCAAAGGGGGTAGACCCTGTAGATATGCCGCCATCGTGGTAGTAGGTAATGGCAAAGGTACCGTTGGTCACGGCCTGGGTAAGGCCCGCGACGTGCAAGAAGCGATTGCTAAGGCCGTCGACGATGCAAAAAAGAACCTGGTCAAATTCCCCTTGCACAATGGAACCATCCCCCACGAGCAAAAAGGCAAGTACGGCGCTGGTAAGGTGCTCATCAAGCCCGCCTCCGAGGGTACTGGTGTAATCGCTGGAGGTGCCATGCGGGCCGTTCTGGAAATCGCGGGCGTACAAAACGTACTGGCCAAGACCCAGGGTTCGCCCAATCCCCACAACGTGGTCAAGGCCACGGTGGATGCCCTCTCCAAATTGAGAAGTCCCATGGTTATTGCCAAGCAGCGCAATATTACGATGGATAAATTGTTTAATGGATAATGAGCCATTATCTCGTCGGGTCAATTCCGGCACGGTACTGGCACAAATGCTAACCAAGATGGGTCAAGTAAAAGTTACGCAAGTCAAAAGCGCCATCGACCGCTCCAAGCGCCAAAAGGATACCCTCAAAGCGCTGGGCCTCCGCAAGATGCACCAAACGGTGACGCACAACGCAACGCCCCAGATTCTGGGCATGATCAAAAAGGTGAATCACCTCATCGAGGTGGAACATTTAGCCTAATCATTCGTAAAAAAACTTATTCCACTTTTTAAAGGGTCATTATAATGGAATTACATAGCCTAAAGCCTGCCAAAGGCGCGGTAAAACAAGGAAAGAGAATTGCAAGAGGACAAGGATCGGGACGTGGTGGTACCAGTACCCGGGGTCACAAAGGGGCAAAATCGCGTTCGGGTTACAGCCGCAAGCGCAACTTTGAAGGAGGGCAGATGCCGCTCCAGATGCGTTTGCCCAAGCGGGGATTCAAAAATCCCAATCGCGTGGCTTTCGTACCCATTAACCTGGCCCGTTTGCAAGCCATTCACGAAAAATACCAGGTAGATACCATTGATCTGGATACCCTGGTTGCCCAGGGCATCGTGAAGAAAACCGATAAAGTGAAGATCTTAGGATTAGGAGAATTGAAGACCAAGTTAAGCGTGACTGCCCACGCCTGCTCGGCGACGGCGAAAGCCGCCATCGAGGCGCAGGGGGGGACCGTAAATATCGTTTAAAGCAAACCGATGAAAAAGTTTATTACTACCTTACAGAATATCTGGAAGATCAAGGAATTGAGAAACCGGATACTTTTCACCTTGGGACTGTTGCTAATTTACCGCATCGGTTCCTTTGTCGTTCTACCGGGAGTGATGCCCTCGGCCCTGGAAAACGCCAATAGCGAGGGCGCTAGCGACATCCTAGGGCTCATCAACGTTTTCACCGGTGGTGCCTTCAACAATGCCTCGGTCTTCGCACTGGGGATCATGCCCTATATCACCGCCTCCATCATCGTCCAGCTACTGGGCTTTGCCGTACCCTATTTCCAGCGGCTCCAGCAGCGAGAAGGAGAGTCGGGGCGTAAAAAACTCAGTCAAATCACCCGTCTGCTGACCCTGGCCATCACACTGGTTCAGGGAGGCGGTTACCTCGCTTATATCAAAAGCCAGGGCGCCGTATCGCCCATCATGCCCGATAGCGTTTTCTGGCTGGCCAATATCATCATCTTGTCCATGGGGACCATCTTCGCCATGTGGCTGGGAGAGCGGATCACCGATCGCGGGGTCGGCAACGGTATTTCCTTGCTCATCACCATCGGAATCATCGCCACCCTGCCCAGTGCCTTGATATTTGAATTCCAGGCCCAATTGCAGGGCGGACGTCTGTTGGTCTTCCTGCTCGAAATGGCCATCCTTTTCGTCGTCGTGATGGCTACCATTATGGTGGTTCAGGCGGTTCGTCGGATTCCCATCCAGTTTGCCAAGCGAATGGTAGGGCGGGGCGCTTCGAACATCCCCACCGCTGGTGCCCGCGATTACATTCCCGTCAAAGTGAATGCCTCGGGAGTAATGCCCATCATTTTTGCTCAGGCGCTGATGTTCTTACCCGCCACGGTTGCTCAATTTACCACGAGCAATGGCCAGCCTTCGACCAATAGCTTCTTGATGGCCCTCAACGATTTTACCTCCGGGCCGTACAACGTGATTTACTTCATCCTGGTGGTCGTATTTACCTACATTTACACGGCCCTGCTGGTAAATCCCCAGCAGTACTCGGAATACCTGAAGCGTCAGAACGCCTTTATCCCCGGGATCAAGCCCGGCAAGAAAACGGCGGATTTTATTGACACCATCACCACTCGCATCACCCTACCCGGTTCGGTCTTCCTGGGGATCATCGCGATCCTGCCCGCCTTTGCCAGTCGCTTTGGCGTCAACACGGCCTTCGCCATGTTCTTTGGGGGAACGTCGCTGCTGATTCTGGTAGCGGTAGTACTGGATACCCTCCAGCAGATCGAAAGCCACCTGATCATGCGCAAGTACGACGGCTTGGTCAAATCGGGTCGACTCAAGGGCCGCAGTGGCGTCCAAGGTATCGGTGCCTCGATGTAAAGAAAGCCTCTTCGGAGAGCGTGAGGAAAACCTTTGCGACACTTTTTAGTTACTCTATTGATAGTGTTTTGATTAAAAAAGTTAAACCTCACATTTTCTGATGATTTTCTATAAGACAGCGGATGAAATCGAACAGATCAGAGAAAGTTGCCTGATCGTGTGTAAGGCACTGGCCCACGTGGCCAGTCGGATTCGACCGGGAATGACCGGCGAACAGATCGATCGGGAGGCAGAAGCATTGATTCGAGACCACGGTGCCGATCCTGGATTCAAGGGCTACCGAGGTTTTCCCGCCACCCTGTGTATTTCCGTCAACGAAGGCGTGGTACACGGCATTCCCAGCAAAACCGAATTCCGCGACGGTGACGTCGTATCCGTGGATTGCGGTTCCTTCAAGAATGGCTTTTACGGAGATTCTGCCTTCACCTTTGCCCTGGGCGAGGTGAGTGACGAAGTCATGCAGCTTCTACGCGTTACCAATACGGCGCTCTACAAAGGCATCGCCAATGCCATCGTGGGCAAGCGTTTGGGAGACATCGGTTTTGCCGTACAGGAATACTGCGAACGCCAGCACAAGTACGGCGTCGTTCGGGAGTTGGTGGGGCACGGCATCGGTCGCAACCTACACGAAGCCCCCGAAGTTCCCAACTATGGAAAGCGAGGCCGGGGTCCGATGCTCAAGGAAGGCCTGGTCATTGCCATTGAGCCGATGATCAACCTGGGGCGGAAGGAAGTAAGACAAGCCTCGGATGGTTGGACCATCATCACCAAAGACAAACAGCCCTCGGCTCACTTTGAGCACTCGGTAGCGGTAAAAAAGGGCAATGCCGATATTTTATCCAATCACGAACCCATCGAAGCGGCCTTACAAAGCAACCCCGAGGTCCACGAAGTCGGAGTGATTGCCACCGAAAGCCTAGAGATTTAGGGACGGGTTTGATTTTTTGCCTCGGAAACGACTGAAAATCAACAATTTTGTGTATCTTTGCACACCGAAATTCGAAGTATGGCCAAACAGGACTTAATTAAACAGGATGGTATCATTGAGGAAGCATTGTCGAACGCAATGTTTCGCGTACGTTTGGAGAACGACCACGAAATAGTGGCGACCATCTCCGGCAAAATGCGCATGAACTACATCCGAATCCTGCCGGGAGACAAAGTGGCAGTGGAAATGTCGCCTTACGATTTATCGCGCGGTCGGATTACCTACCGCTATAAATAAAAATAGCCGGCTCGTGGGGGGAATCCCCGCAGGCTGCACTAAATTTTAGAATTATGAAAGTAAGAGCATCAATCAAAAAGCGTTCGGCCGATTGCAAGATCGTACGTCGCAAAGGAAAACTCTACATCATTAATAAGAAAAACCCACGGTTCAAGCAACGCCAAGGGTAATTGTAATAAAACCACAAATAACAGTATACAATGGCTCGTATTGCAGGCGTAGACTTACCAAGAAATAAAAGAGGCGTGATCGGCCTGACCTACATTTATGGTATCGGTCACTCTTTGGCTAGCGAGATTCTGGAGAAAATTGGCCTTGACGAAAACACCAAAGTGGTCGACTGGACGGATGATAACGTACGGGAACTTTCCCGAGTCATTCAGGACGAGTACAAGGTAGAAGGTCAACTGCGCTCCGAGGTGCAAACCAACATCAAGCGTTTGATGGACATTGGTTGCTACCGGGGCTTGCGTCATCGTAGGGGTTTGCCCTTGCGTGGGCAACGGACTCAAACCAACGCGCGTACCCGCAAAGGAAAGCGGAAGACCGTCGCCAATAAGAAGAAAGCTACTAAGTAATTGAATTTAAAATAGACGTTTCGTCATGGCAAAAGGAAAAAAAGTCAAAAAGAGAAAAGTCAAAGTGGAGCCGGAAGGTTTCGCGCACATTCGGGCTTCTTTCAACAATATCATCATTTCACTAACCAACAAGCAGGGCCAGGTTATTTCTTGGGCTTCGGCTGGTAAAGCGGGATTCCGCGGTTCGAAGAAGAATACGCCCTACGCCGCTCAAATTGCGGCCAGTGATGCCGCTCGGACGGCCTACGAAGCGGGAATGCGCACTGCCATCGTTTACGTCAAAGGTCCCGGCTCCGGTCGGGAAGCAGCTATCCGTGCCATCGACGTGGCGGGTATCAAGGTTACCCGGATCAAGGACATGACTCCGATTCCGCACAATGGTTGCCGTCCTCCCAAGCGTCGTCGCGTCTAAAGGGCCAGTGAAATCGCGTTTGCAAAAACATTTTAAACAGTCAAGTAATAATGGCAAGATATACCGGACCAACGTCGAAGAAAGCCAGAGCCTTTGGAGAAGCGATCTACGGATTCGACAAAGCCTTCGAGCGTAAGAAATACCGCCCCGGACAGCACGGTAATAGCCGTCGGAGAAGACAAAATTCCGACTACGCCCTCCAGTTGATGGAGAAGCAAAAGGCCAAGTACACCTACGGCGTGTTGGAGCGTCAGTTCCGCAACACCTTTGAGCGGGCTACCCGCAGCAAGGGCGTAACGGGGGAGAAGCTACTCCAATTCTTGGAAGCTCGCCTCGACAATACCGTATTCCGCCTGGGAATCGCTCCCACGCGCCGCGCCGCGCGGCAGTTGGTATCGCACAAGCACATTCTGGTCAATGGCGTATTGACCAATGTTCCCTCGGCGCAGATTCGCCCCGGCGACGTGATTAGCGTTCGCGCCCGGTCCCGTCACCTGAACGTGATCCAGGAAAGCGTCGGCGCCAAGTCGGACGTCCGCAAGTTCGGCTGGTTGGAATGGAACCCCGAAAAAATGCAAGGCATCTTTATGGCCTATCCCGAACGAGAGCAAATACCCGAGAAGATTAACGAGCAGCTAATCGTTGAATTGTACTCGAAGTAAAAATACGATCATTCTGCTTTGACCATGGCTCCCCGAGTCATGGTCAAAGCTTTTTGACTGTTCTTCCATTTTACCCCTTTATTTAAAGAACTTCTCAACTTATGAGCATTTTAAACTTTCAGAAGCCCAACAAAATCATCCTGCAAAAAGCAACTGATTTTGAAGGTATCTTCGAATTTAAACCACTCGAACCCGGTTTTGGCCAAACCGTTGGCAACTCTCTCCGTCGCGTACTCTTGTCGTCGTTGGAGGGCTTCGCCATCTCTGCGGTCCGGATCGCCGGCGTCGAGCACGAGTTTTCCACCATCCGTGGCGTTGTAGAAGATGTGGTAGATATTGTACTGAATTTAAAGCAAGTTAGATTGAAGCAACTCATCGCCGATGAGGACGTTTCGACCGAGAAGATTTACCTGACGATTAACGGAAAAGAACAGTTTACCGCGGGAGATATCGAGGAGCACACCAACGTATTCAAGGTGATGAACCCCGACCTTCCCATTTGCTCGATGGAGCCCTTCGTAAACCTCGAAATGGAGCTGACCATCACCAAAGGCCGGGGCTACGTACCTGCCGACGAAAACCTACCCAAGGATGCCCCCATCGGGGTTATTCCCATCGACGCCATTTACACGCCGATCAAGAACGTTTCCTACCAGATTTCCAATACGCGTTTGGGCCAACGTACCGATTACGAAAAACTAACCATCGAAGTCAAAACAGACGGTACGATTCACCCCGAAGATGCCATCAAAGAAGCCTCGCGCATCCTGATCCAGCACCTCATGCTGATCACCGATGAAAACATCACCTTCGAAGATGCCGGTGGCCGCGAAGACAACATCGTGGACGAGCACATCCTCCACATGCGCAAGCTGCTCAAGACCTCGCTGGAAGACCTCGACCTGTCGGTACGGGCTTACAACTGTCTGAAAGCTGCCAAGATCAATACCCTGGCCGAGTTGGTGCGCTACGATACGCACGAACTGCTGAAGTTCCGCAACTTCGGTAAAAAGTCCCTGGTAGAGATCGAGGAACTCTTGCAGGAAAAAGGTTTGACCTTCGGCATGGACCTGTCGAAGTACAAACTGGACGAGGAATAATCATTTTTTCCAGCAATAACCGACTAGCGGCTCCGTCGCGAAAGGTGTTGCGAAGTTATTCGGGAGTGGGCCCTGCCCACACTTACCCGAGATTAAAAAACCAAACCAAAGATGAGACACGGTAAGAAATTCAACCATCTCGGAAGACAGCAAGGCCACCGTCGTGCCCTGCTCAAGAACCTTTCCATTGCCTTGATTACGCACAAGCGGATCACCACGACCCTGGCCAAAGCCAAAGCCCTGCGTCGCCACGTCGAACCGCTGATTACCAAGGCCAAGGACAATACCACTCACTCCCGTCGGGTAGTTTTTAGCTACCTCCAGAGTAAGACCGCCGTCAAGGAACTTTTCGGTCCCGTCGTAGCCAAGGTAGGCGATCGCCCCGGTGGATACGTACGGATCATCAAGACCGGCTTTCGCAAAAGTGATGGTGCCGAGATGGCGATGATCGAGCTGGTGGATTTCAACGAACTGCTGCTCAGTGCCAAGGCCTCGGGCGAAAGCCAGAGCAAGTCGGGCCGCAAGCGCCGTACTCGTCGGGGAAGAAGATCCGGTGGTGCCGAGAACGCGGCCGCTGCGACCAGCGCCGTGGAGGAGAGCCAAGTGGAAGAAAGCGATGCTGCCGATGCGGCAGCGGGCGAGGAAGAATAGACAACGACTTTCCTTTTCCCAACAAAGGGCCATTCCGGTACGTATCGGAATGGCCCTTTTGCATGGGCGGGCCAGCTGGCAAATCAACCGTCAGGTGGTCACGCGTGGGCTGGGGAGGGCACGTAAGGCTAGAAGCCATCTCAAAATGTTTTTGCCGGCGAGGGAGTGGTCATTTGTGCTCCTACGAGGCGCCAAAACGGAGCATAGCTCCCGATTCCTATCGGGACGACGCTTTTGGCAACGAAGTAGGGGCGAGAATGCCCCTGTCGTAGCCCAAATCGACGAAGGAGATTCACGCCAGTAAAGTATATTTTTGAGATGGCTTCTAGCCAAAACGTCAATCGTCAAGTCGGGATCTACTTGGCGGCTGTTGGACTGCATCGCGTGCGGATGTCTGGGAAGGGGCTCCATTGGTTCTAAGGAGAATTGCGGAGGGGAGCGCGAAATACCGAGGGGGAGAGACGTATCAGGCCCCTGGTAATGCCAAGCTTTCCCTCAAATTCTCGCCCAAAATTTCGTTTCCCCTCCCCGATGTACTATCTTTGCATTCCGATACGCGTTCTCTCTTCCAAACCTTGCAAACCAAGTGCTTTTATGAGCAATGTGCAACAAACTCCGGCGGTGCTTCTCCTCGCGGATGGTACCGTCTTCCACGGTCAGGCGGCTGGTAAAATCGGAACCACCGCTGGCGAAATTTGCTTCAATACGGGAATGACCGGCTACCAAGAAGTATTTACTGATCCCTCCTATTACGGTCAACTCCTCGTCGCCACCAACGCCCACATCGGCAATTACGGCGCCCGTCACACCGAATCGGAATCCGGGGACATCAAAATTGCGAGGCTAATCTGCAAAAATTTCAACTACAACAAAAACTCGCGGCCCCAAGCCGATTATTCCATCCAGGAGTACTTCGAACGGGAAGAGCTGGGCGGCATCTGCCGCGTTGATACGCGGGCCATCGTCCGGCACATCCGCAGCAAGGGAGCGATGAACGCCATCATTTCCTCCGAAATCACCGACCTTACCGAGTTGCAGCAACGGCTGGCCAAGGTCCCCAATATGGAAGGGCTCGAATTGGCCTCCCAGGTGAGCACCACCGAAGCCTACACGATGGGCGAGGAAGCCACCGCCGAATACCGCATCGCCGCCCTCGATCTGGGCATCAAGCGCAACATCCTGCGCAATTTTGTGGCGCGGAATTGCTTCGTCAAAGTATTCCCCGCCAAAACCTCCTACGAAGAATTGCTCGCCTTCCGTCCCGATGGCTTTTTCCTATCCAATGGCCCCGGCGATCCCGCCCCCATGGATTACGCCATCGCGACCACCAAGGCCATTCTCAACGACAATCACCCCCTGTTTGGCATCTGCTTGGGCCACCAAATCCTCGCCCAGGCCGTCGACATTCCAACCTATAAAATGCACCACGGTCACCGCGGGATCAACCACCCGGTTAAGAACCTCGTGACGGGCCGCTGCGAAATCACCAGCCAGAACCACGGCTTCGGCGTCAGCCCGGAAGCCCTGGCGGCCAACGAAGATAAAGTAGAGATTACCCACCTTAACCTAAATGACCAAACCATCGAGGGAATCCGCGTTCGCAATCACCGCGCCTTTTCGGTCCAGTATCACCCAGAAGCTTCACCGGGCCCCCACGACGCTCGCTATCTGTTTGATCACTTTGTTGACCTGATGAAGGAAGCGAAAAAGGAGACGCTCGCCTCGGAGCAAATCACTAATTCGTAACCACAACCAACACCACACCAAAGCAATGAGTGAAATTATTGACATCCGTTCCCGGGAGATTCTCGACTCCCGAGGCAACCCTACCGTCGAGGTGGAAGTACTCACCGAAGAGGGCGCCCTGGGCCGCGCCGCCGTCCCCTCCGGTGCCTCTACCGGGAAGTACGAAGCCGTCGAGCTGAGAGATGGCGATCAAGGTCGTTTTATGGGTAAAGGCGTACTGAACGCCTGTAAAAACATCGAGGAAGAACTGCGCGAAGCCCTGATCGGTGAGGAAGTAAGCGAGCAACGCTACCTCGATCAAATCATGATCGATCTGGACGGGACGCCCAATAAGTCGCGACTGGGGGCCAATGCCATCCTGGGAACTTCCCTGGCCATCGCCAAAGCCGCGGCCGAGGAGTACGGAATGCCCCTGTACAACTACCTCGGAGGCGTCAACGCCCACGTCCTGCCCGTACCGATGATGAACATCCTCAACGGAGGATCGCACGCCGATAACAGCATCGACTTTCAGGAATTTATGGTGATGCCCGTCGGGGCGGAAGTTTTTTCGGAAGGATTGCGGATGGGCGTCGAAATTTTTCACCACCTCAAAAGCGTCCTCAAAAAGAAGGGCTACTCGACCAATGTCGGCGATGAGGGTGGTTTTGCCCCCAATATCAAGTCCAACCAGGAAGCTATCGAGACGGTCCTCCAGGCCATCGAAGCGGCGGGCTACCGTCCCGGTGAAGATGTCCTGATTGCGATGGACGCTGCGGCTTCCGAGTTTTACAACGAGCAAGAAAAGGTGTACCACTTCCACCAAAGTACGGGCGATAAGCTCACGACTAGCCAAATGGTCAGCTACTGGAAAGAGTGGTGCGATCAGTACCCCATTCTCTCCATCGAAGACGGCTTGCACGAAGACGACTGGGCGGGCTGGGCCGAACTGACCAAAACCCTGGGCCACCGCATCCAACTGGTGGGCGATGATTTGTTCGTCACCAATAGCAAACGCCTCCAGCGTGGGATCGAAGAGGATTCGGCCAATTCGATCCTGATTAAGGTCAACCAGATCGGTAGCCTCACCGAGACTATCGATACGGTCAACCTCGCCACCCGCAACGCCTTTACCAGTGTGATGAGCCACCGCTCGGGCGAAACCGAAGACGTCACCATCGCCGATTTGGCCGTGGCCCTCAATACCGGGCAGATCAAGACCGGTTCGGCTTCGCGTTCGGACCGGGTGGCGAAGTACAACCAACTGCTGCGGATCGAGGAGGAGTTGGGCGATGCGGCTATTTACCCGGGCAAAGCCCTACTTGGCCGTTGATGGAAAGATTAATCCACAATTCAACGGATTCGCATTATATTTGCTTGTGATTTGTTGAAATCTGCAAGTACCGTCACCAAGTGATAAAATTATGGCCGTAAGATCAAATCCCCTGCAGCCCCTGCTCGACCGCATTCCCACTCCGATGCGAAACGTTTACTTTCTGTCGCTGGTGCTGTTTTTTGCGTACATGGTCTTTATCGACAAACACGATTTCCTCACCCAGTGGCGCTTGCAGCAAACGCTCAACAAATTGGAACGCGACAAGGTCTACTACGAGGATCAAATCGAATCCATTCAAAAGGACCGCCGCGACATCAACAATGACAAGGAAAAGTTTGCGCGCGAGCACTACTACCTCAATCGCTCCGGCGAGGATGTTTTTATCATCGAACAACAATAAAACCATTTCACCAAAATAGAAGAAGCGCTTATGTCAGTTTTAGTCAATAAAGATTCTAAAATTATCGTCCAAGGATTTACGGGTAAGGAAGGTACCTTCCACGCGACCCAAATGATCGAGTACGGTACCAACGTCGTCGGTGGCGTGACCCCCGGTAAAGGCGGCCAAAGCCACCTCGACCGACCGGTGTTCAATACGGTAGAAGCGGCCGTCCGGGAAGCGGGTGCCGATACCTCCATCATCTTCGTTCCCCCAGCCTTCGCTGCGGACGCCATTATGGAAGCGGCCGAAGCGGGCATCAAAGTCATCATCTGCATCACCGAGGGCATCCCCGTACAGGACATGGTGAAAGTAAAGGCCTACCTCCGCGACAAGGCCTGCCGCCTGGTAGGGCCCAACTGCCCCGGCGTAATCACCCCTGGAGAGGCCAAGGTGGGCATCATGCCCGGTTTTATTCATAACCCCGGCCGAGTCGGCATCGTATCGCGCTCGGGAACCCTGACCTACGAGGCCGTCGACCAAGTCACCAAAGCGGGACTGGGCCAGTCGACCTGTATCGGAATCGGGGGTGATCCCATCGTCGGTACTACGACCCTCGAAGCGGTGCGCCTCCTGATGGAAGATCCCAATACGGATGGCATCATCATGATCGGTGAGATTGGCGGCAGCATGGAAGCCGATGCCGCGCACTGGGTAAAGGAAAATGGTACCAAGCCCGTGGTGGGTTTTATCGCGGGTCAGACGGCGCCGAAGGGGCGTACGATGGGCCACGCGGGCGCCATCATCGGTGGGGAAAACGATACGGCCGAAGCCAAAATGAAAATTATGGCGGCATGCGGTATTCACGTGGTCAATTCCCCCGCTGAGATCGGGGTGACGATGGCCAAGGCGCTGGAAGCCCAGCAAGTGGCCAACTAAGCCCAGGCCTCATTTACTCCTACGCTACTCAAAGCGGCATTATCGACTCGATAGTGCCGCTTTGTTGTTCCAGCCCAGCAAAGCAAGCGCCGTGAGGATCAGCCCCAGCGCTATCCAGGGGTACCAGGGATGTACAGGGCCTTGGTCCAGGGGCTGCCCCTCCCCGAAAAAGACAAAACCCGCCCAGAAGTAGGGATGGCGGTGTTCGAGATCGCTTTGGAGTAGGTAGGCCGTCTTGGCCTGGCGAATCGCCTCGTCTTTGCGTTTGCCCATTTGGAGGTGGCGGTAAAAATGTTGTAAAAGCTGCTGGGTAGAACAATCGTCGACCGCCCACACCGTCATCAAAACGCTAGGGCAACCCGCCACCGCAAAACCCCGCGCCAAACTCAGTACCCCTTCCCCCCGCGCCAGTCGCCCCGAGCCCGTATTGCAAGCACTCAGTACCGCCAGCTCAGCGCGGACTTGCAATTGATTCAATTCCAGGTTGGACAGGAAGTCATCACTGAAGAAAATTTTATTGAGTTCGCCCTCGCGCTCGCTCTGGCAAGCGTGGGTGGCCAGGTGGAGGATTTGGTAGTCGGCCGCGCGGTCTTCGAAGGCGGCCCGAGTGGCTTGGGGACCCAGCAGGACGTCGCCCGCCAGCAGGCTTTGGATGCCCTCGACCTCCAATTCGCTACAGGCCAGATTGTACAGCTGGGCCCCGGCGCAGGAGCGGTCGGCGGCGATGGGCCCACTAAAGCTGGGCGCCATGCCCAGGAAGACTCGGTCGGCGGAGGAAGGGGGGGCTTGGTACTGCGTCCACCAATCGGCGGAGTAGGCGTAGCTGATGCGGTAGTCGTGAAAGAGGTAAGCATTGTGGCCAAAGGCGTAATCGTCCTCCGCCTTGGAGGGAGCGCGGAGGAGGAGGTCGAAGGGCAGTTGGTGGAGCCATTCGTCGGGTACGATGCGCAGGCCCTGGACGGTGGTGGGGATTTCCCGGAGGAGGGGGGCGACGAGTTGTTGGTGCAGGTGGTAGGCCACCCGATGAAAGCTGGATATTTGTGTTTGGAAGGTTCGGCTGTCCGGCGGGTTTTCCACGATTTGGCGCAGGCTATGTACCGCTTCGCGCAGCTCGGCCACGGGTACGATGCGTTCCCAGTGCAGGTCGGTGGGGGAGAGGACAAAGGCGAAGAGTTGCCGCTCGCCGACGAAGTATTCGAGGAGGGCAGCATTTTCCCGGCGCAGTTTTTCGCGGAGCTGGGGCCAATCGCCGGCTTGATGTTGGTACTTGTGGCTAGCGTAGCGGGGGTAATGCTGCTCCAAATGCGCGAGGATTTTTTGGTAGGCTTGTTGTTTTTCGAAGAGCTGCCGTTTCCACAGCTTGATTTTGTCCGGGTCGCCCCCATCCTTTTGGCTGCCTTCTTCGGCGATGGCCCGGCGGTAGAAGTTGAGGTCGGAGCGGAGGGCGCTTTCGTTTTGGAGCAGCGAATCGGGAATGCCGGCGATGCTCCGGGCGGTATTGGCGCGGATGGCATCTTGTAGGAGGCGGGCCTTGTTTTGTTCGGCGAGGAAGAAGGCGGCGCGGAGTAGGTTTTCGTCGCGGTCGTTTTGGTAGGCCGTCCAGTAGCATTCGAGGGCTTCTTCGTAGATGGCGGCGGCGGTGGCGGCGAGGTATTGCTGGGAGCCTTCTTCGCGGTAGCTGTGGCGGATGGTGGGCAGGAGTTGGGCGATGGCTTGGTAGTCGGCAAGGGCCGCCCGGAGTGCTTCGACGCTTTGGTGCTGATGAAAAGTCGCCCGGTGGGCTTGGGCCCGAGCGCGAAATATTTTGACGGCCAGTAGTTCGGACAGGAAAACGGTGGCATTAGAGTCTGGCGATGGCGCGTCGGTCGGTACGGACATGGCCACTAATGCGGTGGAGTACTGGGTGATGGCTAAGGCGGGATCACCGCGTTTCGCGGCGAGCTGTCCGAGCTTGTAATGGCTTCTGGCGATTTGCGGATGGCTGACGAAGTCCGTCAAGCCCTCCAGGGTCAATTGGTGGCCCCGCTCGTAATGGGCTTGGGCGGCCTCCAGCTTGTTTTGCCCGCTGTCGACCGCTCCGAGTAGGAAATAACTTTCTGCTTTTCGATAGCGCTCCGTTTCGCTTTGTAGCGCCATGGCGCTTTGGAGGTAGGGCAGGGCCCCTTGGTACTGCTCTTGTTTGATTTTGATCTCCGCGATTTTGTGGTAGACCTCAATCTTGCGGTGATTGCTCACGCGAAGGTCCGGTTGTTGTTCCAAAATCAGATTGGCTTTTTCGAAGTGGATCAGGGCTTGATCCACTTTCTCTTGCAGGGCGTAGCACTGTCCGATGACGGTATAAGTGGTAGCGAGGGTAACCTCATTGACCTCAGGTTCCGCTTGGCGGTACTCCAGCGATTGCTCCAGGTGGTTGATGGCTCGTTGGTAGTCTCCCAGGTCTTGGTAAAATCGAGCGATGTTGTAGAGGGTATTGGCAATACGTTGGGCGGCGGCTTCTTGCTCGATGGCGATGGTGAGCGATCGTTCGAGCGTTTTGATGGCCGCGCCGGTAGCTCCTTTCTTGCTTTGCAGTACTCCCCGAATCATGAGGGCATTGGCGTAAGGACTGCTGTTGGTACCCAGGTGTACTTCCGCACCATTAATGGCTCGTTGGTTGTGAAAGAGGGCTTCCTCATAATTTCCTTGGTAGTAGTAAGCGCCCGAAATGCCGGAGAGCATATCGACGTAGCGATCCCAGTGCTGGGCCGCTTGAAAGTATTCGGCCGCGCGAGCGGTGTAAAGAATACAACTGTCGATATTGCGTTCAAAAAGTTCTTCGGATGCTTCGTACAGTGCTTCTCCCCGTTGGATCAATACGGCTGGGTCCAGTTGTGAATCCGGTTGAGCAGCGGTGGGGAAAATCCCCAAGCCGAGGAGGATAGTCAGAAGATAGGTGGGGATTCTCATTGCACTAAAGTAACAAATTGCGCCGTCAAAGGGATAGCCTTGACGGCGCAATTCAAAGAAATCGAGCTGGCTACTGATGTAGGATGATTACAGTTTGAGCAGCTTGTGGACTTCCGTCGTCGAACCAGCTCGAAGGCTCAAAAGATACATGCCCGAACGCAGGTGAGCAGTGGGTAGGATAAATTGTTCGTCCGTATCGCGCGCCAAACGCTCCTCCCAAATCAGTTTGCCCTCGACGCTTAGTAACCGCAAAGTGAGTGGGGTCGCCCCGCTTTGGACAAAGACGGCCAGCTCTTCCTCAAAGGGATTACTCGCCCAGCTGTTAAAGGACTCTGTCGCGTGGCTGACCGCCGCGCTACGGCTACTGCCACTGCCTCCTCCATTGGTCAATCCACTACCCTCCAGTTGGCAACAGAACTGAAAGGTCTCCTGGGGATCATCGTGGGGTTCGTAGTCAATGCCGATGTCCACCTGGCAGGGTACCTGGAACAACCTGTTGATACAGGCCTGAGTGACGTAACCGCTATTGATGTAATCGACCAAATCTCCCTTGGCATTGTAAGTGACCAAGCGGTAACAAAGGTCAATGGTACTGATGAAAATGCCGTTATCGACGCAGTAAGCGCTCAGGTCTAACTCCACGTCCAAGGTCTTGAGGTAATTGTGCGGCCGGGAGCAGCACTCGCGGTCTGGGTCACTGCCGACGAAGTCATCGGGATCGAAATTGACCGGATCAACACTGAGCAAGCCGTTGTCAAAGCCCAGGTTACAGTCGTAAATGGCGAGGTAAATACTGGGGCAGAACCCGGGGAGCTCGTAAACGCCTACGGTGACACTGTTGGTATAAGTGCTGGTAGCGGCATCCGGTAAGCCGGTTTCATCGCAGTTGGTGGTGAACGGGCTCAGTTCAACCAACGGGGAAATGTGACATATTTCGCTTTCTCCACCCCCTTCCTGCGCCTCCGCGCGCGTAAAGGGCAAAGCCACCAAAGCCATCAGGGTACACAAAAACGTGAACGCTTTCATAAGTTTAAATTTTAAAGTGAATAAATCCAATTACGTACCGTCATGCCAAGAAAGTCAAAAAAGGTAACCGCACAAAACGAAAAAATGGAATTTTTTTGCGTGGGTGATCACTTTGAGCGGCGGCGTATTGTAAGCTCCCTTTTCCACAACTCCCCAAATTTTATTACCTTTTCCGCGCCAAATGCATTGTAGGAATAGACCGCCATATGAACAGAAAGCACCCGGACGAATGGATTGTGGCCAAATTGCGCGCCCGGGCCGATCGCGACAACGACGAGGCCCTGCGCTACCTCTACGGCCGAATGTTCGAACAAGTCCAACGTTACGTCCTCCAAAACAGTGGGAGCCGTCCCGATGCGGACGACATCTTCCAGGAGGGCTTGGTGATCCTGTTCAAGCTGATCCGCCAGGATAAATTCCCCGCGGGCTACAACGTCGAGGCCTACCTCCACTCGATCTGTCGCAACCTGTGGCTCAAATACCTCCGCAAGTACCGCCGAGAAGTGGAATTGCCCGACAGCGCTAACGACTTGCCCGTGCCCGATGCCGGTATCGCTCAATTTCTCGATGAAGACCAACGCGCTGCGGTCGACGAATTGTTTAGTCAGTTGGGCCCCGACTGCCAAAAGGTGTTGAATTATTTTTACTACGACCGCCGCCCGATGAAAGAAATTTTCCAACTCATGGGCTACGCCAGTGAGCAGGTGGCCAAAAATAAAAAGTCCACCTGTATGAAACGCCTCCTGGCCCTGGTGGCCGAACACCGAGAACGCTACCTACACTTATTCACCAAAGACGGCTAGACTGATGAATCAACCCGATCCGCAAACCCAGATTGATAACTATCTCATGAATCGACTCTCTCCCGAACAACGTCAGCAATTCGAACGTCAAATGGCATCCGACTCCGAATTGGCCGATGCCGTAGCCCTACAAAAGTTGAGCCTGGACCTTCTCGAAGCCCAAAATGATACCGTCCTCCGCGATGCCGTCCGCCGCGCCCAAGCCCAGGGCGGTTCCGGTGGGAACGCCAACAACGGTGGCCCCCGCAACTACGGCCCCTGGCTTATCGGATTCCTCCTCCTAGCCCTCCTCGGTACCCTGGGCTACTATTTTTCGCAAAGCCAAAGCCCCGTCCAAACCACCCCGCCCGATGCCGAACAGCTCTTCGCCGAGTACTTCAAGGCCTATCCCCTCAACTTCGCCAGCCGCGAGATCAACGGCGGCGACCAAGCCCTGGTCCGCGCCAACCAATTCTACCGCGCCCAACAATACGCCGAAGCCATCCCCCAATTCCAGAAATCCCTCGCCACCGACGACAAGCCCAAGGTGCGACTCGCCCTCGCCCTCAGCCTACTCGCCAACGGACAAGGCGACCTGGCCATCGACCAATTCCAAAAAATCATCGCCACCAAGGACTTCCTCTATCTGGAACCCGCCTCCTGGTACCGTTCCCTGGCCTATCTCCAACAAGGGGATTTTCGATCCACCCGGTTGAGCCTCCAAAGCATCCGTTCCAATTCCCAGTTTTACCAACAAGCGCAAGCCCTCCGCGCCGCGCTACCCGTCCCGGAGAAATAAGAGCCGGATCGTCGATTTCGCGAGAAAATTACCGCTTGGGGTTACCTGCTGCACCTCAAAGGGAATGAAGACTTGTAGACCCCGTTCAAAACAAGTCCACTCGCGATATGAAAACCTTCCTCTTTAGCCTGCTCCTCGGTCTGAGCTTCAACACGGTTTGGGCCCAGCAAAACACTCCAAGCCTCCTCCCTCCTGCGATAGAGCCCTGCTGGTCCGTACCCGCGGATGCTCGCTTGCGCCAACGCCACCCCGAACTGGGCGGGGTAGCGGATTTCGAACGTTGGTTGGCCAAGCGTCAGGTGGCGCTGGAGGAGGGAACCGCAAGGAGCGCGGCCTGTCAGGGCCTTCCCCAAATTGGCCTCGTTTTTCACATCCTCCACGCGGGGGAGGCACCGGGCACTGGAGCCAACCTTTCCGCCGCTCAGATTCAGGCCCAATTGGACCGGGTCAATACCGCCATTGCGGGGGTCATGGAGTTCTGTCTGGCGGGAGTGCAGGAGGACGGGGACGCCATTCCAGAGTTGGGCATCAATCGGATCAATTGGACGACTCAGGGTTGGCCCAGTGACATCCTCGATATTTGCCAAGACCTCGACCTCACCGGTATGATCGACCTCAGTGTGCTCGACTCCATCATCAAACCCGCCACCCAGTGGGACCCCGAGCGCTTTCTCAACGTCTGGGTCATTCCGCTGGTCTGTACCGCCGAGGTCGTGGTAATGGGCCTGGGCCAGTTTCCCATCGCCTCTGGCCTACCCGGTCTCGACGACAACGAGGCGCCTGGTGCCGCTAGCGATGGCATCGTCTTGCTGACCAACACCGTCGGTAGTGCCGATACTCCCAATCCCTATCCCCACCCCAACCCGATCGTACAAGACCATCATGAGGGGGGCATCATGGTACACGAATTGGGGCATTTCTTTGGCCTACGTCACCTCTGGGGCGATGGCCCGGCGGTGGAGGGTTGCGATCATGCCGACTATTGTGAGGATACGCCCAATGCCCAGATCTTTTACTACAGTTGTGCGAGGCCCGCTTATTCCTGCGGCTCCTTCGACGCGCTCCACAATTACATGGGCTACACCCGCGATCGCTGTCGAAATAGCCTGACGCCCTGTCAAGTACTGCGGATGCAAACGGTTCTGGCCAATAGCCCCCGTCGGCGAAGCCTCTGTGGCAACGGAAGTTGCTGTGTCGAAACGGTGACCCTGCGTTTTGCGATCGAAGACCTCAACGGGATTCCGCGGAGGGACTTCTGCGAGGGCGATCCGGTGCTGATCGACGGTCGGGCCAGCCTCGCCGAAATGGATTACCGCGTGGAGGTTTACCGTCGCCCTTTGGCTGGGGGAGACGCCTACCAACTGGTGTACGATTTTGGTTGGATCGCTACGCCCTTGCCCGATCCGATCAACTTGGGGGATTGGTTAATGGCGGTGGGGCTAGCGATGAAAGGGGGCGAGGAATATCGGGTCCGGCTTTCTACCAACGCTACTTGTGGTACCATCACCAGGACCAAGCGCTTCCGTTATCACCCCAACAATCAAAATATTGTCCTTCGTACCCTAGATGCCACCGGGGAGCCCCGGAGTTCTTTCTGTCCCAATGAGGAGGTTTGGGTGGAACTGTTAGAAAACGAAGACCTCACCAGCCATCGGTACCGGGTCCTGCGCCGTTTGCCAGGCGGTAGTCAGTACGCGCCCTACCACAGTGGGAGCATCAGTAGTGGTCCGCCGAGCCCACTTCCCCTTACGGCTTGGTTGGCAGCGGTGGGACTGGCCCTGGAAGCCCCCTACGAATACGCAGTCGAGCTCGACGCTTGGGGGGATTGTTTTGGCTACGCACTGGGGAGTAGCACCATTCAGGTCAACGACTGTTTGCCCACCTGCGCTCCTCCCGAGAACCTGCGCTGTGAAAGGGGAGAAAACGATCCGCGATTGGTTTGGAACCCGGTCAGTCAAGCGACGGCTTATGCGTTGCACCTTCGTCTTTACGACCCGGCTTGTACCTGTGGGGTGGGAGCTATGGAGGACCGTTTCCCCGTCGTAACGACTTCGCATTACTCCCTGCCTCCCGATTTGGCCCAGGCTTGTTTTAGCTGGCGGGTAAAGACGGTTTGTGGGGTTTTGGAGGCGCCGGTGTATACAGCACTCGGGTGCTATTCTCCCGAGGCGCAATGTAACTCATGGGGGCGGGCCAGTAGCGCTCTTGATCGCTTGGTCAAGCGGGATTTGGTGGTGTATCCCAATCCCAGTAGGGGGAGCTTCCGAGTCGAGTGGCCGGGAGGGGAGGATTACCAATTGCGGGTCCTGGATTTTAGGGGGCACCTGGTGTATGCCACGCGTGGTGAGGCCATCGGTACTGGATTGCTACGCAATGGGCTGGAATTGGAAGTCGATTGGGCGAATGGTTTGTATCTCCTGCAAGTAAAGAGTGCCACCCAGACCTACGAGCAAAAAATAATGCTGGTGAGATAAAACTGCTTTGGCCAAGTCCGACCGGGTTTGCCCCGGTGGGCACAGCTGCTATTAAATTGCCAAAGCTTTGGTGGGGACTGTCCTGGTGGCAGTCCCTTTTTTACAGCATTCATTCAGCGGAGATCCGACGGTCCCAAAAAGGCCAGCTCACCGCTTGCTAATGGGCGGCTTGGCAAGGCTCGTACCCCCCAAGGCGTAAAAAAACGAAGCAGGCGATTACTTTTCAAGGCTCCAAACGAATGATACAGTGTTGACCTTTTTCTCCCACTGACACTCTTGGAAGATGGTGATCGTCCACCAATGGATGCACTGCGCGCCACCGCGACGCGTACGGTCCGTACAGTGAATAATATCCAATGTCATTCGGAGACCAGCCTCGTGTTGGCCTCCGTTTTTTGGTCGTCCCCAGTGTAGTGGGACCACGCTAAAAGATGGAGAGGAGAATAAAAATACCGATAACGACTAGGAGCAGTACGATGTACAGGGTAAAATTGGGATTGCTGCGGTAGGTGTTGAACAAATACTCGACCGCGTCGCGCCATTCGAGGTTGCGGGCGATGTTTTCCCGGGCCATCACGAAGTATTTTCGATTGCCCTTGCGCCGCTGATCACCGTGTTTTTTGAGGATAAAAAAGTCGCGGTTCAAAAAAGCCAAGTCGTAGAGCTCGCTCTGGGCGACCGAATTGTTGACCAGTTTGTCGAGGATAAAACCATTGGTGTCGTTGAGGGCTTCCCAGCGGCCCCGGAAGAGAATATCGCCATCGATACAGAAGAGGTATTCGTTGCCCTCCCGAAACAAGTGGAGCAGCGCCTCGTGGCTGTGGTCACTGTCTTTGACTTCCAGCCAGCGGATGCGGTAGTATCCTTTTTCCTCAAATTCGTAAATGTCCTCACTCCAGGGGCGGACCAACGGTAGGATCCGATCCAGGTAATCGTCGAGGTTGTCGGCGGGGGGAAGTTCCAGACTAAAGGAGCGAGAAAATTTATCTAATAAAGCCATTGGCGCTTTTCTTCCACTGGTAACCCAACAAATTTAGCGGACTTAGCGGATAAAGTACATTTTTTACCGGGCTATTTTGCCCGGTGGCGCTGTTAATATTTTGGAATAATGCTTAATTTAATCGCAAATTTGTAGGCCGCGGAACCCGCCGTCGATCCACCTAGCATGATTAACACGCCCGAGCACATCAATATCTTTATCGCCTATACCTCCACCGACCGGAGCTTCCTCGAGGAATTGAAGGTTCACCTCAGCGTGCTGGAGCGGCTGGGGCTAGTTGATAAGGTATGGTACAACGGTCTGGTCGAAGTCGGCAGCGACTGGGAGGCAACGGTCCATGACGCCCTCCACCGATCCGATATCATCCTCCTACTGGTCAGTGCGGACTTTATCGCCTCCGACTTCTGCTACCACCAAGAGATGAAGCAGGCCGTCCGGCTACACGAGGAAGGCCGGGTTCGGACCATCCCCATCATCGTTCGCCCCTGTCTGTGGGAACGGGCCCCCTTTGCCGAGCTGGAGGTCCTTCCCCGCAATGGGCTTCCGATCTCCAGTAGCGACTGGGCCCACGCCGACGAGCCCTACGTCCAAATTACCCGCACCATCGAAGACATTATCCTGGATCTCAAGCAGGAGGACCGGCCCCCGGACCAGCAGAAACGCCACCTGGAGTTTCAACGTAGCCAGGAGGAAGCCGAGCATTATTTTGCGGCGGGCAAATGGCTGGAAGCCCAAGCCAAGTACCAGCAAGCCCTCCATTTTGCCCAAAGCGAAAGCGCCGTGGAGGTTGCCGCTGTCGAGCGGCGTCTGGAGCGCTGCCGCAACGAGATCTACTTCCAGCGCCACCTCGCCCGCGGTGAACAGGCCTACCGCGAGGAGCGCTTTCTCGACGCCCGCTCCGCCCTGGCCCAGGCCCTGGTCTTCAAACCCGAAGATTCCGAAGCTGCCGTACTCAAAGCGGCTACCGAGGCCGCCCTGGCCGCCGTGGCGCCGGTACGGGAGGAACCCAAGGAGGATTCCCAAGCTCCCCGATTTTTACAACTCAAAATTTTTGGGATCGAGGTATTTAAGCTGGTCATCGCCATGAGTACGGTGGGCCTGCTGCTCACCCCCCTGTTGTTGCTCCAGAAGGGCGGCACCGGCCCGGTGGCCTCGCTGGAGCAAGGCGGCATCGTATACCGCAATGCCGATCAGGAGGTGGTACTGCGGACGGATTATCTCGCCGGGCGGAACTTCTCTGAGGGCTTGGCGCCCGTACAGAATGCGGCGGGTAAATGGGGCTACATCGACGAGGCGAATGAGGTACAAATCGAATTCGACTACGATGGGGCCTGGCCCCACTCCCCACAGGAGGATCTGGCCTACGTTGCCCGGGATGGGCAGTGTGGTTTTATCGATCGGTCGGGAGAGGTACGGATTCCCCTGACCTACCTGGATGCGGCCTCCTTTAGTGAGGGCTTGGCGATGGTAAAAAAGGCGGAGGGCGACTTTGCCTTTATCGACGCGCGGGGGCGGGAGCTCATCAGCGGACTCGACAGCGTAATCACCCCGCGTTTTGAGCAGGGGGAGGCCATCGTGGTGCGGGACGGGCGGCAGCTGACCATCGACCAGCGGGGACGCTGCGTGGAAAATTGTCCGGAAGAGCGGGAGTGGAACGAGCGGCGGCGGAAAAGACGGGAGGAGGAATTGCTCCGGGCGAGTGGGAAAGTGGGGGAGACCCAGGAATGCGAACGCGCCCTGATGAAGTGGGATGAGGTCGAGCGTTTGAGTACGGAGGGAAAGACGCAAAAAGAGGTGGCCCAAAGACGGACCCGTCTACAAAAGGAACGGGACGACCAGCACCGCAACCAGTTTGATTCGCTTCGGCACGTGGCGGATGAATCCTTTGCCGAGGGTGATTTTGCCAGTGCCCTGGAGGGCTACCGCGCTGCTGACCAGCTGCCTTATTCGGGCAAGCAGGTCCTGCGCAGACGCCTCCAACTGAGCCAGCGCGCCCTTCGTGAGGAAGCGACCCCATCCGCAACCAGTATTTATGGGTTCCCGCATCCCGATGGCGGATGGGGCATCAAGAACGCCGCCCACGAGGTCCTGTTGCCTCCCCAGTTTGATTCCGTCGGCGTCTTTTCCAATGGCTACCTGGCCATCCAAAAAGAGGGACAATGGGGCTTTATCAATGAAAAAGGAGAGGTGACCATCAAGCCTTTTTACGATGCAGTCGTGCGGGGATTCTCGCCCGAGGGCTTTGCCTTGGTCAAAAAAGGAGCGCGTACCCTACGGCTCAATCGGCACGGCCGGACCGCGAAAGTCCGTCATTGACCCGACCCGATGGAGTAGGAAGTGGTAGCGGTTAGTGACTGACTTTTTTAGCGGGTTTTTTCTTCTTCCACTCGCTGCGCTTTTTAAAAAATTTGGGGTGTACTACCAACAAGCCAAAAGATTCGCTGCCGTCCTTTTCCTGGGTAGCGTGGTGAGCACCGTGCGCCCGTAGAATGGCCCGAGAATAGGTCGAATCCAGCTGTTTGAACCAGTTGAAGCGGCGGTGGATGTACACGTCGTGGATCAAAAAGTAGAAGAGTCCGTAGATGGAGCAACCCACCCCGATAAAAAACACCCAAAAGTGGGCGGTCGAGGATCCTACGATGTAGCAAAAGGCGGAAGGAACGGCGAATACGAGGAAAAAGAGGTCATTTTTTTCAAAAAAGCCCTCCTTGAGGTGGGGTTGGTGGTGATCTTCGTGCCAGTCCCACAAAAAACCGTGCATCACGTACTTGTGCGTAAACCAAGCCGCAAACTCCATTCCGACTACCGCAGCGAGCGTGACGAAAATATATAGCAAGATATCCATGTATACAGTCTAGTCTTTTTAAGCAATAATTTGGCCTAGGGCCCAGAAAAATAAGAATTGCATAATTAACAGGCAATAGGCCACTTTGTTTTTTATCCAACCTTGTAAATAGTGGAAGACGGCGAGGAGTATCCAGGAGATGACAAACCAGGCCAGATAGTTCTGGAGGGGCACTTCCGGGGCCGTCCAGGTCCACATGTCGTAGAAAATGGCGACGGGTTCGATAAAGTAATCGAGGAGTACCATGACCGAAGCGCTGATGGCGGCCCGCAGCGGCCAGGACCACTGGGGGAGGAGGGCATTGACCGTACAGCCGATGCAGTAGGTCAGCAGGGCCCAGTTGATGCCGATCATGGGGGGCGTGCCCAGAATTTTCCAGCCCAGGACTGGCCCGTAGGCGTATTCGCCAAAAATCAGTCCCGTATTGATCCCGATGATTTCTACGCCAAAGCCTACCGCAAAGCTCAACAACAGGACGCCCCAGGTCGCGGCGGACCACTGGGGATGATTCCACAGTACGACGCCGATGGACACCAGGAGGTTGAGGGGGGTGAGGAGGATAAAATCGGGGAAATGGCCCGATCCGATGATGAGCACCCCGGACAGGTAAAACGCCAGCAAGAGCAAGATGGAATAGGATTCCTGTCGATTGAGATCAAGCGTCACGGGCAATGGTTTTTATCAAAGGTTTTCGTGGATCAGTTCGTCGACGATTTTGGCCGACAAGAGGCAGAGGGGTATCCCACCACCGGGGTGTACACTCCCGCCACAAAAATACAAATGTTGAATGTTGCGCTTAAAATTGGCGTGGCGTAAAAAGGCGGCCATCCGTTTGTTCGAACTCGTGCCGTAGAGTGCTCCCAAATGCGAAGAGGTCTTGCGTTCGATGCTCCGTGGATCGAGGATTTCTTCACAAGCAATCAAGGGTCGGATATCGCGGTGGAGGATGCGGCTCACCTTGGCGATCACCTGCCGCCGCGTCCGATCGATTAGCGCATCCCAATCCTGACCCGAATGGTGGGGGACGTTGACCATGGTAAACCAGTTTTCGCAGCCCGGGGGGGCATCTTCGGCTTCGTACTTTTGGGTGATGTCTATGTAGATGGTCTGATCCTCGCTGACGCTGCCCCGTTCGAGGTGGGCAAATTCGTCGCGGTAGTCGTTGCTAAAGAAGATGTTGTGTAGGCCCAGTTGTTCAAACTGCTGCTCGATGCCCCAGTAAAAGATCAGCGCGGAGGTCGACTTGGGCTGGCGGAGCGTCCGTTCGGGCGGTGCCTGGTCGGCCAGCAGCTTTTTGTAGGTAAAAAAGACGTCCATATTGCTGATCACCCGGTCGAAGGCGTGGCGCTGCTCCCCAATTTCTAGGCCGACGGCCCGTTTGTTTTCCACCAGAATGCGGTCTACCGGGTGCTCGAAGTGGAAGCGTACCCCCCGGCGCTGCGCCAGCTCGAAGATGCTCTGGGTGATGGCGTGCATCCCGCCTTTGGGCAGGTAGGCGCCGACTTTGTGCTCGAAGTAGGGGATGATGTTGAGCAGGCCCGGTACTTTGTAGGGGTTGGAGCCATTGTAGGTGGCGAAGCGGTTGAAAAGCTGGACCAATTTGGGGTGTTGGAGTTGTTTTTCGTTCACCGCGTTCATGCTCGTAAACAGGTCGAGCGTGGGGATGCGGATCATGGCGCGGAGCGCTTCCCAATTGGTCCAGGTACTCAGGCGGTGGAGGGATTTGTTGAGAAAAATCTTGCCCGACAGGTCGTGTTTGCGTTCGCTCTCGGCGAGGGCTGCCTCGACCTTGGCCGCCGGCACGCCCAGTTGGGCTTCCACTTCCTGGGCAAATTCCGCAATGCCCGCGTGGGCCAGCAGTTTGGTTCCATCTTCCCAGAAATAGTGACAGACGATGGGCAGACGGCGGTACTGAAAGTGTTGTTCGGGCGCCTCGCCCGCCAGGCGGAAGAGTTCGTCGACGTAGGCGGGCATGGTGAAGAGGGAAGGACCCGCATCAAAGCGGTAGCCCTTTAGTTCGAAGGCCGACAACTTACCCCCCGGGTAGGCATTGGCCTCAAAGACGTCCACCTCGTGTCCCCGACTGGCCAGCCGCACCGCCGTAGCCAGGCCCGCAATGCCTGCCCCAACGATTCCGATACGTTCTTTTTTGATCAAGGTCTCAACTTTTTAATTTTTTAGGACGATTTCTCCATTCCCTTGCGAAAGACAACAGCCCAAAGCAATTTTGGTTGGATCATTTGGGCCAGAAGGCCCCCCGAAAGGCTAAAAAGTTTTGGAGTCGGCGATGGGGGAAAAGTCGATCGGGGAGACGCTAGACCTCCTCCAATTCCTTCATCTCCACCAGCGGCAACTCGACGTAGAAGTCGGTACCGACGTTGACTTCGGTGTCGAAGCGAATTTTGCCGTCTACCGATTCGATGATGTTTTTGGAAATGGCCAGCCCGAGTCCCGTGCCCGAATTCTTGGTGGTAAAATTGGGGACAAAGACCTTGTCGCGCTTGTCCTTGGGGATGCCCGTGCCATTGTCCGCTACCTTCACCGTGGCGTAATCGTCCTGGAGGTATAGCGAGACCTTGATGATGCCGTGGCGATCGTCGGGGATGGCTTGGATGGCGTTTTTGATGAGGTTGTTGAACACCCGCATGAGGTGATTCTTATCGGCGTACACAAAGTACTGCTTGGGCGGCAGTACCAGTTGCATGTCCATGTCCTCCCGCTCCTTGCTAAAGAGGTGGAATACCGAGTCGATGAGTTGGTTGAGGTCAATTTGTTGGTTCTCGGCCCGGGGCATCTTGGCGAAGTTGGAAAATTCGGAGGCGATTTGCGCCAAATTGTCGATCTGCTCGATCAAGGTGCTGGACACCCGTTTGAGCAGGGGCTCGATGTCGTCGGGGTTGGAGCGGTAGGCGTGTTGGAGGTACTGAATGCTGAGCTTCATGGGCGTCAGCGGATTCTTGATTTCGTGGGCCACTTGCTTGGCCATCTCTCGCCAGGCACTTTCCCGTTCCGACTGGGCCAGTTTGTCCGCGCTTTCGTCCAGCTGGCGGATCATTTTATTGTATTCCTTGATGAGGGCGCCCAGTTCGTCCCGACTCTTCCACTCCAGGGGTTCGTTGGAACCGCCCAAGCGCAGTTGCTTGAGCTTTTCCCCGATTTTGGCCAGGGGACGGGTAATCGAATTGGCCACCATGATGGCGATACCCCCGGCGATGAGGAGGAGAAAGACGTAGACGTTGAGCAGGGTACTCATAAACACCGTGATGTCGCTACGCAGTTGGCGTTGTTTGGAGTAGTAGGGCAGTCCGAGGTAGGCGATGGTTTGGTTCTGATAACTTAGCGGAACGTAGGAGGCTTTGTAAATGAGGTCCCCCACTTTTTCCTGTTCCTGGATAAACTCCGAGAGTTTTTGCTTGGCCAGCGCCTGGTAGGCCAGCGAAGGCATCCAGGGCGCGAGGAGGCCCTTGTTGAAAATATCCCCTTCCGAAGAATTGATGAGTCGGCCGTTCAGGTCGTAGAGGTTGACGTCGATGCGGTGAATTTCGGAAATGGGAACGACCATCTGCCGAAGGTCCAGCGTCGAATCCGGCCCCGCTTTGAGCAGCTCGATTTCGTGTTTGGCATCGGTCAGCACCGACCGCGTCTTCCGCTCCAGCCGGGACTCGTGGTACTCCTCGGAAGAATTGCGGAAAAACCACACCGTCACAAAGCCGATGATGACGAAGGAGGCCACAATCAGCGAGATCACCGAAAGCTGGATGCGGTTTTTGAGCGAGGGCTTGCTCGAAATCGAAAAGCTAAGGGTATTGGGGAGAATGGGGAAAATGGTGTTGAACAGCGCAAAGCTCAGCACCAGGCTGATCAGCATTCCAAAGATGTAGGAAAACAGCGAAATCGCCTTCAAAAAGGTCTCCTTGTCCCGCCCCAATAGTACGACGATGCCGTTCTTGCCCTGGTAAATCAAGTCCGACCGGTTTTCGTGAACCAACTCTCGACTCTTGCCCACCGGCGGCAAATCCGGGATCGTCAGCAGTGGCCCGTAGACCTTGCCCTCCGAATCGATGCGCTGCTGATCCTTGTAGATCGCGTACTCGTACTTTTTCAACTCCACCAAGTTCTTGTATTGCTTATCCACCAGCAATTCGGTGTACACCTTGGAAGGCTCCCGCCGCTGGCGGAAAAACTCGAGGTAGAGCGAGATGGGTTTGTCCTTGACCCCCACCGGAATCGCCAACTCGATGAGGTAGTTGTTCTGCCGACCATTGTCCGACCAAAAGCGCAAACCAGACTCCTGCTTGATCATGCTGGATTCTCCCAATTTTTGCGAAATCGACTGGAAAGACTCCCGCTGGTTCTTGATGGCCGCCTGTTGGTACTTGTTGAAGGCGCTGACGGTGTAGTCGTAATTGTAGAACAGGTAATTGTCGTGCGTGTAATACTTATCGATCTGGCGTTTGATCTTTTCCTCATCCACGCGAAAGGGAAAGGGCTTGGCAAACTCACCACGGATAAAATTATCGTCCTTGATCCTGTTCTGCAACTGGATAAAGGCACTTTCGGCCACCTGATCGCGCAGGTTGGCCAATTCCTTGGCGTAGCTCAGCCGGACGGTACGGTCGCGGTAAGCATTGTACTTGAACAAGAGGATCGCCGGAAAAGCGGAAAGGATGACCAACCAAATCACCAACCAAGTAAAGGTGATGACCTTGCTGTCGATAAACAGGTCAAAGATCTGGATAAAGATAAAAGCGATGAGTAGGATGTAGGTCGCCGGTAGGAGCAGATCGAACAAGAGCAGTAGGGGAATCGATCCCAGCAGGGCCAATCCCAATGCCGTCAGCCGGCGGTGCCAATCGAGCCCGATGCTGACGATGGTACTCATCATTCGGTGGCTAAACAGGTACAGGGCCATCAGCAGGAGGATCACACCGACGATGGCGATCAGGCTGTAGCGATCGAGGTTGAAGACGTTGTCGAAATCAAAGGAAATCGTGGTGTGAAAAACCAGCGTCTTGAATACATTGGTGATGAGGAGGATCCCGACGAGGATGGCCAAATAGTTGATACTGGTGAGCCAAAACTTCGTCTTGTCCGTGAGGTGGTTGTAAGACCGGACTTTGAACTCCCGGTAGAAAAACATCATCACCCACAGGAGCAAGATGATATTGACCAGTAAATCCCCTAGCGAGCTACTCAGGTTGGTGTCAAAATTTTTGGCGAATAAGGGGAGGATACTGAAATATCCACTAAAGTCAAACAGGACGGTGAGTAGGCGCAGGCCAAAGAGACTGGTGATCAAAAAGGCAGCACCCCGGAGGGGATTGTTTTGGTCGACCAGTCGACGCGCGATGGCGTTGAAAAAGACGATCAGGACGGCGAAAGCCAGGAGGAAGATGCCCAGCAGCCACTGGAGGCTCACCACATCGGTCAGTTCTCCCTGGGATCGGAGAAAGGCCAGGTCCTGTCCCAATCGGGTCCGGATGGGGAAATCGCTGCTCTCCAAATCGATTTGAATCTGCTTGGGGATATTGGCCGTGGCGGCGAACTTATGCGCCAGGTACTTGCTGTCGAGTTCGTACTCGTACTTGACGGGAATGAGCCCCACCACCGTGTAGGGCCCGATTTCGGGATCGATGAATTTCTGGCGAATCATCTCGTAATGGCCACTCCGGAGTTCGATCAGGGTTTGCTCCCGGTTGGGACTGGCCCCCCGGATTTCTTCGGCGTAGGGGAGGGCAAAATTGTTGCTCCAGAATACGAGAGAGTCCCGCTGGTAGATCGAGATGGTCGAGGGGGCTTGCGAGAGATCCTCCAAGTAGTGAAAGTCGGCTTCGATTTGGGTAAAGGGAATGCCGTGCTGCGGACTGAGCTGCCGCTTGATAAAGGCCTTGTTTTCGAGAAAGTCGATGATTTTCTTCTCCTCCTGGTGCAGGTGCTCCTCAATCTGGTGGGCATAGGTCTTGAGCTTATTGCTGCGCGAGGTATACCAGCCAAAGCTAAAAGCGATGAGGAACAACACAATCGCCAGTCCGAGAATATAGTAAAGACGTTTCGTCATACGGAAATACTACTGAAAATTTGGGGCCAATCCATTCCCCATCGGCTTTTACGGTAAAAACCCAGTGGGGTTCACCCACCTCAAATATTATCGCAAATTTTAATCCAATTAGTTGAATTTATCCAGTTTATGACGCTTTTTTTCACCAAATCTTCCTTCCCAGCGGCTACCACCCTCAAAAAGCCCCCCATTTCCCTGCTTTTTGTAGCCCATTGCCCTACCTTTGAACCGAAAAAGCACTGCAAACTGCTCTATCGCGGCTCCGATACGTATCGGAGGTGAGGAAAGTCCGGACAACGTAGAGTACCATACCATCTAACGGATGGGCTCCGGGGGCTGACTACCGTCCGCCATCCGGAGACAGCTAGTGTCGCAGAAAATAACCGCCCCGTCCCACTGGCTCGCCGGTGGGAAATACCGGGGTAAGGGTGAAAACGTGCGGTAAGAGCGCACGACCTGACGGGGCAACCCGTCGGGTGGATAAACCTTATGGGTTGAAATGCCACGTACATCTCGATTCCCCAGGAGCTGGGTTACTCGCCCAGTTGGCCTTTGGTCAGTCGGGAGGGGTAGGCAGATGGACCCCGATTAACCCCGATCGCAATCGGGACGGGGCTAGATAAATGATAGAGGTCCCGAACCCGGTTCGGGATTACAGAATCCGGCTTACAGGTTTGCGGTGTTTTTTCTCTTAATCTTCCACTCATGCTACAGCGTATCCTACTCCTGGTCGGCCTCGTCGGGACCACCCCCAGCCCCGCCTCCGCCCAAGCTGGCTGTACCGACCCCCAGGCCGAAAATTACGAGCCCACCGCCACCCAAAACGACGGCTCCTGCACCTACCCCCTCACCAACTACCAAGCCGCGCGACGGGCCAACCTCCCCGCCGACCTCGAAGAGTGCTCCGGCCTCCTCTGGCTCGATGGTCAGCTCTGGGGGCACAACGACAGCGGCAATCCCGCCATCCTCTACCAGCTGGACACCCTCGACGCCAGCATCCGGCGCCGCGTCGTACTGGCCAATGCGAACTACGTCGATTGGGAAGACCTTAGCGCCAACCAGGATTTCGTATTCATAGGCGACTTTGGCAACAACGACGGCAGCCGGCGCGACCTACGGATTTACCGCTTCCCTCGCACCGACCTGGCCCTCGATACCATCCGCGAGTTGGATACCATCGCCTTCTCCTACGGCGACCAAAGCGATTTTGAACCCGCCAACCTCAATACGCCCTACGATTGCGAAGCCTTTTTCGCCACCGCCGACAGCCTCCACCTCTTTTCCAAGGATTGGGTTCGGCAAATTACCCGCCACTACGTGCTCCCCAACCAAACTGGCGTCCACGTGGCCCAGTTGCGCGATTCCCTCGACGTTCGCACCCTCGTCACCGCCGCCGACCGCGCCCCGGATGGGACCATCGCCCTGCTCGGCTACGAAGGCCTGGAGGGGGTACTCTGGTTGTTGTTTGACTACCCCGCCGGGCAGCCCTTCGCCGGACACAAACGGCGCATCGAATTGGGTAGTTTGTTGGAACTGGGGCAGGCCGAGGCCCTCGTTTTTCGGGAGGCCGGAGTGGGATTTTTGGCCTCCGAGCGGCTCTTTGGCTTTCCCATTGGCCCCCAGCTTTTTTCCTTCCGCAGCGCGCAGTGGACCCGGGCTGCGCTCAATCCGCTGTCTTCCCCCGCCCCGGAGCTTTTCGATCCTCAGGTGTACCCCAACCCCGTCGGTGGCAATCACTTCCGGCTTCGCCAGATCCGTCCCGAGCGGGCGCTAGACCTCGCTTTGTACGATCAGTGGGGGCGTAGGCTGTGGCGAGCGGAGCAGCGGTCGGCGGAGGTGTCGCTGGCGGGAATCGAATGGCGGCCCGGTCAGTACTGGCTGAGGGTACGGCAGGGTAGGCTGGAAAAGTGGATCAGTGTTGGGCGCTTTTGAGCCCAACACTGATCGGAGCAAAACAAAATGGAAAGGAAATATTTAGGGAGCTTCGGAAAAGGCGCCGAAGTCGAAGAGCAAACTAAAGCGCAGCGTATTGTCGAGGGGATTACGCTGGTTGGTGGTGGGGACGAGGTAGGAGAAATTCAAGCCAAAAATATTGTACTTGAGTCCCAGACCCACGGTAAAGAACTTGCGATTGCCCTTGGTTTTGTCTTCGGTGTAGTAGCCCGCCCGTACGGCGAACTGCTTGTCGTACCAGTATTCCACCCCAAAGGAGTACATCAATTCGCGCAATTCTTCGGAAAATCCGCCGGGGGCATCGCCAAAGGAGCTGATGACGCCCGAGAACATGGACTTTTCGCGCCAGTCGACGTCGGGATTGGGGGTGGGGACGAGTAGCTTGTTGAGGTCAAAAGCGAAGGTGATGCTGTTGAACTCATCAAAGTTCAGTTCCCAAGCTGCTCCCAGGCCAAGGTTGGCGGGGAGGAAATCGCGGTTGACCGAGCGGGTGTAAGAAATTTTGGTGCCCAGGTTGGTGATGGCCGCGGCGAGCGTCAGATTCGACGGGCTACCGGTGGCGTTGAGTTGGGTGCGGTAAGTGACCGAGAGGTCCGCTGCACCCGCCACTCCGGGAACGATTTCGACGTTGTTGACGGTTTGGTTGCTCGCCAGGTTGGAATAGATAAACTTGGGATTGATGGCCACGGAGAAGTTGGGCGTCAGCTGACGGGCGTAGCCAAAGGTAATCTCAAATTCGTTGGGACGCCCCGTTCCGATGGGCATGCCGTTGTTGTCCGTAAAGTTGATATTTCCCAGCGAAAAATAGCGCAGCCCGAAGACCAAGGTTTCTAGCTCGCTGATGCGTTTGTAACCACTGAGATAGGCCAGGTAGACGTCCTGCAGGCCCAGGGCACGCAACCAGGGCGTATAGGTAGCCGATAGGCCCAAATCCTCTTCCGCAAAGGCGAGTTTGGAGGCGTTGAAATGGACGGAGTTGGCATCGGGTGAAATGGCCAGGCCCACATCTCCCATTGCCCCGGAGCGAGCATCGGGAACGATTCTCAAAAAGGGAACCGCCGTTTGGATAGAGTTGACGCAATCATCCGTCGATTGCCCTCCAGCTCCACCGGTAGTTGCACAGAAAAAAGTCTGAGCTGAGGCGGGGACGGCCAGGAGGATTGCCATGACTCCGAGGGTTAGGGAACAAAGTAATTGTTTCATGGTACTGAGTATAGTTTCGAATATATGTGCAAATATAGTTTTGTATGAATACTCCAGTCTATCGGTAAAGAATTAGTCGCTTCATAAATCCACTATCTATACTTCCAAATCGTTAAATTTATTTTAAAATCGCCCCTTTTCAATACTACTTTTTTGCGGACTTTGTTTGGTCCCGTCTTTTCCTCCATTTTCTATCGTCAACAGGGTACTGGGCCGCGTCGGAGCACGGAAATTCAAACGTCAGCACTACAAATTGGAAAGTGTATTGACCGCTTCCCGAGCGCGCGCAGTGGCGACTGGCTCGGGAAGTGGAATGGCGATAACTAGGCTACCTTCAAAACTTGTTCCAAAGCGGAAGGGCCCCGGCGGGCTAGCGCAAAATGACCAGGCGTTCGAAGTCGCTTTCGGCTTTCAAATCCGAATCCAAGAGCTCGGGCGCCCGGAGCTTGACGCGGTATACGTAGACCCCCTTGGCCAGTTGGTCGCCAAAGTCGTCGGTGCCGTCCCAGTGGACGTCCGTCACGCGGTTGCCCTGGGCAAAGGAGCGCTGGACGATGGTTTTGACCAAACGCCCCGAAACGGTGAAAATCTGGACCTGAACCTCCAAATCCAAGCCACTCAGGTTGTGCTCAAATTGGAAATTGGTGCTGGTGGTAAAGGGGTTGGGATAATTGAGGACGTGATCCAAAGCGACGTCTTCGGTATTGGCCACGACGAATTCCGTACTGCCCGTGGAAAAGTTATTGGCTACGTCCCAGGCGGTCACTTCCACCTGGTGCCGTCCTTCGGCCAGGTCAAAAATGGGGAAGCGGACCCGCCCTTTGGTAAAATCATCCTGCTCGGCTTCGTAAAAATCGTTGAGGATGTAAGGCGCTTGCGTATTGCCATCGAGGATGGCGGTGAGGTCGTGTCCGACACTCGTTCCGGCGACGTTGATCCCATTGTCATCCGACAAGCGAACGAAAAGGGCCGGATTGTCATTGGTCAGACCGCCCGAGACGAAGTTTTCATCGTTGATGAACACCTCCACCAGGGGCCCCGCCCCATCGCTAACCGGATTTTCCGCACTGCCCCCCACGATCAAATCCTCAAAGTATCCGCGCGCATCGGTCTCCTGGCCGTCCTCGGCGTAGTAGCTGATCCGTCCCTGACCAAAGTCGTAGTCGATGTCCTGCGGTACCACGAAAGTAAATTCAAACGCTCCGTTGCGGACCGTAGCGGCCCCCTTGAAGATGATGCTCTTTTGTACGCGAAACTCCACCGGACTACTCGATTCGTCCTGGCCCAGGGTCGATACGACCGTCTCTTTGTCGTAAACGGTAGGAAAGATGCGACCGTTGAACTGCTCCAGTACGTTGCCGTTGTCATCGGTCACCAAACCGCGAACGGTCACCTTCTCCAGCGCTCCAATCGTGTCCTGTGGGTTGCCTTCGACGGCCACTCCATTGATGTGGGTAGTGGCTACGCGGTACCGGGGTAAGGCCAGCTTCATGCTGGGATCTCCCAAAAGGGTAAATTTCAAGGTATTGTCGGCACTGGCTTGGGCATTGTCCTTGGCGATGCGCAGAATCTCACCGATCGTCCGGCTGGGGCTGTCGAGGGCACCCCCTTTGAGAAGGAAGTCGAAAACGCTATCCGTCAGCCGTTTGTTTTGTTGGGCGAATACCGCCCGTACGCTGCTAAACAGTGCAATGGCCCCTCCGTCGGGGCAGATGATGGCCAATTACCCGGCCGTGAACCCATCCGGTTCGTCGAAGCCAGCGAAGGAGCAAGTGGCGGTGATGAACAGGGGAAGACGATCGTAATTTTCCCAACTCGAGATGTCGCTCTGCCGCAGCACCCGCTCCTGCGCCCAGCCACTGGAGCCCCCGTGTCCCAAGTAGTTGATCGCCAGCGTACCCCGAAACATATCGCGGTTGAGGCTTTCCTGGGCTTGGGGAATCCGCGCACCACCGGGCGTTGATTCCTGGAAAAAAGCATCGAGGTAAATCTTGGATTGGTTGAAATCGGGTTCTTCATCATCCAGCACCTCGGCGGTAGAATCGGTATCTCGGAGGTGGATATTGTTGTCCTCGTCATCCGCGACGAAGATGAGGCGGTTGCGCCAGTCGCCCAGGCAATCGGAATTGGTGTCGTAGTGGATGATTTTGTTGACCAAGCCCTGGGCCTCCGTAGCCGATCGGGCGGGCAGGCGCCCCACGGCGATGTCGCGGCCCCGGCCGAGCGGGTCGCCTTCGTCCTCATCGAGGTAGCTGTAGTAGTCGTCGGTGGGGTAGGCCGAGAGGGCGTTGAGGGAGTAGAGCGTTTCGAAGGTGGGGACGAAATTGCCCCCGGCGCCGTACTTGTTTTTGTAGTCAAAGGAGGCATCACCAAAGAGGAGCATATAGTGAAAATCGCTGTTGCGCAGGTAGAGCATCCGGGCAAAGTCGCGGATGGCGGTGGGGTCGATTCCTCCCGAGGAAAACTCGTTGTAGATATCGCCGATGGCGACGGTGGCGATGTCCAGATTGCTGTGCGTCCGTCGGTGTTGGGCCAGCTGTTCGGCCTGGCTGGCGAAGTTGGGATGGTAAATGATGACCATGTCCACGTTGTCGATGCTGTGGATGTTTTGGTTGGCGATTTTGCCCACGCGCTCGGGGCTGGGGAAGCTGTTGCTCCGGCGGAAGGCGACAAATTCGCGAATCACTTCGTTGGTCGTCACGCCAAAGCGAAGGAGGTCGTTGGTGCGATCGAAGGACTGCACCAGTGGATTTTGTCCATTGGTGATGTCCCAGATTTCGACTTCGGCATCGACGTTACTCAGCTCAAAGGTGGAGCTGGCGTAGTCCAGGGTCTGGGCATCGCGGAAGGCCAGGGGTTCGCTGACCATGTTGAGCTTGCGCCGGGCATTGAGCTGGATGTAATCCAGCCACCCCCGGTTGGTCCCATCCCCCACGGCGGGGTAGTTGACGAGGATATTGATGCCATCGCCATTGGAGGTAAAATTGCCATCGATGCTGCCACTGTTGGCAAAATCGCTATCGACTTTATCGAGGGGCGACTGGCGGATGGAATTGCTTTCGAAGGTTTGGTTGCTATTGGCCGTCACGGTAAAGCGGGTCTGGAGGTTGTGGCGACCGATCAGGACGGTGGTGACGTTGACGGGGCTGTTGGTATCGAGGAAGGGGAAGTTAAAGTCGTAACTGCGCTGGCGTTCTTGGCTGAATAGGTCCCCGTACCAGGAGCGGCCACTGCCCTGGGCGCCCGACATTTCGAAAAGCAGGTTGATGAATTCGTCTTCCAGACGGCGGTAGTCGTTGAAGCTGGTGGTGGTGTATTCCGTATTGGGCAGGGAGGCTTGGGTGCCCACGCGTTTGCCATTGCCGGCGCTGATTTTGAGGAAATAGTACTTTTTGTCGTCAAAAACGTTGGTTTCCCGATCAAAGCGCGCGTTTGAACTTTTGTAATCCCACCGGTGGGGTCCTTGGGCGTAAAAGAGGATGTAGTCGCCCTCATTAAAGCGGCCATCGTTTTCTCCCACCACGAGGATGGCATTTTCTTCGAGGTCGTCGTGGCGTGCGACGGCATTGGCGAGGGGAAGGGGCCCGCCACTGTTGCCGAGGATTTTGAGGGTACGTGGAT
>ERZ1740065.98-NODE-98-length-37288-cov-7.161792_pt1 | contig 37288 bp, 30 predicted proteins | sample MGYA00581738_ERZ1740065 | MGnify/ENA primary metagenome ERZ1740065 (study PRJEB43018, sample SAMN04849749) | marine metagenome | isolation source: floating plastic debris | place: Pacific Ocean | collected 2008-09-01 | study: EMG produced TPA metagenomics assembly...
GTAATCGCCGGCTGGATCATCGTCTCGCCGCTGTGCACGGACTCGATCGCCCGGATCAAATCGTCGAGCGACACGTCCTTGAGCAAGTAACCCCGCGCACCGGCACGGATGCTCTCGAGCACCTGCTCATGATCATCAAACGTGGTGAGCACGATCACGGGCACCTCGTGCCCCGCATCGCGCAGCGACCGGATGGCGTCGGCACCGTTCATGCGTGGCATGCGCATGTCCATGAGGATGACATCGGGCGAGGCGCGCTCGACGAGCGCAACCGCCTCGGCACCATCGTCGGCTTCGGCCACAACAGCGACGCGATCGGAAAGCTCGAGCAAGCCGCGGATACCCTGGCGAACGAGGTTCTGGTCGTCGATCAGGGCGACGGATATGGGCAAGGCTAGTGTCCCGGCAGCGGAATCTCGACGTTCAAGCTTAACGCGTTGCCGATGCGTTCGCGCGTCAGCGAGCCGCCCACACGCTCGAGGCGTTCGCGCATACCCACGAAGCCATTGCCCTCATCAATGTTCGCAGGTGCCTGGCCGTCATCGCGGACGCTGACACGAACCGCCTCGCCCTCACGCCAGACACGGACCCAGCTTTTCGCGGCGCCCGAATGGCGCAGCGTGTTCGTAATCGCTTCCTGCACACAACGAATGATCGTATCGGCCACGTCGACGTCGTCGATCTCGACGTCCTCATCGATCTCGAGATTGACATCGAGCCGCGGGACCTCGTCGACCATGAGCTGCAGAGCGCGTCGGAAATCAAGTGCACTCTGTTCGCGCAGCGTACTCACGGCCTCACGCACATCAGACAACAGCAAACGCGCCAACGCACGACTTTGCGCCACGCGCTCTTGTGCCTCGCCTTCCGTCTGACGCTCGGCGATCTGCAGATTGATAGAAAGCGCCGTCAAATGGTGGCCGACAAGGTCATGCAGGTCGCGCGCTATTCGCGTGCGTTCACTCTGGCGTGAGGCCTCGGAAAGTAGATGCTGCGTCGCTACGAGCTCTCGGTACAGGTCCTGCGTTTTGTCGCGCGCTTCTTCGGCGGCCGTCGCCGTGCGAGACATCAGCAGCGCAAACATATGGAACGTGCCGAACAGTGCGACGGGCAGTATTGGATCAGGGTCGTACCAGTGCAGGCTGTAAATCATGTACCAGATGGTCATCACCACCACGAGCAGGCCAAAGCACACGCGTTGCGAGTAGAACCCGGTCGCCATGGCAATCCAGATAATCGTGAAGATCTGCAGCCATTCGAAGGGCAGCAACAGGCCCATGGCGAACGCCGACAGCCCCTGCACCATGTGGGCAATCCATTGAACGCGCCGGCTGAAGCGGTCCGCATCGACGCTGAGCATGCCGACGAGGTTGAGCACCACAAGGACCAGAAAGGGCTCAAGCGTCCCGCTAAACACGCCGCGCCCGCCACTCTCGATCAAGGCCTTGAGCGTGATCGCAGCCACGACGAACCAGGTGAGCACACCGGCCGAGAACTGCAGGTTCCTGGTTATGCGGTTTTCCTTCATGGCACACATTCTGCGCGCAGCGCCGGATTCTCACCATAGGCCAAAAGTCATGGTTTCAAGTCATGACCCCCGGCACGTTCGCAGGACCCGACGAGCCACTAATCTGGTGCCGTCACTTGGAGGACCTGTCATGCACACCTTTCACGCCGCACTGCTCGCTGCCCACATCGCCGTTGGCACCGTCGCGATCTTTGTATTCTGGCTGCCAATCTTCACGCGCAAGGGCAGCCCGATTCACGTCAAAGCAGGCCGGATCTACGCTTGGACGATGTATGCCGTCTCGGCCACCGCCATCGTGATGTCGACTGCCGTGTTGCTGGATCCCGTTGGTGTGCGCTTCCCGGATCGTAACCTTGAAATGAGCCGCGCTTTTGCCGTGGCTGAGGGCAACCGGATGTTCGCGCTGTTCCTTCTGATGCTCGGCATCCTCGTGCTCAGCGCCCTGCGCCACGGCCTGCTCGCGCTCCGCGAGCGACGCGGCGAGCGCGTACTGAACCGCCCGGGCCATCGCGCCCTGCTTATCTCGCTGGGCGTCCTGGGTGTCGCGGTTGGCGTCGTCGGTTTCCAGAATGAAGAGATTCTGCTCATGGTCTTCGCTGCACTTTCGATCTCGGGCAGCATCGGCATGCTGCGTGAAAGCTGGCAACGGAAGCTCACGCCACGTGAGGCACTCATTGCCCACTTCAATGGTCTCATCGGTACCGGCATCGGTGCCTACACCGCCCTGTTCGCCTTCGGCGGCCGCGAGTTCCTCTCGTCGCTCTTGAGCGGCCAGTGGCAAGTCATCCCCTGGATCACGCCGGCCATCGTCGGCACCATCATCGTCGCGCGCATGAAGCGCCAGTACCCCGAAAGGAGCCCCGCATGAACACAGAATCCCTCGACCGCATCATGCGCAACGTCACCGTTGGATTTGTTTTGTTGCTTGCCGGTGGCCTTATCCACGCCAGCCCGGGCACCGACGCCTTCGAGGCGGGCGACTATGAACAAGCCGAGACGCTGCTCACAGCTGAGCTCAAGCGTGCAGACAATCCGCAGAAGACGCTGCTGCTGGGGCGCGTCGCTTTCGAGACTGGGCGCTTTGACGAGGCCTTCGATCGATTCCAGGTTGCCGTGAAGGCAATGCCCGATGACGCCGAGGCGCAATACTGGTACGGCTCGGCTGCCGGCACGCTGGCGGGTAACGTCAGCATGTTCCGCGCCGCCGGTTACGCCAAGAAATCGCGGCGCGCATTGCAACGTGCGCTCGAACTCGACCCGAAGCACATTGGTGCGCACCAGGCTATGGTGCAGTACCTGTTGCAGGCACCCGGTTTCATGGGCGGCGACAAGGACGAAGCGCTGGCGCTGGCCAAAAAGCTCAGTGGATTCGCGCCCGTCGAGGGCCACCTTTTGTTGGCCGCCATCTACCGCCAAACCAACCGCGAGGACGAAGCCCGGGCAACGCTGGCCGAACTGACAAAGCGCCTGCCCGACGATCCGCGCGGCTGGTTGCAACTGGGATTCGCGCAGCAGGGTGACGAGAACTACGCCGATGCCCATATCGCCTTCGCACGCGCCGCCGAGCTCGGCGCCGAATCGGGCGATGTCACGAGCGAACTGGGCGCGCTCTACCAGGTGGCGCGGACCGCGGTCTTTAGCGAGTCGCGTGTCGATGACGGCATCGCCGCCATGGAGCGCTTCATAGAGACACGCCCCGCAGATGACACGAGCTTGCCCGGTGTCGACTGGGCACATTTCCGGCTCGGTCAACTGTTGACGAAGCGCGGCGACACGCAGGCGGCAGATGAGGCCTTTGAGACCGCAATTGCGATCACCGAAGACGACAATCTGCCCACTGCTGTGCGTCGTTTCCGACGCAGCACGTAGGCCCTGAATGGCGTGGTACGCTCTGGCCATCCGGCCGGAGCGAACCATGCAACTAGAGATCAACGGCGAGGCCTTTGAGGTCGACGTCGAACCCGAGATGCCACTGCTGTGGGTGCTGCGCGACGAGCTCGGCATTAAGGGTCCCAAGTACGGCTGCGGTATCGGGGCCTGTGGCGCCTGCACCGTGCTGCTCGACGGCAACCCCGTGCGCTCCTGCAGCCTGCCGGTCTCTGCAGTGCAGGTGCCCGTCACCACAGTCGAGGGTCTCGGCACCCCGGACGCCCCCAGCGACGTGCAGCGAGCCTGGATCGAGCACCAGGTGGCACAGTGCGGCTACTGCCAGTCGGGGCAGGTCGTCGCCGCCACGGCCCTGCTCGAGCGCATCCCTGAGCCCACAGACGCCGATATCGACAGCGCGATGTCGGGCAACCTGTGCCGCTGCGCGACCTACCCACGCATTCGCGCAGCCATCAAGACGGCGGCGCAGCGCCGCAAGCTCGGTTAGCCGTGGGCAAGATCGCGAAGATCACGCGGCGCACGCTGCTTGTCGGTGCCGTTGCCGTCACCGGCGGCTTCGCGGTTGGCTACTGGGCCTACAAACGAGACCCGGGTAACCCGCTCGCCGATAACCTGCCCGAAGGCAGCGAGACGCTGAACCCCTATCTGCGCATCGACAGCGATGGCATCACGATCATCACGCCCCGAACGGAGTGTGGTCAGGGCGTACACACGGCGCTGGCTGCGCTCGTGGCCGAAGAACTCGACCTGGCCTGGGACGCGATCCGCGTCGAAGCCGGGCCACCCTCAGTTGCTTATTACAACGGCAAGGTGCTGGCCGAGGGCCTGCCGTTTGCCGCGATAGACGGTAGCTGGAGTGCCGAGCGGGCGCGTGGCTTTGGCGACGTGCTGGGCAAGCTCCTCGGGATGCAAATGACGGGCGGTTCGTCTTCCGTTCCGGACGCCTACGACAAAATGCGCCGTGCAGGCGCCGCAGCGCGCGAGATGCTGCTTGCGGCCGCCGCGGAGCGCTCTGGCCAATCGCGGCAGTCACTCACGACCCGCGACGGTCACGTCGTGCTCGCCGACGGTTCGCGACTGGCCTACACGGAGCTTGCTCAGGACGCGGCCCGAATCGAGCCACCCAGCGACCCTGAACTCAAAGCTCCGGCCAAGTGGCGTTACCTCGGCAAACCCATGCGGCGCGTCGACACAGTGGCAAAGGCCACGGGCACGGCCCGCTATGGCATCGACGTGGAACGCGCGGGCATGCGTTACGCCGCCGTCGTCACCAACCCGGCCATCGGGTCTGCTGGAACGCTGGTCGATGACACCGTGGCTCGGGCACGGCGTGGCGTTCTGGATGTCGTCTCCATTTCGGGTGGCGCGGCCGTCATCGCCGATAACACCTGGCGCGCGCTGCAAGCAGCGGGCGCATTACGCTTTGACTGGGCGCCGGCGCAATACCCTGAGAATACCGATGCGATGTTTGCGTCGGTAGCCAATGCCTTCGATGGCGATAGCGACAGCCAGTTACGCAATGACGGTGATGTGGAGGACGCATTGGGCGACACACGAGTCGAGGCCGAATACCGTCTGCCCTACCTCGCACACGCGCCCCTTGAGCCCATGACGGCGACCGTGCACCTGCAGCCCGACCGGCTCGACATCTGGACGGCGTCGCAGGTGCCCATGCAAGTCCGCAAGTCAGCAGCGGACCTCACAGACCTCGATGAAGACCGCATCCATGTACACACGCTCATGGCGGGCGGCAGCTTTGGGCGACGCCTTGAGGACGACTTTGTCAGGCAGGCCATTGAAGTCGCAATCGCACAACCTGGCGTGCCCATCAAGATGACCTGGTCGCGCGAACACGACATGACCCACGACTTCTGCCGTCCGCTGTCTATAGCGCGCGGCCGCGGCGTGGCGGCTGGCAGCGACATCACGGCATTCGATCTGGGTGTGGCCGCACCATCGGTCACACGCTCGCAGGCCGGCCGTGCCGGCCTGCCCTTTGCCGGGCCCGACGTCATGATTGTCGCGGGCGCCTGGGATCAGCCTTACGCCATCCCCAACTACCGCGTCACGGGCTACCACGTCCCCGGACTCGCCCCCGTCAGTTCGTGGCGCTCCGTGGGCGCCTCAGTGAACGGCTTCTTCCACGACTGCTTTATGGACGAGCTGCTCGCAGCCGCCGGCATCGATGCCGTCGACGGTCGCATCAAGCATCTTAGCGACGCGCCCTCTCGCGCTGTCATCGAAGCCGTGGCCGATATGAGCAGCTGGGGCGGCACCTTGCCTGACGGGCACGCGCGCGGCATCGGCTTCTGTCTCTCGTTTGGGGTGCCCTGTGCCACGGTCGTCGAAGTGAGTCAGCAAGGCGAGCGCGTGCGCCTCGAGCACGCCTGGGTCGCCGCGGATGTGGGCACGGTGCTGGACCCGGACAACGTCGACGCGCAGCTCTCGGGTGGCACGCTGTTTGGCCTGGGTCACGCGATGTTCGGTGAGATCACGTTTGCCAACGCCGCGATCACGCAGACCAACTTTCACACCTTCCGGTCGCTGCGCCTCAACGAAGCGCCGCCCGTCACGACGCGTGTGCTCGAGAATCAATCAGAGATTCGGGGTATCGGCGAACCCGCGGTACCACCCGCAGCGCCTGCGTTGGGCAACGTCATCTTTGCGGCCACAGGCCAGCGGGTTCGCGAACTGCCGTTTGCGAAGTCCGTGACCTTTTCAACGAGGATCTAGCCGGCGCGTTGCCGGCAATCCGCTTACTGCAAGTTACCGGGCGGGTCAGACTGGACGTAGTCTTCGGCGTCGGCATGGCGGTACAGGAACGCGTTACTACCTTCGTGGTTGTACATCATGATCGCGTTGTGCTCGGGCAGCGAGACCGCAAAGATGCTCTGGCTGATGCCCGGCTTGTTCGTCATGTTGTTAATCTGGCTCCACTGGTTAGCCATGATGTCGAATTCCCACCAGGTGTTGTTCTTGCGGTTCAGAACGAGGTACTTGCCCGACGCCGGATCGACCACCTGAATTGCGTCACGTGTACCCAGTGAGAACGGTGCATTTTGCATCTGGGTCACGCTGAGGTCGGCATTGAGGCGGAACGACTTCAGATTGTCGTTGTTGCCCGAGCCAAACCAGACCACGCCGTGCACCGGGTTGTACTCCGCAAAGACGTGGTAGTCCCCCCAGCCACTGCCCGGGATATCCTCCCAGCCGCTGCCATCACGGTAGATGGCAATCTTGCCGTCACCGGCAACGAACACCAGGCCGTCGGCCTCCGGGAAGTAGGTCAGTCCATTGGCAACGCTCGGGGCCCAGGGCGTGTTCGGCAGCGTCGACCAGCTGGCGCCATTCCAGACTTTCACAGACTGCTGGTTGTAAAGCGCAAAGTAGAATTTGTTGTTACCGAATGCGTTGCCGTCGTAGGCATGGCCAGAGCTCGTGTACGGCGTGTCGTTGGACTGCCACGTGTCCGTGTTCTCGTTGTAGCGCACCATGACGTACGTCGGTGTCGCCGCGCAGCAGCTGCCCGGGCCGCCGACCCAGATCATGCGGTTGTTTGCCGGGTCCCAGACCGCGGTGTTGGCCCAGTAGAAGTGGGCGTCGCTCAGACCCAGTGAATTCCGTGACGCGTTGGGCGGCATGGGCTCCCAGGTGCCGATCGTGAGGTTGTCGGTGATGTCCGAGAGCTCAGAGGCTTGCGCCGACGCACCGACGGCCAATGCGGCCGCAGCGGTGATACTGGTGATGAGTCTTCGAGTTGAATGGGTCATAGCTACTACTCGATACGCTGTTGTCGCAGGCGCGACGGCGAGAGTTCAATCCCGGGCAACCGGGCGCTTCGTGCCTGCAGAGTGTGGTGTTTCGACGCCGTATGGCGCCGGTCCGAAGCAAGATTCTGAGCCGAGTATATCGACTGGCGCACACTCTGCAGTGTGCGCTCTGTCACATTTGACCGCCGCCGGCGTAGCCAACGCAACCAATCTTTTGACACGCGGATTATACTGGATTTATAGGGGTTTTCTGCAACCGGGTCACTTCAAAAACGCCACATTCTGTCGCATTCCAGCGACATCGACGTCAAGTCTCGGACATCGCTCGGAAAACCGGCTGCAGAAGCGCCCGACGCTCTCAACCCACCTCGCGGCGGCCCCGGACACGATTGAGACGTCGAAAGAGCTGCTGGCGAACCGCGCACCACCACGGTGCCAGATCGTGTCGATCGAAGAACGTGAAGCGTCGTCCGTCAAAGGGTGAGACCTGTCGGCTGGAAATCAGCGACAAGAAACTCCAACTGTCACGATCGGTATCAAACCAATTGACAGCCCGGCCACCGGCCGAGGCGCCGGCAACCGGTTTGTCCGTCACGAAGTCATAGTTCATGAGCGGGAGATCGAAGCCGTTCTGAACGCACAGGTCGAGCCAGAAATCCGTTCGCCCCACTGTGGGCTCGATAATCCAGTACATCCCGTCGGGGTCGCGCTTCACTTCCAGTGACACCGGTCCGCTAATCGCGGTGCCCGAGAAAAACGTCTTGGTGACCTCGTAAATGGCCTCACTCTCGAAAGGCGCAGCACTGGTTGTCTGGCCTTGTGCGGGTGGCTGCGATCGCAGCTTGCGGCCAACGAAATGCCCGATATCTTCGCCGTCGACCAAAAACAGTGCGCAAAAATAGAGGTCGGTGTCACCGCCCTCGATCCACTCTTGCACCAACAACGGCAAATCGCCTTCGAAGTCCCGCACGATGGCTTTGAGGGCATCGAGGTCGGCGACCTTCCGCGTCTTGAACGACCCCAGCGGTTTGCTCGGCTTGGCGAGCAGTGGAAAGCGCAGGTCGGCCACGAAAGCGTCTGACACAACGGCGGATTCCAGAAGACGCGACCTCGGATAGTTCAGACCGCGTGAGACGGTGTGCGGCTCAAGATTTTCCTTGAGCAGCAATCGCGACACATCATCGAGCGATGCCGACCAGGACAGCGCGTAACGGTCGCTGAGCCTCGACCAGTTGCGGGCGATATCGGCAACCATGGTGTCGTTGATGGGAAACAGCGCGATCTTGTCGTCGCCGCCTCGTTCTTCGGCAAACGAGACCAACGCGTCAATGAGTCCGGGTGGGTGGATCGACGCCACCTTGTGAACCTTCGCGCGTCGCGTATGAAACCCGGGCAGATCGCTGTTGGGCTCGAGCGCGTGCACCTCGATGCCCGCGTCCGCCAACGCGCGCGCCGTGGCCAACCCGTGCGGGCAAAGGCCAAGTACGACCGCTAGCGCAGACCGCGCCCCTGTATTCATTGCAAGGCCGTCCCGAGTGGCATCAACACGCGTTCCCCGAAGCTCCTGCAAGTCTAACGAGGAAACGCGTCACTGAGTAGTTTCGGAGGCCCCGCTCTTCCCGGAGCGCTCATCGAACAGCGCTGCTAGATGCGCTGTCTGACCCCGGCGCGAGTATCGCGACACATCTGTATCGGTCGCACCTTCTGAAGCCCGAAGACCCGGCACGAAGGCCCGGATCGCCGACTTGATGTCATCTTTGTCGAGCAGATCCGCCATGGCGGACTGGCCATTGCGCTGTAACAGTTGCGCGGTATCGCCAGCGCTATCGGTGAGCGAGAGGATGGGACGCCCCGCGCGCAGGTACTCGTAGGCCTTGGCGGGGATCTGGTGGTTACACCCGGAGGACTGAAAGATGAGCAGCCCGTCCGCCTTGAGCATTTCCTGCAGCGCGTCCCGGTAGGGCACCCCAGGTTCCAGGGTCACGATGTCGGCGATATCCAGATCGGTCAGCGATTCGCGGTAGAGCTCGTCGTGCCCGGTTGCGCGCAGGATGACGCGGACCGGTTGCTGCGTGAAGAAGCCTTCGCGCTTCAATTCGCCAAGCGCTGCGAAGAATGGTCGCGGGTCGCGCTCGCGCGGGTACAACAGCCCCGCGTGTACGACTGTGAGCGGCGCGCCGGCAACGGGTGCCGCATGGCCTTCATCGAGCCCGTCGAATGCCTGCTCATCGAAACCGTTTTCTATAACGCGCCAGCGATCCTCGGGCAGCTCGGGGTAGCGCTCCGCGTACATGCGTCGCGCACCGGGCGTTGTGAACGTCACGGCCGACGCCTGGCGCACTATCTGTTGCTCGAGCGCACGAACCGACTCAAACACCGCGGGCTCGCGCGGGTAGCCGGGCTCCGACATCGAGTCACGGCAATCCGCCACCCAGGGCAAGCCCGAATCCTCGGCAAGTGCCAAGCCGATGCGGTGCGCCGTAGAGATTGGAAAGGTTGACCAGATAACATCGTACTGGCGCTGCTTGAGCAGCCGCCGCCCCCGGCGAATGCCATCATAACGCCAGGTCATCCATCGGTCGGGCAGCGCCAGCGCCTGCGGGTAACGGCCGAACAGCGACAGGTGACGCTTGGTGTCGAAAGCCTGCGCCCGAATGACGTCAACGCCGCCGGGAATATCCCTGATCTCGTCGTCGCTCTGCCGCTCATAGGCTCTGGGGTGCACGGTGAGCACATCACAATCCCAGCCGTAGTCACTGAGGTACGCCGAGAACCGCAGCGAGCGCTGGACGCCGCTACTGCCCTTCACGGGTGGGTAATGGTATGCGATCAGTAATGCGCGCTTGCTCATCCAGTACGCCTGGCCTGAAGAAATCAGGCCAAGACTATACTGGAAGCGCGTCGCTTACTGGACGACCTTGAGGACCTCGTTCGAGTAGTCGCTCTCGATGCCGTTCGACTTCACGGCGACGGCCACGAAGTAGTAGTTGTCGGGCAACAAGCCATCGACGACATAGGTGGTGATCCCAGGGCTGTCGATCGAAATGCTGTTCGGGTAAACGCCCGACTGCGTGCCGTAGTAAAGCGCGTAACCCGCCAGGTCGGTCAGCGGGCTGCCGTCCTCGTTCAGGGTCGGCGCGTCCCAGCTCAGCGAGACCGAACCCGTCGAGATCTGGTTCACGGTAATCGAGAATGGGCCCAGCGTATCGCTGTCGGTGCCGTCGCTCACTGTGATCCGGATCCCGTTGTAGGTCCCCACATCGCCAGCGGTGGGCGTGCCCGAAATGCGACCCGTATTCGAGTTGAACGAGTTGATCCAGGACGGCTGGTTCTGGATCGTGAAGGTCAGGCTGTCGCCATCCGCATCGGACGCATTGGGGACAAACGAGTAACTCGTGCCCACCTCCACGTCTGAGGCCGGCGAACCGCTAATCACCGGCGCGTTATTGGGCGGCGGCGGCGGTGAGGCGGCCGCATTGACAACAACTTCGAAGGGATTCAGTGAGGTTGAGGTCGTGCCGTCCGACACCGACACAGTGATCGAGTCGTAGGTGCCTTCGTCACCGGCCTCAGGCGTACCCTCGATCCGACCCGTGCTCGTGTCGAAAAACGTCATCCAGGAAGGCGCGTTGCCGATCGAGAACGACAAATTGTCGCCGTCGGGGTCGCTGGCTGAAGGCGAAAACGAATAGACCTGACCGACGACGACCTCGCTCGGGGGCGAACCTGAAATCGACGGCGGATTATTAGACGGTGTGCCACCGCCACCACCACCGGTGCTAGGCGGCGCTGCGGCTTCGTCACCACCGCCACCACCACAGGCGGCGAGTGTCACGCTAAGCGCGACAGCCAGAATTCGTTTTGACGTTTTAGCAGTGTTCCACATCGTCCACTGACCTCTGTTTGTGGCCGAACGCGGACTTCATGTCGCGTCGGTCCCAGGTCATACGGCATGACACGGCAACAGAGATATTGCGGACTGGACGCCGCCACCCGAACGGATGGACCGGCAGTCTTGTTGGCAACTCCGCTGTCATAGGCCATGCCCTTAGACCGGTAGTTTTGCGTATCCGTCTTTCAACGGACTTGCCCTTTCACACCCGTAGCATGCTGCGATATCAGTGGCCGCTACAAGCACGCATGAAGCAAACGGTGAAGTTTTGTTCCGGAAATGTGAACCGCTTCACAGGTTGGGCGTGCTCCGGCGGACGCCGAGCCAGTCTCGAATGGTTTCGGTTGCGCAGGATCTTGGTGCGTCAAAATATGGCGCGACGTTTAAATTGTAAAGCGCCGACCCCGACCAGAAGCCGAGATGCATTCTGCAGGGAAAAAATAGGGGTTTTCTGTCGCAAAACACCGACAGGCGAACGCGCGCTCCAGGTCCCCCGAATCGTCACGAAATAGCGTTTGAGAGGATTCTGGGAACCGTCGCTAAGCTCTCGAAATCCTTGGCGAGTGAACTCACCATAATCTGACGCCGGCGTTTTGGTCGGGTCGGCGCGCTTATCCGCCGACAGGGACACGAGGCCGGATGTGGAGCGTCCCGCGCCCCTTCAGGCGTCGCAAAAAACCGACCGCCAGTAGATTCCCGGTTTGCGCAAAGCGCGCGCAATTTCCGCGCGGGGGGCCTAGCTGAAAACGACCGTCTTGGTGCCGTTGAGCAGGATGCGGTGCTGGATGTGCCATCGAACGGCCCGGGCCAGCACGCTGCTTTCGATCTCGCGGCCAATCAGCTGCATGTCTGCCGCGCTCGTCGCGTGATTCACCCGGCGCACGTCCTGTTCGATGATGGGGCCCTCATCGAGATCGTCGGTCACGTAGTGCGCCGTTGCGCCGATGAGCTTCACGCCGCGCCCGTGCGCCTGCCGGTACGGCAGCGCCCCCTTGAAGCTCGGCAGGAACGAGTGGTGAATATTGATGCAGCGCCCCTGCAGGTCTCTCGAAAGCTCGGGCGACAAAATCTGCATGTACCGCGCCAGCACCACGAGGTCGATGTCGTGCTCGGCAATGATCTCGCGCCACGCCGCCTCCGCCGCGGCCTTGTCGGTCGAATCCACAGGCACGACACGAAACGCCACGCCGTACCATTCGCACAGCCCGCGTGCCGCCTCGTGGTTGGACACCACGAGTGGAATGTCCGCGCCGAGGCTACCCGTCTGCCACCGGTTCAACAGGTCGGACAGGCAATGATCGAACTTGGAGACCGCGACAAGCATGCGCATGCGCTTTGCAAAACTGCTTAAGCTGGAACGCCCGTCAAAACGCTCTGTGAGTTTGGACAGTGATCCACGCAGCTCCGATTCGCGACTGGCGTCAGCCAGTGACAGGTGAATACGGATAAAAAACGCCCCCGAGTCTTCATCACCAAACGAGGCCGCGTCTCGGATGTCGCCGCCCGAGGCCGCAATGGTCTCTGCGACCGAAGCCAGAATCCCTGCGCGGTCGGGGCTCACCATGAGGAAGATGTACTGATCGTCTTGCATGTCAGATTCTGGTCCTGTTTTGGCCCCTGGCTTGCTGACACCGCGGCTATGCGTGGCGCCGCGCGAGTTGTCGCAGAGCCAGCATCGCGATTGCGGCCGACACCAGGTGCATGCTGGCGACGATTGCGAACACAGGCAAGTAGCCCGCAGCCTCAGCAAGACGACCGCTGAAGCTCGAGAACAGCGCACCGCCAATGCTGCCGGCAGCGCCAAACACCCCCCACACCGTGGCGACGTCACGCGCGGGAAACAGGTCCGCGGGCAATGAGAACAGGCTCGCCTGCTTGAACTGGATTGCGAACAAGGTCACGCAGATCAGGGCAAAGCACAACACCAACGAGGACGTGTAAGCCGCGGGCAACGCTGCAATGGCTAACCCGGCGCCGAGCCACATGGGCACAGCTCTCGCACGCGCCATGCTCCAGCCGCGCCGCATCAGACGCGTTGACATCCAGCCACCCGTGAAACTGCCGATGTCAGCGAACAGGAAGGGCAGCCACCCCCACATGGCGAGATCCCGGAGTTCGAATCCCCTTGCCTCTGTCAGGTAGGTCGGCAGAAACACAAGAATGAAGTAGAACGCGCCGTCGGCGACGAATCGACTGGCCATGAGCACCCAGGTCTCGGGCAGTCGCAGTAGCTCCCGTATCGGCGTCTGCGCCCCGGGGGCTTCATCACGCTGCTCGAGAATGATACCGCGCTCGGCGACGCCCAGCGAGGGGTGATTTTCGGGCGCGTGGTACACGCGTTGCCAAAGCACAAGCCACAGCAAACCCAACATGCCCGGGACGATAAACGCCCACTGCCAGCCGAGATGAAAAATGAGCTGGCCGACGATGGGCGGTGTCAGGATCATGCCCAGGCCAACGCCCATGGTCACCAGCGCTACCGCGATGGAGCGCTCAACACGGGGAAACCACTCGGCTACGGATTTGAATGCCGCCGGGAAATTGATGGCTTCGCCCAGACCCAGCGCAAAACGCGCGACGCCAAAGCTGCGCACACCCTGCCCCAGCGCGTGCGCCATACAGGCCAGGCTCCAGGCAGCCACGCCGAAGGCGTAGGTCCGCTTCACCCCGAATCGGTCAACGATGGGTCCAGCCAGCAACTGTCCAATGGCGTAAGCGACCAGGAAGGCGAAACCGATGTCGCCGATATCCGCCTTGTCAAAACCGAACTCAGCTTGCAGGGTCGGCGTCGCAAAAGAGAACGCAGTCCGATCGACGTAGTTGATCGTCGTGATGAGACAGAGCAGCAATGCCATGCGCCATCGCACGGCCCTGTGCGCAGGCGGCAACGCGCCGACATCCGTCGTCACGGCGTAGCGGGCTCCACGTGGCGATCGAGGAAGGCAACCAGGTCCGTCATGAAGGGCTGGTACCAGGCATCGGCTTCTTCAAACAGGCAATGCCGCGCTGCTGCGTAGACCTGGTTCTCGCAATCATTGAGCGCTTGGCAGGCGGCGGACGCCGCCCCGTTGTCGACAAAGCGGTCGTCTTCTGCCAGCGGCATCCAGACGGGGATCTTCACGCCGTCGAGCACGGCATCCGATGACGCGTACCACCCCGACTCGATGATCGCCAGTGCAAACGCGTTGCTCATGCCACCCACCTTGATGCGCTCGTTGGCCACCATGCTGGCGTAGAACAGCTTGGTGCGGTCGTTGGGGTGGCTGCACTCACTCGCGCTACCCGTGTGCGCATCCATGTCGAAGACCCAGTCGGTGCCCCCGGGTGCGTAACGCTCGCCGAAGCCCAGTGCATTCAGTGTTTTAAGCACAAACAATTCGGGGCCACTGGGACGCGCGTTGGCGAGCCTGTAGGCCGGCGTGATCAGTGCGGCTGCCTGGAACCGGCCTGACCCTGAAACCAGCCGGGTACCCAGCTGGGCGCCCATCGACAGTCCGACCACGAATCGCGGCAGCCCGGCAAAGCGTCGGTCCATTTCGCGCGCAATGGCTTCGGCTGCCTCAACATGCCCATCGAGCCGCGAGGTGGCGTGAATCTTCTGCGGATTCGCACTACCACGGCTCGAGCCGCCCTGCGCGGGCCAATCCATCGCGACGACGGCAAAACCCGCCTCGCGCATGATCGAAAAGGCCTCGAAGTAGAGTTCCAATGGCGCCGAATACCCGGGCAGAAACAACACGACGCCGCGGGCGCCTTCAGGCTGGGTGTGCCCCCAGCGCACCGTGCCACCGCCGAACTCGAGCTGTTCCCAGGTCCAGCCTTCGGGCAGCGCGAACCGGGGGTCCTCAAGTACGGCCGTCGCGTTGTCCGGGATCGGAACCTCGGGCGCTGGCGCCTCACGCGTCAACAGGAACACACCCGCGCCAAAAAGCACGAGCACCACGGAGATAGTGATCAACAGCCATTTCATGGCCGAGATTCTAGCCCGAGCAGTAGGACTGAATCAGCTCTCTTTGCCCGTTGCGACGATTTCAGGCGGCCGATTGAGGAACCAGTTCCAGGCGCGTCTGACCGAACGCAGGAAGTCATCCTGCAGCATGTAGAGCGACGGAATCAGCAGCAGCGTGATGAGCGTCGCGAACAAAATGCCAAAGCTCAGGCTGATCGCCATGGGAATGACGAACTGCGCCTGCGTGCTCTTCTCCAGCATGATCGGCATGAGGCCAACGGCCGTGGTCAGCGACGTGAGGATGATGGCGCGGAACCGGGCCTTGCCCGATTGCACCACGGCCTCCTCGATCGGCATACCAGCCCTTCGTGCCTTGTTCACGAAGTCGATCATGATCAGGCTGTCGTTGACGACAACACCGGCCAGCGCAATGAGTCCGAACAGCGAGAACAGGCTGATCGCCTGGCCAAGGATGAGGTGTCCGATGACGGCCCCGACAAAGCCGAACGGAATCACTGACATGATAATCAATGGCTGCGCGTAAGACTTGAGCGGAATGGCGATCAGCGCGTAGATGAGGAACAGCGCTGCCAGCGCACCCAGCCCAAGCGCGACAATCGCTTCCTGCTCTTCGAGGCTCGAGCCCGATAAGGCGTACTCAACCCCACTGTACTGTGACAAGAGGCCAGGGATTACGCGGCTGGAAATGTCAGCAACGACCTGGCCCGGCTGCGCCACGACAGGATCGAGATCCGCGGACACGGTAACCGTGCGCTCGCCGTTCAATCGAGAGATGAGCGAGAACGCATCGCCATAGGTCACCTCGGCCACTTCGAAGAAGGGTACTTCGTCGCCGTCCGGCGTCGTGATGAGCATCTCCTCGAGGTTGGCCACAGAACCGCGCTGCGCTTCCGGGTAGCGCAGCATGACTTTGAGCTCATCGGTACCGCGCTGGATGCGTTGCACCTCCTCGCCATAAAAGGCCTGACGGACCTGGGTACCCAGTGCCGCAAGCGTAATGCCCAGCGCTTCTGCCTCAGGTTTGACCTTCAGCTGAATTTCGTCACCGCCCGGGCTCGCCGTATTGCGGATATCGAAGACCCCCTCGTAGGCGCGCAGCTCTGCTGCCAACGCCTCGGCGACTTCTTCGAGCGCCTCGTAATTGCCGCCGCTGAACGAGAAGCTCAGCGGCGGTCCACCGCCGAGCGGGTTGCCGTCGGAGAACGTAATCGAACGGGCACCCGGCACGTCACCCACGGCGTCGCGCCACAGATTCGTGAGCTCGTCCATGTAGATCGTCTGAAACTGGGCTGGCGGCATCTCCACGATGATCGTGCCCGACGTCGAGCCTTGCGTGAACGTTGCGACATTTTTGAGCGGGTCCAGGGCACCGGGCGTGCTCGCCAGGTACTCATCACGGACTCGATACAGGTCATCCTCAATATCGAGCAAAGCGCGATTGCGCTGCTCCGTGGGTGTGCCGTTCTGCATGGTGAGATCCATCTGCATGAACTCTCCGGGGATTTCCGGGAAGAACACGAAGCGCACTTTGCCGCCGGCAAACAGACCCATCGTCACAATGAAGATGCCGACGAATGCTGTCACGGTCACGCCACGGTTTTTGACTGCGACAGATAATGCGGGCGAGTAAACCCGCTTGATGATCCACTGCAGACCATGCTGTGTGTGTCGCTGCGCCCGCTCGATGGCTTTCAGCGGCCAGGTCCAGAACGGCACGCTGCGGTATGGGCTGAAGATTTTCTCTTCGTCGACCTGAGTAATCTTCGAGTGCGACAGGTGCGCGGGCAGTATCAGTTTCGACTCGACGAGAGAGAAGACAAGACACAACGCCACGACCACGGACAAGGGCGTCAAAAATGCGCCAGCGAATCCACCAATAGCAAGCATTGGCGCAAACGCCGCAATGGTCGTCAACACACCAAAAGTCGCTGCCACGGCCACCCGGTGCGCCCCATCGATCACATTGGTGACGGAATGACCCTTCTCGCGCACATTGGTGTAGATACTCTCACCAATGATAATGGCGTCATCAACCACGATGCCCAGCACCAGTATGAAGCCGAACAGGCTGATCATGTTGATGGTGGCGGGCCAGGGGCTCAGCGGCATGAGCCACAAGGCGCCAAAAAACGTCACGGGAATCCCGACGATGACCCAGAGCGCAAACTTGAGCCGCAGGAACAGCGTGAGCACTACGAACACCAGCACCGCACCCTGAACCAGGTTCCTGAACATCAGGTCGAGGCGCTGCTGCAGGTAGGCTGACCGGTCGACCCAGACATCGACTGCGACACCGTCGGGCAGGCGGTCCCGAACACCTGCCATGTAGGTCTTCACCTGCTCGGCCGTCTCCAGCTCGTTTTCCTGGCCGCTGGCGAGAATGTTGAGCGTAATGTTGGGCTCGCGCTTGTAGCGCCCAAACCCGTCATTGTCGACGAAGCCGTCCGTGACCGTTGCGATGTCGCGCAACCGCAGACGCGTCCCGTCCGCGAAGGTGCGGATCACCAGGTCGGCATATTCGAGACCCGTGTAAACCTGACCCTGGGTGCGCAGGAGAATGTCACCGCCACGAGTCTCCAGTGTCCCGCCCGGAATATCGCGTGCACCGTCTCGAATGGCCCGCGAGATTTCGGACATGGTGAGTCCGTATTGCCGCAGGGTCTCCTGCGAGACTTCGATACTAATTTCGTAGTCGCGGTCGCCATAGACCTCGACATCGTTGATCCCCGGCAGCGACAGCAGCCCCGTCCGAATATCCAACGCAAGTTCCTTGCGCGCGTACTCGTCCAGGTCACCGTACACGGACGCGAAAATGACGGGAAACGTGAATTCCTGCCGCTCGATAACGGGACGCTCGGCGAGCTCGGGGAAGGAATTGATGGAATCGACCCGCGTCTTCACCTGGTTCAGCACCTGGTCGAGATCAGCGTCTGTCTCGACCTCGACTGTCACGTAGCCGACACCCTCACGCGCAGAACCCTGGATCTCCTTGATACCCGGAACATCCTGTAGCGCGTCCTCAATCTTGATGACGATGCCTTCTTCGACTTCCTGCGGCGCTGCACCCGGGAACGCAACGGAGGCGACGACGAGACTGACTTCAAAGTCGGGCGTCGTTTGTTTGCGGATCGTAAACGCGGAGTAAATGCCGAAGCCGATGATCATGAACATCATCAGGTTCGCAGCGACGTTGTTGTGCGCGAACCAGGCGATAATGCCTGTGCGCGGTGCGGCGTCCTCAGTGCTCAAGAGCTGGGCTCCTCAGCGTCTTCGGCCTGTTCGGCATTCTGCTCCGCAACGCTCTCATCGGGCGCCTCAACATCCTCTCCCGTACGCACCTTCATCCCGTTGAGTGGCGCCTCGAGCCGTGTGGCAACCACACGCCGCAGCAACAGCTGATCGGCGTACACATACGCGTAGTTGGCGTCCGTTCGCAGGAAGTCGAGCGTTTCGAATCTGAGCTGGGATTCATCATCGACAAAAATCACCTGGTTACCGCCACGAATAAGCTCGCGCGGAATCTTCGCAATGTTGTCCATGGTGACACCGTCGATGGCCGCGGTGACGAACGTGCCGACTGGCAGCGCACCGCCGTCATTTGCGCCCTGCAAGCCGTAAGGATCATCAACGCGCGCGACGGCAAAAACCATTCGATTACGCTCGTCGATAACACCTTCGGTCCGTACGATTTGGCCCTGCCAAGAAGCAGTCTGGCCGCGAAAACTGCCGTTCAAAGTGACCGAGGGCCCCTGCGTCTCGCCACCGTCACTGACGAGCGGCAGTGTGACGAACGCAAGGTCGGGATCGGGTAGCGGCAACCGAACCTCGACGATATCGGTGGCGAAAACACTGCCCAACTGTGCGCCCGGCGCGACGTAATCACCAAGCTGCGCATTTCGATCCCGAACGATGCCGTTGTAAGGCAGGCGAACCACGGTGCGGTCCAGATCGCGTTCGGCGCGCACCAGATCAGCCCGCGCTGAGGCCAACGCTGCTTCGGCCGAAAGCAGCTCGGCTTCGGCGCGGTAGCCCTGCTCGTTGAGGCGCTTGGCGCCGTCATATTCGATCTGGCGTTGACGCCCGGACGCTGCAGCACGATCGACAGCCACCCGGTAGTTGGTCGGGTCGATCGTCATGAGCACTTCACCCGCGACGAAAGTCCCGCCAGCCACGAAATCCTCGGACATGCTCACAATCGTGCCAGCCACCTCAGCCGACAGTGTGGTCTGGGTCAGCGGTTGAACCGTACCCTGGCTGGCCACCTGAAACGTGACGGACTCGGGCACAAGCTCGATGACGTTCACAATCGGCGCAACCACTTCCTGAGGCTTACGCTCTGGTGCCGGGCGGCTCACAAACATGCCTGCGAAAATCAGAATCGCCACCGACAGAATGATCGCGCCGATGATGAACCTCGCTACAGCGCTTAGCACAGTAGATGCTCCCAGAAATCAATGCAGTATTCCGTCTATTGTGCGCCCGCTGTGGAGGCAATGACCAGCTTCGGCGCGGTGTTCATTGCGGGCCCGAATCGCCACACGGCACAGCGTCACGGCCCGGAGCGCCAGCCAGGCTTGCGTTTCCGCCATCAACGTAGCGCGCGGTGCTCCCGCTAAGTCATTGATCAAACTACGAACGCGGCTGGGTTGTCGCGCCGGCCCAATACGCGAGCTTGCGCAATCGCACGCAAAAAAAAGCCCCGCGCAGTGCGCAGGGCTTTCAGTGCCACCGAGGTGGCAGCGTGCTATGCCGTAATCAGGCGCGACGGCGGCGTGCGAGGCCCAGGCCCATGAGCGCAAAACCCAGCAGGGCAAGTGCCGCAGGTGCCGGGATCGGCGTGACCGACGAGACGAGGACCACGAAATCTTCGTAGTCGCCGTCGCTGTTCGTGTATGGCAGGTCTTCCCAGGCCAGGATGTACTCACCGGGGCCAAACAGCGTGGCACCGTAGCCCAGCGCGTCGATGTAGATGTCACCCGCGCCCTGGTAAGCAACCATCTGGTCAGCACCGCCGGGGTTCAGGAACGCCTGCGAGTAGAAGTTGCCACCCGGGCCCGACAGGTAGTAGCCGAAGGCGCTCGAGGTGAACGATGCCACTTCGCCGTCGAACAGCGAGATGAAGGTGTTGCCCAGACCGAGCGAGACCTCGAACGATCCGGCAGCATCACCGCCCGCGAAGATCTCGAGCGTGTTGCTCGGGTCGTAGATGTCGTAGATACCAAAAGAGTTGTTGTTGGCAAACCCTGCAAACTCGAGGATCAGCGAGTTACCCGAAGCGATACCCGACGTGATCTGCCACATCGAGTCGTTGTCGATCTGAGCCGCATTCACATCGTAGAAGTCAGCGTCGACCGTGCCCGAGCTGTTGCCGTAGGTCACGTTGTTCAGACCGTTCTGGAGGCTGTTGCCCTGCACCAGGGTGGCGCTTGCCGGGGCTGCAGCGATCGCAGCGGCGACGAGAATCAGGGAACGGAGGTTACGGATTGCCATGTTGGTGGTGCTCCACGCATTAGTTTGTGTCGCGAGATACAAAGCAATCGGCATGCCAGTTTTTAAGCGGCATTAGAATCAAGCACTTAGCGCCGCAGCGCGGCCGGCGCGCGCGGCAGTTGTCAAATCCACCGACAGGCAAGTTTCCGGAAGTTCGAGAAAAATGTGAGCCAGTTCACACTTTTTTCGCATCACGATTTGGCGCGATCCTCGATGTACCCGAGCGCCCGTTCGAGTCGGGCCAGCGTACGCGACTTACCGACGAGCGCCAGCGTGTCACCCAGCCCCGGGGAGGCCCCGGAACCCGTAACCGCCACGCGTGCAGGCTGCCCGACCTTGCCCATCCCGAGCCCAAGAGACTCGGCGACGCCTTCAACCACGTTACCCAGCGCTTCGGGCTGCCAGTCATCGCTGGCGGCCAATGCATCACGCAGCGCGGCCAGCGGCTCTGCGACAACGGGCCGCAGGTGTTTTTTCGCCGCTTTCTCGTCGAGAGCGATCTCATCGGCAAACAGGTAGGCGCTGTCCTCGGCCATCTCCCGCATCGTGACCGCCCGGTCGCGATACGCCTCAACGACGTCCGCCAGCGCAGGTCCGGCGGCCGGGTCGAGCCCGTGAGACGTCAGGTGCTGGGCCAGCATCGCGGTCAACCGATCGACATGCGCGCTCTGGATGTACTGCTGGTTGATCCAGTTGAGCTTCTCGGGATTGAATGTGGACGCGGCGGCATTGACGTCATCGAGGTCGAACAGCGCGATCATCTCGTCCATCGAAAACAACTCCTGATCGCCGTGTGACCAACCGAGTCGAACGAGATAGTTGAGCAGCGCCTCGGGCAGATAACCGCGTTCGCGGTAGTCGATTACGTTCACCGCACCGTGGCGTTTTGACAGTCGCGCGCCGTCGGCGCCCAGAATCATGGGGACATGCGCGTAACGCGGTGGCGTGGCGCCAAGCGCGCGGAGCATGTTGATCTGGCGCGGTGTATTGCTCAAATGGTCGTCACCACGGATCACGTGCGTGATGCCCATGTCCGCATCATCGACGATCACCGTGAAGTTGTAGGTCGGCGTGCCGTCCGAGCGCGCAATGATGAGATCGTCAAGCTCGGCATTGGCAACGCTGACCAGTCCCCGCACCGCATCGTCGATGACGACCTCGCCCTCGAGCGGATTGCGAAACCGGATCACGGGGTCTACGCCTTCGCGCGGACCGGTGCGGTCGCGCCAGCGACCGTCGTAGCGCGGCTTGAGGCCGGCGGCGCGCTGCGCCTCGCGCAGCTCATCGAGCTCCTCACGCGTGCAGTAGCAGTAGTAGGCGTGACCCTTCTCGAGCCAGTCGTCGAGCACTTCCCGGTACCGATCGAAGCGCCGGGTCTGGAAGAACGGCCCCTCGTCGGCCTCGAGCCCGAGCCAGCTCATGCCCTCGAGGATGGCGTCGACGGATCCCTGTGTGGAGCGCTCGCGGTCCGTGTCCTCGATGCGCAGGACGAACTGGCCGCCATGGCGCTTCGCATACAGGTAGCAAAACAACGCGGTGCGGACACCGCCAATGTGCAGGACGCCCGTGGGACTGGGCGCGAACCGGGTTCGAACGCTCACATTGTGCTCCGTCGCTGTGAGTGGGTTGGGGCCTGGGCCGTCAACCAATGTCTTCGTCTATGAAACGACGTCCATCGCGCATGATGTCGATGAAGGTGTCGTGCTTGCCGTCGCGCACGGCGTCGCGCAGGCGAGTGACCGAGGTCGCGAGTCGCTCCAGGGCGTCGAGACCGTAGTCGTTGAGTTTCTGAATCTCGTAGTAGAGCTCGGGGCTCTCGTGCAGGACCTTGCTCGCCGTCTCGAGCTGGGCATCAAACGTCGGGCTCGTCATTTGAGTCACACCGTGGGGCACTGACGCGCTCGACGCGAGCGCATCGGCGAACGCGATGCCCGTTGCATGCGACAGGCCCAGCACATCGGCAATCACGCGGTCGTGTTGATCGAGGTCCATATCGACGCAGCTCGCCATGGTCGACGCGAACAAATCGCGGGCCGCCGCCGTGGCTTCCGCATGCCCCACGTCCACGAAGATGACGTGCTTGCCGGCAAGCAGCTGCGTATCGGGGCCGAACATGGGGTGCACCGACGTCACGCGGAGACCGGCCTGCGCGAGTCGCTCGAGCGGTTCGCGCAGCGGCGATTTGAGCGAGCCGACATCAAAGATCAGTGCGCGTGGCGCCAGCTCAACGAGCGCATCGAGTACATCCGCGCTGCGCGCCAGTGTCGTCGCCACAACGATGATGTCGTAGTCGACGCCCGCGCTGGCCAGATCAGGGTAGTTTCCTGGCGCCTCGGGTTCGGCGGCCGGGTCAGCCACGGCCGTCTGGAAACCCTGCGAGTGAAAGAACTCGCGGAACCACCGCCCCATGCGGCCTGCCCCACCGACAATGAGCACACTCTGCCCGCCGCCCGTGCCTTCGGCCCGGACGCGCGCCTTTTCCTGGTGTTGCAGCGAGGCCCGGATCAACAGTGCCAGCACATCGGTCGCCAGCGCCGCATCGAGACCGGCTGCCTCCGCCGTCGCGCTGACCCGCTCGAGCACGGCACGCTCGCGGCGAAAGTCGCGTGTCTGGTGCCCGCGCGCAGACTTCAGCGCGCCGATATCAGCGACGAGCTTCTGGCGTTCTGCAATGGTTTCCACGAGGGCGCGGTCGACGCCGTCAAGGCGCTCGCGCAAGGCGCGCAGCTCAGCAAAATCGATGTCGTTGTCATTGCCGTGCATCGGCGATCAGGTGGGTGGCTCGAAACCGCGCGAGTATACCAGCGCGTGCTGCAGCACAGCGTCGCTATCGACGCGGACGGACGAGGTCCAGACTGATTCGCGCCTGCACAAACACGATGCCGCCCATGCCCGGGACGTACTCGTGCGCTCGGGACATCTTCCTGGCCGCAAACTCAGGGATGTAGGTGAGATTGAGTCCGACGTTACGCGTGCCGACAGAAACCGCCGGCAGCACCCCCGGCAGAAGGCGGCGGCCCCCGTTCGACTCCCGCGACATGGCGAACGCGACCAGACCCGCGTCCAGGTAGACGCGTGCGTCCCGATGCGCGCCAATGAGCCGACGCGATACACCCACCCCTGTCATGACCGAGTTGTTGCGGTTGCTATCCTCGAACTGACTTGCGAGCGCCTTGACGACCCAGGGGCCGCGGCGGCGAAACTGGTACTCGAAACCGAGCCCCCGGTTGGCCTCATTCCAGTCGTAGTCGGCATCGACATGAATCGATTTGCCGTTGAGCACCAGGCTCAATTGTTCCGCGTACGCGGCATCGGGCAGCAGGAACAAGACCAGCAAGTACAAGGGAACCGCGCGCATGAACGTCGCCAAGCAAGCCGCGTTCCAATATTGAAAACCATGCTTTTTCGGCCACTTACGTGCTTTACGTAATACGCACTGTCAACTGAGCCGACACCATGGGTGCCGGGATCCGGCTAATCCCGAGGGCCCGTCACGTGCGACGCGATCATCTCGTATTGGGTGTCGCAGGCCTCGCGATAGGTGGTGCTGCGCGCCGAAATCTGCTCGCGCGCCTCGGCCAGCGAACCCGATAGCCTGTCGAACAATGACGTGATGCGCTCGACGGTGAAATCGGCAAAGTCGACCTGGAATTCGCCCTGCCCCATGTCCGTCAGCAGGTCGCCGATCTTGCGGTGGTAACAAATACCAATGGCCGGCGTGCCGCAGCGCAACGACAGCACATTGCCATGGAACCGCGTGGGGATGGCCAGATCGAGCCGCTGCAGAAAAGCCAGCAGATCGTCGACCTGACGGGGCTGGCGCACTTGCACACGCTGCGCAAGGTCCGGCGCCAGCACAGAGACCACATCGGCGATCACAGCGTTGTCCTGCACCTGCGTGCTGAAGAGCAGTGGCCGGTTGCCTGTGGCATCGACGTGCGCCACGAGGGCCGCGAGCTTCTCGACGTAGGCGCGGTACTTTCCCGAGTCCGCGGCGTGCCAGTAACGCGCATCGAACACGGGCATGGGATTGATACCCACCAACAGACCATCGCCCTCGTGGAGATCTGTGGCAGCTGCGGGTAGCTCGATGTTGCTCGCCACGTCGGGAAAGACATGGCCCTTGTAACGCGGACCCGGGCCCTCGACCAGCGTGCGCGACGGCGCGTCGCGGTACGACGCATGGTGCGAGAGCGACAGCGTCACACGGCAAAAGCGCTTGCTCCACCAGCCGTCGAGCGGGCCTGCGCCCAGGCTCACGAGCGCGACTTTGCAGCCGCTCGTGCGCGCAAGCAGCGTCCATTTGAGCAGGGTGTAGGGAAAGCCCCAGACGCCACCAAAATTATCAAGAAACTGGTTCGAGCCCGTGATCATCAACAGGTCGTAGTCCCGGATGATCCGACGCGAGCGCAGTAGAAAACCGATTTCACCCGGCAATGCGCGCAGGCCGCCCAGCAGCGTGCGCGCAAGATTGACACCCCAGCGCAACGGCGGGAATCGCTTGAGCCGTGCAACGAGTCCCGAAGGTACGGGCGCGTCGGCAGGCACATCGGCGACGTCCTGCAGCCGCCCCGTGCCGAGCGCAGGTTCGCCGTCGAGCGGATGGGCAGCGAGCGGTGGCGTCATGTTGCGAATCGGGTAGGCGGGCACCTCGTGGCGCGCAGCCGAATCAGCCGGGTTGATGGAGAAGCAGGCAATCTCGGCACCCGGTATGTGGCGCCGAACACTTTCAATGGCCGCCTGCGTGATGGCCTCGTCGCCCAGGTTCGCGTTGCCGTAATGCCCGAAGATTCCGACCTTCATGAGCCGCTTCCCACCGTTGCCGTCTGCGCTGCCGTATCGAGTGCCGCCACACCGAGCCGGTCCGCCACCAGGCGCGCGAGCGCCAATGACGCCGTGATGCCGGGCGACTCGATACCAAACATATTGACGAGACCGTCCTGCCCGTGGGTTTCGTGACCCTGGACGACAAAGTCAGCCGCAGGCTCGCCAGGGCCCGTAATCTTGGGTCGGATGCCCGTGTAGCCGGGCGCCAGCCGCTCGGGGTCAAGAGCGGGGTAATAGCGCCGTATTGCCTCGATGAACTGATCTCGCCGGCTGTCATCGAACGCGTAGTCGACCTCGTCGACCCAGGTAACGTCCGGACCGAATCGGACCTGCCCGCCAATGTCGAGCGTCACATGTACGCCCAGGCCACCACCGCCGGCAGTGGGATAAACCAGGTGATTGAACGGAGATCGCCCGGCCAGCGTGTAGTAGTGGCCAATCGCCAGAAACGCCTGGGGCACGTGCTCGGGCGTCAGTCCCTCCGTGCGCCGGGCGAGCTCGACGGCCCCCAGGCCGGCGGCGTTGACGAGCCGGCGCGTGCGCACGGCCTCATCCTGGCCTTCGAGATGCAGCGACCAGCCACCCGACACAGGTTCGGCGCGCGCGACGCGACTGCCGCAGACCAGCAAACCCTCGTCCGCCTCCAGATCGCCCTGCAGCGCCAGGGCGTAAGCGTGCGTGTCGAGAATCCCCGTCGACGGGGACCAAAGCGCGCGCGTGCAACGCACCGCCGGTTCGGCCCGACGCATGTCGCTCGTGTCGCGCCACTCGAGATCGGTGACGCCGTTGGCCGCGGCCCGCACGACGTAGTCATCAAGCACGGCCTCGTCTTCAGCGTCTACGGCAAGGATGTACTTGCCGATATTGCGGTGCGCGACTCCGCGACGCTCGCAATAGTCGTAGAGCAATGCCTTGCCCGCCAAGCAGGTCTGCGCCTTCAGCGAGCCCTCAGGGTAATAGATGCCCGCATGAATAACCTCTGAGTTTCGGCTGCTCGTGTGCGTCAGCGGCAGCGACTCGGCCTCGAGCACCACGGTCGACAAGCCGTGGCCGGCCATCTCGCGGGCTACAGCCAGCCCGACGATGCCGCCACCGACGACTACACAATCGAAATCGAATGGCATCGCCTGCCTTTCTCCCAGCGCCACCGAATGCAGCGCACAAGCTTAACGAGACCCGTTGGTCGATTCGGTGACCCGTGTCGCCGAATGGACGCCCCGGCTACGGGCTATAATCGCCGCGCGCGGGCATCTGGGCCGCGCGCCGCGCGAGAATACCAAACACGACGATGAGCATCGGCAAGAAAATTGCGCTAGGCGCCGCCTGGATGATGCTCATGAAGTTCTCGATCCGGCTGATCGGGCTTGTGAGCACGCTGATCCTCGTGCGCCTGCTCGACCCCGCGGACTTCGGCATTGCCGCCATGGCCATGACCGTCGTCACTGCCGTGCAGCTGCTCACGATGTTCGGTTTCGATGTCGCAATCATCCAGAACCAGAACGCCGATAAGGACGACTACAACACGGCGTGGACGCTCAACGTCGCGCTGGGCCTTGGCGCGGGCCTGCTGCTTATTGCGCTGGCCTACCCCGCCGCCGGCTTCTACGGGCGTCCCGAGCTCGTCGCCGTGTATATGGCCCTGTCACTGGCCACCATCTTCCAGGGGCTCGAGAACATCGGGCTCGTCGACTTCCGCAAGCACCTGCACTTCGACCGCGAGTTTCAGTTCCGGGTCGCCGTGAAGGTCGCCGCGTTCATTGTCACGATGCTGCTCGCGTTCACGCTGCGGTCTTACTGGGCATTGATCATCGGCACGATCACCGCAAGACTCGCCGCAACCGTCATGAGCTATGTCGTGCACGACTTTCGCCCCCGATGGTCGTTGGCCGCTGCCGGTCGGATCATGACGTTTTCGAAGTGGCTGTTCCTGAATAACATCATGCACACGCTGCGCACGATCCTGCCTGACCTGATCGTGGGTCGCATCGCGGGCGCCCGGAAACTGGGTCTCTACACGGTGTCCTACGAGATCTCGAACCTGCCCACCTCAGAGCTCATCGCACCCATCAATCGCGCGCTGTTGCCGGGTTTCTCAAAAGTCGCCGATGACCAGGCCGCCGCCGGCCGCACGTTCCTCGGTGTTGCGGGGCTGCTTGCCCTGCTCTCCTTGCCCATGGGCCTGGGCATCGCCGTAACCGCCGAACACCTGACCCCTGTGGTGCTGGGCGAGAAGTGGCTGGACGCTGCGCCCGTCATCGAAATCCTCGCACTGTTTGGGTCCATCATGGCCATGCAGTCGCCCATTACGATGGTCATCATCGCGCTCGGGCGGCCACGCGTCGTCAGCCTCATGTCGTTGGCGCAGCTTGTGTTCATGCTGCCCATCATGGTCATGCTCACACGCGCGCACGGCGTCACGGGGGCCGCGTCAGCCATGCTCATCATGTCGTCGCTGTCCCTGCCCACCTACTACGTCATCGTGGGCCGCATTCTCGGCATCCGCTTCCTGGAGTTTGTGAGCGCGGCCTGCCGCCCCCTGCTCGCGTCACTGCTCATGTTCCTCGCCGTGCGTGAGCTGACCGCACACGTCGACGTCAGCCTTACCGGACTGTTGCTGCTCGTCGCGGCGGGTGGGTTTGTTTACACGGTCGCGGTCCTGGCGCTCTGGCTCGCCTGCGGCCGCCCTGAGCAAAGCGCGGAGCGGCGCGTGCTTGCGTCCGCGCAGGCCGTACTGGGCCGACTGCGCCGCTCGCGCACGCCTGAGCCACCTGCCATGTGACTGAATCGGTTGTCCCGGCCGCACGGGGCTCTTACCCTTCGCCCATGACCGGACCGACCTCAAATCCCAACACCGCTGTACCGCTGATCTCGGTAGGGATGCCTGTGTACAACGGCGAGGACTACCTCGCCGGCTCATTGCAGTCTGTCTTGGACCAGACCGAAGGCGATTTCGAACTGATCATCGCCGACAACGCCTCGAGTGATGGCACCGAGGCCATCTGTCGCGACTTTGCGGATCGCGACCCGCGCATCCGCTACGTGCGCAACGCGAGCAATATCGGCGCCGCCGGCAACTACAACAAGCTGCTCGACCTGGCCCGAGCCGAATTTTTCCGCTGGTCCAACGCCGATGACCTGCTCGCGCCAGGTCTGCACGAGCGTTGCCTTGCCGCGTTGCGCGCACACCCCGAAGCGGTGCTCGCTTACGGCAAGACCGTCATCATCGACGGTGACGACAAAAAGCTTCGCGACTATGACGACAACCTCGCCATCGACGACGCAACACCCAGCGCGCGTTTCTCCCGGTACTTCGAGCAGGTCGGCCTGACCAATGCGATCTATGGCCTCATGCGCACCGCGGCCGTACGCCGCACACACGTCTTCGGTGATGGCTCGCTGCCCGCTGCCGACACGGCTTTCATGGCCGAGCTGATCCTGCACGGCAGCTTTGTCGCGGTCGACGAGCCGTTGTTCTACCGGCGCATGCACGAGGCCGCGAGCAGTCACGACCGTGGCGACGACTCAAGACAAACGGCCTTCTGGAGCGCATCACAGTCGAAATTCCGGTTGCCCGTCATCCGGCAACACCTGAAATACCTTCGCCGTGCCTGGCGCACGGACGCCGACGCAGGCGAGAAAATCCGGCTGACCGGGTATATTCTGCGCCGGCTCAACTGGCACCGTAATGAGGTCGCCTCGGAACTTGTCGGCGCACTGCGCCGCGGTTCGAAATAAGAGACAACACAGGGGCAAGACGATGAAAGTAGTACTGTTCTGCGGCGGTTTGGGGACTCGGCTGCGCGAAAACTCGCAAACCATGCCGAAGCCGCTCGTCAACATCGGCTACCGCCCGATTATCTGGCACCTCATGCGCTACTACGCCTACCACGGTCACAAGGACTTCATCCTCTGCCTGGGCTACCGCGGCGACCTCGTCAAGGAGTACTTCCTCAACTACAGCGAGGCGGTGTCGAACGACTTCACAATGCGCGACGGCGGACGCACGATCGAATACCACAACGAAGATATCGCCGACTGGAGCATCACCTTCGTCGATACCGGCCTGCATTCGAACATTGGCCAGCGACTGAGCGCCGTGAAAGAGCACGTTGCCGGCGAGGACGCATTCCTGGCCAACTACAGTGACGGGCTCGGCGACGTGCCCATCAATGACATGATCGATCAGTTCCATGCGCGCGACGCCGTCGCGGCCTTCGCGGCCGTACGCACCTGGCAGAGCTTCCACGCGGCAAAGTTTGACGACGATGGCATTGTTACCAGTCTCGGCGAGCTCAGCGACCGCGACTTCTGGATTAATGGTGGCTTCTTCGTGCTTCGCCAGGACATCTTCGAGTTCATCGAAGCCGGCGAGGAACTCGTCGAGGCGCCGTTCCGGCGGCTCATCGACCAGAGCAAGCTCCTTGCCTGCCCGCACAATGGCTACTGGCGCGCCATGGACACGTTCAAGGACAAGATCTCCTTCGATCGGGCCTATGCCCAGGGCGACACGCCCTGGGAGATCTGGCGCGACAACTAAGCGCTCACGGGCGCCGTCTGGAGCCCCGGCGCACCGGCTGTCCAGGCCGGCATTTTTTGTGCGCTGTTCCACACTTTCAAACCGGACGTGAGTCAAGGAACGCCCGGGAGCCCCATGTATAATTAGGGGGGTTTGCGCGGTCCCGCCGGGCGCGGGGCGGGACAGAACCGGAGCAGCCGACAGATGTCGGCTGTTGTCATATTCAAAAGGCGCCCACACGCGCCGCATAAGAACACCAAGACAAGGGGACGACATGAGAGTGCTGGTCACGGGCCATCGGGGCTACATCGGGACAGTGATGGTGCCGATGCTGCTGGATGAGGGTTTCGACGTTGTCGGTCTCGACACCGACCTCTACCGTTACTGCACCTACGGCGATGCGCCGCGAGACGTCGAAACGATCCTGAAAGACGTTCGCGACATCAACGCAGCAGATCTCGATGGCGTTGATGCCGTGGTGCACCTGGCCGCGCTGTCCAACGACCCACTCGGCAACATCAACCCCGACCTGACTTACGACATCAACCACCACGCCTCGGTGAACACGGCCAAGGCCTGCATCGAGGCCGGTGTGTCGCGCTACGTGTTCGCGTCATCGTGCAGCATGTACGGCAAGGCGGGTGAGGACGTGCTCGATGAAACGGCACAATTCAATCCCGTCACGGCCTATGCGAAGTCCAAGGTCAACGTCGAACACGAAGTGGCGGCCATGGCATCGGACGATTTCAGCCCGACCTTCATGCGCAACGCCACCGCCTACGGCGTCTCACCGCGGATCCGCTTCGATCTCGTCATCAACAACCTGGTTGCCTGGGCCATGACGACAGGCAAGATCTTCATGAAGAGTGACGGCACGCCCTGGCGGCCGCTCGTCCACATCGAAGACATTTCGCAAGCCGTGATCTGCGCGCTCAAGGCGCCGCGCGAGACGGTCCATAATCTGGCCGTGAATGTTGGCGACAACGGCGAGAACTACCAGATGCGTGAACTGGCGCAGATGGTCAAGGAAACGGTCCCGGGCTGCGAGCTTGAGTACGCCGAGGGCGCCAGTGCCGACGAACGCTCCTACCGCGTCAACTTCGACAAGATTCAGCGCGTGTTCCCGGACTTCAAGACGCGCTGGACTGCGCGCCAGGGTGTTGAGCAGTGCTACGACTCCTATAAGGCATTTGGTCTCGACCGCGACGATTACGAAGGCATCAAGTTCAAGCGCATCGCCCACATCAAACACCTGATCGCCGAAGGCCAGCTGGACACCAACCTGCGCTGGCAGCGTTAACCGGCCATGTTGTTCACACCCACTCCCGTTGCGGGCGCCATGATCCTCGAGGTCAAGCGCATCGGCGATGATCGCGGTTACTTCGGGCGGCTCTGGTGCGAACGGGAAATGGCGGAACATGGCCTGGTCTCTGTCATCCGCCAATCAAACGTCGGCTTCAGCCCGCGCAAGGGCACGCTTCGTGGTTTGCACTACCAGTGTGCACCGCACCAGGAAGTGAAAATCGTGCGCTGTACCCGCGGACGCGTGTTCGATGTCGTGGTCGACCTCCGCCCCGATTCGCCGACGTATTGCGCCTGGCACGGTGAGGAGCTGACGCCTGACAACGGCAAGATGCTCTACGTGCCGGAAGGCTGCGCGACGGGCTACCTGACGCTCGAAGACGACTCGGAGATTTACTACAACACCTCCGAGTTTTACGCACCCGACGCGGCCACGGGCGTACGCTGGGACGACCCGGCGTTTGCGATTGACTGGCCCACGCAGCCCGCGGTGCTGTCGGACAACGACGTCTCCTGGCCCGACTACACGCCGGAAGCACTCAACAAGGACGCGCACTCATGATCATCGTCGATACGGCTATCGCCAAGCGACTCGAGAGCGGCAAACCCATCCGCGTCGGCATGATCGGCGCCGGCTACAGCGCGAAGCACATCGCCGCGCAAATCCAGAATTCGTTCCCGGTGATTCACCTCTGCGCCATCGCCAACCGCACCCCGGCGCACGCAGAAGCGGTCTATCGCAACGCAGGTGTCACGGACATCACGAGTGTTGGCTCGGCCGGCGAGCTCGAGGCGGTCATTGACAAGGGTGGCTTTGCGATCACCGACAACCCGCACGCACTGTTCGAGTGCGGCCCCATCGAAGCCATCATTGAAACGACGGGCGAAGTGGAATACGGCGCCTGGGCCGTGCTCGAAGCCATCCGCCACGGCAAGCACACGGTGGCCCTGAACTGCGAAATGGACGCCACGGTTGGCCCCCTGCTCAAGGCCTATGCTGACGAACAGGGCGTGGTCTATTCGAATACGGACGGCGATGAGCCCGGCGTCGCGACCAACCTCGCGCGCTACGTGTCGACGATTGGCCTGGAAGTCGTGGGCGCGGGCAACCTCAAAGGCTTCTATGACGTGCACCGCACGCCCGAGACGCAACGCGCCTTCGCCGAGGCCAACAACCAGAAGCCGCACATGATGACGTCGTTCGTGGACGGAACGAAACTGTCCAAGGAACTCGCGGAGCTCGCCAATGGCATGGGCTACGGCGTCGCCAACCGCGGCATGCATGGCACTGCCTGAGAAGACGTGCGGACCTGCTTACCCGAGTTTCCTGCCGACACGTTTCGCCCCGGTCACGGCGTCGTCGACTTTCTGCTGGGCGCCTCCCCCTACACGGGCGCGTTCGTCATCGGCCACACCGAAGAACCCATGAAGCAGGACTATCTCAAGTATCTGAAGCTTGGGGAAGGTCCGCTGTACGTGTTCTACACGCCGTTCCATTTGCCGCAGCTCGACATCCCCGTGAGCGTCTGCCGCGCGGTGCTGCTCGGCGACGCGGTTGTGGCACCCAAAGGACGCCCCTACTGTGACGCGGCTGCGATCGCCAAACGCGACCTCAAGGTAGGCGAAACGCTCGACGGCATTGGTGGCTTTACCGCGTACACATTGATCGACAATTTCGACACCTGCTTGTCCGAAAACCTGCTGCCCATGGGCGTGTCCCAGGGCTGCAAGCTGATTCGCGACGTACCAATCGATCAACCGATCACTTACGACGACGTCGAGTTGCCGGCAGACCGCCAGATCGACACGCTGCGTCGTGAGATGATCGAACGGTTCTTCTGACGGAGCCCGGTCGTGTTGACCTTGCCCCTTTCGCGACCCGACGGCCAGCCGCTCAGTGTGCTGTGCCTGGGCGCGCACTGCGACGACATTGAGATTGGCTGCGGTGCCACGCTGCTCACGCTGGCCGAACAGTCTGCGATCAATGTGCACTGGCAGGTGTTTACTTCGACGCCGGAACGACGGCTTGAGGCGGAAGCAGGCGCCAAGGCCTTTGGCAGCGCAGCGCGCGAACTCAGTGTAGAAATACTAGACTTTCGTGACGGCTTTCTGCCCTACGAGGGCACCGCGGTTAAGGAAGCCTTCGAGGCACTCAAGCAGCGCGTCCAACCAGACCTCATCTTCACGCACTACGGGCGTGATGCGCACCAGGACCACCGCCTCGTATCGGAGTTGACCTGGAATACGTTCCGCAACCACCTCGTGCTCGAGTACGAGATCCCCAAATGGGATGGTGACCTGGGTCAGCCCAGCGTGTTTTGTGCCGTCGATGCGGAGACGGCAGCGCGCAAGATCGCCCTGCTGCAGCAGACTTACAATTCACAGAACCAGAAGCGCTGGTTTACCGATGACCTGTTCCACAGCCTCATGCGCATCCGCGGCATGGAGGCCAATGCACCCGCCAACCTTGCTGAAGCGTTCTTCGCCAGAAAACTGTCTTTGGGACCGGGACACGCGCAGCGCTAGCGCACGCGCCCACAGGAGCCCAACGTTTTGTGGAACACTGTACTGAAGGACAACCTCAAGGCCTGCGTACCGTTCAGGAATACGATTCGCCGAGTGGTGCGTAGGCTACGACCCTATCGGTCGATGCCAGAGAACGACGCGCTCGCCACCAGCAATGGCCTGCAAATCCTGAAATTGGTGCGCCAGTACGACCTGTCTGCAAGAGATGTGCTGGAGGTGGGTACGGGCTGGATCCCGACAATCCCGAAGTTGTTTAAGGCGCACGGTGCACAGAGCATCGTGCTGACAGACGTTGAGCCCTTGTGCGATGCACAGACAGCAGCACTCGCCGCCAGCCTGGCGCAAAAAGCGTTGCCGGATCTCAACGCCATTACAGGGCAAGACCTCGCCATTCTGGAATCAAATCTCGCGCGCGAGGGCATCGAGAGCTATCGATGTCCGCCGCAGCTCGAGGGTTTGCCTGACCAATCCATCGACCTCATTTACTCGCGTACGGTACTCGAACACATCCCGCAACCCGCGCTCGTTGCACTGCTCCAGGAATGGAGACGCTTGCTGCGTCCGGGCGGCTGCTGCATTCACATCATCGACAACAGCGACCACTTCGAACATCGGGACAAGCGGCTCTCGCGTCTCAACTTTCTAACGCTAACGAACGTCGCGTGGCGGGTCGCGAGCTTTAACGGTCAGAACTTCCAGAATCGACTACGCCACTCCGACTACGTGACCCTGTTTCGCGATGCCGGTTTTGAATTGCTGCATGTCGAAGGCGAACCCGACCCCAAAACACTCGAGGACCTGAAGACGCTGCGAATCATCCCGGCTTTCGCGCACTATACGCCGGAAGACCTCGCCACACTGACGTCCATCGTCATTGCCCGGAACGCCCCGGTAGCGGCCGCGGCAAACTAGACGAAGCCGAGAGTTACCGACAGGATTCCAACGCGCCCATGTCCAGCCTGCTGCACACACTCGTACTGAAACACGCCGAAAACGGGGCTATCGCGCTCGTCGATAAGAAGCGGCAACTGACTTACGAGGCGCTTGCTGTGGAGGTCGAGCGCACAGCACGCGGATTTGCCGCAACCGGACTGCCGCCGCGGGGTCGCGTTGCCGTGTACCTGCCGAAGCGTCTCGAGACGGTGATCGCGATCTTCGCCGCCACCTGCGCTGGCGGTGCCATGGTCCCCGTGAATCCCGTGCTGAAGGCGCCACAGGTGCGGCACATTCTCGAGGACGCGGGTGCCCGCATTCTCGTCACCAGCGCGGACCGCTACGCCGGACTGAGTGACGCGTTCGCAGGCCTCGACGCGCTCACCACCATCGTCCTCGTCGGCGGCGTACCGGAAGCGGCCAAACAGGATCCGCGCGTGCTGGGTTGGGACGACCTCGATCGCGATGCAGCGATTCGTCACACGAGCATCGACGCCGACATCGCGGCGTTGCTCTACACCTCGGGCAGTACGGGCCGCCCCAAGGGTGTCGTGCTCTCGCACCGCAACCTTGTCGCGGGCGCCGAGAGCGTGGCGACCTATCTCGAGAACAGTGCTGACGATCGCATCCTGGCCGTGCTCCCCCTGAGTTTCGATGCGGGGTTCAGCCAGCTCACCACGGCATTCCACGTGGGCGCGACCGCCGTATTGCACGACTACTTCCTGCCCAAAGACCTGCTCCGACTCGCAGAGCGTGAGCGCATTACCGGCATCACCGCGGTGCCGCCGCTCTGGTCTCAGCTCGCTGATCTCGACTGGCCTCGGGCCTGTCGGAAATCACTGCGATATCTCGCCAACACAGGTGGCAAGATGCCCAAGGCGCTGCTGGCGCGCCTGCGCGAGCTCTTTCCCGACGCGTCGCCCTACCTCATGTACGGGCTTACGGAAGCGTTTCGGTCCACCTATCTCCCGCCGGCAGAAGTCGATCGGCGACCGGACTCAATCGGTAAGGCCATACCCAACGCAGAAATCCTGGTGGTGCGCCCGGATGGCACCGAGTGCGACGACGGCGAGCCCGGCGAGCTCGTGCACCGCGGCGCACTCGTTAGTCTGGGCTACTGGGGCGACGCCGAGCGCACCGCCGAGCGCTTCAAGCCCGCACCCGGTCAGCCCGATGGCGTCCCGCTGCCCGAAATCGCCGTCTGGTCGGGCGATACCGTGCGCCGCGACGAGGACGGCTACCTGTACTTCATCGGGCGCAAAGACGACATGATCAAGACTTCGGGATACCGCGTCAGTCCCACGGACATCGAAGAAACCGCGTTCGCGTCGGGTCTCGTCACAGAGGCGGCCGCCATTGGCGTCGAGGACACCCGCCTGGGCCAACGCGTCGTGCTCGTCGCCGCGCCAGCTGGTGACGATGAGGCGCCGACGGAGCCCCTGCTGCAGTACTTCCGCGCCGAGCTACCGAACTTCATGGTGCCGGCCGCCGTACACTGGCAATCCAAACTTCCCAGAAACCCCAACGGCAAGATCGACCGCGGCGCCGTGCGGTCTGCACTCGCCGATCTCGAGAGGGACTCCACATGAGCGAGCACGCACTGCCCCTGCACACGCGTATAGACGGCTACGGCGTCGAGGATAACGAGCTCACCGTCGGTGGCCGCAAGATCTCGGACCTTGCGCGCGAGATGGGACCGGGGCCTTTTTATGTCTACGACCGAGCCATCGTGCAGCAGCGCATTGCGCATCTGAGAACGCATCTGCCTGACGGCATGCACTTGCACTACGCCGTAAAGGCCAACCCCATGCCGGCATTGGTCAACGCGATCGCGCCGCTGGTCGACGGCCTCGATATTGCCTCGGCGCTCGAAATGCGCGTGGCGCTCGACACGGGAATGTCGCCGAAGCTCATGAGCTTCGCCGGGCCCGGCAAACGCATTCCCGAGCTCGAGCAGGCCGCGGCGGCGGGCATCACGGTCACCATCGAGTCCGAAACAGAAATGCAGCGGCTCGAAGCCATCGCAGCGGACCAACAGTGCCGGCCCCGCGTCGCCATTCGGGTCAACCCGGACTTCGAGCTCAAGACGTCAGGGATGAAGATGTCAGGCGGTCCAAAGCAGTTCGGAATCGACGCCGAGCGCGTACCCGATGTGATCCGGCACATCGCAGAGTCGTCGCTCGACCTCGTCGGGATCCACATCTTCTGTGGCTCGCAGAACCTCAAAGCCGACGCGCTCGTCGAGGCGCAGCACAAGTCCTGGGCGCTCGCATCCGAACTCATGACATTGCTGCCCTACCCGCTTGAGTGGTTCAACATCGGTGGCGGTTTCGGAATCCCCTATTTCCCGGGTGACGAACCGTTGGATATAGCACCGATCGGCAGGTCGCTCTCCGAAGTTCAGGACGCACTCAAGGCGCAGTCACCGAACACGGACCTGGTCATCGAGCTGGGGCGCTACATCATCGGTGAGGCCGGACTCTACGTCTGCGAGATCACCGACCGCAAAGTCTCGCGCGGGCGCACCTACCTCGTAGCCGACGGGGGGTTGCACCACCACCTGGCTGCGTCAGGGAATTTTGGACAGATCATCCGCAAGAACTACCCCGTGCTGATCGGGAATCGCGTCCACGCCGAAGAGCCCGAG